>Ga0315336_1007246_pt1 | contig 10778 bp, 11 predicted proteins | sample ASW5metaG_FD_204512 | JGI IMG/M metagenome (GOLD analysis project Ga0315336, IMG submission 204512) | Ammonia-oxidizing marine archaeal communities from Monterey Bay, California, United States - ASW #5 | ecosystem: Environmental > Aquatic > Marine > Intertidal zone | place: USA: California... | reverse complement strand
GGGCCGCTCGTCGCGCGAGCCTGCCCCGCCGGGACGACCCCGGCCGCCAGCCTTAAAGCCGGCTCCGCCTTCACGGCGCGGCGGACGGCCGTTGTTTTTATCGTTATCGCGGGGCATGAATGATCTCTCAGGACGTTGGGCAGACTATCGGGCTATCGCACAACGTGAAATTGGCTGGCGGCACGCGCCCTTGTAAATCAGGGCGCATTTTCGCGCAAAACCGGTTCTCGCGTTTGCTGAAGACGCTCTACTAACAGAGTTTATCGCCGGAAACGAGGCATGACGGCACGATCTTTCATGGATTTGGCGCTCAAACAGGCCCAAATCGCCGAAATGGCCGGTGAAGTGCCAATCGGCTGCGTGATCGTGCGCGACGGCACGGTGATCGCGCAGGCCGGCAACCGTACCCTTACCGACCGCGATCCGACCGCACATGCCGAAGTTCTGGCGATCCGCGAGGCCGCCCGCCTCACCGGCAGCGAACGCCTGACCGATTGCGACCTCTACGTCACGCTGGAGCCCTGTACCATGTGCGCCGGGGCAATTTCCTTCGCCCGCTTCCGGCGGCTTTACTACGGCGCAAGCGACCCAAAGGGCGGTGCGGTGGATAGTGGCGTCAGGTTTTTCGCTTCACCGACCTGCCATCATGCGCCGGAGATTTATCCGTCGGTCGGCGAAAGCGAAGCCGCCGCGCTGCTGACGAATTTCTTTAAGGCGCGACGCTAGAACAGATTGATCTTCATGCCGTCATGCGAGGCGTCGAGGCCCAGCCGCGCATAGAATCGCTGCGCGTCGATACGCCGCTTATCGGTCGTGAGCTGCAGCTGCTTGCAGCCCCGCGCACGCGATTTGGCGATCACCGCATCCATCATCTGTTCGCCGATGCCGAGCCCGCGCAGCGAACGATCGACCCGCACACCTTCGACCTTCGCGATCCAGCTGCCGTGATAAGACATGCCGGGAATGAAGGTCAGTTGCAGGCAACCCATCGCCATGCCCTCGTGGTCCCACACGTAAAGTGTGTTGTTGGGGTCCGCCGCGATGGCATCGAACGCGGCATGATACGCCGCCATCTCGCCGGAAAAATCCTCGCGTCCACGCGCGACCTCATCGTCCGCCAGCATTTCGACAATCCGGCGAATATCCTCGCGCCGCGCTTCACGTAATGCCATTCATCCTGCCCCTAAAAGAATTTAAGTAATGCGTCAGCCGTTGCTTTTGGGTTTTCTTCAGCGAGGAAATGTCCCGCATCGATCGCGTGTCCACTGACATTCGTCGCCCAGTTGCGCCAGGTGTCGAGCGGGTTGGAAGCCGCAGACGCAAGACCTGCGCCGCCCCACAGCGCCAGAAGCGACACCGTGATCTTGTTGCCGGCTTCAAAGTCGGCCTTGTCGTGTTCGAAATCGGCATAGGCCCCGGCGCGATAATCCTCGCATGCGGCGTGAATGCGCAGCGGATCGCGAAACGCCGTCAGGTAATGTTCGACCGCACGTGGATCGAATGGATTAGGCGCGTCTTTTTTCGCCCAGCTTTTAAAGGTGCGGCCGAAATAATCGTCGGGATTCGACGCGATCAGGTTTTCCGGCAGCGGATGCGGCTGCGCCAGGAACGCCCAGTGATAGATCCGGAGCGCGAAGCTACGGTCCATCGTCAACCAGTAATCATAGGTCGGCAAAATATCCAGCGTCGCAAGCCGCGACAGCCGCCCGGGATGATCGAGCGAAAGCCGGTAGGCGACGCGCCCGCCGCGATCGTGGCCGGCAAGACCGAAATGCACATGGCCGAGCTTTTCCATCGCCTCGACCATCACTTGCGCCATGGCCCGCTTGGTGAACGGCGTATGGTTCTCATCGGTCTTCGGCACGTCGGACCAGCCGTAACCGGGCAGGTCCGGAATCACGAGGGTGAATGTCTCTGCGAGCATCGGCGCGACGCGATGCCACATCACATGGGTTTGCGGGTAGCCATGCAGCAACAGCAACGGCGGGCCGTTGCCGCCGACGCGGGCGAAGATGCGGCCGCCGCTCGTGCTTATCCATTCAGACGCAAAACCGGGAAACAGATCGGCGAGATCGGGCATCAACGAGCTCCTATGACTTCGGCGCCTGCTCCCGCGCCACCGCCTGCCAGCCGATATCGCGGCGGCAGAAGCCTTCCGGCCATTTGATGCGATCGATCGCCTCATAGGCGCGGCGTTGCGCCTCGCTGACGGTCTTGGCGGTCGCCGTGACGTTCAGCACGCGCCCACCATTGGCGAGAATTTTATCCCCGTCAGCCTTGGTACCTGCATGAAAAATCTCGACGCCTTCAACCTTCGCCGCATCATCGAGACCCTCGATGCGCGTGCCTTTGGCATAGTCGCCGGGATAGCCCTTCGCCGCCATCACCACGGTGAGCGCGGGCTCGGGATGCCAGCGCAGATCGAAATGCTTCAACTCGCCGTCGACGGATGCCAGCAGCGCCGGCACCAGATCCGACATCAGGCGGAGCATCAGCACCTGCGTCTCCGGATCGCCGAAGCGCGCATTGTATTCGATCAGCTTCGGGCCATCCTTGCTGATCATCAGTCCGGCAAACAGCACACCCTTGTACGGCATGCCCATCGCCTTCATCGCACGCAGCGTCGGCAAAATGATCTCGGCCATCGTCCGCTCGCGCACGGCATCGGTGAAAACCGGCGCGGGCGAATACGCACCCATGCCGCCGGTGTTCGGTCCCGTGTCGCCGTCGAACACGCGCTTGTGGTCTTGGGCAGCGACCAATGGCAGCGCATTGTCGCCGTCGCACAGCACGAAGAACGAGGCTTCCTCGCCTTCCATGAACTCCTCGACCACCGCTTCGGCACCCACCGCAGTGAACAGTGCATCGACGGCGGCTTCCGCCTCACTCAGCGTGATCGCCACCACAACGCCCTTGCCGGCCGCGAGCCCGTCGGCCTTCACGACAATCGGCGCGCCCTGCTTGCGGATATACGCCTTCGCCGCAGCCGCATCGCGGAACCGCTCATAGGCGGCGGTCGGGATGTTGTTCGCCTTGCAGATATCCTTGGTGAAGCCCTTGGAGCTTTCGAGCTGCGAGGCTGCCTTGCTCGGCCCGAACGCCTTGATGCCTGCTGTGGAAAGATCGTCGACGATCCCGGCGGCCAGCGGCGCTTCCGGCCCGACTACCACGAGATCAACCTTGTTCACCTTGCAGAAGTCGATCACCGCGGCGTGGTTTGAGACATCGAGTGCCACACATTCCGCGTCCTGCGCGATCCCGGCGTTACCGGGCGCGCACCACAGTTTCGTCAACAGCGGCGAGGCCGCCATTTTCCACGCCAGCGCGTGTTCGCGCCCGCCGGAACCGATCAAAAGGATATTCATGGATAAGGGTCGAACCGGCGTTTCTGGAATGATAGAAAGGTTTAACATGATGCTTCGTCATCGCAACAGATTCGAATCCCGATGAAGTCGACCGCCGCCGAACCGCTGCCCAATTCACCCGAATTCACCGTTTCCGAGCTGTCTTCGGCACTGAAGCGGACCGTGGAAGACGCCTATGGCCATGTGCGGGTCCGCGGCGAAATCTCCGGCTTTCGCGGGCCGCATTCCTCCGGCCACTGCTATTTCGCGCTCAAGGACGACAGTGCCAAGATCGAAGCGGTGATCTGGAAGGGCGTCCATGGCCGGATGCGGTTCAAACCGCAGGAAGGCCTCGAGATCATCGCGACCGGCAAACTCACGACCTATCCCGGCTCCTCGAAGTATCAGATCGTCATCGAGGCCATCGAGCCGGCCGGTGTCGGCGCGCTGATGGCGCTGATGGAAGAGCGCAAGAGGAAGCTCGCCGCCGAAGGCCTGTTCGACGAAGCGCGCAAGCAGCTTCTGCCGTGGCTGCCCGAGGTGATCGGCGTGGTGACCTCGCCGACAGGCGCTGTGATCCGCGACATCCTGCATCGGCTGGAAGATCGCTTTCCGCGCCGCGTGCTGGTGTGGCCGGTGCGGGTGCAGGGCGACGGCTCCGCCGAACAGATCGCTGCCGCGATCCATGGTTTCAACGCGCTGGAACAAGGCGGCAAGATACCGCGACCGGATTTGCTGATCGTTGCGCGTGGCGGCGGCTCATTGGAAGACCTGTGGTCATTCAACGAAGAGATCGTGGTGCGCGCGGCAGCGGAAAGTATGATCCCGCTGATCTCGGCAGTGGGCCACGAGACCGACATCACACTGATTGATTTTGCCTCCGACAAACGCGCGCCGACGCCGACCGCTGCCGCGGAAATGGCGGTACCGGTCCGTGCTGAACTATTCGTCGAGGTCACATCGCTCGAACGGCGCGCGATGCTGAGCTGGCAGCGCAGCCAGGAGCATCGTCGCAGTGAACTGCGCGCGGCGGTTCGGGCTTTACCGAAAGCGACGGAGTTGCTGGACATTCCACGCCAGCGACTCGACCGCGCCAGTGCGCAATTGCCCCGCGCGCTGCGCGCCAACGCCCATGTTTATGAGCGGCGGTTGTCAGCGATTGGCGGACGGCTGACGGTGACAGCGTTGCGCACGCAGATCGATCTCGGCAAGGAGAAAGTTGCGCGGCTGGCGGCCAGCGCGCGGCGCGGCGCGGACCTGCATATCCAGCAGCGCGAGACCCGCCTGAAATATGTCGCGCAACTGCTCAATGCACTCTCCTACAAGGGCGTGCTGGATCGCGGCTTCGCACTGGTGCGCGACGAGCACGGCCAGCCGCTGCATGCCGCAGCCAATATCAATTCCGGCCAGCATCTCACCATCGAGTTCGCCGACGGACGCGTTGCTGCAACGGCCAATGACGAGGACGTAACAATCACGAAACCGAAGGCCGCATCGACAAAACCCGCATCGAAACGCACCACCGATTTCGGCGTCAAAAAGGGCCAGGGCGACCTTTTTTAAGCCACTGAAAGGGGGCGACGCACCCTGTCGACCTTATTTGGGCATGATCTTTTCCGAAAACCGGTTTCCCCGTTTCGGGATCATGCCTATATTCGATCCATCTCTCCGGACAACATCAGCCGGACCCGACAAGGACAGTTCATCGTGCTCAATAAATTCGGACCTTCCGGCCAGGGCGAAGCGCAGGTCGAATATCTCGACGGCGATTTTCGCGTGACCTCTCCCGGCTCCTACGTCCGTTGCGCCATCACCGGCGAGCACATTCCGCTGGATGAGTTGAAGTATTGGAGCGTCGATCGGCAGGAAGCCTATGCGACCCCGGAAGCCGTGTTGCAGCGGCACTATCCCGCGCAACTGAAAAAGGCCTGACGCCTAGCCCGCGCGTGCTTTCGCCAGCCGCGCAGCCACAAAATTCCGCAACATCGCCGCATCGTCGAAATCCAGCGTGACCGCAAAAGTCACGATGCGGTCTGCATACGTTTTGAGGCGGGCATCGCTGCGAATGCGGGCCATGTCTTTTTCGGTTGTCACCAGCGCCACCGATTTCGCCGCTGCATCCGACACCAGCCGCTCGATCTCGTCCCGCGTAAAAGGATGATGGTCGGCGAAGGCCTTTTCCTGAACCACATCCACACTATTGGCGCGCAACGTCGCAAAGAACCGCGCCGGATCGCCGATCCCTGCAAAGGCGAATACGCGCTGCCCGTGCAATTGATCCACCGATGCCCGATCCGGAACGAGATGCGCACGCAACAAGGGCGCGCCATGCTTTGTCACGCGCGCAGCAATGTCATCGGCCGCATCTCCCTTGCCGATCACGATCAGTGCATCGGTGCGGGCGATTTGAGGCTTGAGCGGCGCGCGCAGCGGACCGGCCGGGAACACAAAGCCATTGCCAACACCGCGCCCCGCATCGATCACGATCAGCGACGCGTCTTTCACCAACGCCGGATTCTGGAAACCATCGTCGAGCAGAACAACACTCGCGCCCTCTGCGAGCGCCAGCGCCGCCCCGGCCACACGGTCGCGCGACACGACCACCGGCACACTCGTAGCCATCATCAGAGGCTCATCGCCGGCATCGGCGGCCGCATGCGCGGTCGGATCGACACGCACCGGACCTTGCAGCGATCCGCCGTAGCCACGGCTGACGACGAAAGGCTGTTCGCCCATCTCGCGCAGAAGTTTCACAAGCGCGAGCGTGGTTGGCGTTTTGCCGGCGCCGCCGAGATGATAATTGCCGATACAGAGAACCGGCAGTCCGGCGGATGCACCGTCACGCATCATGCGCTGTGCGGTGACCGCGCCGTAGACAGCGCCAAACGGCGCGAGGAGATGCGAGATCCACGATGGCGGCCGATACCAGAAGGCCGGCTCACGCATCGGAGCCCCCTCCCTCCAGCCGCAACTGCAATAGATAAGGCTCCAGCGCGCCGAGCGTCTTGTCCAGCGCGCCGCCAAGTTTACTGACGACGCCCTCCGCGGCACCGACCGACCGTTGCCGCGCGATCGGATTCACCAGCAAATGTCCGAGCGATTTGACGAACTCTTCGCCGCTCTCGGCGCGGATCGCACCGCCCGCCTGATCCAGCGACTCGTAGATGTCGCTGAAATTGAACACATGCGGCCCGTGCAGGATCGCAGCGCCAAGCTTGATGCCCTCGATGGGGTTCTGCCCGCCATGCGGCACCAGCGATCCGCCCATGAACACCACCGGCGCCAGCCGGTAGAACAATCCCAGTTCGCCCATGGTGTCTGCGACGTACATATCCGTGTCGGCACCAGGCAACTCATCCTGGGAGCGCAAGACGACATTCATCCCCGAAGCCGACAGCATCTGCGCGATGGCGCTGCCGCGGTTGGGATGACGCGGCACGATCACGCTCAGCAACTGCGGCATCCGCTGTGCCAGACGCCGGTGCGCGTCGAGAATGATTTCGTCTTCGCCCGGATGGGTGGACGCCGCAACAAACACCAGCCGACGTTGCATCGCTTCCTTGAGGCGTTCCAGCTTCCGCACATCCGCCGGCAGGCTTTCGACATCAAGCTTCAGATTGCCGGACGTCACGACATTGGGACAGCCCAGCGCCGCAAAGCGTTCGGCATCGCGGTTGGATTGCGCAAGACAGAGGTCGAAGCATTCGAGCAGCGCCGAGATCGTGCCGTGTAATTTCTGCCAGCGCGGATACGAACGCGGCGACATCCGGCCGTTGATAATGACCATCGGAATGCGCCGCTCGGCGCTCGACAGGATCAGGTTGGGCCAGATATCGGATTCGATGAACAGCGCGAGACCCGGCTTCCAGTGATCGAGAAACGCCGAGACAAAACGCGGCGAGTCGAACGGCACATACTGATGAATGACGTCGGGCGGAAACCGCCGCGCGACAATCGCCGCCGACGTGACCGTGCCTGAGGTCAGCAGGATGCGGACATTGAGCGCACGCAGCCGCTCGATCAGTCCCGCAGCTGCGAGAACTTCGCCGACGCTTGCGCCGTGAATCCAGATCAGCGGTCCCGACGGGCGCTCTGCGCTTGCAACGCCGCGGCGTTCGCCGAGCCGTTCGGGATCTTCCTTGCCCTGCTTCAACCGTCGCGCGATCAGAGGCGCCGCGAGCGGCGCGGCGAAAGCCGACAGCCGCCGATACGCCGCAAGCGTAACCGGGAGCGCGCTAGGCATGAATGCCCTCGTCCGGGCGACCCACGCATTCGTAAGCGTGGCGCGTCACCGCGTTCAGCCGGGCTTCGAGTTCTGCACGCAGTATCTGCATCGTTTCATTGTCCGCATCGGGCGGCACTCTGACAAGCTCGCCGGCTGACATTATCCCGCGTCCGAACGGCAGATGAATGACCGAGCGATCCCAGTTGTTGAGACGCTTGAAACGGCTGGTGGCGATGGCCACCGGCAGAATCGGCCGGCCGGACTCGCGCGCCAGCATGATGATGCCGAGCCCCGCTTTGCGCGACACCTTCGGCACGTCGGCGGTCAACGCCATGTTGATCTTCTGATCCAGCGTCCGCAACATCGCCTTGAACGCGCTCACCCCGCCCTTGCGGTGAAACTCGGTCCCGTGATCGCCGGAGCCGCGCACCGTTCCGACGTCAAGACGTTCCGCTGCGATGGCATTGATCTCGCCATCGCGATGACGCGAGATCAAAACCTTGGCAGGATATTTCTTTTTCTTCAGAAACGGCATCATAAAGTGCTGGCCGTGCCAGAACGCGATGATCACCGGCATGTCAGGCTCGACGCGCTGGTAGATATCCGGCGGATCGAATGTAAACCGGTTCGTCAACCAGACCAGCCGCAGGAATTCAGCCGCAGTGAAGCCGGCAGCATGCTGCACCCAGCTCGCGCGACCAAGTTTTCGAAGCGCGGCTTTCAATGGGACGGCTTCGCTTCTTGACCGGGATCGAGCAGCCGGTGGAGGTGAACAATAAAGTAGCGCATATGCGCGTTATCCACGCTCTGCTGGGCCTTCGCCCGCCAGGCCGCATGGGCCGTGGCGTAGTTCGGAAACAGACCAACGACCTCGACCTTGTCGAGATCCTTGAAGGTCACATGATCGAGGTCGAGAAGCTCGCCGCCGATGACAAGGTGAAGCAACTGCTGTTGCACAGTTTCGGACATGAGATGTTTTCCTAAAACCAACGACCGGCTGATCCATTCAAGCAAAAAACGTGCTCGCGATCACCACGGTATCGGATTTTCCCGAAAATGTTTCACGATATGCGTATGACGCGCACGTCCCGCGGCCACCAGCAACCCGTGACGGACGTCGGCCTGATTGTAAACCAGGCGCGCGCCGGCCAGTGAGGTCATTTCCCCGCCCGCTTCGTGCACGATTAAATCGGCTGCGGCAAGGTCCCAATCACGGCTGTTCCCACCTGCGAATGCGGCATCCAGCCGCCCTTCCGCAACCCGCGCCAGCCGGAGCGCCAGCGATCCGATGCGCGGGTAGAGGCTTTCGCCGTCACGCATACCGCCGAGGCGTTCGACCAGAGGCTTCGGTCCGGCAATCTTCGGGAAGTCGATCGCAGCCCCCGGTGCCGCCGCGATCGGCGTACCGTTCAACGCGGCGCCCCGCCCGCGCGTTGCGAAAAAGAACTCATCGCTGGCAGGCGCAAACACCGCACCCAGAACCGGCGATCCGTTCGCAACCAGCGCAATCGCCACCGTCCAGTCATCCTGCTTCGCCAGATAAGCGCGTGTTCCGTCGATCGGATCGACGATCCATGTCATCGATTTGCCGAGCCGCGCGGAATCGTCGGCGCTTTCTTCCGACAGCCAGCCGTAATCCGGCGTCGCCGAGCGCAGCCTCGCCTCGATCAGATCGTTGACGGCAATGTCGGCTTCGGACACCGGGGACGACTTGCCCTTGATCCAGGTTTTCAGCTCGGTGCGAAACAGGCTCAACGCCAGCGCGCCGGCTTCGCGCACCACGCCGGCCAGCAGTGTTGCGTCGCGCGTCAAATCCGCGCGGACGGTGTCAGACTCAGCGACCGGCAATCGTCAATTCCCCGATGCGTACGGTCGGCGCGTTGACGCCGTACTTGAATGTGAGATCGTTGGCCGGAACCATCGATTTGAATATTTCGAGCAGATGCCCCGCGATGGTCACCTCGCTGACCGCATAGGTCAGTTTCCCGTTTTCGATCCAGAAGCCCGCAGCACCCCGGCTGTAATCGCCGGTCACGCCGTTGACGCCGGACCCGATCAGATCGGTGACGTAGAAGCCTTCTTTGATATCCGAGATCAAATCGGCCGGCGACACCTCGCCTGCTTCGAGATGAAGATTGTAGGGTCCGGGCGACGGCGACGACGACACACCGCGATGGGCGTGACCGGTGGTGGCCATGCCCAGCTCACGCGCGGTTGCGGAATCGAGCAGCCATGTGGTCAGCACGCCGCCATCGATGATCGCGAGCTGTTTGGTCGCAACACCTTCGGAATCGAACGCCTGCGACCGCATTCCGCGCACGCGCAGCGGATCGTCGATGATGCGGATGCTCTTGTCGAACAATTGCTGACCGAGGCGATCCTTCAGGAAACTGGTCTTGCGCGCGATCGACGCCCCGTTCACCGCGCCGACCAGATGGCCGACCAGCGAATTCGACACGCGCGGATCGAACACCACAGGCGCCTTGCAGGTCGCGACCTTGCGTGGATTGAGCCGCGCCACCGTGCGTTCTCCTGCACGTTGCCCGACGCTTACGGGCGATTCGAGATCGGAGCCGTGGATCGCGGAGGTGAAATCGTAATCGCGCTCCATGCCGGTGCCTTCACCGGCAATCATCACCGTCGAGATGCTCTGGCTCGAACGCAGATACGATCCGTGAAAGCCGGTCGAGGTGACAAGCACCATGCCGCCGATCCCTGCGGACGCGGATGCGCCGCCGGACTTCGATACGCCCTTGACCGCGAAAGCTGCTGCTTCCGCCTCCTGCGCGCGCCGCTCCAGTTCGTCGACGGAGGGCATCTGCGAATCGATCAGATCGAGATCGGGAAACTGTTTCGCCAGCAGCGACGGATCGGCGAGACCGACATAATCATCGTCGGGCGCGACCTTCGCCATCGCCACGGCACGCTCGGCAAGTTTCGCGACATCACCGCCGATGTCACTGGTCGACACCACCGCCTGCCGCTTTCCAACGAATACACGCAAGCCGACATCGTCGCCTTCGGAGCGCTCGGATTCCTCGACATTACCATCGCGGATCTCAACACCCTGCGACACACCGCGCACCGCGATGGCATCGGCGGCATCCGCGCCCGCGCGTTTCGCAGCATCCACCAGCCGCTGCGCCAGTTCGCTCAGCGCGGTCTGATCGAGCAATCCGGATGTTTTTGATTTCGGCGACGACGTCTTC
>Ga0315336_1007244_pt1 | contig 10779 bp, 7 predicted proteins | sample ASW5metaG_FD_204512 | JGI IMG/M metagenome (GOLD analysis project Ga0315336, IMG submission 204512) | Ammonia-oxidizing marine archaeal communities from Monterey Bay, California, United States - ASW #5 | ecosystem: Environmental > Aquatic > Marine > Intertidal zone | place: USA: California... | reverse complement strand
TGTGCAGTTATTACGTTTCCCATAAGCCTAGCCCCATTGGCGCGGTCGCGAAAGCGGAGAACGGCCCTATCCCGTTTCCCGAAATACCTCAACCCAGCGAGCCTATTTCGGTTTCTCCACGTTGGCCATTTCCTTATCCCCAAGACCATTCTCTACCTTGTCCACATGCGGGCTGAGCGATAAACTCGTGTGCATTACAAGGACGGCAGACGTCACAGCAACAAAGGACTTTCATGAGCAAAGAACAACCAGGGGGTGGCATCCCAGGAAGCGCTGAACACGATCCCATGGTCCGGGCCGCTACGCTAATCAGTGAAGAGCGCCTAGACGAAGCAAAAAAGATTTGTGAACAAGTGCTCGATGGTGATGGGGATAACGTCGATGCCATTTACGCCATGGGATGGATTGCATTTTGCCAGCAGGATCAGGATGTGGCTCTGTCTCGGTTCAGCCGGGTGACCGAACTTAATCCAGGGCACGCTCGTGCTCATAACAACATCGCCACAATTCTATTGAATACCGGGGACACTGCCGGCGCGGCCAGCCATTTGGAGTCTGCCATTGCGGCGGCACCCGATTTCACCGAGGCCTATATCAATCTTGGTGCCGTACGGATGGCCCAGGGCCAACCCAATATCGCTCGGGCTCCCTTTGAAAAAGCCGCGGAATTGATGCCCGGAAACCCGGCTATCCTAAGCAACCTGGCCACGGTCAAGTTACAGCTTGGGGAGGTCGACGACGCCATTGCGGAATTCCATAATGTGGTAACACTCAAACCCGATCTTGCGGAAGCCCATAACAACCTCGCCCACGCCCTTCGCCAAAAAGGGCACATGGCCGATGCAGTGGAAACGTTGAAAAGGGGCTTGGCGGCGCTCCCTGATTCAGCAGAACTTCTCTCCAATTTAGGAAACGTACTCAAGGCCATGGGACGGCTGGACGAAGCCGTCGTCAGCTATCGCAAGGCCCTAGCCCTTAAACCCGGTCTCATTATTACCCACAACAACCTCATTCATACCCTCAAATACATGGCCGAAACGTCGTCCTCGGAGATAAAGGCTGAGGCAGACAGGTTTGGTGCTGTGATTCGGTCTAGAGCTCGACCATTCACCGACTGGAATGCTCGGCGCGATTCGGGAAAGCGGCTCCGGGTAGGCATGGTGTCCGGGGACTTTCGCAGCCACGTCGTCGGGCGCTGCCTGGAATCTTTACTCGGTCACATCGATCAATCCCGGATAGCACTTACTGCCTACAACACCTCCGCGACGGAAGACGAAACGACGGCGCGGCTTAAGCCTCATTTTGACCTTTGGCACAAGGTGGCTGGGCTCGATGATGATACTCTTGCCGACCTGATCCATGATGATGCGGTTGACATATTGATCGATATCGCTGGTCACGGCCCTGGGAACCGCCTACCCATGTTTGCCTACAAGCCTGCCCCCATTCAGGCGACATGGCTTGCACCGTTCATCACCACCGGCGTGCCTGGGATGGACTACATCATCGCAGACCCCTATCTAGTGCTCAGCGACGAAGCTCAATTCTTTACCGAAGAAGTCTGGCCCCTGGCAGAAGTTTGGTTCTGCTTAAATCCACCTGATCTCGCCATCGAATTAGGCTCGCTACCAGCCCTTGCCAACGGTGCCATCACCTTTGGCTGCTTCAACGACCTAACCAAGATGACCAATGCCGTGGTCACGCTGTGGGCCCGGGTATTGCTGGCAGTTCCCGACTCAAGACTGTTCTTAAAAACACGTCAATTGAACGACGATTTGTCGAGGCAGGACACCCTGGAACGCTTTGCCATTCATGGCATTTGCCCGGAACAACTTTTGCTCGAAGGGGACTCTCCACCAGCAGAATATTTGGCCGCCTACAACCAAGTTGACGTGGCCCTGGATCCCTTCCCTTTCAATGGCACGACAACCAGTTTAGATGGCCTGTGGATGGGCGTCCCAGTACTGACCCGCCGCGGCCAACGAATGGGCGCACATTTTGGGGAGAGCATAGCCCATGCCGCCGGGCTCTCCGATTGGATCGCCGAAGACGACGGGGATTATGTCGCCAAAGCTGTCGCCCTAACCTCAGACCTCCAAGAATTGGCCGAGTTTCGCGCCGGCCTGCGTGAACGGGTCCTAGCCTCACCGTTTTATGACAGTGCCCGCTTCGCCCGTAATTTCGAGAACGCCCTTCAGGACATGTGGAAGAAGGCCTGTTAATTATTACGCTAGGATCGGAAAATCGCCCCAGAGGAAGCAAATGATCAAAAACCCGTGGAGACCAGGCCCACGCCACCGTAAGCCGGCGAAGCTGATGAAGCCCATTATCGATCCCGCTGGTTGGGTAGCAGATGACCTCGAGGGAACCGATGTCTGGGTCTACCGACTGTCGGAACATGAAATCGCCGATATCTTTGATGCCGTGGGAAGCGTCGAGACGCGCGGGCTGGAGCTCAAAACTCTCACCCGCGACAATTTCCCGCTGCCGGTGTTGGCAAACGGCTTAAGCCAAATTCGTGAAGAACTTGTGGGAGGCCGTGGTTTCGCCATCATCAAGGGCCTACCGGTTATGGAGCGAAGCCGTTTCCAAAACGCCTGCGCATTCTTAGGGATAGGCAGCCACGTCGGCAAGCCCATCTCGCAGAATGGCAAGGGGCACCTCCTGGGCCACGTCAAGAACATAGGCGGCAACATCAACGCACCCACAGGGCGAGGCTACAATTCGTCCTCGAAACTCACCTTCCATGCCGACGGCTGCGATGTACTTTCACTCTGCTGCTTACAAACCGCCAAGTCCGGGGGCAGGCACCGCATCTGTAGTTCCGTTGCCACCTATAACAATATCCTCTCCCGCCGCCCCGATTTGGCCGATGAATTATCCTTCCGCTTTTACCATACCCTGAGGGGCGAGCTGCCGCCAGGCACTACCAGACCGTGGGGCCGCAAGCCGGTGGTCAGTGTCAAGGAGGGTTATTTCTCCGCACGCGGCGCATCGAGCACCATCAAGCGCGGCCAGGGCCTTCCCGGCGTGCCCAAGTTGACGCCGGCCCAGATCGAGGCCATAGACATGTACCAATCGGTTTCCGGCGAACTGGCGCTCAATATCGACTTCGAGCTGGGCGATATTTCCTACGTCTACAATCACGTAATTCTGCACGCACGCTCGTCCTATGAAGATTGGCCCGAGCCGAAGCGTGCCCGCCACCTATTCCGCCTGTGGCTCGATACCGGAAACTCGCGCCCGCTTGATGCCGAAGTTAAAGCCGCGACCCGGGGAATCACGGTCGAGGGCACGATCCTTAATACTCCCCTCGAAGCAGCTTAAGGTTACCCACGAGAATTCAATCCCCCAACGCTACCCACTGGATTATACTTACGCCGCGAACCACGTGGCCCGGGCCGTAAGGGCCCTACAAACTAGAGACCTGGAGTAACCATGCCTCACGACGAACCTAACCAGAGCCATTGGCACGAAATCACCGATAATTCTATGAAGGCCGGTCTCGGCACCTTTAAAAGGCCGCCCATGCCCTACGATAATTTTATGATTGAGGAGGGCATCCCCGTCTATCGGGATTTCGGAGTTTCCAAGGTCCAAAACCTGGCCCTCAAGCCGTGGCAACGGATGGGAGGTAAGGGCGCCTTCATCCAGCTCTACGGGACTGAGGGCTTGTGGGGCTCATACGTGGTCGAAGTGCCCGGCGCTGGGGCGCTCAATGTCGAACGTCACATGTATGAAGAGCAATACCTTGTGGTCGAGGGGCGTGGCACCACCGAGGTTTGGCAGGATGGCTGTGAAAAACAGGTTTTCGAATGGCAGAAAGGTTCGCTATTTGCCATTCCACTAAACGCCAACCACCAGATCATCAACGCATCGTCGAGCCCGGCGCTTCTCCTAGCGGGCACCTCGGCTCCCAATGTCATGAACTTGTTCGATAGCCCCAAATTTATTTTTAATTGCGGTCATACCTTTGGCGAACGCTATGATGGTGGCATGGATTACTTCAAACCCAAAGACGATCTCTCCCCCGATCCAGTGCGCGGACTCGCCATGCGAGAGACCAATCTGCTGCCCGACATCATGAACTGCGAACTACCGCTCGATAATCGGCGCTCGCCCGGCTATCGGCGGATTGAGCCGCACATGGTCTCCAACCGTTTCTACCTATGGATCGGCCAGCATGAGACAGGGCGCTATTCCAAGGGGCATAAGCACGGCTCGGCTGCGGTTCTGATCTGCGTCAAGGGCAAGGGCTATACCTATACCTGGCCGTCGGAGCTCGGCCCTAAACCTTGGGAATCCGGTGTATCGGATAAAGTCGTCAGGGTCGATTACGAACCAGTGGGCATGGTCAGCGCCGCGCCCATGAGTGGTGATTGGTTTCACCAGCATTTCGGCATTTCCAAGGAACCGCTACGGCTTACTGCATGGTTCGGTCCCAACAACGCGCGAGGGCGCAAGGCCGGCCTGCCCGGGGTGGAGGAAAAAGACCTGGGCGCCATCGACCTGCGCGACGGCGGCAACGCCATCCCCTATGACGAAGAAGACCCCAGCATTCGCAAAGAATGGGAAGCTACCCTAGCCAAGGAAGGTGCTGTCCCGCGCATGGAAGAAGATCTGTACCAACCACCGACAGGTGAAGGCGGCTGGGCCACCAGCAAATTCGCGGGCAACGCCCCCTGAGGCTCGACCCCTGTGGATTGAATGACCAGACTGGAAATCCCGGTCAGGCCTACAGTAGATGCCTAGATCATCACTGGATCGATACCGGTCGGGTAATCTCGACCGTTCGACGATTCAAACAATTCGGGGACGCCTCGGCCCCCGCGAAAGCCTATTGATGTGATGTATTCCTCTGAACAATATCCCTGGCGGTTACAGGGGGCAATCTATGCCATGGCTTTTTTTTTCGGGCCATTGCAAATGATATCCAATACGGCGGTGGCGCTATTCATCGTCGGATTGGTCAGCACCGAATTCCCGCTCCTCATAGCTCTCATTTTTGCATCGCGGCAAATCTTGACGGTGTGTCTGTCGATTTACGGCGGTGCCCTCATGGATCAATTCGGCATGCGGCGCATCATCTTCCTGTTCAGCCTCATAGGCGCCGCTATTGCACTAATCTACCCGCTTTTGCCCTCCGTCTTTGGTCTCACTTGGGGCATCACCGCTGCCCAAGAAATTTCCCTGTGGTTCATCGCGGTTATGGTTTTCCTACAGATGATCTTCGGTTACATGGAGGTGACAAGCTGGATCGGTGTCCAGGCCCTAGTCAGCCAGCGCTTTAAGGGGCACCCAGTGTTTGCCGGACGCATGACCTTCGGTGCGCGAATTGGCGGCATCCTGGGCCCACCCCTGTTCGGCCTCATCTGGGATAGCTGGGGTTCTTGGGGTGGGTTTGGGTTTATTACATGCTGGACACTGTGCGGTGCCGCCGTTGCACTGTTAGTGCCCGAAGACCATGGCGCCCCAACAATCAATTTGAATATCACGAAGACAAGCACCAGCCGCAGCCCACAAGTGATGCCCCAGGTGTCGGATTACGCCCAGACTTTCCGCATGCTTCTAGTCCCAGCGGTGGCAATGGTGGTCATGGTCACGATTCTGCGCCAAACCGGCTCAGGCGTGCAGAGCACATTTTATGTGGTTTGGCTCGACAAGGAGTTAGGGCTTTCGGGGACACTCATTGGCGTTTTGTTGGGAGCTATGAACACGGCCTCTGCTCTGGCGGCGCTGAGTAGTGGATTCTGGGCGCGGCACATGGGTACCCACTGGATATTGATCGTGACCATCGGTATGTCCATCATAGGCGTCACCGTGGTACCCGCGTTGGGCAATGTTTATGTGCTTCTGATGATTGTCATCTGCATCCGGGGCATAGGCCAGGGCCTTAACCTGCCAATGATGATTACCATCTTGACGCGCAACGTGCCGGGGAACCTTCTGGGCCGTGTCACCGCCATGCGGATCGCCTTCAACCGGGGCGGCGGCGCTCTCGTGCCCCTGGGCATGGGTGCGCTTGCGGAACTGGTGGGTATGGCCAACAGCTTCTACATAATCGGCGCCACCGGGCTCATAATGCTGGCCATGCTCAGCCTTTGGGTCGCCCGTTCCCCGGACTTCCAACCGGGCATGTGATAGACCCCGGGGATGACCCAGCGCCATTCTAATTTATTCGACATCGGACGCCGGCTAACGCAGGAGATCGAATTTCATGAGTGCTAAAACCGTAGCCATCATGGCCCCGGGTCACATGGGCCATGCTATCGGCGGCCATTTAGTGGGCCAAGGGTTTAGGGTCATCACCAACCTGGAGGGGCGCAGCGCCAACACCGAAGCCCGGACGGCCCGGGCCGGCATCGATGATGTCGGCAGCGATGCAGCCCTGGTCCGTGAAGCCGATATAGTATTATCGGTACTGCCGCCGGGCGATGCCGTGGGACTGGCGGGGCGAATCGCCGCAGCAGCAGTGAAGGAAAGCGCGGAATTTTTGTTTGTCGATTGCAACGCTATCTCGCCCAGAACGGCAGCGGAAATTGCCGGAATTCTGGACGGCGTCGGGATTAGATGCGTAGACGCGGCGATCCGCGGTGGTGCGGCGGTAGATGGCAAACCGCAGCCGCGCATCTACGCCTCGGGAACCGGAGCAACGGAATTTGCGGCACTCAACTCCTATGGCCTCGATATTCGTGTCATCGGTGAACGAGCGGGCCAAGCCTCGGGGCTCAAAATTTGTGGTGCCGCCGTATCCAAAGGTGTAGTGCTGTTGACCCTGCAGGCGTTCACCGCGGCAAAGGTAATGGGCGTCGAAAAAGAACTGCGCGATGATCTCGGCGCCAATGCACAGCTCCAGGCGGCCGAACGGCGGGCATCCAATTTCGGGCCTGACGCCTACCGATGGGCAAGTGAAATGGACGAGATCGCCGCTACCATGGACACTATCGGTCTATCGCCGGATACCTTCGCGGGCTTTGCAGCGCTCTGCCGCCTGGCAGAGGCGACGGTACTGGGCCAACAGACAAAGGAGGATAAGTCCGTCCGCATGGATTTCGATGGCATCGTCGAAATCCTCGCCAAAGTCGCATCACGCACTTAGTAAACCGTCAGGACCAAGAACCCCTCAGGTCGTGATATTATTGTAACAACGATTGGTACAAGGAGGGCATCATGACCGACACACAGATCGTCGAGCACCCGCGCAACTCATTGCGTGGCAAGGTGAGTGACGCCGAATGGGAGACGCGGGTGGCGCTTGCTGCCGGCTGCCGCATGGCCCAGTATTTCGGTTGGAACAATTCAATCCGCAACCACCTGACCGCCCGGGTTCCCGACGAACCCGAAAAGTTTCTAATGAATCCTGTCGGCCTGATGTGGAATGAGATCACAGCGTCCGATTTCCTAAAGGTCGATTTCGACGGCAAGGTTTATACTGAATCCGACCTGCCGCCGGGTCCCGCCGGGTTGAGCTTCCATGGTGCCATCCTCAAAGCAAACCCCAAACGGAATTGTTCCTTTCATCTCCATGAGACCGACGGCGTAGTGGTATCAGCCATGGCTGAGGGGCTGATCTATACCAACCAGGAATCCCTGACGCTCTATGGGCTAGTCGGTTATCACGCCTTCGAGGGTCTCGCTGACGAAGCGACTGAGGGCCCGCGCATCGCCGAAGAGCTGGGCGACAACGTCTGTATGGTGATGTGGAACCACGGACTGTTGAGCGTCGGGCGCTCTATTTATGAAGGCTTCTATTTCATGCAGCGCCTGGTGGAAACCTGTCAGATCCAAGTCAAGCTCATGGCCACCGGGGCCGAAATCCGCCATATTCCCAAGGAAGTCTGCGAACACACTTTCCGGCAGTTCAAAAAGCGCGCCCAGAAGCGCGCACTGGGCATGGCCGACTGGAAGGCCTATCTCCGTCTCGCTGAACGGCTGGATCCGTCCTACAAGCTCTGATGGACTAGGCCCGCGTAGCACCTATGTGGTGGAATGATCGGCAGCCGCGTCGCGGATGATCTCTTCAGGTACATCGTCGAACGAGGCATAGTTCATGGAATAGAGCCGGTGGTAGAGGCCGCGCTCGTCCATCAGCTCTCGATGGGTGCCTGTTTCAACGATACGCCCCTGGTTGAGGACAATAATTCGGTCAGCCCCGCGAACGGTGGCTAGGCGATGGGCGATCACCAACGCAGTGCGTCCCGCCAAGAGGTGTTTCAGGGCCAGCTGAATCTGGCGTTCAGTATAGCTGTCAATACTGGCGGTGGCTTCATCCAGGAGGAGAATACTGGTATCGGCAACAATCGCCCGAGCGAAGCTCAACAACTGACGCTGGCCTAGCGATAAATTACCGCCTCGCTGCTCGAGCATGGTGTCGTAGCCCTTGGGCAAGCGGATGATGAATTCGTCGGCATCGACCGCCTTGGCCGCGGCGATAACGTCGTCGAGAGTGGCATCCTCTTTGCAATACTTGATGTTCTCAAAGATGGTTCCGGTAAACAAGAATGGTTCCTGGAGTACCATGCCTACCTGCTTGCCTAGAGAATGCTGGGTAACGTCACGCACGTCATGGCCACCCACAAGGACGCTTCCCTCCGAAACATCATAGAACCGGTGGATCAGCGAGGTTATCGAGGTCTTGCCCGACCCAGTGGGACCGACCAAAGCCACGGTTTCCCCTGGTTCAACCCGGAATTTGATGTCGTTCAACACCGGCTGGCCGGGCAAGTAGCCGAAGGTGACATTCCTCAGCTCGATGGAACCATCGATCTCGGTGAATTCTACGGCGTCGAGCTTATCGACGATCTCCACGGGGACGTCCATCACCTCGAAGATGCGCTGTCCTGAGGCCATGGCCCGCTGCATGACGCTGTACTGAATGGTGAGGGAGCGGATGGGATCGAAGAACCGTTGCACGTAGAGGATAAACGCGACCATCACACCAAGCTCAAGCGAACCGCCCAGAACCATATTACCGCCGACCACCACGACGATGGCCATGCCAGCGCCGGTAAGGGTATCGACGATGGGGATCATCACCTGGGAGAATTTCGCCGCCCTGAGATGGGAGCGCAGGTTATCCGCCGCTTTAACCCTGAAACGCTCGAAATTGACACGTTCGCGGATCATCTCCTGAACCGTGCGCACGCCGTTGATGTTCTCCGCCAACGCTCCGTTGACGATGGAACTGGTCTGGCGCGCCCGCATGAAGGCCTTCTTCGCCAGGGGCAACCAGAATATGCGAACCACCAACAGGGCCAAAACCACAGACAGAGTCAAAAGCCCCAGTTCCACGTTGAGGGAAACCAGCACGACGACGATGCCCAGCAGCAAGATGATGTCGCCGATCGCCGTGACCGTGGTATCGAGGAACTCCTGAAGCGCACCAACGTCGCTCTGTAGCCGAGCCATCAACCGCCCGACTTCGGTCTTGTCCATGAACGACATGGACAGACGTTGCAGATGTACATACATGGCCCGACGCAGGTCGAACAGGATCCGTTCCGCCGTCCGGCCGACGATGGTTTCCTGGATATACATGGCGATCAAGTTGACACCAATAACACCGAGGAAGGTAAGGGCGATAAGATCCAAAAGATCGGCATCAAAGGCACCGGTGACCAACGCCCGGTCGATCGCTTCCTTGACGACGAGGGGAATGGCAAGCTGGGTCAGAGTGAAGGTGACAACTGCGCAAAAGGCCACCACCATCCTTCCCCGGTACGGCCAAAGGTATGTCATGAAACGTTGGATAATACGGCCATCAAAGGCGGCGCCGAAGATGCGCTCGTCCATTTCATCGCTTAGACCCCCGTCGGGACCGCCGGACCGGCCACCGGGTGTATTGCCGGGAACCGCCATGGATTGAGGCATGATGGCCATGGCGCGGTCCCGTCCCTCAGGCGCCTTCAGGCGCGGTTGTTGGGATGGTGATCTCAGTATCGTTACTGAATTCGACCTGCAGGTCGTAAAGCTCCTTATATCGGCCGCCCAAGGCCATTAGCTCCGCGTGGCGGCCGCGTTCGACGATCTGGCCGAGATCGATGAACAGGATTTCGTCCGCATGCATGAACGAACTCAAACGGTGGGAGATGATGACGGTCGCCCTGTCGCGTGTCAGGTCCTTAAGCGCCGCGTGGATGCGCTGTTCCGTCCCGGCGTCTATGGAGGCTGTGGAATCGTCGAACACGATGATGGCAGGAGTCAGCAGGATGGAGCGCGCAATGGACAGCCGCTGGCGCTGGCCGCCGGACAGTGTCAGTCCACGTTCACCCACCAGGGTATCGTAACCCGTGGGTAGGCGCTCGATGTATTCGTGCAGCTGCGCCGAATCAGTGGCGTTGACTATTCGCTCGCGATCCGCGTCGAGGTCGCCATAAGCAACATTGCTGTCCACCGTCGCGGTGAACAAGAAGGTGTCTTGCTGGACAACGCCGACCGCTTCCCGCAGGCTATCCAGAGTCACATCGCGGATATCCTGCCCATCGATAGTAATGCGCCCGCCCGTAGGGTCGTAGAATCTGGGGATGAGATGGGCAATGGTTGACTTGCCGCTGCCCGGCGGGCCGACGATTCCCAGTGACTTTCCAGGTCCCACCTCAAAACAGATATCATGCAGCGCGGGACTCATCCCATCGCCGGCCCGGTAGGAAAAATCCACGTTCTCGAATCGGATCACGCCATCGGTCAAGTTCAACGGCCCGGCACCGGATTTATCCTGGACCGCGGGGTCCATGTCCAGCAATTCGAACACGCGCCCACCGGACACGAACGCCCTTGCGG
>Ga0315336_1007243_pt1 | contig 10779 bp, 8 predicted proteins | sample ASW5metaG_FD_204512 | JGI IMG/M metagenome (GOLD analysis project Ga0315336, IMG submission 204512) | Ammonia-oxidizing marine archaeal communities from Monterey Bay, California, United States - ASW #5 | ecosystem: Environmental > Aquatic > Marine > Intertidal zone | place: USA: California... | reverse complement strand
AGCCGCGATCGAGAAGGCTTGCCGATAGTAGGCTTGTGTCTCGCGCCGAGTGGGGTCGGAGTCTCCCTGAAGGAGCTTGCAGCAGAGTTCGAAAGTGAATCCATCTTCGTTCTTCCCGGCGAGCCAATTCCGCACCGACTCTCGTTGCCGCGGCGATCCCAGATAGAGGTCGACAAGCGCCTGGAGCATTTGCGCCGCCGCGAGCCTCCGGAAGCGGGCGTCTTCGTGGCGGCCGATGTCTGGTTGATTCATCGGTCCTCCTGGTGCTCGCTGCGTACAAAGACGGGTCGGCAACCGCTCATTTCGATCTCGTCCCAGAACGGCACAGCCGATTCGCGTTCGGAGAGACCGCAAGCCGCGGACCGGCTGAACGGCTTCGAATGTGCAGCCGCAAACTTATAGAGGCTCACGCGCCTGAGACGTTTGCTCGAAGCGCGACTCGGCAAGCCGGGCAAGCGCGAGTACGTGCAGGTGTTGCGTTTGCTCGAAGACTTCCCGCTCGAAGATGTTGGCGCCGCTGCTCGCCAAGCCGTTGAGCTGGGCACGATCGGTTTCGACGCCGTCAAGCACTTGCTGCTATGCCGCATCGAGCAACGGCCGCCGCGCTTGGACTTGGCGCAGTATCCGCACCTGCCCGCCGCGCAAGTCGAACAGACTTCGACGGCGGACTACTTGGCGTTGTTGGCGCCGGGAGCGAGCTGATGGCGAGATCCAAACTGCTGCTGGAAGCTCATCTGAAAGCGTTGCGGCTGCCGACTTTCCTGCGCGAATACGACAAGCTGGCGCGGCAGTGCGCCGCCGAGGGCTTAGATGCGAGGCGCTTTCTGCAGCAACTGAGCGAGCTGGAACTGCTCGATCGTGAACGGCGCGCAACCGAGCGACGTATCAAGGCCGCCAAGTTCCCGGTCACGAAGACGCTCGACACGTTCGACTTCCTGGCGCTGCCCAAGTTGAACAAGAAGCTGGTGCTCGAGCTGGCGCACGGTGAGTTCATAGACCGTCGCGAGAACGTGCTGGCTCTCGGCAACTCCGGCACGGGCAAAACGCATCTCGCCTTAGCGTTGGGACTGGCGGCCTGTCAGGGCGGCTACCGGGTGCGTTTCACCACCGCCGCGGCGCTGGTCAACGAGCTGCTCGAAGCCCGCGATGAGCGGCGCTTGCTGAGGGTTCAAAAGCAGCTCGCCAAGCAAGATCTGCTGATCGTCGATGAGTTGGGCTACGTACCGCTGTCGAAGACCGGAGCGGAGTTGCTGTTCGAGACCTTCTCGCAACGCTACGAACAGGGCTCCACGATGGTGACCTCGAACCTGCCCTTCAACGAGTGGACCGAGGTCCTAGGATCCGAGCGCATGACCGGCGCCCTGCTGGATCGGCTCACCCACCACGTCCACATCCTCGAGATGAACGGCGACAGCTTCCGCCTCAAACAGAGCAAGAAGCAGCGCACTCGCTCTGCGGATTGATCCCCGCAGACCCTCCGCAGTTTTTGCGAGTCGGCTTCTACTCCGCCTTCGGCCGCCCTAACGGGCGACCTCAGACTACGTTCCAGCCGCCCCACAAAAACTCAACAAGAAAACGCCAGCTCTACCGTCAACCGGTCCGTTCCGACGCTCTTGTGCCACCCCCGAACTGGTCTAGTTTTCCGGCGCCGCAGCGGTCTAATCTTGCTCTGGCCTTGACATAACCCGTTCCCTTTGGGTCCTAGTCTCGAAGTCCCGCCATTCCTGCCCCCCGGCGACACCGATCGTTGTCACCGATCGTTCAGGGCGCGCGTTCGGATGCCACGGGATCCGTCTCCCCAGTCCATGGTTGACTTAGGGCATGCACTTGGCGAGAATGACGACTGTTGCTAGCGGAGAATCGATTGAAGCATTGGCGGTGGTGGCCGATGTACGTCTTGGCGGCCGTAGCGCTCTGCGGTCTCACGATGCCCACAGCGGAAGGGGCTATCATCCCGGCGGAGTTTGATGCGTTTGCAGGCAATGCCACAGCCGGCACGGGAAGTCTGGGCGGGAATGATTTCACCTGGACGATCACGGGCGTCGGGTATAGAGCTTTGGGAGCTATTTCTACCTTCGACAACACTGAGAGCTTCTTAAGCCCGATCTTCGCCCCTGAACTATTGCTAGTCGATTGGTTGGCAATCGAGGCCCCTGCCGGCAGTGCCAGCGGCACGTTGACGATTGCTTTCGACGCCGCGGTCACGGACCTCGTCTTCTACAACGACCGCATTGATCGCTCGGATTTCGACTTCTCTCCCACAACAAACGACGTCACGAGACTCAGCGGAAACGCCGACCACGCGCTCGATGGCGCTCGCGTATACGACACCGACCCCTCCACGGTTGGACTCGCGGATTCGGCGCGCGGAAGCGTTCGGGTAAACGGGTCATTCAGCCAGTTCGACATCAACCTGAGCAAGATCGACCCGGGCGGCGATATCTACCAACTGCAGTTCGCGCAAACACCGGAACCCGGCTCTGTGTTATTGCTAGGCGCGGGACTCGGGGTCCTGGTCATCGTCAGACGAAAGAGAAAGGCCTAGGCCGGCGAGACGACCGGCGCCGGGGCGACCCCCCAATCGCTCTGCCGCTGTCGTTGACCCTGCGCGGCAATCAGGTACGTCGTCCCTACCGCGACCCCAACGTGACCCATCGTGTGTCACCCAATGTTCACCCAACGTGACCCGCGCGAAGCTCTCGTTTGCGTAGTTAGCCAGGACCTACTTCATGATGTTTGGAAGTCCTCGGTCACGACCGTCATGTCGGCGAGTACTGGCTCCCCGAGTATCAATCGGCGGTAAATGCTGAACAGGCCCACCCCACGCAGTGCTGCAAGCGGCTGACACTCGAAGTGCGCGATCTCCCGTGACCAAGCTTCACGCCGTCCAGAACCGGTTTGACGAGCTTGAGCGGCTCGTGCCCTGATCTCATCGCGACTTGAATGGGATGTTGGGTCTCCCGGTGACGGATCCCTAACAATAAGATTCGATGGCTGTTAGCTCCACTCCTTGCCTTTACTGTCGAGATATCTCGTTGTCATGATAGATCCGCCGCCGAAGGCCGCAGATCGGCCGTGAGGCGCTCGCAAGCGATGCCGAATTCCGCCTTTGGCGGACGGCCCGCCCCAAAAGAAAGTTGGATCGTTTGTTCACGACAGCTAACAATGAAGACGACAGGATCCGCCCAATCTTCGCGTTGGATCAACACTTGCCGACAAGGAGGGATCTAGTAGCTGCACGTTGCTCGACCCGGTGTAACCCCGCGACCAGTGTTCACTCAAAACAGCATGTTTGCATCTGCAATATCGCATGGAGAAAATGGCTGTTCGAGACTTGGGCGGATTATTCGTGTAGGAGATTCCAGGTTTCCCACTCACTCGCCCGCGGTCGATTGGCCCTGGACCCGCCATCATTGATCGCCACCAAGTATTTTCCGTGGTAGCTCTGCAAATGAATCTTGTCTCCCGACCGCAAGGCACCTCCATTGATGTCAATCAGTGTCCACGTCTCCCTCTCGCGGGGCCTCGATCGATGGGCCATGACTCCGCTATCGTTGATCGCGACCAGATAAGTGTCATGGAAGCTTCTCAGGTGGACCTTGTCCCCGCCCTGTACCACCCTGGAAGCACTCTCGGGCTTTGAGGGTGAAGGAGGCCCAGATGCGGATCGAGGTTGTTGCAGGCTAGGGGGCTGTGTAGTCGCCAGGTGACCGAGTCTTCCTGGATCGTCAGCCTTTACACCGCCGGGGCCATAGCTGTCCAGCGAATAGACCGGTCCTTCCCCCTGGTCGAAGGCTCTAGAGTCGGAGATCACTCCCCTGTGCTTCGGCTTGTCCGTCCTGTCAGATACACTTCTTTCTTGTCGTGTCGCAGGTTGCCCGTTATCTTTGCGAAGCTGTTGGATCGATTTCTTAATTCGTGCAAGCGCCTCGGACACATCCGGTTCCCGCTCAGCCAGCCCTGCAAAGTATTCGTCTCGGGTTAGCGCCTCGAGTTTCGTAAGCCTTTCCGACGAGTCGGCATCGCCCTCACTGTTAACCAGTTCCGAAAGCAGCTTGAAGCTTTCGTCCAACTTCTCGCTTTGCGAGGACAGAGTTTTCCTCAGACCTTCACTTTCCAGTCTCTGCATCTCTTCTGCCCTGTCGGATTCGCGGTCCTCGAGAACCGTAATTGTCAAGGCCGCCGCAAAACTTGCGATGGCCAAGGGAAGACCCCACCTTCCGGCTTTGGTCAGGCGAAGTCTTCCCGGCTTCTTGGGATGTTGCTGTGTGAACTTGAAAAACCACTGCCCCCCCCAGGGCGAGGGCGGTCGTCAGAAACCAAAGGCCGTACTTGAGGAACGGCAGCACGATTTCGAGCCTTTCACAGCGGCCCGATCCCTTTCCACCAGCCCCAGCCCTGCACACATCGCTCTCAACTTGCGCTATCAGAGAGGGGTCGGGGCAGAGCGGTACCTCGGTCGAGTCCCTGAGCAGTGCCCGTGGCGTTTATGTGAGGCCACGGAGCCTCAGTCTAGTGTCAGGTGCGTCGCGTGGTTAGGCTGCTTGTAGATCGACGCGCTCGCGAGCCGCCCTCACCGCACGCGATTGAGACGGCGGTCCGTATAGACAGCGCCGACTGTCAGCAGCCCCGGGCCTATCGCACCACACAGAATGAACGCGATTATGGCCTCAAATTCACTCACGGCCGGCAGCGCGTAAATGAGTTTGCTTGCGCTCACAAGAATCACAAGCTGGCCGACAGCTCCCACGACCGGCCAAACCCACCCTTGCAACACTCCTATCACAAATTGTCTCTTGAGGCTCAAGCTCCCCAAAATTCCTGCCGCGATCCCACCCACGGCCAGAGCCAGAAGAGTCAAGTAGTAGGCGATCACGTGGAGGCTACTTAAGCGCTGAATTACGCCGTAGTCGTAGGCGACCGTGACGGCCAGTGCTGTTGATCCAACCCAGGCGCATACCGTGCTGGCTACTAAATATCGATGCATCTTTGCCTGGCTGGGTCGTCCGGCATCAGCGGATGGTGATTGAACTCGTGGCCGGTCGATGCTCTTGCCGATCATGTCCGAAGTGACACGCGGCGGTCCTGAAGTGAAAACGGTTTTGGTGACGTCCTCGAGGAAGACGCCGAAGGCCTGCGTCGGGTAACCAGGCGTCCAGTCAGTTAGATCGGCAGTCTGAGCGATCCGGTAGCGGAGGGGTGCTGGTCCTCCATCAAGGGTCGCGGGAACAAGTATTCTACGGTCCGCACCTTCGGAGGCCTCTGCTCTGACCCAATCCGACCGAACAGAGTGCTTTGACCAGAGGACAACCACCGCCTTAGCATCTCTAATCTCCCTTTCGATAACATCCTCGAAGGCACTCCCCGCGGGAATCGTCCTATCCCAAAAAACGGTAAGCCCACGGTTGCCAAGGGTTTCAGCTATATCCTTGGCAGCGGCAATGTCTTCGCGCGCATAACTGATAAAGACGTCGCTCAAAGGAGACCCACTCCCACGATTCCCTTATAGACGCCGATCGTTCCTCGTGGACAGTTGGCCCCTAGTACATCGAGCCCCAGAAAAGATAGGCCACGCCCAAGACGTTCCGTGAACGTCTCGTCTTCTGGGCTGTGGAGACGCGAGGCGAATCGATCCGCACTTTGTTCTCGCGATTCCAGCTTAAACCGGACAATCGTGCCGGCCCGATTGTACCTCTAAACGGATAAGTGTCGGTAAAACCGAGGTCGCTCGCTCTTCGCTTAGAGTTGCAGCAGCCCTCTGATGGGACTCGCTTTAGGTTCCTTGAGTGACCGATTCTAGAGGCTCCAATCGCGAATCTGAACCCCAAATCCCGAGTAACGGCGCAGCGTAGATCCAGCCGCAATCAATGGCCGTTCAGAGGCCGGTTCTGTACCTCGCCGTCATCTAGTGCATTTCGCTCTAACTGGCTCAAGACAAAGACGATTAGCATGATCCTGGCGGAAACTAGTGAAATATCTCCTTGTCACGCGAGATCCGCCGCTGAACGGCTTCGGGGCAGTTCTCGGGCGCTCGCAAACGAGCCAGATCGAGCCCTTGGTCGATGGCCCGCCCGAAAGAAAGTTGGATCGTTTGTTACGAACAGTTATCGCGGAAGCGGTAGAATTGTGCCGTCTTGATTGGTCGCACTATCTCCCACTACAAGGTCCTCTCCAAGCTGGGCGAGGGCGGCATGGGCGTGGTCTACAAGGCCGAGGACAGCAAGCTTGAACGGCCTGTAGCACTCAAGTTTCTGCCCAGCCACCTTTTGGGCGACCAAGATGTTCGTAAGCGCTTCGAGCGTGAGGCGAAGGCAGCGGCGGCCCTGTCGCACTCCAACGTCTGCACCGTCTACGAGATCGACGAAGCAGACGGGCACACGTTCATCGCGATGGAACTCATGGAGGGCGTGCCGCTCGACGAGAAGATCGCACTGGGACCGCTGAAGCTCGAGGAAGCTCTCGAAATCGCTCGACAGGTCGCTAACGGGCTCGAAGCAGCCCACAAGAAAGGGATTGTCCACCGCGACATCAAGCCGCAGAACATTATGGTTGGCGAGGACGGCCACGTCACGATCATGGACTTCGGGTTAGCTCAACTGACCCAGGCCAGTCTGCTAACCAGACCCGATCAGACCATGGGCACGACCTTCTACATGAGCCCGGAGCAGACGGAAGGATCGGGTACGGATCACCGCACCGACATCTGGTCGTTGGGTGTGATGCTCTACGAGATGGTCACCGGCCAGCGCCCCTTCAAGGGCGACTACGACCAGGCCGTGATGTACTCGATCCTCAACGAGGAACCAGAGCCGATCACAGGGCTGCGAACGGGCGTCCCAATGGAGCTCGAAGTCATCCTAACCAAGTGCCTAGCGAAGCAGGTCGAGAATCGCCATGGTTCAGCCGCCGAGGTCACTCGCGACCTACGGGTGATGGCAGACAAGCTGCGGACCGCGAGAGTTGACGCCCGACTGCATGGGGCAGGACCGACGGATGAGGCTTCCGCTGCGCCGCCAGTTCGCCGGGATCCGCCGGTCCGACCATTGTTGTCGTACGTCTTGACCGTAGTTGGGTGCGCCCTGGCCGGAGCCCTGCTCACGCTCGCCTTCACGGGGTTCCGGCCTTCGGGGGCGGGGGCGGTCACGAGAATGCATCTCAACCTTCCCGGCCTAAGCCCGTATCCCGAACTCAGGATCGTATTCGCGGTCTCGCCAGATGGTCGCCGTCTGGTCTTCGAGGCGAACGGTATGCTCTATCTGCGCGAGTTGGATGGCCTCGAGGTGACGCCGGTCGCCGGTACCGAGGGTGGCTATAGCCCCTTTATTTCTCCCGATGGTCAGTGGCTCGGTTTCTTGACCGCTACACAAGTCAGACGCCTGTCGCTGGGCGGCGGGACACCGGAGACGTTAGCCAACCTCGCGAACGCCGGTGCGGGCGTTTGGACGCCAGGCGGAGACATCGTAATCGCGCTACGAGGCCCCTCAGGGCTCAAGAGGATCTCGGCCGACGGGACCGTCACTGACTTCACCGCGCTCGCGGGAAACGAGGTCGATCATGACTCGCCGACACTGCTTCCCGACGGCGACACAGTGATCTTTGGCATTCTCCGAGGTGACATGGTTGGCTGGGACGGCGCCGACATCCTGGCCCAATCCTTGTCTTCCGGTGAGCGCAAGCTCCTGCTGGCCGGCGTCGGCAGCGAGCCCCAGTTCGCCCCCAGCGGACACCTTCTCTACGTTCGCGCCGGGAATCTGATGGCTGTGCCATTCGACGCAGATCTCCTAGAAACTCGGGGAGTGCCGACCCGTGTTCTCGCAGGCGTTGTCAACGGTCGCGACGGATTCGCGCAGTACAAAGTCGCATCTGAGGGTAGCCTCTATTACTTGGCTGCAGCCGGCGGCGGGCGGGCGCGAGGTCTCGTCTGGGTGGACCGTGCTGGCCGCGAGGAGCCGGTCGGCTTCGAAGCGGGAGCCAGGTCCCTCTATTACCCGCGGATCTCACCCGACGGCTCCCGGCTGGCCATGTCAGTCGAGCGAGAAGACTTGAACATCGACATCCTGGTCTATGACCTGGTTCGTGGCGTTCTCGATAGAACACTCACGAGATATCAGGGTCACGACTGGGTTCCCACCTGGAGCGCAGACGGGTCGCGCGTGTTTCATGTTTCCGATGAGGAGGGCGGCAACCTTGTTTGGAAGGCCGCCGATGGATCAGCTGAGGGAGTTGTCGCCGAAAGTTGGCTGGCTCCTCAATCGGCTTCTCCAGACGGAGCAAGACTGGTCTACATCGAGCTCAGCCAATCGGGCGGCCGCGACATCGGAGTTATTCCGATCGAGCCCAGCGGGGATCCGTCAATCATCCTGGGAGGCGCTTCGTTCCATGACGCCCCTGTGATTTCTCCAGACGGCAAGTTTCTGGCCTATACCTCGACGGAATCGGGCAAGTCCCAGGTCTACGTCAGCCCCTTCCCTGCGGTCGCTCGGAACCGTTGGCCGGTTTCGCGGGATGGGGGCGCCTTCCCCGCTTGGTCTCGAGATGGCCGCGAGCTCTTTTATCTTTTCGAAGGTGCCATGATGTCGTCCCGCCGGACGCGGGACGGACCTGGTTGGGAGGAGCCGTCGCAGCTATTCGAGGGCGACTACCTACAGTCCGACGTCTTCGGGCGCCCTTACGACATCGGGAGCGACGGACGATTTTTGATGATGCGACGCCTGAGCGGCTCACGTCCCGAGGAGATTACGGTTGTCCAGAACTGGTTTGAAGAACTCGGGCGGTTGGTCCCGGGCAACTATTAGCGCCAGACTGGTACGAAGATCTCCGCGACCGGGAGCAGCCTAACAGACAGAGCAAAAAGGGATTAGGTGCGAATGCGCTCATTCCTGGTGAAATATCTCATTCGAACTCTCGATCCGCCCAGAGTGCCGCATAACTGGGGGCACGCGGGTCCAACCTCGATTGACAAGATGTCGAGCTCGCTCCTTCGCATGGAGGCGTTTCCGACGTACGCGGTGGATCAGTATCGGCTCGAAATATCGGCCGCGGAGTCGAACTGAGCTTCCTGTACAATCAATGCAAATCCCGAACTGGAGGACGACGGCTATGAAGCGCAATCTCTACGTGGGTGTAGGGTTTCTTGCGGCTATTCTCTTGCTAGCGACGGCGTCCGTCTTGCTAGAGAAGCAGGCCGCGGTTGAGGCTGCGAACGTTCAGGCGCCCACATTCGAAGTCGACCCGCTGTGGCCCAAGCCCCTACCGAACCATTGGGTCATGGGCATGACCATCGGGTTGGCGGTGGATGAGAGGGACCACGTCTGGGTCGTGCATCGGCAGTCGTCGGTTGTCGCCAACGAAAGGGCTCTAACGCTCGATCCCCCGCTCGGTATGTGCTGCGCGCCGGCGCCGCCGGTGTTGGAGTTCGACCCGGCAGGAAACCTTGTCGGCCACTGGGGCGGCCCGGGCGAAGGTTTCGAGTGGCCCGAGTCGAACCACGGCATCACGATCGATTACAAGGGCAACGTCTGGATCGGCGGCAACGGCGCCCAGGACGCCCATGTTCTCAAGCTCACCCGGAGCGGCAAGTTTCTGATGCAAATCGGCCATCTCGGCAAAAACGGGGGAAGCAATGACCTCGAGAACCTCGGCCGGCCGACCGAAGTCTCTGTGGATGCCGAGGCGAACGAAGTTTACATCGCCGACGGCTACGGCAACCGGCGCGTGATCGTCTACGACGCCGACAGCGGCGAGTACAAGCGGCATTGGGGGGCTTATGGGAACAAGCCAGACGATTCCGACCTCGGCCCCTACGACCCCGACGGACCGCCGCCCAAACAGTTCCGGTCGCCGGTGCACTGCGCCGAAATCTCGAACGATGGGCTGGTCTACACCTGCGACCGGGCGAATGACCGGATCCAAGTGTTCAACAAGGACGGCTCGTATGTGAAAGAGGCGTTCATCGCCAGGCAGACCCGTGGCGGCGGGTCGGCGTGGGACATCGCTTTCTCGAAGGATCCCGAGCAAACCTATATCTTTCTGGCCGACGGACAAAACTCGAGGGTGCACATCCTGTTGCGCGATACGCTCGAAGAATTGACCAACTTTGGCGACGGCGGACGCCAGCCCGGCCAATTCTTCGGGGTGCACAACGTCGCCCTCGATTCGAAAGGCAACCTCTATACGACCGAGACCTTCGAAGGCAAGCGCTTGCAAAAGTTCGCTTACAAGGGCCTGGGACCGGTCACGAAGAAAGACCAAGGCGTCGTCTGGCCAACAAAGTAGAACAGGGGCGGAGGCCGCCCTACCCGGAGGCGCCATGTGAAAGGCGCGCTCATCACGCACTTCGGGCCTGGCCGCCCAGCATCCGGCGATCAGAACTGACGGAGGCGGAATATCGGAACTATTGGAAGTTCTGCTTGAGTGCGATTCAACACCGATCCAAAACGTCAGCGCCCTAAACGAACGGACCCGTAGTGTTTCACGACGCGGCTCAAACTGGCCGTCCGGTCGGTTTCCGAGTCATTATCCAGATCGATGCGGCGGCAATTGTGATCAGCGTGCGGAATCATGGGAGCGTTTAGATTCTAACTTGCCAGTTCCAATCTTCTCCAATCATAAGGGCGACCGCGAGTAGATCGTTTGGTGTGACAGGTCCGATACGCGGGACCGGCAGGCGGGCAGCGCTCCGCGCGGCCCGCGCATTCGATTACTTGCGGTAGGTGTTCACCGGCGGCAAACGCGCGCCCGTGCCCGGCGTGGGCGGCGCTTCTTCGGCCACCACGGGGA
>Ga0315336_1007242_pt1 | contig 10780 bp, 13 predicted proteins | sample ASW5metaG_FD_204512 | JGI IMG/M metagenome (GOLD analysis project Ga0315336, IMG submission 204512) | Ammonia-oxidizing marine archaeal communities from Monterey Bay, California, United States - ASW #5 | ecosystem: Environmental > Aquatic > Marine > Intertidal zone | place: USA: California... | reverse complement strand
CAGAAAATACAAGGTTTTCCCACAAAAGAGCTTAGATCAATAATTGATCAAGGAAAAAAAGATCTTAAAGAAGGAATTATAATTGCTTATGCAATACAAGAACAAAAATTAGGAATTGCAATTGGAATTACAAAAGAACTTTCCAAAAAAATTAGTGCTGTAGATCTAATTAAAATTGGATCTTCTGTATTAGGCGGAAAAGGAGGCGGTGGAAGAAATGATTTTGCCCAAGCAGGAGGAGAAAAAATAGAAAAGATTGAAGAATCCTATAAAGAAATTTTAAAAAAAATTAATTAAACGCTTTCTTTAACGTACCATTAATTTCTTCTAAAAATTGATTGGTAGTCAGGTATTTATTGGTAGGACTTATTAGTATTGCCAAATCTTTTGTCATTGATCCTTTTCCAACGGTTGCTATACAAACCTCTTCTAAAGATTTGCTAAAATCGATTAATTTTTGGTTTGAATCTAATTTTCCACGGTGTGCTAATCCTCTTGACCAGGCAAATATTGAAGCAATAGGGTTGGTTGAAGTTTCTTTTCCCTGCTGATGCATCCTATAATGTCTAGTCACAGTACCATGGGCAGCTTCAGATTCCATCGTCTTACCGTCGGGAGTTAACAATACACTGGTCATTAATCCCAAAGATCCATATCCTTGTGCAACTGTATCCGATTGAACATCACCATCATAATTTTTACATGCCCAAATATATTTTCCGCTCCATTTCATTGCACATGCGACCATGTCATCGATAAGTTTGTGTTTGTAAGTAATATTTTTTTTTTCAAACTTGGTTTTGAATTCTTCATCAAATACTTTTTGAAATATATCTTTAAACCTTCCATCATAAGTTTTTAAAATTGTATTTTTAGTGGAGAAGTAAACTGGCCATTTTTTTATTAAACCATAATTAAAACAAGATCTTGCAAAGTCCTCAATAGATTTATCTAAGTTATACATCGATAAAGCTATTCCTGGACCAGGAAAGTTAAAGACTTCATATTTTTTTTCATCTTTTTTATCTTCAGAGGTCCATTTAATTTCTAATTTTCCCTTTCCTGGAACTAAAAAATCTGTTGCTCTATATTGATCTCCAAAAGCATGCCTTCCAATAATTAGTGGATCAGTCCAAGACGGAACAAGTTTTGGAATATTTTTACAAATTATTGGTTCTCTAAACACAGTTCCCCCAATAATGTTTCTGATAGTTCCATTTGGTGAGCGCCACATTTTTTTTAAATTAAATTCTTTTACTCGTGCTTCATCAGGAGTAATTGTTGCACACTTTATTCCCACACCGAATTTTTTTATGGCGTTGGCACTATCTATGGTTACTTGATCTTCAGTTTTATCTCTATTTTGAATACTTAAATCGTAGCTTTCAATTTTTAAATCTAAATAAGGTAAAATAAGTTTTTTTTTAATAAAATCCCAGATAATCCTGGTCATTTCATCACCATTTAAGTCTACAATTGGACTATTTACTTTAATTTTATCCATTTATTTTAATTAATCTTAACAATTGAAATTAATTTGTTTTTATACATATTAACCTAAAATTATCAATTAGAGTAATATGAAAGTTGGAAGTCAAATATATAACGCAATATTTCAAAAAATTCACAATGAAGGTTATAAATTCATTGCAATTTCTGTTTTAGTTACTTTCATCTTATTATTAATTTCAAAATTCTTAGGTTTTATAGGATTACTAATAACCATTTGGGTTTATTATTTTTTTAGAGATCCAGATAGAGTTTCAATTGATGATCAAGACTATTTAGTAAGTCCTGCTGATGGATTAATTACTCAAATAATAGAAACCAGTGGGCCAAAAGAATTTTCTTTGGAAAATAAAAAATTTACTCGCGTTAGTATCTTTATGAGCGTTTTCAATTGCCATGTTAACAGATCACCCATACTTGCATTGATAGAAGATATATTTTATGTACCTGGAAAGTTTTTTAATGCCACACTTGATAAAGCAAGTGAAGAAAATGAAAGAAATTTAATTAAATTTAAAACTAACAACGGAGACGAAATTGTAGTTGTTCAAATAGCCGGTTTAATTGCTAGAAGGATAGTCTGCGAATGCAGCAAATCTCAAACATTACAACAGGGTGCAAAAATTGGCATGATAAGATTTGGTAGTAGAGTTGATATTTATTTTAATAATTATAAAAGTTTAGTAAAACAAAATCAAACTACTGTTGCAGGAGAAACATTAATTGCAAAGAAATAAATTATATGATTGAAAATCAGAAAAAATTTAGAATTATTCCCGAAAAAAATCCTAGGATAATTTTACCAAATACACTAACAATAATTGGTGTTTGTGTAGGTTTAAGTTCAATCAAGTTTGCTATGGATCAAAATTATGGCTTGTCAATAATTGCTTTACTAATATCTGGTATTCTAGATACTTTGGACGGTAGAATTGCAAGATTAATTAAGGGTACATCAAAAGTCGGCAAAGAGTTAGATTCACTGACCGACGTTGTAAGTTTTGGTGTCGCCCCTGCTTTTATAATGTACTTTTGGACACTAAATGAACTTGGAAAATTGGGATGGTTAATTGTGCTGGTGTATGTTGTTTGTTGCGCATTGAGATTGGCACGATTTAATATTACGACTTACAGCGATGATACTTTGTGGAAGCAAAATTTTTTTGAAGGAATTCCTTCTCCCGGAGGCGCTGGCTTGGTGATATTGCCCTTAGTTTTATATAAGTCTGAAATATATAACTTTGATCAATACAAGCTATTAATTGTCTCAACAGTTTTTATAATTACTTCAATTTTATTGATTAGCAAAGTTCCGACTTATTCTTTTAAACGTATAACAATTCCAAGAAGTACCACAATTTTTTTGTTGTTTGGTATTGGTTTATACTTTGGGCTGGTATTTGTTTATACTTTTGAAGTTCTTTTCATTACAGGAGTTGTTTATCTTTGTACAATTCCCGTTAGCTATCTTCATTTTCGAAGACTTAATAGTAAAGAAAAGATTTTAAAACAAACCGAACATATTGACGAAACAGAGGACATTCTTTAAGAATGAAATCGCAAGCAATTGTAACTCTTGCAGATTCCAATTATTTTGATTTATTACTTGAACTAATTTCCTCAATAAAACAATTTGAACAAAGTAAAAATATCGCTATCTGTGTACTTGACGCAGGTTTAAGGGATGACCAAATTCAGAATTTAAATAACAAGGTTGAAATAATCAAAAAAGCAAATTGGGACATTGAAGTTCCAAAATTTAAAGTTTTAGGAAAAGAATGGTTAAAAAGCCAAGTCTCTAGAGCTTTTTTGCCTGACTATTTTCCTGACTTTAAAAAATATTTATGGATAGATTGCGATGCCTGGGTGAATACTTGGGAGTGCGTTGATATCTATTTTAAGGCTTGTGAAAATGGAAAAATTGGTATTACCCAAACAATTGGAGCAGGATATAAAGTTTTAACAAGAGTAAAGTGGATTTTGGGAAGTCTAGCTGCAATAAAGTCTCAAAACTATAAGCATGCCAAAAAATCTGGCCTTTCAGAAAATATTGCTCGGAAAATTGCTTTTGCTCCACATTTAAATATTGGAGTTTTTTCTTTGGAAAAAGATTCTGGATGTTGGAAAATTTGGCAGGAAAATTTAAAAAAAACCCTAAAGGCTGGAAGTATTTTTGGATCGGAGGGACTGGCGATGAATATAAGCGTCTATGTAGATGATGTTAAAGCGGAATTTTTACCATTATCGTGTAACTGGATAGCAAGCAATGTGCTACCGAAATACGATCAAGAATCAAAAAGTTTCGTAGAACCTTATCTACCAAATACAAAAATTGGCATTATGCATCTTGCTGCTGGTATTTGGAACAATAACAAGGACATGAGGGTAAATAAAGATATAAAGATTCCTATTGAAACTACGCAGGGGAATAAAATTTTCAAAAGTCTTAGATACGGTATTGTTTAGTTGAAAAAAAATAAAATTTCTAAAAATTGGATAAAAAAACAAAATAGAGATATTTATGTAAGAGAGTCTAAGGATCAGGGTTATAGATCTAGATCAGCATTTAAATTAATTGAAATTGATCAAAGGTTTCATTTTTTATCTAAATCTAGGTCTCTTCTTGATTTAGGATCTGTGCCAGGAAGTTGGTCACAAGTTGCTTCCAAAAAAATTAAAAATGGAAAAATTTTATCCGTAGATATAAAAGAAATGCTACCAATCAGTAATACCATATTTTTAAAGGGAGATTTTACTGAATTGGAAACCCAAAACAAAATTATGAAATTTTTTAATACAAAAATAGATACAGTGATTTCTGACATGGCATCTAATACAACGGGTAATAAAGAGCTTGATTCTTTAACAACTGGTAATTTATGTTTAAATGCACTAAAATTTTCAAGAAAAATTTTAAAGACCAATGCATATTTTGTATCAAAAATTTTTATGGGTGAAATTTTTAAAGAGATTCAGATTCGGGCAAAGGAGATATTTAAAGAGGTATTGATTTTTAAGCCAAAATCAAGTCGAAAAGAATCTAAGGAAATTTATATTTTCTGTAGGAATTTAAAGGTTATAAATGATTAGACTGCTTGTTTTACAAATAATTATTATTTTTTTATTTTTACCAAACAACTCTATCGCCACTAATCAAAATGTTTTTGATGATGCAAAAATATATTTTAAAAAAAAAGATTACAATCAGTCAAAATTTTTGTTTCAAAAATTTTTAGTATTTAATCCAAAAGATTATTTATCATATTTGTATTTAGCAAAAATATATAAAGAGGAAGATAATAAAGGTGAAACAGAAAAAAATTTGAATACTACTTTGTTATTAAATCCAAAAAACGAAGAAGCTCTTTTTATGTTAATAGAATTACAATTAGAAAGATCAAATTTTTCAAAAGCAAAAGAATTAAATGAAAAGTTTTTATTAATTTGCTCGAAGCTGTGTAATAATAAAAGTATTATTGCTGAAAAAATTAAAAATCTTGAACCAAAAAAATCCACAAAGTAATGAAAAAATTCATTATAAATAATGAAAAATAGAAAAATCAGAGAAATTCTTAAAAGAAAGAATAAAAATCCAATTGTTTGTCTTACAGCATATTCAAAAACGATTGCAGAAATATTAGATAAGTATTGCGATTTAGTTTTGGTTGGAGATTCTCTAGGTATAGTTTTATATGGAATGGAATCCACAAAAGAAGTTACTCTTGATATGATAATTAATCATGCAAAGAGTGTAAAAAAAGGTATTTCCAAAAGTGTATTAGTTATAGATATGCCATATCAAACATATAGGAATAAGAAAGAAGCATACCAAAATGCAAAAAAAATAATCAAATCAACTAAATGTGATGCTTTAAAACTAGAGGGAGGGAAAAAAATTATAAATATCATTAAATATTTAATTAATAAAAATATTCCTATTATGGGTCATATAGGTTTACTGCCACAATCTCAAAGGGGAAAATTCAAATTTAAAGGAAGAAGTTCAGTTGAAAGAAAAAGAATTATTCAAGATGCAATATTATTATCCAATGCAGGAGTGTTTGCAATTGTGATAGAATGCGTTGAAGAGAGTTTAGCTAAAATCATATCAAAATCTATCCCCGTTCCCATTATCGGCATAGGTGCATCCAAGCATTGTGACGGTCAAATTTTAGTCACTGATGATTTGTTGGGATTGAGTAATTTTACACCAAGATTTGTAAGAAAATATTCTAATATAAAAAAAATAATAAATGAAAGTGTTTTAAGATTTAGACGTGATGTTATAAACAGAAACTTTCCAAGTAGAAAAAATATATATTGATCTTTTAAAACTTTATGGATGAAGATTTAGCTATAATCGCAAAAAATACCAAAAAGGAAGAAATAAAAAATTTATTTATTAAACATAAAAAAAAAATTTATTTTTTAATGGGCTTAATATTGTTAACTATTTTCTCAACCTTTTTTTATTTAGATATTGTTAAAAAGCAAAAAGCTGAAATTGCTAATAAATTTATGAAAGCATCTATAAATTATAATTTAAAAGAAGAAGCATATTATCCAAAAGAATTTAAAGAAATAATTAACAGTCATGATCCCACATATGCTCCCTTGGCACTTTTTTTTTTAATAGATAATAAAATTTTAATTTCAAATGAAGAAATAAACAATTTATTTGATCAGATTCTTAATAACGTCAACTTGGAAAGAGAAATTAAAAATTTAGTGATTTATAAAAAGGGACTTATTAATGCCGATTTTCAACCGGAAAATATAATGATAGAGATCTTAAAACCAGTAATTAATTCTGAAAGCTTCTGGAAACCTCATTCTCTGTTATTGCTTGGAGATTATTTTTTATTTAAAGGAGAAAGACAAAAAGCTAAAGATTTTTATTCTCAAATTTTGAGATCCCAAAAAACTAATGGGAATATTTTTAACCAAGCTCAACAAAGAATTCTGAAAAACTATGGTGAGTAAAGTTTTTAGATCTATTTTATTATTTTCTTTATCGATTATTCTTTTCGAGTGTTCTTTTGATGACAAAACTGGTATATGGATAGATAAACCAAAACTAAATGCCGCCAATATTGAACTTATAAAATTATCTGATGAGCAAAATAAGTTTGAAAAAGAACTTAATCCCGAACTAACAATTAATATTAATTCTAAAGCAAAAACAAATAAAAAATGGATAATGCCTGGATTAAATTATTCAAATCTTATTTCTCATTTAAGATTTGGTGGCAAAATTAACAAATTTTCTAAATATAAATTTAGTAAAATTCCACCTAGTACAGTCAAAGAGAATCCGTTAATTATAGGAGAAAATTTTTTTATTACTATTGGTGAAAAAGGTTCAATTGTAAAATTTGTTAATAGGAAAAGAGTACAGTGGAAAAGAAATATTTATAGCAAAAAAGAGAAAAAGAAAATTGAAAGTATTTCCTTAGCTCTCTCCAAAGATAAACTGTATGCAATAGATAATTTAGGAAAATACTACGCAATAGATGTAGACACTGGTAAAATTATTTGGGTTAAGCGACACGATTCGTTGTTCAATTCTCAAATAAAAGTCTACAAGGGCAGAATATATGCGGTTGATAGCAACAATATGATTAATTGTTTTTCTACAACTGACGGAAAGCGAATATGGAAATTTGAAACACCTCCCACATTTATAAAAACCAATAAAAAACTTTCAATTATTGTAACTCCTAGTTCAGTTTTATTTTCAAATACAGCAGGTGATATTGCAAAACTAAATATAAATAATGGTGAATTAAATTGGTTTATACCAACTCAAAACACCTTAATTCAACACGAAACAAATTTTTTAGAAACCTCAGATATTGTTTTGTTTAAAAAAAATATATTTTTTTCAAATAATTTTTCGAGATTATATTCTGTAAACTTAGATTCTGGAATATTAAATTGGATATTAAATATTAATTCAAACCTAAGGCCTATTTTAATAGATAATTTGTTATTTACTATATCGCAAGAAGGTTACTTGATAGTGATTGATAGTATTGAAGGAAAAATTATCAGGTCCAATTATATTCTTGATAAATTTAAAGAAAAAGAAAGAAAGAAATTATTTATGCAAGGTTTTTTAATTGCCTCAGACAAAGTATATATAACAACTAATCTTGGTTATTTAATAATCTGTTCTGTTAGCACAGGTATAGTTGAAAAGGTGTCTAAACTCAGCAACTCTCAATTATCTGAGCCTATAATAAGTAACAATCATCTATATGTTTTAACCAATAAATCATTATTTATCTCCAATTAAAAAATATATATCTTTAAATGTAAATTAATTTAATGTTTTTGATATTATTAGAAAAGCTTGGAAGGAAAAAGTTATTACTGGATCGTGGACCTGCTCATCCTGAATTTTATAAAGCAAAACTATGGATGAATCGATATTATGTATTATTTAAAAAAAGACCTAAGTGGTTTCCTTTTAATATTATAATTCATGAAATGCTGGATAACGATCACGGGGACGGAGTTCATAACCACATGTGTCCTTATATTACGATTGTGTTAAGAGATGGTTACTGGGAAACCTTAAGTGATGGAAGACACTGGAGACCGCCAGGTTATATTGGTTTTCGCTCTGCTGACAATCTTCATAGAGTGGATTTAAAAACAGGAACAAAACCACTTACAATTTTTATTCCAGGACCTTTTGGATTAAGGAAAAAGCCTCGAGCAGTATATAATCAGAATTTCAAGACTGAGAAAAACCAGTAATATGCAGATTTTTTATGAATTGATCGTTAAAACTAAAGGCCAAGGTCTGTATGATTTTACAAAGGAAACTATTGATTGGGTAAAAAAACAAAAAATACATAGTGGAATATTAAACCTAAATATTTTACATACTAGTGCGTCACTCACTATTCAAGAAAACGCTGATCCAGATGTTCTTTATGACATAAAAAATTTTTTTGATAAATTAATTCCAATGAATAATGATTTTTATAAACATACCACTGAAGGCATAGATGATATGCCTGCACATTTAAAAACAATGTTGACTAATACCCAGCTCACATTAAGTGTTAAAAACAAAAAACCAATCCTAGGAACCTGGCAGGGACTTTATTTGTTTGAACATCGATTAAAAAATCAGAACAGAACGATCTCCTATCATTTAATGGGTGATTAAATAATTAGCAATCCAAGGTATTTAATTTTTCCCAATCCGTTATTGGTTTTTCCTTTGAGAAAACTTCTTTTTCGTTAAAGTTGTTTATTTCATTATTTTTTAATTTTATATAGCTGGCGATTATTTTTTCACCAAATGTCTCATTTATTTCTTTACTTTCATCAAGTTTTTCTAGGGCACTTTCTAAATCAGACGGCAGTTTTTTTAAATGAGGATAATCTTTGTAATCTGTATACATATTGATCAATAATGGTTTGCCAGGATCTTTTTTTTTATCCATTCCATCCTTTCCTGCCGCAAGTATTCCCGCTTGTAGTAAATACGGATTTACAGAACCATCCATTAATCTCAATTCAAATCTACCTGCATCAGGTATTCTTATCATGTGAGTTCTGTTATTTCCGCTATATGTAATACTACTTGGTGACCAAGTTGCTCCAGAGGAAGTAGCTGGAGCGTCAATTCTTCTATAGCTATTTATTGTAGGATTAAAGAAGGCACTCAATGATTCAGCAGAATGCAAAATACCACCAAGGAAGTTATAAGCTATTTTTGATAAACCAAATCGATCCCCATTATCTAAGAATATATTTTTATTATTTTGCCAAAGAGAAATATGTGCATGACATCCGTTTCCAGTTAAGCCTTCAAACGGTTTTGGCATAAAAGTAGCTCTTAATCCATGTTTTTCAGCAATTGTTTTGACCATAAATTTAAAAAAAACATGTCGATCGGCTGTTTGGAGACAATCAGAGTATTCCCAATTCATTTCAAATTGGCCGTTCGCGTCTTCATGATCATTTTGATAAGGATTCCATCCTAATTTAATCATTGAGTCGCATATTTCTTTAATTAATTCATATTGACGCATAAGCGCTGACTGGTCGTAGCAAGGTTTAGACTGAATATCTCTTTTATCAGCAATTTCTGTGCCTTCGCTGTTGATTAAAAAATACTCACACTCGACACCAGATTTCATAATCAGGTTTTTTTTGCGAAATCTTTCTATTTGTTTTTTTAACATTATACGTGGAGACGCATCTACTGGCTTATTATTCATCCACAAGTCTGAAGCAAGCCATCCAACTTCTTTGTTCCATGGCAATAAAATTAAGCTATCGGGATCTGGTATTGCAAACATGTCGGCATCTGCTGGCGTCATATCTAGCCAAGTAGCAAATCCAGCAAATCCGGCTCCATTTTTTTGCATATCTTTGATCGCACCTGCTGGAACTAGCTTTGATCTTAATACGCCAAAAAGATCAACAAAACTTATTAAAAAATATTTAATTTTTTTTTGTTTCGCAATTGATGCTAAATTTTTTGCCATAAGATAAATTATTTATAAAATTGAATCTTTGTAAAATAAAAATAAAATTACAACAATAATTATTATTGCTACGTAAACCCCATATTTTGCTTTTGGAAAAGCAATTCTAGACATTCGGTGAGGTATCACGGGTTTTTTTTGATCTTCATCAGGCATAATTATTTTTTCAAAATTAGCTAAAAAAAAGGGCGCTGGTAAAACCAGCGCCCTAAATTGTCAATATTTTATAATATTACCACTCAGGAATATTGCTTTTATAGTCGTTAGCTCCATGTTTCTTTCTAGCTAACTTCTGATGTTCTTCATCTTCTCCGGTAGCTGTAGCGATAGTCCACCAAAGCCAGAAAATGATACCAGCAATTACCCACCACAGTTCGGTTCCAACGTAAGGATAAACTTGCCCTGCAACCTCACTTGCGGTCAGATGATCAACCCAATTTGTTACTGTAGCCATATAGTTCCTCCTTTATCTGTTAGATGAAGCAACAGCTCTTTCATCTTTTCGAGCTTGCTCCATAATGTTATAGTCTAGACCTGCTAATTCAACATCGCGCGGTATACGTAATTTGCCCGCACTATGAAGTATTTTAGCAAGTATCCAGCCTGGTAAAAAACCAAGAACTCCGAACATAATAACTGCTCCAATGATCATTCCAATAGGATTGATTGCTGCATAACCATCATATCCTGAAGATGGATAGCCCCATAGAACAAAACCGCATATTACAAGTCCGACAACTCCTGCATAACCATGCACT
>Ga0315336_1007241_pt1 | contig 10780 bp, 9 predicted proteins | sample ASW5metaG_FD_204512 | JGI IMG/M metagenome (GOLD analysis project Ga0315336, IMG submission 204512) | Ammonia-oxidizing marine archaeal communities from Monterey Bay, California, United States - ASW #5 | ecosystem: Environmental > Aquatic > Marine > Intertidal zone | place: USA: California... | reverse complement strand
GTTTCTTCACAGCGACTCTCCTTTTTCGTTAAAACGAATCAGTCAACCCGAGCCTATCGACTCGGGCCGGAGAGTCGCTACTTTCTACGGCCTATCGGACATCCTCCGTTGCACGGATGCTACGTTAGCATTTTCGACTTGTTTGTTTGTGCGCGACTTTCGAAGGAGTGATCGATGATGCGATTGGGATTGGGCCGAGATTTGGCGAAGCTTCCGGTGTTAGCTGCGGTGTGCTGTGGGGTGATTGCGGCGCAGCTCGTTACTTTCGACCTAACCCGACTGCCCAACTAAGACAATGTCTCGAGAGCTGGTCGCATCGAGTCGGTTAGAACGTGAAGGAAAGGGATGCCTCAATCTGGTGCCTAATGGTCCGCGTGGGCGGATTGTCGAGGGCATTCGAAAACCAGCGTGTGTAACGGAATCCCGGAACCACACGAAGCCCGATGTCATCGATAATCTGCACGCCGATTCCAACGGTGCCACCTAATGAGGTGGGGTTGGCGGGTTCGATCGGGGTCTTGTTGCAGCAGTCCGTGCTGTCAGGGACCTCGGGATCCGTTGTCGAGAAGGTTGTTTCAATGGAGGTCTTCACGCCCGTAAGACGGCGAACCGTGAGTCCACCCTCAAAAAAGACACGGGCGCCACGCGTGTAGCGGCTCTTCTGGTAGTAGCGCAAAAGGATCGGGAAATCCCAGACACGGGCGAGTGTGTTTTCGTCTTCAGTCGTGAGCTGCGTTTCGAGAAGGATAAGGTCAAACGGGTCGGAGATGAAGGTGGTCACATCCCGCATTTCCTGGTATTTGATCTTGTGGGTGAGAGCCTCGACCGCGACCGCCCACTTATTCGTGACGGCTACTTGCGTTGTCAAACCATAGCTGACGTTCGAGGAGCTCGGATCGTTCACCGCCCTGAATAGGACGGTCTGGCCGATTGCTTGGTTGAGCTCCCCTTTTTCGATGGTCTCCATCGGTAGATAGCGGAGTCGTACGCCCGCGGAGAAACGTCGAACGTAGACCGGGCCAAAGTTTTCGTCCTCTTCTTCTTCAGGTTCTGCTTGGGCGGAAAGTGTAAGTGGCGTGAGGGCGCAGACCGCGAGGAGCAAGAGTACAGAGAAAATGCGGGTCCGCGCCCGGTCGAAGAAGTAGCTTGTCAATAACATGGGTGTTTTCTGAGTGCGTGGCCCGAGGCCTCGCAATACGCTTCAGTGTGCCTAACAAGACGGCTGGCCGATCAGTGCCGCGCAGGAACAGGTCGAGACCCAAAAGGCAGACTGTAGCACAAGAGGCTTAAGGGGTTTCTACGCTCCAGGGTGGGAAATCGGTTTGGAAAACTTCCGGCTACGTGGCCGTTTGCTGCTCTAAGGATCTTACCATCGGGCCGCTGGCCTGATCCGCGACACTGTTCTCTGAAAGACAATGGGGAAGGTGACTCCGCCCTGGTTGCGAACGAAGCGTTCGATCGCTACGGTGGAGGCGGCGGGCGCGCGCCGGCGGACGGCAAGGAGGTCTCAATGCGGAATGGGAGATGGGTCCGAGTACTGGTATTGCTTGTGTGCGGTGCCGGCATGGCCTCGGGACAGACCGCGGGGCCCGGCTTCGGTGGCGGTGATGATCCGTTGGATGACCTGCGGCGTCAAGGCCGAGGCTTGCCGTTTGAGCAAGGACTCATCCTCAGCGGCAAAGTGGTTCTCGATGGCGGCGGGGCGCCTCCTGAGCCGGTGGCGCTCTTCATGCACTGTGGCAGAACCCGAGAGCTCAAGGGGCATACTTCCGTCAAAGGCATCTTCTCCATCGATCTGAGCTTCCGCAATCAGGCTGGATTCGGAGACGCGAGTGTGTCGGAACCGCTGAGCGACCGTCCGGCGGCGAACACTGACCCAACGCCGTTCAGCGGCACCGATGATAGCTTGGCTGCGCCGTCCTCCGGCCTCAAGCGCATCAACCTGTTTGGCTGTCGACTTGAGGCCGACTTGGCTGGGTACGCTTCGGACGGGGTTGAGTTGGGGAACGTGAGTTCGTCGGGCAGCACGAACGTCGGGATGATTCTCCTCAGGAGGCGCGAGCGCGTGGAAGGCAGCGCCATCAGCGCGACAACCCTTGCTGCACCAAAGAAAGCCCGTAAGGCGTACGAGAAGGCGTTCAAGGAGCTTCGCAAGCAAGCGCCGGATCGCGAGAAGGCGCGAGCGCAGCTCCTAGGGGCCGTAGGGGAGTATCCCGAGTTTTCTGCCGCCTGGAACATGCTTGGCCGCGTTCGCCTGGACACGGGAGATTGCGGTGGCGCGTATGAATCGTTCGAGAAGGCGCTGCGCGCTGATTCAAAGTACCTCGCGCCGTACACGCCGCTCTTGCGGATGGCGACTGAGGATCAACGTTGGGATGATGCCATTTACCTATCGGAGCGAATTCTCAGCCTCAATCCGTACGATGCCGGCACGCAGTACTTTCGTGCCGTTGCACAGTTCAACAAGGGTGAGATGGAAGCGGCGGAAGCTGCGGTGCGAGCGATGCAGTCGGGTGAAGGCGAGAGAGGATTTCCTCACGCCCACCACTTGCTCGGAACGATTCTCGCTCAGAAGGGTGCGTATGAGCCGGCAGCCGTGGCGCTGCGAAAGTTCCTCGAAGCGTTGCCAAGTTCGCCTCTGGCAGCGACGGTGCGGGAGCAACTAACGCAGTGGGAGCAGGCGGGCGCGATCAAGGCCTCGAATGTGGCCGAGCCGCAATCGCCGTAGGTGTTGTAACTTCGATAGATGTTCTGTCCGCAGTGTCGAGTGGAATACCGCGAGGGCTTTACGGAGTGCTCCGATTGCCGGGTGCCTCTGGTGGCGAAACTATCGGCGCAAACAGAAACCCCCGCTGTCGTGGACATGGTGGAGGTACTGGTCACCGAAGACCCGGCCTTCCTGGATGAGGCCATGACGCTCCTACGCGAGGCCGAGATCGGCTGCTCCTTGGAGTCGGGCCGTTCGGTAATCCCCGATGGCCTAGAGATAGACTTTGAGGCAGGGGCGGTGACGTTGACCGTCAGTACTCATGACGAACCCGCGGCTCAGGAGTGTTTGAGGGAACTCGTTGAGCGCTACTCGTTGTCGGAGGAAGATCTCGAAAGCCTTCAGAACGCGCAGAAGGAACAGATAGACGCTTTCTTGACCGGCGAGCCGGGCGCGCTGGTGGGGGCCGCGGAAGCGGGATCGAGTGCCGCCGTCGAGAAGTTACTCGCCGACGGCGCTGATGTGAATCAGAAGAACGACGCCGGGCAGACCGCGCTGATCGTGGCGGTGGATGGGGGCGACGAGGGCATGATTAACGATCTGCTCGCAGCGGGAGCCGACGTGAACGCCGCCGACGCGGATGGGATTCGGGCTCTGCACTTCGCTGCGCACAAAGGCCGCGCATCGATCGTCGAGCTTTTGCTCAGCCAAGGAGCGGAGGTCGACGCGCAACACAGCGACGGTCTGTCCGCATTGATGCTGGCTGCAGAGAACGGTCACCTCGATTGCGCCCAGTTGTTGATGGCTAAGGGCGCCGACGTGAGCCTGCGGGATGGGGGTGGCAACAGCCCGACATCGCTTGCCGAGCACATGGGCTACACGCGGCTCGTTCGGCTTTTCGCGTTCAAGGTCGGCCGCGATGCCGGCACTGCCGCGGACGTTGCCGATACCGAGGGGCGTGATGAGTTGCTGTTGGCGGCGGCGAAGGGAGAAGTCGATCTACTATCGGCGCTGATCGACGTCGGCGCCGACTTGGGCGCGACGGACACGCAAGGCCGTACGGCATTGATGTGGGCGACGTTGGAAGGACAAGCGGAAGCGGCTGAGGCACTGATCTCGCACGGCGCTGAGGTGGACGCGAAAGATCCCGATGGCGGTACCGCACTGAGTTGGGCCGCCGATCGCGGGCATATTGATGTCGTGCGTGTGCTCGTCAAACACGGCGCGGACCCGGATCTGAAGGATGCGCAGGGTTGGACGCCCCAGATGTGGGCGGAGGACAAGGGGCAGCACGAGATCGCCACTGTGTTGCGAGCCGCGTCGGAGGGAAAGCTTGGCTAGCCGGCTTTCTCGATGAGTAGCAATCCGATGTGTGCCACGACGATGAAAGCGCAGGCCGTCGAGCCGAGTGTCGGTGCTCGTACAGGTGGTCTGCGGCAGCCCCGAGCGAACTGGCCGTGCCTGCCGCGTGAGCACGAGTCTTGGGGGATGTTGCTGTTCCCCTTCATCTCTGGAGCGGTCCTGGCCGGAAATGCGGATCTGACGCTCTTACCCGCACTGCTGGCGGTGCTAGCTGTCTTCCTGATTCGAGAGCCAATCGTTGTTATCTGGAAGCGGAGGCCTGAAAGGACCGCCGCGTGGCCTACGTTGTTGCTCACCGGCGGCACGCTCGCGGTGAGTGGGCTTTGGCTGCTATTGGCCCTGCCTCTGTTCTGGTTGGGGGTTCTCGGCGGCGCGGTGATCGTTCTTACGTTCGTCTACGTGCGTGCTGTCATCGGCCGACGTCAGAGATCGATTCCCCTGCAGATCGTGGGCGCGGCAGGATTGACCTCTTCCGTCGCCCTGGCCTATTTGGCTGGCGGCCGATCTCCTGACTTCGTCCTGCTGTTGCTGTGGGTGGCTCAGACCGTGTACTACACCGGTTCGGTGCTAAAGATTCACGCGTTGATCGAAGCTCGGAAGCATCGTGCCGGCACCGTCACCGATCAGAGGGCGAAACGGGGAGCCATGATGTGGCTCGCGGTCCAGATTGCTTGCGCGGTACCTTTCGGGGTTGGCGGCTTTTTGCTGATGGGTATTGCGCTGACGGTACCCACGTTGGTTCACGGTTTCGACTTGCACCATATGGACGATCCGGCGCGCGCTAAGATTCCGTTGCGAACGATTGGTTTCCGGGAGCTTGCGCTGAGTACGGTGTTCTCCGTTCTGGCGGTTCTTTCGCTCTGCTAATGCCCCGCGTTGTCGGATGTAGTGTGCGGCGTAGACGGCGGCGGCGGACCCTCAATCGAACGAGTCTTGGATTGCACTACAGCTTCTCGGAAGCCGGCACTTCGAGCGGCCCTAGTGCACGGGGTGTCAGACGTCCAATCCCACCGAGCGCATTAGTTCAATAGCGTTACTTTTCTGAACGATGCCGGGCTGCATCTTGTAGTCGAACCGCATCCGGCCGTCTTCAAGATGGTCTTGGAAGTGTATGTTCGCGCCGCGCGGTCCGAGTGTCTCGCCGATGTGAGCCAGCGCAAGGTCGTGTGTGGTGACGAGGCCGATCGCCCCGCGGTTGACCAGCCCGCTGACGATGGCTTCGGCGCCGATTCGGCGGTCGTGTGAATTCGTTCCGTGAAGGAACTCGTCGATGAAGAATAGAACGGGAAGTGTCCCGTTGGTCGCGTCCATGATCTGGCGCAAACGTTTGATCTCGGCGTAGAAGCGCGAGGTGCCCTCTTGCAGCGAATCGACGATACGAATCGATGCGCCGATGGCTAGCGGCGTAAGGCGCAAACACTTCGCATACACCGGAGCGCCGGCCTGGGCGAGCACGGTGTTGATGCCGACCGTTCGCAGCATGGTGCTTTTGCCTGACATGTTGGAGCCGCTGACGATGAGCACCTGCGGCTCTCCCCCAATACGCAGATCGTTGGTGACGACTTGTTGGTCTCCAAGCAGCGGATGTCCGAGTGCTTCGCCGTCGATTGCCGGCGGACCATCCACTAACTCAGGGAAGATGTGTTCGGGATGCTCGTAGCGATAGCCGGCGAGTGAAGAAAGCGCTTCCATCTCGCCGACCGCCGTGAGCCAGCGGCGCAAGGCCGGGCCCGATGTGTGGCGCCAATCTTCGATGGCGTAGGCGAGATGGAGATCCCAGAGCACGAGCAAACCGAATGCGGCCATCATCGGGTTGTGCCGGGATTCCTCGAGATCCTGCAGAACGCTCAACCGGGCGAGGCGTTGTGACGGAAGCTTCCCTTCGACATCTAGATCGGTGAGAAGTTGGACAAGTCGCGGTGAGGTGAACTGTTCGACTTCGAGTCTCCGTAGGACGCCGGCGAGCAGGCTAAGTTCGTTGACGGCCTCATGCAATGCCTGAATAACCGCCTCGGTACGTCTTCGGAAAGAGAAGACGACACCGCCGAGCACGAGAGCGGTCACGATGGCATATACCTGGAGGTAGAGCACGGTCAGCGGGGGGAGATCAAGCAAACCGATCTGTGCGAATAGGTAGGCCAGAAATGCAAAGATTGCTAGGAAGCCGTACAGTGAGAGAGCTCCGGCAACAATACGGAAGGTTGACGGTTTGAGAATCGGATCAGCTTCTCCCCAGGCCGCGAGACGCAGTGGATCGTCGCCTTTGCGAACATCCTCACTGAGGACCGCGATGTCTTCGCGGAAGTCGAGTTTCGTGGCGAGTTCCGTAACGCCTTCCTGGCGGGCTAGAATCGTGTCAGGAGCGGCGGGTGCTAGCAGCCATGCAGCCAAGGTTTGTTCGCCAATGCTGGTGCGTGCGCCGCAGAGTAGCTGAAAGAGTGAGCCGTCACCGAACAGATCAAGGTCCTGCGCGTACAGGTGGTGCTCGTTGAGAAACCGCAGTCCGGTTTCCCCGGTTCCGGTCCAGCGGCCTTCGAGGCGCTCGATAGCGCGCTCGTAAAACAAGACGCAGCGGCCTGCTTGCGTGCGGGCATCTTCGACATTGCGTAGACGATCGCCCAGCCAAATCAGCGCGATCGCCGGACACAGTAGCCACCAACCCGAGAGCACTCCCTGATCCAAGGCGAGGAAGCCAATGGCAAGGGCGGCTGCAAAGATGGCCAGTCTCAGGTATCCCAGCCTCTGGTGGCGTTGCTCTTCGGCCACAGCGGTCGCCCGGCGAGCGGCCAACCGAGAGGCGTATTCCCGTCGAGGATCTGCGAGTTCGGGGTCCGGCATTTGCTTCATTCTTGCAGGCTGGGACGGGGTTCATCCGAAGGGTGTATTCGCACTGGTGATTGGCGGTGTGTGCGGTAGCGCACCGACGTGGGGCAACAAGACGCCAACTTGGCTCAGGAGCACCAGCCGGTGGCTGCTATCGACCGTTAGCGCAGAGGCGAGCCACGCGTTCTTAACAAGCTTTACTTCCATTTAACAAGCACAGCGCAACGTGCGATGCGTGCCTGGGTTCGAACCAGTATGCGCTGTTTTCGACGCATTGGATGAAAGCGGAGGATCAGAAAAGACATGAAATCAATGAAGTATGTTGTTGCGCTAATTTGTGTGGTCGCGCTCGGCGCCGCGAATGAAGTTGGAGTGTCGGACCCCACCGAGTTGAAGGAGATCCTGGCCCTGAGTGAGCAGCAGGTCCAAGACCTTCAACACCTAAAGACATCATTGGGTGAAGCGGTGCAAGCGGACCGCGACCAAATCCGCACCCTACAAATGCAGCTTCGGGAGGAGTTGAACGCGGAGACTCCGAACGCGGCGATCGTCGGGCAGCTTCAGGTCGAGATTACCGAGTTAACCAACAAGATTGCGGCGACACGAGCGGAGTTCGGAGAGGATGCGTGAGCGATATTGACAGGCGAGCAGTTGGTCGCTCTGGCAAGTCTCGAACAAGCGCTGGCGCTGGCGACTCCCGCACGTCAGGCTGTCGGGCTGAACCTCATCGATACGGACAGTGCTACGGGCTTCGGTTCACGGCGTGGTCCTCGGGGACGTGGACGGCGCTAGGCCGCGGAGGCGTTCCCGGCCGAATCGGTCAAGTTCAAGAGTCTGAAGGCGCTACCGAGGTGGCCGCGGTCACGGGGGGAGACTCCTCCGGCCGCGGCCTCTTTTCGTGAGTAGGAAGCCCTTGTTGCGATCGAGACTGTTCTTGGACGAGATCGAGAACAACACTCGGCGGCCCCAATCCATCAGAGCGGCCGTGAGATCTCGCTAGCCGGATCTTGCGGCAATAGCCGTGCCTAATAGCCTGTGGGCGTTTGCGGCGCGGATTTCCTTCTTAGTCTGATCCAAGATATTGGGCACCGTAGCTTTGGCGAGTTGAGCGCCCGGGCTGAGATAGGTGGAGTTGGCGCCGAACAGGGTGCGGTCCGGCGGCCGCGACAAGTTAGCTCAAGTTGCCCCGGAGTGCTTGGGGGAGCTTCGACGCCAGACTTCGATATGATCCCGAAGAGGTTCCTTGTCCCCAGATGTTGACTCCTCTCCTTCTTGTCCTTCTGACTGTCGCAAGCTGCTTGTATTTTGTGTGGATCGTCCGTGGGCGTTTGAAGTTCGCCCAATCGTCCGGCCAACCCTTCCCATGGGATGACATCGGCAAGCGGCTGCGACGTGTGTTTCTCGAAGTACTTCTTCAGACAAAAGTGATTCGCACTCGCCCCGTCGCGGGCATCCTGCATGCACTCGTAATGTGGGGGTTCTTCGCGTTTGCTTGGGTCAGCTTCGAACAGATGATGCACGGATTCCGCGGCCTCGACGCCGCGCAGGCGGATCGAAGTTGGTACGGCTCGTTCGCGGCCGCGTGGGCGGTGGCCGTATTGGTGGGCATCATCGGACTGAGCTTTCGGCGGTTTGTGTTGCGCCCGAAAGTGCTTGGTGCGGTGTCGATGTCGTCGGGAATGGTCGCTGTACTGATCGTGGTCCTCATGGTCACGTACCTGCTCGGATGGCGTGTCCTGGCTGCCGGAAGTGCCAACTGGCAGGTGAACTGGTGGCTACACACGCTGTCGCTGTTCGGAATGCTGTGGGTGATCCCGAATTCGAAGCATCTGCATCTGCTGCTTGGTCCGGTTGCTATCTTCTTCGATTCGGAAACAACGAGCGGCATGCGCCCTTTGCGTGACGATGACGATGATGACTTCGGCTTACTTCGTTTCGGAGAGCTATCGCCCAAAGATATTCTGGACATCAACGCATGTGTCGAGTGCGGCCGTTGTACGGATGTGTGTCCCGCAAGCACGGTGGGGCAGAGCCTGAATCCTAAACAGATCATTCTCGATCTACAGCACGGTCTGCTAGCCGGCGGAGACGTTTTGGCGGGGACGCCGAGGCAGGTTGAAGCGGGCGAGTATTCGATCAGTGAAGTCGACCTGTTCCAGTGTCTGTCCTGCGGCGCTTGTGAAGAGGCCTGCCCGATCGGGATCGAGCATGTCGGCCCCAAGATCCTCGACATGCGGCGCGGGTTGGTCAGCGAAGGCCGTACAAACAGCGACAAGCTGAATTCGATGTTTACGACCATGGAGCGGTCGCCACACAATCCCTGGGGCGTTGCGCACGACACGCGGCGGAAGCTGATCGAAGCGGAAGAGTTTCCGATATTCGACGGCAGCCAGGAATGGCTCTTCTGGCTGGGATGCGGCGTGAGCTACGACCCCCACGGCCAGGATGTGGCGCGCGCGATGCGGAAGGTTCTCGACGCCGCCGGTGTTACCTGGGGTGTACTTGCCCGAGAAACGTGCTGTGGCGAGCCGGCACGGCGGGCCGGCAACGAGTATCTCTACATGGAGCTATCCGAGAAGGTGATCGACTCGTTTCGGAGCGCGAACGTGAAGAAGCTCGTGACATGTTGTCCTCATTGCACCCGTATGCTGGACGTGGATTATCGCCAAAACGAGTCCTACGAAGAGTTGGGCATCAAGGTAGTGCATCACACCGAACTGCTATCTGAGCTACTTCCGCGCCTGGATGCGAAGCTTGAAAAGCGGGATGAACGCGTCACATTTCACGACCCCTGCTATCTCGCTCGGGGCCGCGGAATCACCGAAAAACCGCGGCAGGTGCTGGCGGCAGCGGGCATCCAGATCTCCGAGATGGAGAGGAATCGAAAGGAAACGTTCTGCTGCGGGGCCGGCGGAGCACAGCTCTTCATCGCGGACGACAAATCAGAGCCGGCTGGCGGACGCATCAATCACCGCCGCTTCGCCGAGGTTAGCGAGACCGGCGTGTCCACGGTGGCCGTCGCGTGTCCGTACTGTCCGATCATGCTGAGCGACGCGGCTCGCCACGCAGGGCAGGAAGAGTTCGTCGTGGCGGACGTGGCCGAGATCGTTGCGGCCAGGCTGGCCGGCGACGAATATTGACAGAACCGCCACGGGAGTTCTATGATTTGCGAGTATTATCGGGCGCAATAGGGGCCTATCGGCGGAGGTGATGTGCAGGGCTCAGCGCGTAAAGACGTGGTATTCGGGCCAGCGTGGGGCTACACTGTAACGGTGCCAGGGCCAAAATGGAAATCCTGGGTGAGTGCTGACGGTCCAGATCGACACTTACTAGATCCTGTCCGCCCGCAGCGCCAATCTCCCGTCACCTAACCCGTGGAAGACTTATGACTATCGAAGCAGGGAATCACCAGACATGCACGATTGATACTGTCGTCATTGGAGGGGGCAGGCAGGGCTTTGCATGAGCTATGTCTTGCAGGAAGGCGGGTGCAAACATGTTGTGCTGGAGAAAAAACGGGCACTGGAACAGTGGCGCTCGGCGCGTTGGGGCTCTTTCATGATGAACACTCCCTTGGCATACTCTCGGATCTTGGGCCAGAAGGATAGCCTCCCTGATAATCTGATGAGTATCCCTCTCGAAAAGAACTATTGAGCTGTGGGACGACTGCATCAAGCAGAGGAACGTCCCGATTCGTGAACAGGTCGAGGTCATTTCCGTCAAGCAGGATGAAACTGGAAATTTGGTGGTAAGGGTTCAGAGTGACCAGTCAGGCTGATCTGCCCCCACAAGTTGTACCACTTTCTAAGTTAGGATCTGGGCCGTTTTCGGCGGGCGCAGGGGCGGAGCCCCGTAGCTCGCTGAAAACGGCTCGAATGCCTCCGGTGT
>Ga0315336_1007240_pt1 | contig 10781 bp, 5 predicted proteins | sample ASW5metaG_FD_204512 | JGI IMG/M metagenome (GOLD analysis project Ga0315336, IMG submission 204512) | Ammonia-oxidizing marine archaeal communities from Monterey Bay, California, United States - ASW #5 | ecosystem: Environmental > Aquatic > Marine > Intertidal zone | place: USA: California... | reverse complement strand
AAGTATGGACTCAAGGGCTTTACGGTCAGATTTAATATTAGCTAAGGTCAACTGGTGGAGAATAAACTGGTAAAGTGCCTCCAGTTTCTGGGCTACTTCGCCGCCTTTCTTCATGTCGAGAGCAAGTGACAGTTCGTTTATAATATCATGGGCTTTGTTGATGTATAATCCTTTCTTGGACAGGTCTTTACTGTCAACTCCCTCGATAGCCAAATTGACGAATTTCATAGCGCCTTCGTACATCATTACAATGAGTTTTCCTTGACTGGATGTATTTATTTCGTTGTGGCGGTACTCATTGTGAAACCTAGATGGAACCATTTTTTAAAACCCTCGCTATAAAAAACTAACTGCTATTTCTTCCTTGAGAATAAACTTTGAATTCCTGCCAAAGCACCGGTAAAAGTATCTTTCTGCGCATTAAGCCTTCCCAAAACAATTTCTAGATTGCTGAATCGAGATTTTAGATTTTCCTCAAAAACAAGCAGGCGTTCTGCTTGTTCCAAGAGCGTCTTGTTGAAATCATCGATAGTCTCTTTGATGGTATCGACTTCTGTGACTAACGGTCCGTTCAAGGATGTGTCGACCATATTTTCCAATTGGCGGTTAAGAATTTCCGCTACCCCGATCGACAGGATGATTTGCCCATAACTTCCGTTGGTCAAGTTACTGAGACGAAAATTAAGCCCATTTGAGTCTCCCGCAGAACCTGCGAAAAAATTTCCAGATCCTGTCGCCTCAACAAAGGTGCTTGCTCCCGAGTTGCTCAGTTGAGTTTTCCCATTAGATATCTGTACATCGTATGTTCCAGCCAGAGTGTCTCGAGTGTACCCGACAAAGGTGACGGACGAGTTGGTCGTGCTGCCACGGCTGGAAAAAAGTTGGCTTACATTTTGTATGTCTGTCGTCAAGGCATCAGAAAGTTTGTTAGTGTCTATAATGAGCGTCCCATCCGATTGGGTGGTGATACCAATTTGTGAAACGTATTTAAAGTTACCGCTGGCGCCTGTCACTTCATTGCTTATTGAACTGCGAAGAATCTGCTGAAGATTTTGCACTGCGAAATTTCCGAACAACACACCAGTTTTATTAGTTTCTGTGTCGATTGCTAATTGCTCTCTTAGGAACGTGAAGACCTCGTTGTATTCATCTACAAAATCGGAAACTTTCGTCGTTATTGCATCTATATCTGTGGAAAGAGAAATAGTTCCTGAGCCTGCCGATTGCAGTTTGAGGGCTGCTCCGTTAATGACGTCGGTGACGGTGTTAGACGATTTACTAATGGAAACGCCATCCACCAACAAGCTGGCATCCTTGGCTTCTTGTGTAGTTTCAAATTCTATTCCCTCTGCAGGGTAAAAGCTGTCTTTGGTATAACTCATCGTTACAGCACCACTTGATCCCGTTTTGGTCCCTGACACAAGAAGCCTTACGGGTTTTGTATCGTTACCGTCATTTAGAAAAGCGGCCTTGACATTGAACCCCAAGTTGTTGACCGCTAGTCTTAACCCATCCAATGTGTTGTTGGTACTATCAATGGTGACTGTTGCGGAAGCAGTTCCAGCAGTAATTTTCAAACTTCCATTATCTAGTGCCGAAGTAGTGGTCGCAAATCCATCTGAGATAATTTTGGTTTCTGTGGCTAAGTTGTTGACGGTGAGAGAATATGTTCCGGAGGAGGCAGAACTGGTGGTGGTGATATTGACGACCTTGTTACTATCAGAAGAGCTGTTGTTTGAGAAAACACTCTTGTTAACGATAAACCGACTTTCGGTATTAAGCGAGGTCATAACACTTTTAAATGTCTGCAACCTATTCTTCAACTCTTGAAAGCTTGACAGTTTTTGCTCCTCAATTTGCTTCTTAGCTTCAACCAGATCCATTGGTCGAGCCTCCAGCGAGACCATCTTGTTGATGATATCCTGAGTGTCGAGATTAGAATTTATACCGAATACTGCGTTTTGTGCCATTGGGTAGATTAGGTCTCTAGGGTGGGAATACTTTCTCCTACTCTCTTCATGGCTTTATCGGCTTCTAAAATTCTTTTCTTTAATGGATTTAAGGGGTTTTGACCATTGTTTACGAACGTTTTTTCTGGGTAATAAAAAATTTCATATTCCCTAATTAACTTATTGTTTTTTAATTATTTATATTATTTTTTATTGATTTGGTAGTTTGGAATGTTAGAGTAGGGTCATCCAATTAAATCCTACCTTGAAATGGGTGAAATCGATCTCACATTCTGGGTGAAACCGATATGTCAGACCAGCTCGAACTATTCTCAGAGTCCAAAGAAACCGAAAAAATAGGTGCTAAAATCAGCCCAAAGACTCCGAATAAGCACCGTATTCACTTTTTCGATTTGGAAACTCAAAAAAGCGCTAATGATGTTGGAGGATGGGGGAATATCCACCTAATGGGACTGGCTGTTGGTGTTGTGTGGGATAGCCTTGAAGAAAAACATTCTGTTTACTTGGAAAGTGAAGCCTCCCAGCTGGTAAAAAAACTTCGAACAGCTGATCTTGTTGTTGGATTCAACGTAAAGAAATTCGATTATGGGGTGCTTCAGCCATATGCTGGAGACTTCGATCTTCTAGAAATTGCTACTTTGGACATGCTTGATGACGTCAAAGACGTACTGAAACATCGGCTCAGTTTGAACCATCTAGCAGAACATACATTGAAAGCGAAAAAAAGTGCTGACGGACTGGTTTCGTTACAGTGGTACAAAGATGGCGAAATAGACAAGATCATCAAGTACTGTGAGCATGATGTGGAAATCACCCGCGATTTATTTCTCTATGGAGAGCTCCACGGTTATGTGAAATATAAGACCCGCTTAGGAAAAAATAAAGAATGTAAGGTGGATTGGAAAAGGGATTCAGTATTACAGCGCATTAAGGAAGGGAAATCTATTTCGCACTCTGAATAAGAAGGATGTCCGACCAATTCGACTTATTTAAGGAGTTCAAAGAAACTCAGACAATAAATACTGAAATTGTTCCAAAACCATCGAACAGACTCCATATTCTCTATTTTAATTTAAAACTCAAAAAAACGTCAATGAAGTTGTGAAGGGTAGCATAATACCCATTTTATGAAATTGGCAGTCGGTGTTGTGTGGGATGGTTTTGAACTAAAATTTTTCAGCTACTTGGAAAGTAATGCCCTCAGCTGGTAAAAAAACTTAAGACAGCCGATCTTATTGGAGAATTCAATGTGGTTTAATTTGATTATGGGGTTGTTCAGCCATATGCTGATTTTGATCTTCAGAAAATCACTACTTTCGGTATGATTATTGATTTCCATAAAGAACTTGGATACCGGCTTAGTCTGGACCACTTAGCGCAGCACAAACTCAATAGGGGAAAAAGCGCCGACGGGTTGGTTTCTATAGAGTGGTTCACAAAAGGAGGGAAAAATAGAAAAGGTCGTCGAGTATTGCAAGCAGGATGTGGAAATCATCTGGGGTTTATTCCTCTATGGTGAGTCCTATGGCTATATTAAATATACGACCCGTTCAGGAATAGTTAAATAATTATAGGTGGATTGGAAAATAGCCAACCTTACTTTAGAAATCTTTCCCTAAAAAAAACTTTTGATTCTTCTTTCAAGAAGGTAGCTGAACTTTTATCGGAATACGTTGTGCAAGCCTTTTGTTAGGTGATGCTCTAATTAGATACATTGAAGCGAGGAACCAGTTTGAGACTAAATATAAAAGAACTACTTATCAATTTAGGGGTCTTTTGGGTAGCGTTAGTCCTTGGTCTGGTCCTAGTTGAGTCGTTTTTGAGGGCTTGGAACCACTCTGAAAAGTATAACTTGGCGAAATATCCTAAGAAGTTATTTACCCGCGAAAGTCCGTCTCATCTTCGGCCCGGTTTTATAGGACATTTCCCGAAATCTGAGATTCACGGAAGGATTGAAATAAATTCCAAAGGCTTAAGAGATTTAGAAACTAGTTACGACAGGAAAACAAAGAGTTTGAGAGTTTTGGTTCTTGGCGATTCGTATGTTTTTGGGCACGGTGTGGAATTTGAGGAAACTTACCTAAGGATTTTGGAAAGAGATTTAGAGAAGGATGTAAAAGGATTATTAAAAAAATCTATCGAGATTGTCAAGGCTGGTTTGCCCGGCACAGCGCCTGATGTGTATTTAGATTTTTATAATAAGGAGGGTTATAGGTACGCGCCAGATATTTTGTGGGTCAATATTTACTTGGGTAATGATATATATGATGTTCAAGCGAATGCCAAAAATGATGCATTGGACCGTATTGCTTGGTGGGAGCAGATAGATACATCTATGGTTAGTTATAAGGGGGTGGCATGGTTAAAGGTGTGGCTTCGTCAGAACTTTCATCTTTATTCATTTGTTGTGGACGGCCTCAAGTCAAACCCATTCGTCACCAAGCTTCTTCGCCAAATGGACATAGCGCACGGAACGCCCAGCCCATTTGTGATGGACATTTTGCAAAAAGAGTACCCTGTGTGGTTTAAGCAAAAATGGCATAGTTTTTATGACATTCTTGACGAATTTCGGAGCAAGAATTTGCGCTTGATAGTTTCCATTATACCTATAAGAGAGCAGGTGAATTCAGACAGGCTTGATCAGGCAATAAAAAAACTGGGTTATTTGAAAAAAAATATTGAGGTTAGAAAACCGAACCATTTAATAAATCGATATTGTGTGACAAACCGAATCACCTGCATAGATCTTTTGGACGAACTGAGGAGTCATTATGAGAAAAATAAGATTCCCCTTCATTATGATGTGGATTCGCATTTAAATGTCGAAGGCAACAGAGTGGTGGCTTCAATTTTTCATAAATGGTTTCAAGGATACTTGATTGATACGCTGCTAACCGACACCTGACCTCAACCCACCTGCTCTACTTCACTGCAAGTCGATGTATCTGCACTGTAAAATTTTAAACGCGGGGACGTTGTTTCTATGATTGGATCTATGCAAGGAGCATTGATGATGGTTCATCCAGTTGGTTCTCTAGGAAAATAAGGAGAACGTGGAAAAAGTGTTCACAGAGATTCCTGCCCAGACCATTATGCTTTAACGAATTTCAAAAGTTTTTCAATAATGTCATTTGTGGTAATAGTTTCTGCTTCGGCTTTAAAGTTGAGGATGAGTCGATGCTCCAGTACCTGCCGGGCCACATACTTAATATCTTCGATGCTAACAGTCACTCGGCTGTCCATTAGGGTGCGTGCTTTTGCTCCTAGCAAGAGATATTGAGACGCACGCGGTCCTGCTCCCCAGTCGACCCATTTGTTTATAAAGTCAGGTGTCGCACCATTTTTTCCCGGACGTGAACTTTGCACCAGTCTTACCGCGTACTCGGCGACATGTTCAGATACTGGAACACTTGGTACCAGTTTTTGTAGTTCCTGAACCTGTTCCGCATTTAACACGGTATCCAAATCAGGATGTATCCCAGAAGTCGTGGTCATTGCGATACCTACCTCCTGCTCCATGGTGGGATAGTCTACGTTTATGATAAACATGAAGCGATCGAGCTGTGCTTCGGGCAAGGGGTAGGTGCCTTCATGTTCGATAGGATTCTGCGTCGCGAACACAAGGAAAGGTTGGGTGAGTTTGTAGGTATTTCCACCAACTGTTACCTGTCGTTCCTGCATTGCCTGAAGCAGAGCGGCCTGTGTTTTTGGCGGAGTTCGGTTTATTTCATCGGCCAAAATAATGTTTGAAAAAATCGGTCCTTTGATGAAACGAAACTCTCTTTTATTTGTTGATTGGTCTTCATAAAGTATGTCCGTTCCAGTGATGTCCGAGGGCATCAGGTCGGGAGTGAACTGGATTCTACTGAAGTTGAGGTTGAGCACCCTTGCCAGTGTGTTTACCAGCAGGGTCTTAGCCAGGCCGGGGACACCTACAAAGAGACAGTGCCCTTTACAAAAAAGTGCTGTCAGCAAGTTTTCGATCACTTCGTCTTGTCCCACGATCACTTTACGAATTTCGGTAGTGATACGATTCTTTGCTTTTACCAACCCTTTAGCCAGTTCTAAGTTTTCAGTCATCATCAAAACTTTATTAAAAGTTATAGATCGCTAATCTATATATCCAAACAGTTTTGCTTGCAATTCTTTTTCTTTATTATGCCCCAACCTTTGATGAATAGTCATTAACCGCATGTGCACTAAAGGATTAAATGGGTTAAGCCGTATAGCCCTTTCGTAAAATTCGCGCGATTTTTCTATATTGTCGGTATCAAAATACAGTTCACCCATGTTCGCTAGGGTGGTGTGAAACATAGGATAGTGACTTAAACTTTTTTCTAGTAATATTTCAGCCTTCTGATATTCTTTAGTAAAAAAATGAGTTCTGGCCAGTTTGTTATGAAGTATAGGAGAAAATATTTTTGATCGTTCAATGGCACGTTGATATTCGATAATAGCCCCTTTGTAGAAATTTCTAGACTTTAGAATGTCTCCCAAAAAAGCCAGGTCCTGACTTTTTTGGTTATCGATCTCACGATATTCTTTGTGTAATTCCTGCGACGAACGGTCGGCTTTAAATTGGATTTCCGGCGGTTTGAGTCCGGGGATGGTTTTGAGTTTCTTTTGTTTGACGAATCGCTTCCACTCTTCCTGAAAAATATCTAAATCTATCTCCAGTTTGTTTGATAAAACCTGGTCAAAAGATTCACCGCTTGCTAATTTTTCAAGAAGGGTTGAAATTACTTCGTCCCCTTGGGTTCGAGTGAGGTATTCAATCATTGTGGAAACTTGCGCATAGGCAAGTTGGACGTCTTCAGCGGTTTCTAATTTTGCCAGTGAAGGCATCATGCTATTCAGAGATATTAAGTAGTTCTTTTGTAACCCTCTTGCTAGTATTGTTTCCATGACGGGTGACAAATACTCATCTCCATTTCGCCATCTAGTCTCAAAATATTTTGCGATTCCTTCGTGCATCCACAAAGGTAAATTATTGCGACTTTTCTTAGTGAGAAGATAATGCGTGTATTCATGACTTAAAGTATCCATCCAGTTGTAGCCACGGACCAGAGAACCTGGGGAAATCATCATAATGCGGTTATATTTGCAGAGGGCAACGGTGCCAGAAGTAATAATATCTTCCAAGGTTAATGGGGAAATTTTTGAAAAGGGACCTCGGTTGGGGTAAAACTCGACTAAAACTTTTTCTTTGGGATAGTAATTTAAAAGTTTTCCTATAACCTCATAAGATTTTTCCAAGACTTCTGTAGCGTAATGAACGAGTACTTCATCGGGTCCTTGTTGAAAACTGTACCTAAAGTGATTTGATTCCTTAGTGATAAACGATTTTGTTGCTTTATGTGTATCATGAACCAGTCTTTTGAATTCACTAACTTCATTGTGGTTCCCTTCCACCTGGTTGAGAATTTTTACGGCATATTCATAATTTCCTTTTGAAAACTCAACACGCGCTTTAAGAAAATAAGCATCCCCCGATTCGGGGTATTTTTTAAGAAAGGTGTTGGCAAAAGACTCTGCTTCTCCAATACTCCAGTCTTCAATTAATTTGTGTCCCGCGAACACTTCTTCGGGGGGGACAGACACTGGAGCTGCGGTAGCAGGTAAGACCAACGTCAGCCCTATTAAGCAAATAGATAGAGTTTTGGTGGGTAGTTTCATTTTACTAGATTCTTGTAGTACTCCATGACCATACGTTGGTAATCTTTCGGTGTTTGTCTTTTCATTGCATTCAGAATGTCTTCGCGAAATTCCTTTGGTGCTTGATATTGATCTTCGGAAGGCAGAAGAACTTGCTCCTTTTGCATTCTTTGTGAACCCCCGCGCCGAGAATCAGGGCTATTTCCCTTGCCAAGTTTTCTGGGTGTTTGCTTCTGAGCTTTCCTTACTTTGCCGTTAAAGTCTTTCATTTGGTTCAACATATCACGAGTGTCATTCAATCCTTTAAGAGCTTGGTTTTCTGATTTGATGCTTTCTCGGATGTTTTGTTTCTGAAGACTTTTCTCCGCCCGCTTCATATGGCGACTGGTTTGACCCATCCTGAGTGATAGTTCGGGAGGAATCATTGGATTTTCTTTGTTCAATTTATCTAAAAGTTGCGATAACTCTTCAGTTTCTTTTCGCACCTGGTTTTCCTGTTTCGCCATTTTATTTAAGTCGTTTTTCTGTTTTTCAGTAATGGATGAATTATAATTTTTCCTAATCGAATGTATCATTGAACCAAGTTTTTTGGATATTTCGTTGTTGAGTCGTGTTGCCTGTCTCATATCTTTATCCAGTTGATGGGAAAGGTCTTCCCGCAGGTTGGGTGTTGCGCGCAGACTGTTTTGCCATCTTAAAACGTCAGGGTATGTTTGCTTGAAATGGTTAGCGAATTCTTGAAGGTCCTGTAATTTGGCCAATTCATTGAGGGAGTCATATTTTTTTAGTAACTGAGGCAGGGCTTCTTTGAACCTCTGAAATTCGTTTACACGGAGGGAATCTTTTTCCTGGTTTAACCTAGAGTGATTTTTGCGTGCCTGGTTGAGTTTGTGGAAGGTCTGGTCCAGTTTTTCTGATTGAGCAGAACCCACTGTAGCTTGGCTCAGTTCCTTTATTCGTCGACTTATTTTAAATCCCTCATTCATGAGTTTATCTAATTGCTTCATCGCCACGTGTTCATTAAGAAGTTTTTCGTCCTCTTTGAACAGTTTGCGAATAGCATCTACATGACGCAAAAGATCCGTAAACAACCTATCCAATTCATTTTTAAATTGCTTTGACTGTTGCTGTCTCACTTCACGGTTTATTTGCGTGGTTTCTTCCACGAGTTCTTGTTGCCTGTTTTTTAATTGATCCAGTTTTTTGCTGGTGTCATCCAGTGCCTCCATTGTTTCCGAATCAAGGAAGTCGCCTATTTCTGAGTCGGTACGGCTGAGCTGATTAGCCAGGAGTTGGAGGTCTTCCACTATTTGTTTTAATTCTTGAATAGCCTCCTCAATTTGCCCTCGGTTTATCATATCCTGCATTTTCCCCAGGGCAGCGGAAAAATTCTCCATGTTTAGGCGCTTGAACGCGCTTGGATTCAAAAATTCATCTGGCGTGGATTGCGTTTGACGTGCCAATTGGTCCATTATTTTTTGTAGAGTTTCACGAATCTTATTAATTTTTCTTTTTAACTCGTTTGAATTTTGTGGAGATTTACCATCTTTAATCTTTTCAAATTCCTCGCGTAGTGTTTGAGTCAGCTCATTAAGTTCTTCCTCCAGTTTCACGATTCTACCCAGTTTCTGTTTGTTGGTCATTTTAACCAGCAACAAAATATCCTTTTCGAGATGTTCCACCATTTGGTTATTGAGGGAAGCGTATGGAGGGCTGGTTTCAAATTTTGCTTGGGTGGGTCTATAGATTGTGTTTTGGAGCTCGCTGAGAGCTTCTATCTGGTCGCGACGAATGTGGGACAACCCTCCGATAATATTTTTAAGTAGGTTAAGGTAAGCTTGAGGAAACTGATCAATCAATTTCCCTCTGTCTTGGATTCGTTGCGCAAGGCTAATTATTTCGATTAATTGATCAACGCTGATGGTGAATAATTGTTTCCAGCCTACAAGATTACCCGGTTGGTTTTTTAAAGACACCCCTTCTACCAGTCCGGTTGCCAGAAGGGCAATCATTTGTTCTGTCATTTTTTCCTGCAACGCTATGAGGTTTTCTATTTCTTGTTCAGAATCGAATATGGTGAAGTTGTATGCCTCAGATTGTCCTGTGTTAGGACCGAAAACATTATCGTTATCTTTTATTTCAAGATAGTATTGAACCTCGTCACCTGGATTTAAAATCATTTGCGCTAGGGGCCATGTGTAACTGTCCTTGGCGTCTTTTTGCTGACTTTTGAATTTTTTAACTGGGATCCGCTTTATTTTCCCATTAACGAGGACAATTAATTCGACAGAGTTGATGCCGAAATCGTCTTTCCCCTCATAAAATAACTGAACTTTATCAGTATTAAAATAGACGGGCTTGGGGTTGGCTAAGAACAAAACAATATTTGGGGGGTGGTCTTTACCAAGTGTTACCGGATATTTTTTGGCAAGCAGGTGTTTATTGCCTTTTTGGTCTTTAACGCTGAACTGGTAAAATCCTTTTTCTTTTACCAAGAGGTTTCCCTTTAAACTGGTCTCATTTTCTCTATCCATGATAAAATTGTCTATCCCGTTGGATACCAAGTTAGCTCCGATTACCGGGACATTGGTTTTTGCGGATATGTTAACTTCGGTTCCTGGTAAAACGTGGATTTTTCCGTCGGAGGATTCTATGAATTTCGTCCTCATCCTGGTGTAGGAAGGAAAGTGAAAAGTCAGGCTAAGCAATTCTATTGAATAACTGAGAACTGCCGGCTTGGGACTTATTGGTTTTTTGTCCGTTGTTTGCGCTTGTGAGGCTTGGATCGGCATGGGATTCGTCCAATGTTCGTGTCCCTTTTTGATAAAATTAGGGATAAAAAGCGCGATAAGAATCAGCGAAACTAAAGTTCCTAGAAGCCAGTTACGACCAATAGCTATTCTACTGCGGTCGATTACAGTTAAAGGGTCAATTTTGTTGATTGCATGGCCCGTCCTGCGATGTAACTCGCGAATAAATTCCAGGGAGGCGGTATTTTTAAACTGGGGACGGTTAAGGCGGCGACCTAACTGGCTTGAGTTTATTAGTGCATTATTTAAATCAGGGTAACGTGAGTCTGCAAGCAGGGCTGCGTCATCTTGGGAAAATGGCGTAAGCAGAATTCTAATGAAGTAGCTAAATATAAGATAGATCAGC
>Ga0315336_1007238_pt1 | contig 10784 bp, 7 predicted proteins | sample ASW5metaG_FD_204512 | JGI IMG/M metagenome (GOLD analysis project Ga0315336, IMG submission 204512) | Ammonia-oxidizing marine archaeal communities from Monterey Bay, California, United States - ASW #5 | ecosystem: Environmental > Aquatic > Marine > Intertidal zone | place: USA: California... | reverse complement strand
CTCAGATAGCAACCTCTCACTGGAGCGGGGGGATAGGTTGAGTTCAAAAGATCGTCACACCGGGTAATCGATTGGCCAGAACCTGTACGTCCCCTGGCCATTGATGGTATGTGGCCCCATAAACCATTCATTCGCCGTACGATCTTGCTTGGTAGAGAAATCGTATTTAATCCCTGGGAGAATGGCTACAACGAGTCCTTAAACGGCACGCTGAGGTACGAACTGTTGGATGTGGAACTGTTTGACACCCTGCTGGAGGCCAGGGTGCTGATTGGACGTTGGCGCAGAAGTACAACAGGATCCGCCCACGCAGTGCTTTGGGGTATCGGCCCCCGGCACCAGAAGCGAGGTGGGGTGCCGCCTCCGCTCCGGGTCGACAGAAGGGGCAGACACCCAACGAATCCCAACATAAGAAGTGGTATCCTTCGTGGGGGCAAGGTCACTCCAGCGAATCGTGTGTCTAGCGATCCCGCCGCCGTGTGTCGTTGGGTAGTGCGGCCGAAAAGATCCGCCAGCGAAAAACGCGGTTTCCAGGGAGCACTACGCACCCATTGCGGCTGGGAGGCAGCCAGGCCGGGCCAGGCGGCGACTGCCGGCGGGAACAGGACCAGAAATCGCCACGCGGTAGATACGGGGGGGGGGACGCAGGTGTTACAATATGGGACAACCCAGATCTGGAACGGTTCGGGCGACATCCATATGGGAAATACCGATTTAAGCAACCAAAGGGTTCATCCATGGGATCGACGGAAGATGCCGGCAAGAAGTTGCTTGGCAATAATCGTACGACGGCAGACATCCGGCATCGCGATCGCGTTTTGAGGAAAGGACAACGTGTGGCGGTGATGATTCTGACAATCGTCCGGCTGCTTGCGTTCGGTACCGGCCTAGTGCCTCAAACGGTTTGGCCATCAGAACCAAGTCAGCGTGGAGGTCGGGCCGACTGGCCGACGTACATGCACGACAACGCGCGCAGCGGCGTCGCGTCATCCACCATCGATTTACCGCTTCAGCAGCAGTGGGTGGTTACCGCACCCGCCGCACCCAAGCCGGCTTGGAGTGAACCACAACCCGCCTTTGTGGAAAGTTTTCGTGAACTTCCCAAGATGAAGTTTGATGCGGCGTTCCACGTGGCGGTCGTCGACAAGTCAGTTTACTTTGGTTCTTCCGTCGACAATAAGGTCTACTCGCTGGACGCTGCCACGGGAACGTTGCAATGGGACTTCTTCACGGGAGGAGCCGTTCGGTTGGCACCGAGTGTGTACAACGGGCGTGTCTACGTGGGTTCTGACGATGGTCACGTCTATTGTCTGGATGCGGCCACCGGCCGCCTCGTTTGGAAATTCCAGGCCGCGCCAACACGTCAAACCGTGCTGGGGGGCGGCAAAATGGTCTCGCTTTGGCCCGTCCGCACCTCTGTTGTGGTCTACGGAAACACGGCCTATTTCGGCGCCGGCGTATTTCCCGGGGAGCGCGTCTATATGTACGCCGTTGACGCCGAAGACGGATCGCTGGTTTGGCGAAATGAGACAGTCGGAGATTTGAATGCGGGCCAGGCGGATTTGGCGCTGGGACGCTCGGCCGATTTCTCGCCGCAAGGCTATCTCTTGTCGGACAGCCAACGCCTGTTTGCCCCTTCCGGCCGGGGGGTGCCTGCTGTGTTCGACATGCGCGATGGCGGGATGATTTATCAGTTAATCGAGTATTGGCCGGGCAAGGGGCGCAAGGGCGGCACGTATGGGCTGCTTGCCGGCCAACTGTTGTACTCGGGCACGCAAAACAAAATCGTTGCCTACAAGCAGGAGATCGGCGAGTCGGCCAAATTCTGGTTTCCCGGCAGGCGGTTGGTTGTCACACCCGAATTCTTCTATCTGCTCTACGACGCAGGCATCCGCTGTCTCGACCGGCTTGCCTACGAGGAAAGAAAGGTCGTTCACAAAGAGCTGCCCAAAAATCCCCGGACGCGGTGGGACAAAGACTCGGTACCGCCAGAGGTAGACGCTTGTACGAATTGGCGTTACCCACAGGAACACCTGCAATCGATGATTCTGGCTGGCGATCGGCTGATTGTGGGCGGTGAAAACATGGTCGCGGCGATTGACAGCCCAACCGGTAAGGAACTTTGGAAAGGTGCCGTTAACGGTCGAGCGATTGGATTGGCGGCTGCCAGAGGGCGGCTCTTCGTCAGCACCGACAAGGGGAGTATTCACTGTTTCGCCAAACAGGCACCGGTGGCAATTCCGGTGCCGACGAAGGCCCCACCATTCTATCCACGCGACCGACTCACACCGCTGTACAATGAAGCGGTGACAACGATCGTCACGCATGCCGGGGTCCAACCCCGCCGCGGTTATGGCCTGGTCTTTGGCAATGGCACGGGCCGCCTGGCTTATGAGCTGGCGCGGAAGACCGGGTTGATGATTTACGACGTCGAGCCCAACGAAGCGGCCACGCGAAAAGCGCGACAGGTCCTCGACGCCACCGGATTCTATGGAACGCGCGTCTGCGTGGACACGATCGCCACTGCCGCCGGCGAGCCGGGCCGTTTGCCCTATTCCGATTACTTTGCCAACCTCGTGGTTTTTGAAGAGGCCATTACCTCCGGAAGCTTGCCGGCTATGGCGACCGAAGCCTATCGAGTGCTGAAGCCTTGTGGAGGAGTGTTGCTCACCGGCCAGCCGGATGGCGTCCGCCGGGAGGAGCATACACTTGATCACGAACGGCTCAAACGGTGGACGACTTCTCTGCGAGCCGGTGAGCAGGCAGAGTTCATCTCTGACCAGGGGATGTGGGTAAAACTGGTGCGCGGTCCTTTACGCGGGGCGGGGAGTTGGACACACCAGTACGCCGACTCCGGCAACACGGGCGATTCCGGGGATCAAATTGTCAAGGCACCGCTGAGCGTCCTCTGGTATGGTGAGCCGGGATCGGGCCGCTCGTTTAACCGGCACGCGCAGACCGCGGCTCCACTGTCGGCAGGCGGTCGCGTGTTCATGTTGGGCGCGGAGCTCAAAAAAGGTTCTTCGTCTGGTCGCAATAGGCGGCCCGATGGAACAACCTTCGTCACTTGTTTTGACGCCTACAACGGCCAGACGTACTGGAGGCAGGAAGTTCCCGGCGCCTTCCGTGGGGACATGGTGCATGAGTGCGGCAACATGGCCTGTAACGAGGACAGCCTGTTTGTTGCCGCGGGCTCCAGCTGCCTGAGGCTGGATGCCGTCACCGGCCACGTGAGAGCGATCTACCAGACGGAAAACAAAGATAATTGGATGTACGTTGGTGTCTCCGACGGACGGTTATTCGGTAGTACCTCCGACACCAGGTATCATAGCGACGCGGTGTTTGCCGTCGATCTGAAAACGGGAAAAACAATTTGGACGTGCCAAGGCAAACAGATCCGCAACAACTCGATTTGCATTTCGCAGGGACAACTCTTCTTCACCGAACGCGCGGCGACCGATGCCCAGCGACAAGCAGCGATTGAGCCTACTCTCGCTCAACTCAATAGCGAACAGGAACTCGGCGAAGCCGAGATAGCCAAGGTCCTCAAAGAGGCGGACGTCCGTACAGTGGTTGCGGTGGACGTGAAAACGGGCCGAAAGATATGGGCGCAAGCAGTCGATTTGACCGGATGCGGTGGAAATGCGCTTTCGGCGATCTGCAGGGAGGGGGTGTTATTAATTTGCGCGGCGTTGAAAAATGGCCACTACACTTCCCGGTTCCTCGCCGGCAAGTTCCGATCGGTCCGCGCCGCGGCTCTCTCCACCAAGGACGGATCATTGTTGTGGTCGAAGAGTCTCGGATACTGCATCCGTCCGCTGGTGGTGGGCGATACCCTGTACGCCGAGCCCTGGGCCTTCGAGCTTAGAACGGGACAACAGAAGATGCGCCTCCATCCGTGGACTGGCAAGCCCACGCCCTGGGAGATCGATTTCCGGGATAAGCATTGCGGGGCGTATGCCGGCTGCTCGGGGCTATTGCTCTTTCGTTCGCGTTCTACCGGTTTTTATGACCTGCTTAACGACCACGGCACGGAACATTTTCCCGGAATTCGCCCGGGCTGCTGGATTAACACCATACCGGCCGGAGGTCTGGTCATCCAACCCGATGCAAGTTCGGGCTGTGTTTGCTCCGAGTCGTTGCAGTGTACGCTGGTGTTGCAGCCGACGAAACTCCGCAAGACTTGGGGTCGTTTCGCCCTCCGGGGTCCCGCATGGCCGCTCCGTCAGATGTTGATCAACCTCGGCGGCCCCGGCGATCGTCGCGATGATCAGGAGAAGCTGTGGTTGGGCTATCCCCGGCCGCCGCGCGGCCATAGCACCGTCCGGTGGAAATTCTATTTTAGCTTCGACGTAGCCGGAGACCCCGCCTGCCAATACTTCCATCGAGCTCCCGAACACAGTCCGATTACCGCGCCCCAGAACTGTTGGCTGTATTCGTCCGGCTCCGTGGGGATCAAACGACTTAGCGTCCCAGTGCTAGTGGAACACGAAACGCCGGCCAGGTTCACCGTTCGCTTGCACTTCGCCGATTGCGATAACACCACCATCGGACAGCGTATCTTCGACATCAAACTTCAAGGCAATCTCGTGGAGAAGGATTTTGACGTGGTTCGAGCTGCGGGCGGTCCCAGCACGGCAATTGTCCGGGAGTTTGGAGATATTGAGATTCGCGACAAGCTTCATATCGAATTGCTGCAAAAAGCCCACATGAAGTCGAAATCGAATCGGCATAAGACGATTCTGAATGCCTTAGAAATCGCCAGGGACGTTGATACAGAAGTGACCGGCCGTGACGACACGTTCCCACGGCCCCTGCCGGGCACGCCATAGCATGGTCATAGGAACGGGAGATTTGGTTCGTCGATGACCATGTCTACTTGACTACTTGTCGATCTCAACGACGTCGACTGACTGAGTAATGTCAGCATTTCGTACCTGTTCGACGGTGGAACTGCTCGGCGTTGCGACGTAGAACCTCTTGCTACCGGACGGCCGTAGCCCCTACAGTGGTTTTCGTTTGGCCAGAACTTACAACTTATCACCTTAACAGCTTTACCTCTTACCGGAAAACCGGCCCACTTACCCACACCGTTTGAACCACCACAAAATTCGTGCAACAATGACTTCTTTCGCAGCGGAAGCGCGTAACTCAGCATGCCGGGCACACGACCAAGTGGAGTGGGGCCAAGGCGATTTATGATTCGCTGTCCGATCCGGAGCAGCTTGAACGGGAAATTGAGCGGACGGGGAACGTTCGGTACAAAGAACAAAGGAAACAGGAACACGACCGATACATGCTGGCGTTCTTGGCAAACTTTAACTTGGGCAAGCCCAATCGCGTCTGCCCACGCTGGTTGAAAGCTCCGGGCGACCAATACTATCATTGGGGGCGATTGCCGGGATTTCGCGACCAGGAGCAGGTCGAACAATTGATGACGCGTTGTCGCGAGAAGACGTTTGATGGCAGCGGCCTTATATTGTTGCGAGACGAGTTACTAGACGTCATCGACATTCCATTGATGTCTGATCCGAATTGTGCAGAGCAACCATGACGCCACCTGCCGACGACAACCCTTCGTGCCAGGAAGGCATCGCTCGAGCTGACTGGCAGGCGCCGCTGTTGGTCACCGGATGTGCTCGCAGCGGAACCACTGCTCTTGCGCGCCTGCTCTCGACCCATGACCAGATCTGCATCTTCAACGAATACAGCGTCTACTGGCCCCCGGTCTTGGAAGAGTCGGTTTGGCATCGCATCCACGAAATGCGTGACGACAACCCACCGCCCAAAAAAATCGCTGCGGACATGTCGAGTCTGCGGAGCAGATTTACAGCTGATGTGCCGGTACCTGTCTGCGACCGGACTATTCGCGATTGGATATTCGGACTCGCGAAGAGTCCCGTTCGCGTGTACGGAGACAAGATGCCCTTCAGCTACTTGGACAACATGGAGAAAATCGTCGAGCGATTTCCCGACGTTCGGTTCCTGTTGACGTTGCGCGACGGTCGAGCGGTCGTCGCGTCGCAGATCCGCCAGTACCGACTCGCGGTGAAGGGTGGCGTTCAGCCGAACCGCTGGATGTGTGCAACCGTTGCGGAGGCAGAGTTTCTCTGGCTTAGGTCTGTCAAGAAATGGCTTAGCTTGCGGGCGAACCCACCGGCGCCCTGCCTGGAAGTGCGCTACGAGCAGGCGACTCAATCTCCGGCCGAATTAGCGAAGAGCATCTGTGACTTTGTGGGAATGGAGTATCGCGAAGAAGAGTTCACGACGTTCCTCACGTCGTACCAGCCGATCCATACCAATGCCTGGCGCGATGAACTGCCCGACGTCGATGCGCAACTATCCAACGAGTTTCGCGATGCACTAGATCAGCTGGGGTATCGATAGTCGCGTCGTTTGACTCGCGTCCTACCCGGCAGAATTGGCCGCCGGCTCTGCGATCCTACGCAGCACCTCGTTGCAAGCCCACAGGTACTCCGGACCGCATAGCCAGCGAAGTCGTTCGTGCGAATTAGCGACGATCTTCTGTGCCGCTTCCTGGTTTTTCTGCACCCAGCGAAGTTTCACCAGCACATCAGCCGGATCGTTTTCCAGCGGAACGTAGTGTTGCCACGGTTCCATCTCAAAGTACAGAATGTGCTCGAGGTGCGGCCTTGGCATCAGCACCACGCTATTGCCCGCAAAATACCAGCTCGATCCACTGGCGATGTCGTTGCCCGGCAGGAGCAGCAGGCACTTGTGCGAGAAGGCGCTCTGCTTGGTGAACTGACGTTCTATCGCATGTCCGGAGGGAAGCTCTACCTTCTGAGGCAATTCGGTCAAATGGCAACAGACCTGATCCGAGGGATGGTCTAGAAAGTATTGCAGCACTTCACGGCGTGTCAGCGTGCGTGGTTCGTGGTCCTTCCACCAGTCGCCGGTCAGCGCGCCTCCCCACCAAACCGTGTCCGACTTTTCTTCCCACGGAACCCAGGACTCGTGAAGCTCATCCAACTGCCGCGCAAGGTTCATCCCGAGATATCGCTTCCGACACGCCGTCGGCACCAGCACCAGGTCCCGCCGAGATGCAGGCCGCATTCCCGAAAGGTGCACACCCTGCTTCGGATCGCTTGTTTGTCCCGCGCTATCACCCCGAATCAGCCAGCTATTGAGGCCAGCAGGGATCTTGGCACGTTGGCTCACAAGCGCGTCAACGACCTTCTTCTGATCCCAAGTGGTTTGGCTCGCGTTGGAATAGGTGACAATACCTTCACGATCCGTTCGGAGCATGAGTATCGACTTCCTTCGCAGGTAGCGACGACTCCTCGAGCAGCGAACCGGAGGCCTGTTGCTGAAATCTCCCAGGCAATATGCGACCAGACGGTCTGCTTTCGGAGATCGTTCACCTGGTTCCGATGTGTAGTCAAACACGCACCGCTGCTTGCGGCGCCATCCCGTCACATAGAAGACGCGGCGTTTTAGCGAGCGCGCGAGTTTTCGCACAATGTGTAGCATCAGGCAGCCGACTCATTCAGACGACGCTTTTGATCGGTTCGCTTGGCACACCGCTCGCCTCGCGCGGATCCCAGGCGCCGGCCGACTTGAGTTTCTCACTAAAGCACTGCGTCGCCTCAATATACTGGCGGCCGAACGCTTCACTGGGCTCGATGTGTGTGTTCTCGTGAAACTCGTTGAAACTCGTAATGACAACGAGATCCGCTCTGTCGTGCAGGCCGATGCAAGCTTCTTGCATCCGGGCGTAGGTGTCCGTTTCGTTTCGCGCGATGGTCCGGTGATCGGAATTCGGCCTGTGCGAGTGCGTCAAACCCGTGTCGTCGAATCCTGGGCAGATGGTAAACACACCCAGTCCTCCACCCGCCTTGACCTCTGTGAATTCACGGTAGCTGGAATCCCACAGCGCCTCGCATTCGTCGGTCGCGGCAATCTGCAATGGCGAGTATAGAGACCAGCCGTCGAAGAACTCGCCGTAATGGTTAGGCAGACACTTTGAAAAGCAAAATCCGGCCGCCGCAACGCGGTGATAGTCGCGAGTCGACTCGCTGAAGCTCGCATAGTTATAAAAGAAGTGTCCGATAAACGACTCGGTAACAAAGAACCACAGCACGGGCTTTGAATCAAGGCGAAGGTAACTCGGATGGTCCAGGTAGTGCTCATCGAGCCAGGTTAACGACGCGTCAATTGACTGTGAATCCGCCTTGTCGCAAGTGACCATGAAGCAGAGCGACAAGTCGGGCGATCGATCAGCAGCCATTTCAAATAATGTATCCACCGCGCGAAGTTCTCGTGGATCGAGTCCGCTGCCTGATACCTGTAGATTAATCACCAGATAGTCCAGGCCGGCCTCGTCGACAAGTTCGAGGTGGCGGGCAATGACGTCGCAATCATCCGAAGAATAGATACCTTGCTCGGGAAGGTCGTCGACGGTTGCGTAGTCCGTATTCTCATTCCAGTGGCGGACGGTTTCACCCGCTTCGTACCAGGGATAGTAGTGGGCACCCAATAGCGGCCTGCAACCGCGACCGCTACGCGTGATTCGCCGATCCGCGAGCTTCCGCTTGAAGAGCTTCAGCAAGCCCTTGGCCGTGTGATCCCAAGTGTACTGCTCGACTTTTTTGCGGCCCGCGGCACCCATCTCTCGCGCCATCGCGTGATTTGAGAACAGCGACTCCAGGGCCTCGGCGACCCTGGCTGGTTCGGGATCGACGATGTGCCCGCACGAAGAATCCAGCGCCTCCGTATAACCACCATCCGGCGTAATGATTACCGGAAGTCCGTGCGACGCGGCTTCCAGCGGCATGATCCCAAACGGCTCCCGCACCGGTGTGTAGATGCCGCATGTGACGCTGCGGAATACGCGATCGAGTTGCTCGTTGTCGAGATTGCTGAGAAACGTCACCCGCTCCTTCAACCCCAGCGACTCGACCATCTGTGTGAGTTGCGCTTTCTCGGCACCACCGCCTACGATGATCAGTTTGCCGTCTTCGACCAAGGCCAGCGATTCGAGGATTAGATCGATTCTCTTGTGGCTCCAAAAACGCCCTACATACAGCGCCGTGCGATTGTCGACCGGACCATCAAACGTTTCCGGTAGGTTGATGCCGGGATAAGCAATCAGATCAGCCCGCTTGCCGTAGATGGTCTCAAGATACCCGTCCATCATTCGGCTATTTGTGACCAGCGTCTCGAACGAGGAGCTTTGGTCAAGCTCTTCGAGAACCTGCAACATGACATTGAGGTCAGATTTCGATGCCGTGTCGTATTCCATCCGCGGATACACATGGAACGTCGTCATCGAACTGTCGATGTTCTTGAGGTGGCGGAGATCGTAGAGCATCCGCAGCGGCTCGGCCGCGAACCAGATCGAAGGACTCTTTCTGACAAATTGCGTCGGAAATAGGTAGTGGAAATACAGATCGTGTTGTCCGATCTGGCGTTCCCACAACCGCGGACCGATCACCAATTCGTCGAGCAGACTGAACCGAACCTTTTCGCTCTCGATCTGCTTCAGCATGTGGACACGGACGCGATCTTGATCGATCCCGTATTCCGCGAATAGCTCGGGATTGAATTGCGTCGTGTACACCACCACGTCGATCTCGTGTTGCCACCGCCGCATGCACTCGAGAAGATAGATTTCCGACCCGCCGTAATTCTGCAACTGCTCGGTGATAACGCCAAGGCTCGCACGCATATTGAATGGACTCTTCCGTGATGTTCCAGGAGGATCAGCTGAAGGCGAACCCAAAAGCGACGACTGTGAACGACGCGACGGGCCGCACAGGCGGTGGGCGCCAAAGAGAAGCCTCCATGCGATGTTTATGCTACGGGGTCAATCTACACACATTTGTCGTGGTGTCAATTGTGATATGTCGCGTGATCAGCGGTCTCAATCAAGGTCGTGTTGTGCTAGGCATTGCCTTGTCGGCACGTTACCATGCCACTTGCGCGTTCGCACGGCTGTCTGGCCTGAACCCTTTCGCCCCGCACGACGGCAATACGGCACAAAAATGCAACACACCCGGCCCAATTTGAACACTCCAGAAGGCGGCTGTGCGGCCGATGTGTGTGGATTGAAGTACGTCTCCCATACCTGCAAATTTATCTATTTTGAAGTGCCCAAAACTGGCACGTCGTCGCTTCTGGATCTACTGAACGAGCACGCGGCCATCTCGCAGATGGACGGTCGATACGACTTCCTCGATTATCCCGACTACCTGAGAGTCGCCTTCGTGCGCAATCCCTGGGGTCGAATCCTGTCTTGTTTTCTGAACAAGATCAAGAAGGACAGGAATTTCCAGAACAAGCATTTTGAAGACGGTGTCATGAAGAAGCTTCACCGCTTCAATGTCTTCTATGCCGACATGCCCTTTGTTGAATTCCTACATGCCGTGGCCGAGATTCCCGATGAGTTTGCCGATGGCCATTTTGCTTCCCAGTACACGCGCCTGGTCATGGAGGAGACGCTCGTTATCACCCACTTAGCAAGATTCGAGAATTACCGCGAAGAAGTGCTTCGCTTTCTCGGTGAGGTCGGAATTGACAGGTCGATTGAATTGCCGCATCTAAATCAAACGACAAGAAGCAGACCGTATGCCGAGTTCTACAATGACGAGACGATTCGTTTGGTTCAGCAGCGGTACTCGGAGGATATTCGCCGGTTCGGCTATCAGTTTGAAGGGAATTAAACTGACGTGTTGTCCACTCAAGATGCGAATGTTGCCAGCGCGACGGCAGGAAGATCCCGAATGAAGGCGCAAGCCTATGATGTGGTCGTAGTCCCGGAC
>Ga0315336_1007236_pt1 | contig 10789 bp, 5 predicted proteins | sample ASW5metaG_FD_204512 | JGI IMG/M metagenome (GOLD analysis project Ga0315336, IMG submission 204512) | Ammonia-oxidizing marine archaeal communities from Monterey Bay, California, United States - ASW #5 | ecosystem: Environmental > Aquatic > Marine > Intertidal zone | place: USA: California... | reverse complement strand
AGATTATCACTGCCTTGTTGGATTTGATTTATCAATCACTAGTGAAGAAAAATCCTTATGCCTTTAACCCTACAAGACTTGATGCGTTGGCTCGTGGAAACATCGACATTACGATTTCAGTTTCGAACCTTTTTCGCCATCGATTTAATCCTGAAGATCCACTCAGTGATGAAGCATATGAGTCAGAACGTAATGCGTTAATCGAACAGATAAATACCACTGTAGACCTTGAAGATGCTCGCACGATGTTCAAAAAAATGTTAGGTGCTATAGACTCTGTTTGCCTAACAAACCTATTCGTTGAAAATAGGTATGCCCTTGCAATGCGCATTGACCCGTCACTCCTCACCACAGAAGATCGAAGCGAATGTCCATTTGGCGTATTCTTTGTTCATGGCAGAGATTTCAACGGATTTCATGTTCGATTCCGTGATATTGCTCGCGGTGGAGTTCGCGCGATTCATCCACAAGGCATTGAACAATTTACCCTTGAGCAAGAACGCCTTTACGATGAAGCGTACAACTTGGCGTTTGCTCAACAACTGAAAAACAAGGATATTCCAGAAGGTGGTTCAAAGGCAGCCATTCTTGTTCATCCTAATGGTCGAGTAAGCAGAAGCGTCAAAGCATTTGTGAATTCCATCCTTGACCTCATCACTCCCGAAGAACCGACTCGTGCCCAAATTGTCGATCGACTCAACCACAAAGAATTGATTTACCTTGGCCCAGATGAAAACATCTCACCAAAACTCATCGACTGGGTTGTGGATCGCGCAAAGCGACGCGGGTACCCCATGCCTGCAGCGTTAATGAGCTCTAAGCCCGGAGCCGGAATCAATCATAAAGAATATGGTGTCACAAGCGAGGGTGTCGTAGTCTTCCTTGACACTGCGCTTAGGGCGGTTGGGATAGATCCAGATACTGATACATTCACAATCAAAATGAGCGGTGGCCCCGACGGAGATGTTGGCGGAAACGGCATTCGCATTCTAAATCGTGAATACGGCAAGCGCGCAAAAATCGTTGGCATTGCGGATGGTTCTGGGACAGGTGAAGACCCTGATGGTTTAGACCACGAAGAACTCCTTCGATTGTTCCAAGAAGGGTTGCCAATCACATCCTTTGACTCATCAAAACTGAGTCCTCAAGGAAGCATCGCTTCAATCGAAAATCCTGAGGGTTTGCAACTTCGAAATTCATTGCATAATCGCATCGAGTGCGACGCCTTTATCCCTTGTGGAGGCAGGCCGGCAACAATTCATGGCGGTAACTGGAAAAAATATCTCAAAGAAGATGGTTCACCAAGTGCAAGAGTCATTATTGAAGGGGCGAACCTCTTCCTCACACCAGATGCTCGTCGAGAACTTTCCAATGTGGGCACGCTCATTTTGAAGGATTCATCCGCGAATAAATGTGGTGTTATATGCTCAAGTTTTGAAATTGGCGCCTGTATGTTGCTTGATGAAGCCGCGTTTATGGAAATCAAAGAACCATTCGTAGAACAGGTTCTTGTTCGGCTTCGAGAACTCGCCCGATCTGAAGCGGAATTGCTTGCTAGATTACACCAACATCACCCACACTCCCCGCTCCCAGAAATGAGCATTCAAATTAGTGAAATTATGTCCCGAGTTTCAGATTCGCTCATCGCAAATTGGGACAATTTGACCGAAGACCAACAAAAAGAGCTACGGCGACTTGTCCTTGAGCATTTACCCCAAGTCCTTGTTGAGCGTGTTGGCGATGCACTTTGGACCGAGATGCCAGATACATATCTTCAATGGATGATGGCAAAATCTCTCGCTTCTCGAATTGTTTACCGTGAGGGTTTTGAATACCTTGAAACAATGGAAGATGCTGATTTAGCGGGTCTTGCACTCAGGTATCTAGACCTTGAAGAAGAACGAGAAAACCTGACAAAAGAAATTTTGAAATCCGATTTGCAATACAAGGATAGGGTTGCGGCGTTGTTACACGATGCGGGCATATTCTCCACTATGGGTCGACGTCACAAATCGTGATTTGACCTCACAACAAACGTATTAGGAGGTTCCAATGCGTACAACAGTATTCACCCTTTTCACGGCAATGTTCTTTCTTACCCCCCTTGCGTCTTCGCAAATTTCACTTGAGATGGAACCGATTGAAGCAGGCAGCGTGATTAACGATGTAACCCTCTATCGCAATCGAGCCGCGATCACTCGCACAGCCACACTCGACTTGCAAGTAGGTGGATACTCCATTTACTTTCGCGATCTTCCATCTGCAGCCTTTCTTGATTCAGTCCAAGCGAGTGTAGGTGACAATACTGAGCTACTCAGTGTAGATACTTCTAATACGCCAGTCGCTAAAAATGTGAGTGAGATTGTCAAAGAGATCACAGCGGAAATTGAAATTCTTGAAGCAAAACTTGATACCGTGAATGCGAGAAAAGAAGCGTTGAATCTACAAGTCACGATGCTCAAAACACTCATTGCTCAAGCAAGCAATGAAAAAGAAGGACCCGTTGATCTTGAAGCCTTAGAAACCCAACTTTCTTTTATCGGTGAAAAAATGACACGGCTCACTGAAGATCAATCGAACAATGAAAAAAAACGATTAAAATTTCAAGATGAAGTGCAAACTCTGCGTACTCGAAGACGAAATCTTAGTTCAAACAGGGGGACACAACTCGATGCCGTCGTAGACATCGGAGTCAAAAAGGCTGGTTCTATAGTTGTTCAATTGACGTACCTCGTTAGCAACGCTTCATGGCAACCAAAGTACTCCATCCGTGCCAGTAATGCTGGCGATGTGATCACAGTTGAATACGATGCCGAAGTGTGGCAACGTACGGGCGAGAATTGGACCGATGTTTCCATGACGCTTTCGACCGCCCAACCGCAACATTCGACGACACCGCCAATGCCAAGCCCGTGGTTCGTTGACGTGTATATCGCGCCACCACCAACGGAGGGCAGAAGAGGCCATGACGGCGTTGTCGCTAGGCCTCAATCTCGAAGTTCCAACAAAAATGAAGTTTTTTTTGAAGAATCCTCAGATGCCGAGTTTATAGGTACTGCATTAGTGGATGTAGCTTCCTCATCTGCAACGGTCAACAATGATGGGCCCGCAGTGAGTTTTAGTTTACCTCGAACAATCACGGTACCCTCCAACATGGAAGAAAAACAAACGGCGACTTTGGGTGCATTTGAAACAAAAGCCGAGTTGTTTCGCATCGCTGTTCCAATGCTCACTGACAGTACCTTCATAAGAAGTAATGTGACAAATACTAGTGACTACATTTTACTTCCTGGCAAAGCCTCCATTTTTCACGGAAGCGACTACGTTGGCAAAACTTCATTACCCACTATTGCGCCAAATGAAACATTCCCACTTGACCTTGGCATTGACCCTGTTGTCACAGCAACCCGCGTACTTCTAGAAAAGGAGACCACATCAACGGGCTTGTTTGCAAGTGGCAAACAAACAATGTATGACTACCGCATTACCATTTCAAACGGGCACAATGAAGCAATCGAACTTCAGGTTTGGGATCGTTATCCAATCTCAAGAAATGAAGAAATTGAAGTAAACCTTAATCAGTTGAGCACGCCTCTGTCAGCCGACCCAACGTACGTTGAATCGCAAAGACCACAGGGGCTTCTACGTTGGGACCTGGACATTCCCGCGAATATGACTGGTGACAACAGTTTCATTTTGACATGGGAAGTTGAAATCGCCCGCGGTAAAGACGTTGAAATGACACCTCTCCCCGAATAAAAACAGATAATCACAATCCTCATCGCCCTTATAGAGCATATAATGTGGACATCGCCATCCTGGCGCTTCTATTTCTAGTCCTTAGTCATAGAACCCCCCCCTTTCAGGAAAATGTCACTTTATGCACACGTCACATCTTAAACAGGTCCTCTTTGTTTTCATTACTGCCATTGGTCTGACCTTGTCCGCCTGCAATGAAGAGCCGTCGAGCGAAAACGGCATCCAGCAATCGCTCGATTCACTCCTTGTAGATTTGAAAATAGCGACAATGGGAAGCAATGTTGAAGGTCTTGAAGCCGTCATCTCAGCTGCTGGAAGAATCCGCCCAACTGCCCAAGCACAAATTCAAAGTAAAACTCTTCTTCTCTCCACGGCAAAAGAAAAACTTGCTCACCTGCAATTCCAAATACTCTCTGCAAAAACGACTGCGACTCTTCCGATGTTTGCCCTTGCAGAGAATCAAGCCATTCAGGTGGCGTTATTACGAGGGGCTGCCAAAGCGTTATCGCAAGTAGCCCAAGAAGAACAATTACTTAGTGAAACTATTGCATCCGCGCAGGATTCAAAACGTGACCACTTTAATGAGCAACTGACTCTGGCAAATTCTGAACTACTTTCTCAAGAATCAACGAGCCTAAAATCCAGAGATAAAGCAGAGACCCTTCGAGGAGAAGCGGATGGAATGCTCAACGATGCTGAGAACGCTGGTCTTATCGAAGGACACTCTACGTATAAGAGTGGTGTCAAAAAAATGCGAAAATCCCAACGTGCCGATTTAACAGCTGCTGAAATCGAACTGCAATCGCAAATGCACACTAAGCCGTTGCGAGATGAAGCAAGGGCTGAACTTGAAGCAATCGCATCAATTCTCAATGGTATGGAACATACTGAAGAATTACTCAAACAACTTCAAAGTACTACGGTGCAAAACGCATCGGATTTCAGGGAACTCGCAGACGAACTTGATACCAAAACTGCTGAAACAATGAACGGGGCAATTGCTCAAAGCACCAACATCAAACAAGAGTGGAACGCCCTCTCGACTCTCATTCAAGATGCAATGCGTGGTTCGGGACAAGGTAGAGACGCTTCGAGGGAAGCAAAACAAACTGCTGGAATCTGGAAGTTAGATTTAGAGTGGTCCCTTGGGCAAGTTGAAGAAGCAAAACGAGCGTTTCTTATCGAAGAAGGACGAACGATTCAATCTCTCATCGAACACGGGATTGTCGTATCTTCAGGAAAATGGAGAGAACTTGCAGAATCAAACCAAGCAGAGGTTGAGCAATCCACGATTAGCGCGATCTCTGCTTTCGAAAATGCAAAACAACTCGCAAGTAATGCTGGGCAACAAGGTGCCGCCCTCATTGGGCAACTCGACCGAAGAATGGCGATTCTTAACGGAGACGCTCCTGCCCCTGCTCCTGTTACTGAGAGTGCTGAAAATTTCTTGCCGATCACATCGGGTGGCACTGGAGGTTTCGATACACCCCTTGCCTTAGTGGTGGCATACAATGCTTCCACTGATATAGGAGCATTTGATGGCACTACTCCCGTTGTCGACCTTTTTCAATTCTATCAATTTGAAGATGAACAAGCGTCGAAACTCATTACTTTTGTAAATAACGCCTTGCAATCAACTGGAAACCTCTTGATTGCCATCCGCAATTCCCTTGGTGAAGATGCGGTAAATCAGTTCCTTGCGATGAATCCAACGCAATCCGCTAAATTCGTGATGGCAATTGAGCCAAGTTCTGTGATCCAAGTGAATGATAACGAAGCAACCGCAACTGAAGTCTCAGGGAAACAAGTGCGAATGAGATTAACTCCTGGTGGCTGGAAAATAATCCTTGCAGCGAGTGACGACCCTGAAGCAGCGATGGCGTTCACCATGATGACGGAAATGCTCACTCCAATGTTTGAAGCCATGAACTCGATAACAGAGCAAGTCAATAATGGTCAGATAACTTCAGTGGAACAAATCAACGAAGTAATGATGTCCCAAATGGAAAACATGAATCCGTTTTAAGTTTCAACCAAGTTGATCCAACACTGCAATCGCAGTATTCCTTACCAATTCATCGTCATCTTCGCTAGCAATTGTTTTCAATGCGACAAGCAATCGAGCATCGACAGAATGCCGGAGCAAATTTCCTGCAACAATGACGGCGTTACGTCGCATCATCCCCAGTTTCGCACGTTTCATCGATGAACTCTGAAATTGTTTTCTCCGTTCTTCCTCGTCCCACTGAAGCACTTCAATCACATCGAGTGATGTACGCTCTGGCGAATAAGAATCGTTCAATGGAGCATCCCCACCCCTCGTAGTCGGTTGATTGTGGGGGCAAACTTCTTGGCAAACATCGCAACCAAAGAGCCAATTCCCGACCCCTGAAAATAAGTCCGAGGATATCTCACTGCGATGTTCGATTGTCAAATAACTAATGCATTTCCGAGCATTAACACTCCAAGGTGCAATGGCATCCGTTGGGCAAGCGTCGATGCAACGGGTGCAGGAACCACAGGGGTCTTGCTGGTAAGTCACTGTAGGCGTCAACTTGGCCGTGGTCACAATTGCACCAAGCAGTAACCAACTGCCTATTCCCTGTTCGATGAGCAAGGTATGTTTGCCAATGGCGCCAAGACCTGCATTTGAAGCAAACTCACGTTCAAGTAAAGGTGCCGTATCAACACACCCCCGAAATACGTCTTCGGGGAACCTCCCCCGTAATGTGTCGCATACATTGTGCAACCGTTTTTTCATCACCTTGTGGTAATCCTTCCCCCTTGCATATCTTGCAATTCGACCGTGACCACTTGCTAACGCTGGTTCATCAATTCCTCCATAACGATCTGCAACACAGATAACGGACTTTGCGCCGTCGAGTAAATTTCTTGGGTCTAAACGAATGTCTACATTGCGTTTCATCCATTCCATTTCCCCTTGCTTTCCTTGAGCAAGCCACTGCTCTAAGGATGATGAATGGCGGGATTTCTCCGCTTGAGCAATACCTGCTGATGCGAAGCCGTGCGAGAGACAACAATCAATGATCGCTTGAGTGTCCATCTACGGCAACTAGAATTCTGGCGGTGAGTTGCCAGCGGAATAATCCGAGCTCCTCACGAGTTCAAGGTTTGCATATTCAAGAACAAGGTGCTTCACTCCTCCTTGAAAATGGATTGTTACAGTCGAACCGCGAGGTCTACGAATGACTCGTTGGACTTTCCCCACACCGAAGCGTTTATGCCGAACCATCGAGCCAACGGTAATATCATTCGTCACTTCGGGGATAACATCTGGAATATCCCATGGTTCAGTTTCGGTTTTCTGCTGTGTCATTACACCCGTCATCTCACGAATAAAACGACTTTCAATGGTTCTATTACTGATGCCCCGCTGGGTTCTTCGACGCGCTGTTGTCAACATCAAGTGTTTGCGAGCACGTGTGATGCCAACATAACAAAGACGCCGTTCCTCTTCCATTTGCGATTCTTCATACAGAGAACGCTCATGTGGCAACAAACCATCTTCAAGGCCAGCAATCGCAACAAAATCGAACTCAAGACCCTTAGACGCGTGTAATGTCATCAAGGTAACCGCTCCATTTTCAGGATCGATGGCATCGGCGTCGCTCACCAATGCTACATTTTCTAAGAAAGCGAACAACAAGCTTAAAGGCGTTGATGTCTTTTCGTTTTCGTGTTCTGCGTCATATCGTTGCTCAAATTCAGAAGCCGCAGAAACAAGTTCTTCCAAGTTTTGTAGCCTATCAATATCTTCTTCCCCAGATGTTTTGGAATACAACTCTTCAAGACCAGACTCACGAACAACTCGTTCAACTAAGTCCGCAAGTGACCCGGCAGCTGTCAGGCTTTCTTCTGACCTTCCATCCACGAGCCATTGGCGATATGTTTCTGAGAATTTTTTCAGCGCGTTAATTGCACGAGTCGTAAACCCCTGATCTTTGGTCACCATAGTTGTTGTTTCAAGCAATGCCAACCCTTTCGTGTACGCAAGTTGTTCCAATCGTGCGATAGATGTTCCACCAATGCCCCGAGTTGGCGTATTAATGATACGGATGAACGCAACATTATCCTTTGGGTTTACAAGCAACCGAAGATACGAAATGGCTTGTTTGATTTCTTTGCGTTCATAAAATGCAGTGCCCCTCGCGACAACATAGGGAACACCCTCATCTCGAAAGGCATCTTCAAGCACACGGCTAAGTGCATTAATTCGGTACAACACTGCCATTTCTTTCAATGGCAAACCATCTTCTCTTAACCTCTTCACTTCCTCTACGATGGCGTGAGCCTCTTCGTGCTCGCTCGCTACAGTGTCGACTTTTGGTTTATGTCCGTCATCAAGTTCGGTGTGCAACTTCTTATCTTTTCTCTGCACATTATTTTTAATCAGTGCCGCTGCTGCTTCAACAATCTTTCCTGTACTTCTAAAATTTCTTCCAAGTGGTATAACCGTCCCCTCACCATAATGCTCTTCAAAATCTAATATGTTTGAAATGTCAGCACCTCTCCAAGCATAAATGGATTGGTCTGGATCTCCAACTACACATATATTCCTGTGATTCGAGGCAATTTTGTTCGCTATGACAAACTGTGTATGGTTCGTGTCTTGGTATTCATCAATCATCACGTACTGGTACCGGTCTTCTAAACTTTGCCTCGCTTCAATATCATTTTCGAGTAACCGTGCGGTATGCAAAAGTAAATCATCGAAATCCACTGCATCGTTCTCTCGCAAAATGTTGTCATACGCTCTATACATTTTTGCTATCGACTTTCCGTAAAAATCTGTCGCTTCTTGTTCGAAAGTATCGACGTCAATTAACTTATTTTTTGCTGTACTAATTGCAGCCAGTACAGAAGCTGGTCGCCAATTTGAACTATCGAGGTCACATGTCTTGATTGCGGATTTCATTGCACTTCGTTGGTCTGCGGTGTCGTAAATAGTAAACGACGTTGTGCCAATTACACGGTCACCCCAGTCTCGAAGAATGCGAGCGCAGAACGCATGAAAAGTAGAAACCGTCAATCCCTTAGAGTGGCATCCACTCTTTTCAAGTAAATGATAGACTCGGTCTCGCATCTCTTGGGCTGCTTTGTTTGTGAATGTCAGCGCAAGAATTTGCCAAGGTAAAACACCCCCTTGGATAAGGTTCGCTATTCGCTGCGTAACGACCGTTGTTTTTCCTGATCCGGGTCCAGCGAGTACGAGGAGTGGACCATTGGTATGGTCAACCGCCTGATGTTGGGCTTCCGTGAGTTCGCTCGTTTTGGCATCCATGCTCTTCATCTTTGCAGTGTAATGTTAAGCGTGCAAATGGCGATGCACAACGCCATTTATTCATCAAAAAGAGGTTCAGGGAACTCCGATGTGCTACTCCTGACAACCTATCCACACTGAGTACCGCCATTCCGGTAACCCTAAGTACCGATATAAACCATGTTTAGAACTATTTTAAAAGAGACCCAAGATTTTGTGGTTTAGGGTGTTGCAGACCCAAGATGTAGTAGTACGATAAGCAATAGTGGAAGACCAAGCCGAATACCCCAGATTGGGGAGTGTTGAGACCAATTTCAACGCAAAACGCAGGAAAACCACTACTTTAGTTGTCGTTTTTACAGGAAAAACGAGTGTTTTGGATTTGATGAGGTAGGGCTAATGGGTAATGAGGTAAGCGGATGACAGTTCTTTGCGATAGACAAATTGAAGAGTTGATACATATTGAACCATTCCAGAAGAATGAGCGACGCGCGGGCACAGTCTCGTACGGTGTTTCAAGTTACGGGTACGACGTACGCGTAGGATCAAAGTTTAAGATTTTTACAAACGCAACAACTGGTGACCTTGCAGTCATAGACCCTAAAAAGTTTACCGAAGATTTATTTGTCAGTGTTAATACAGATGACACGGGTAATGATCACATCATTATTCCACCAAACAGTTTCGTCCTTTGCGAAACTGTGGAGGTCTTCAAAATCCCCCGCGATATTCTCGCGATTTGTGTTGGCAAAAGCACATATGCACGTTGCGGATTGATTGTAAATGTCACTCCCCTTGAGCCACAATGGCGAGGCAAAATTACGCTCGAAATCAGCAACACGACACCCCTGCCTGCAAAAATTTACGCGAACGAGGGTATCGCACAACTCATATTCCTTCAAGCATCTCAAGTATGTAACGTGAGTTATGCTGACAAGGAGGGAAAATACCAAGATCAGAATGGTCTGACCTTGCCGATGGTCGACACGTAACCATTGGCACCTTTTTTGACAAGTCACAGGAACAACAAGATAGATAACAGATAGAAAAGCACGGAAGCAAAGCAGTACAAATGAAAATAACAAGACGATTTACAGAAACTGGCGAGAATGTTTGGGACTCCGTTGAATGGGCAAACCGTTCAACAAAAATAACGAATGCGGATGGTTCAGTTGTTTTTGAGATGAAAAATACAAAAATGCCAGCTGACTGGAGCCAGCTTGCTTCAGATATTATGGCGAGCAAATATTTTCGTAAAGCAGGCGTCCCACAAGTTAATGACGAAGGGACTCCCGAACTCGATGATGATGGTCAAGCAGTTACTGGCCCTGAGAAGTCAGCACAACAAGTCATTCATCGCCTAGTTGGCTGTTGGCGAAGTTGGGGTGAATCGCATGGCTACTTTGATACTCCTGAAGATGCCGAGGCGTTCTATGATGAACTCTGTTGGATGATGTTGCACCAAATCAGTGCTCCAAACAGTCCACAGTGGTTTAATACTGGGTTGAACTGGGCGTATGGAATCTCGGGGCCCGCTCAAGGTCATTATGTATCTGACCCAAAAACTGGGGCGGTTTCTCTTGCAGACGATGCCTATTCACATCCGCAACCACACGCGTGCTTTATCCAATCTGTCAGCGATGACCTTGTCAACGAAGGCGGTATCATGGATTTGTGGACACGTGAAGCACGACTCTTTAAATACGGTTCTGGTACGGGTTCAAACTTTTCTATGTTACGCGGTGGCGA
>Ga0315336_1007234_pt1 | contig 10792 bp, 10 predicted proteins | sample ASW5metaG_FD_204512 | JGI IMG/M metagenome (GOLD analysis project Ga0315336, IMG submission 204512) | Ammonia-oxidizing marine archaeal communities from Monterey Bay, California, United States - ASW #5 | ecosystem: Environmental > Aquatic > Marine > Intertidal zone | place: USA: California... | reverse complement strand
CGGTTTGAACGACAGGCTCCCGGCTTGGTCGCAGATGGCAGGGATATGGGGACCGTGGTGTTTCCGGATGCGACACTCAAAGTGTTTCTAACAGGAACGCTCAAAATCAGAGCACTAAGGCGCTATAAACAGTTGTTGGAAAAGGGTTTTAGTGCTACCCTTGCTGCCGTTGAACAGGAAGTATCAGCTCGCGACCAAAACGACAGAAGCCGGGCTGTTTCGCCTTTAGAACCCGCGAATGATGCGGTCATTTTAGATACAACAGAAATTGGAATTGATCAAGTTGTCAAAAAAGTTGATGATCTACTTACAGCTAAACTAACCCAGAGTAAAAATGGGTAAAGCACTTGTACCAACAAATCCAGCGGCTATGTATCTAGTTAGATGAATTATATGCCTCATGAATGTTTGTTCGATGCCTAACCTATGATCGAATCACAGGTCCGGAATGTCCTCGCCATGGGCGGGCTCCGGTTAAATACTAACCACTAACTCGTCGAGAAGATTGGGCGAAAGCCTAGAATCCATACACTATGTCAGAAAGCTTTGCAGAACTACTGGAAGAGAGCTTACGCAGCTCTGAAATGAAGCCTGGTGCAGTAATTGAGGCTGAAGTTGTCGATATAAACGGTGATTACGTCATTGTTAATGCAGGGCTTAAGTCAGAGTCTGAAATACCTGCATCTCAGTTTAGGGATTCTGAAGGTGCGGTTCAGGTCAACATCGGCGATCGGGTTGAAGTCGCCATCGAAACAGTCGAAGACGGTTATGGAAATACCCGTCTGTCTCGAGAGCGTGCGCGAAGGGCGAAATCGTGGGAAGCGCTGGAGAGTGCTTTTGCCGACCAATCGATCGTAAAAGGATTTTTGACCGGAAAAGTTAAGGGCGGATTTACAGTCTCGATGGACGAGGTAAGAGCTTTCTTGCCGGGATCACTGGTAGATGTCAGACCGGTGACGGATACCGTTTTCCTCGAGAACAAAGAGCTCGAGTTCAAGGTGATAAAGCTGGACCGGGTAAGAAACAATGTCGTTGTTTCGCGGCGGGCAGTTGTCGAGAAAGAGATGGAGGTTGAACGTGCGGAATTGCTCCAGAATCTCGAAGAGGGCCAAATAATGAAGGGTATCGTCAAGAACCTGACAGATTACGGTGCGTTCGTTAATTTAGGCGGGTTAGATGGACTCTTACATATTACCGACATTGCTTGGAAGCGAGTTAAACACCCATCAGATGTTTTGGAGGTGGGTCAGGAATTGGATGTCCGGGTGCTGAAATTCGATCGAGAGAGAAACCGGGTATCGTTGGGTCTTAAGCAACTCGGTGAAGATCCATGGGCAGATATAGCGCGACGTTATCCAGAAAGCACTCGAATATTTGGCAAGATTACTAATATTACGGATTATGGTGTCTTTGTTGAACTGGAAGAGGGTGTTGAGGGCTTGGTTCATGTCTCTGAAATGGACTGGACCAACAAAAACGTTCATCCAAGTAAAGTGTGCCACTTAGGAGATGAAGTTGAAGTCATGGTGCTTGAGATTGATTCTGAACGGCGGCGGATATCGTTGGGAATTAAACAATGCACGCCCAACCCATGGGAAGAGTTTGCGGCCACGCACAATAAAAATGACCGTATAACGGGTCAGATTAGATCTATTACTGACTTTGGCGTGTTCATTGGTTTGGATGGTGGCATAGACGGACTTATTCATCTTAGTGACTTATCCTGGGACCGCGCTGGCGAAGACATCACCAGGGAATTTAAAAAAGGTGACGAGGTAACCGCGGTCGTTCTGGCAGTAGACCCTGACCGAGAACGCATATCACTGGGAATTAAACAAGCTCAAGAGGATCCTTTTGGGGCCTATGTTTCAGCCAATCCCAAAGGATCGGTAGTGAAAGGTGTTGTTGACACTATAGATGTAAAAGGCGCGGTAATCCGCTTGGAAGAAGGTATTGAAGGTTATCTTCGGTCAGCTGATCTGTCGCGGGACTTTGTAGAAGATGCCCGCAACGTGTTGCAGTCTGGTGCCGAAATCGAAGCACGAGTTACCAGCATCGATAGAAAGACTCGACGTATAACACTGTCTGTTAAAGCGCTAGAGATGGAAATAGAAGGAAAGGCGATAGAAGAGTACACAGCCAGATCTTCAACCACCATCTCACTAGGGGATAAATTAAAGGAAGAGCTGTCTAAGAGAGAAATCTGAGCGCTGCTAATTAGTACCTAGAAATCAAAATGAGATTGTTGACAGAGTTGCCCCGATGACTAAATCTGACCTTATTGAACGACTAGTTGCGGGACAGATTCATTTACCATCGCGCGACATTGAAACTTCCGTTAACGCTGTGCTTGAATACATGAGTAATTCGTTAGTCGATGGAGATCGTATCGAAATCCGAGGATTTGGGAGTATCGGATTGAGATTTAGGGCGCCTCGTACGGGTCGAAATCCAAAGACTGGCGAATCCGTGTCAGTCCCTGGAAAGTACGTCCCGCATTTCAAACCTGGTCGATTGTTAAGAGAACGAGTCAATAAAACAAAGACTGATGGTGAAAATCCTGCCAGGTGACCTGATCGCCCGCAAATCAGCTACAGGTAGGACCTGTAACCCGTTAGGTAGCGGATCCTCTAACTGTTTCACAAAATGAAAGTTGTCTTTTACGTATCGACTTCGATTGTGCTGTTTTTGTTTATATTTACATTTATTGTCCAGAATCCACACGGTATTCAAGTTCACTACTATATTGGAATGGTCTGGGATGGACCCATCGCGATACTTTTGCTGCTTACGCTTGGTGCGGGTATCCTGATTGGGGTGTTCACGAGTAGTCTGATTCTTCTACGATTAAAAATACGCCTGACAAAAGTTGTTAAGCAGTTGCGGGCAATGCAGTCAAACCCTTCAGTAGTACGCGAACAAATAACAAAGGAGGGCAGTTAGCACAATGGACCCGGTCTGGCTCCTCCTGCTGTTGCCATTGGCGGCTGCTTCCGGTTGGTACGCTGCGTCTAGAGGACATCGATCCACACGCAGTGTAGGGTCAGACATACCTCAGGCCTATTTTAAGAGCCTTAATTTGCTATTGAATGAGCAGCAAGACAAAGCTCTTGATGTGTTGATAAGTGCTTTGGAGACACACGAAGAAACTGTCGAGATACAGCTTGCCCTTGGAAATCTATTCAGGCGTCGAGGAGAGATAGAAAGGGCGACCCAACTCCACCAGAACCTGATTGCAAGGAGTAGCCTAGAACCGCAACAGCGTCTTCTCGCATTGTATGAATTGGGTCAGGACTATTACAAGGCAGGATTGTTCGACAGGGCAGAAAGTTTGCTGCTTGAGGTGGCTGAGGCAGTTGACTATTCGGAATCGGCCTACCGCCTGTTGCTACAACTCTATGAGCAAGAAAAGGAGTGGGATAATGCCATAGATGCCGCGAAGAGGCTCTCTTCGGCAAGTAGTGAAGATTTGAGTGGTCTACTTTCGCAATATTACTGCGAGCTTGCGGAGGAGCGAATGGGTGGGGGGTTTTATCAGGAATGTGTAGGGTTTATCGATCAGGCGTTGATCTTAGAACAGGACTGTACCCGGGCGCTGATACTATCTGGAAGGGTCCGAGCGATCAAGAATGAGCATCAGCTTGCAATAGGAGAATGGACAAAAATAGTAAACCTGCATCCCGAAATGTTGCCTGATGTAGTCGGTTTGGTTCGACAGAGCTATCAGAGTTTAGGACGAATGCCTGACTATAGAACATTTCTGGAACGAGGCCTCGAGCTTAACAATGACTTTCGACTGGTAATGACATTAGTCGATCTTCTTGTAGAAAACGGTCAGCCTAGCCAGGCTCGAAGTCGTTTGCTGAACTGGATGCGAGATACACACTCTCTGAAATCACTAACTGACCTTATCGAGTCAGATGCTGGTGGCGGGGACGATTTCCGGTCTGATCGGAGTCTGAGTTTCCTGATAGATTTGGTGTCGGCTCTGTTTGGCATGGCGAGAAGCTATGAATGTCGTAATTGTGGCTTCAAAGGCAAATCAATGCATTGGCAGTGTCCGGGATGTAAAAATTGGAACAGCACCAGTCCCGCGAAGACAACACCACGCCTACAGGAAAGATAAATAAGTAGCAAGTGACGTGTGACTGTTGAATACCAAGGGAGCGCTTAACGATACTCGTACCCACTGCAAGGATGCAGTGAAGTCTTTCATACAATTCTACAAGGAGCGTAGCTTATGAAGCTGAGAAATTATTGTTTAGTCGTGCTTATGGGTATGTTGTGGTCGACGGGTGCCATGGCTGGGACAGTCAACATTAATGTGGCTGAAGTCGGTGAACTGGCCGAAAATATTCACGGAATCGGACCCAGCCTCGCCCAGGCGATTGTGAATTATCGGAAACAGTATGGTGATTTTGCCTCAATCGAAGAACTCACGGGGGTTCGAGGAATTGGATTAACGATCATTAACTCTAACCGGGGTGTCATTGTCGTTAAGGATGTCCCGTTGCAAACACAGATCGAAGTTACGTCCGATTGATATAATTGCACCAGGGTGGAAAGGGTGCCCGTAGGCACCCTTTCTTTTGCTTGACTCGTATGTCTGGAGTACACAATGAGGATATCGGTTATAGGGGCGGGATATGTTGGCCTCGTCAGTGGTGTTTGCCTGGCTGATGCTGGAAATCACGTCACATGTGTTGATATCGATGAAAAGAAAATCACTGATCTATCAGAAGGAAAGGTCCATATTCATGAAACAGGCCTGGAGGAGCTTGTTACAACTAACCTACTTGCAAAGAGATTGCTCTTTACAAGCAGTGTCGAGCACGGAATCAGTGGGGCGGAGGTAATTCTCATTGCAGTGGGTACGCCGCAAAAGGAGGACGGATCCGCGGAGCTTGCCTACGTGCTTGCTGCCGCTCGGTCGATTGGCCAATGGATCGAGGATTATGTCGTGGTGGTTACAAAATCCACTGTGCCGGTGGGTTCAGGTGATGCAGTACGCAAAGAAATAGACGCTGTACTTGCGCAACGCGACTGTTGTGTGGAGTTCGATGTGGTCTCGAATCCTGAATTTCTTAAAGAAGGGGATGCGGTTGCCGATTTCCAAAAACCGGATCGAATCATTGTTGGCACAGACAGTCACAGAGCTCAAGAGGTGATGCGCAGCCTGTATTCACCGTTCAATCGCAGTCATGATCGTATGCTAGTTATGGATATAAGATCTGCAGAATTAACTAAGTATGCTGCCAACGCGATGCTTGCGACCAAAATATCATTTATAAACGAAATAGCGAACCTGTCTGATCGCCTTGGTGCTGATATTGAGTCGGTAAGACTTGGGATGGGCTCGGACCCAAGAATTGGCTATGAGTTTATCTACCCTGGCTGTGGATATGGAGGTTCCTGCTTTCCTAAAGATGTGCGAGCACTTTACCAGATCGGCAAGATTCACCAATACGATAGTCGGCTGCTCAGTGCAGTTGATGAAGTAAACACAGCTCAGAAACAAGTTCTTATTGAGAAAATTTTGCATTTCTTTCAGAATGATATTCAAGGCCGGCACTTCGCGCTGTGGGGTCTTGCATTTAAGCCCAATACAGATGACTTGCGGGAGGCGCCAAGTCTATCAGTCATTGATCAACTTCACTCCAATGGCTCTACGGTATCCGCCTATGATCCAATCTGTAATGCCCAGGCCCAAGAGATGTTTAGAGACAATCCGACAATTACATTTTCCTCTGACCGTTACAGCGCACTGAATGATGCCGATGGATTGATCATAGTGACCGAATGGAAAGAATTTAGGACTCTGGACGTGATGGAGGTTAAGAAGCGCATGAAAGGCACTGTTATATTTGATGGACGAAATATTTATGATCCAGCAGTGCTAAATGAAGCCGGGTTCACCTACTATGGGGTTGGCCGTAGTAGTCGCACATAAAACCATTGACTGATAATGATTCTGAGGGTATGACTAAATCGCTGACAACGCTGATAGCCGCACAACGCATTTTAGTTGTTGGTGACCTCATGTTGGACCGGTACTGGTCCGGATCTGTCACAAGAATATCTCCAGAAGCACCGGTGCCGGTCGTCTCGGTCGATTCAATGACTGAGTGTGTCGGGGGGGCCGGCAACGTCGCCGCCAATGTCAGGAGCATAGGTGCTCAATGCCGTCTACTCTCGATCGTCGGTGACGATGCGAGTGGCCGGTTGTTAGACGGTCTGCTGGCGGATTCAGGGGTCGACAGGCACTTGCACATCGACATGGAAACTCGAACTACCGAAAAACTAAGGGTTGTATCGCTAAATCAGCAACTGATCCGCGTTGATTTCGAAGGAACGCCTAGTGCGAGTCTGACTGAACGAGTCCTGGATGATTACGAACGATTGCTGGCGGATGTGTCCGTTGTCGTTATTTCAGACTACGGGAAGGGAGGGTTATCCAATGTTCCTCAGCTCATAAGGCTCGCCCATCAGCACGCGATTCCTGTCGTGGTTGACCCCAAAGGGATCGATTTTTCGGACTATCGCGGTGCCACCATTGTTACGCCGAATACATCGGAGTTTGTTCAAAGTGTTGGAGATTGCCCGACAACCGAGGAATTCAATAAGAAAGCTTATTCACTGATCGAAAAGCTTTCGCTTCAAGGACTGCTCGTGACACGTGGACCAGACGGTATGACGCTGTTTGCTGAAGATGGCACATTTGTTAACCAGTCGTCTAATGCTAAACAGGTCTACGATGTTAGTGGTGCGGGCGATACTGTAGTTGCTGCCATCGCGGTATTCCTGGCCTGTGGTATGAGTTGGACCGAAATTCTAGAATACGCAAATACTGCTGCAGGAATTGTAGTGGGAAAATTCGGCACTGCTACGGTAACGCTGCCCGAGATCGTTGGTGAGTTGGAAAGAGCAACGGCGTAATGTACATCGTTACTGGTGGTGCTGGGTTTATTGGGTCGAATATTGTTGCTGGTCTCAATGACAGAGGCGTAAGCAACGTGATTGTGGTGGATGATCTTGAAGATAGGGCCAAGGTATCGAATATTATCGACCTTGAGTTTTCTGATTACCTGGACAAGTCACAGTTTCTAAAAGATGTGATCAAGAACGGGTTGCCTCATCAAACCCGTATGGTCTTTCACCAAGGAGCGTGTTCAGACACGACGGTGACAGATGGCCATTTTATGATGGAAAACAATTTTTCTTACTCAAAGCACCTGTACGAAGCTTGTCGTAGTTGTGATGTCCCCTTTGTTTACGCGTCTTCTGCTTCGGTATATGGAGAATCCAAAGTGTTCGAAGAGCTTAGTGAGTATGAAAATCCTTTGAACGTCTATGCACTGTCCAAATTGATCTTTGACCGCTATGTTCGAGTTCGAGAAGCATCTTGCATGAACCAGGTTGTGGGTTTTCGTTATTTTAATGTGTATGGAGCGAGGGAGCAGCATAAAGCCCACATGGCATCTGTTGCGTATCAGTTGTTCTATCAGTATCAGGCGACCGGTCAGGTTCGCTTGTTCGGGGCATCCGGTGGGTATGGTGACGGTGAGCAGCGCAGAGATTTTGTCTCGATCGAAGATGTTGTAAGCGCCAACCTGTTTTGTATGGACCATCCTAATTTCAAAGGAATTTTTAACCTGGGTACTGGTGTCAGTCGAAGCTTTAATGATATAGGTCTTGCGGTTGTCAATAGCTGTCGGACAGTATCAGGTAGCAAGCCTTTGAGCTTGGAAGAGTGCCAGACTCAGGAGATCATTAGCTATTTTGATATGCCAGCCAGCCTGACAGGTAAGTACCAAGACTTTACCCAGGCTGATGTCGGTAGATTGCGCGAGGCGGGCTATGATGGAAAATTTACAGCGCTTGAGGCCGGTGTTCGCCGTTATGTTGACTGGCTGGGACAACACATGCGCTCCGACCCCTCTTAGTCCGATCCACGGTAGTCAAATTCATGAACATGACGTTAGGGCGTGAATCAGGCACCATCATTGTGACCGGTGGAGCCGGCTTTATCGGCTCAGCAGTGGTGCGAGAACTACTCGCCAATACCGACTGCTGCGTGGTCAACGTAGACTGTTTGACCTACGCCGGCAACTTAGCGACTCTCAGTGACATTGCTGAGTCGAAAAATTACATTTTTGAACAGATGAATATATGCGATGCGCATTCAGTGCGGCGACTTTTCCAGAAGCATAACCCTACAGGGGTTATACACCTAGCTGCAGAATCCCATGTCGATCGATCGATCGATTCTGCGGATGACTTTGTTCAGACTAATATAATAGGCACCTATACTTTGTTGGAAGCTGTCAGGACTCATCATCTTGAACAAGGACGATCGAGTGGGTCAGGCTGTCGATTCCTACATGTTTCAACAGATGAAGTTTTTGGATCATTGGGAGCAGGCGGGCTTTTCTCCGAACAATCTCCCTATGAGCCGAATTCACCGTATTCTGCAAGCAAAGCCAGTGCCGATCACCTGGTCAGAGCGTGGGGCGAAACTTATGACCTCAACACGTCAATATCAAACTGCTCGAATAATTATGGACCGTACCAATATCCGGAGAAACTTGTTCCGGTTGTGATTGATAAAGCTATGGCCAGGGAACCCATTCCTGTTTATGGGGCAGGAGAGAACGTCCGAGACTGGCTATATGTCGATGATCATGCCCGAGCATTAACAAAGATTCTGTTCGATGGAAGGCCTGGAAGACGATATAACATCGGTGGTAACAGTGAGAAACGAAATATTGATGTAGTTAAAACAATATGTAATATCCTGGATGAGATTAAACCGCTAGAAACATTGCCCAACCGAGAGAAGCTCATTCAGTTTGTAGAAGACCGCCCTGGTCATGATTATCGATATGCAATAGATTGTCGTCGATTGCAGGAAGAACTGGGCTGGTCAACACGAGAGACTTTTGTAACCGGGCTTCGAAAGACGGTTGAGTGGTATGTGTCCACACGCGGTCGGGACTGGGTTCAAACAGTTAGCACAGATTCCTGCGGTAGCGAGCGAAGAGGATTGGGACGTTAAAATGAAAGGACTTATTCTGGCCGGTGGCGCTGGTACCCGACTGGCGCCTGCTACAAATGTCTTGTCCAAACAGTTACTGCCAGTTTACGACAAGCCGATGATTTACTATCCCTTATCTGTGCTAATGCTTGCAGGTATACGAGATATCCTAATTATCTCCACACCAGAGGACGTCCCTCGGTTTGAAAATCTTTTGGGTGACGGCAGTTCTTGGGGGTTGAATTTCTCTTACGCGATTCAGCCATCACCCGATGGGCTTGCTCAGGCTTTTCTTCTTGGTGCGGAGTTTATCGCGGGCTCCGACTGCGCACTGATCCTGGGCGATAATATTTTCCACGGACATGATCTAAGCAATATTGTTCAAAAGGCAGCTGAACAGCCCCGAGGAGCGACGGTATTTGCCTACCGAGTTCAGGATCCAGAACGGTATGGTGTCGTTACCTTCAACAACGACGGTGTGGCAATAGCTTTGGAAGAAAAACCAAAAAATCCGCAGTCCAGTTATGCCGTTACTGGGCTCTACTTCTATGATTCGCAGGTAGTTGATCTCGCACGTTCTCTTAAACCATCGGCACGCGGAGAGTTGGAAATTACAGCCCTAAATCAGGAATATCTTAACCTGGGCCAACTTAACGTTAAGACCCTAGGTCGAGGAATGGCATGGCTGGATACAGGTACACACGAGTCGTTATTAGAAGCATCGATTTTTATCCAAACACTCGAGTCTAGACAGGGGTTGAAGATCTGTTGCCCAGAGGAGATCGCGTTTCAGATGAAGTACATTACTATCGAGCAACTTGGAGCACTGGCTGATACGCTGAAAAAGAGTAGCTATGGTCAGTATCTTCAACGGGTCGTCAGCGATGAATGCGAAATCTAGCTCGTTTGCTTGGAAATAATTAGCATGCCACAAAGAATAGTCTCAATCGCTCATACACAATTGAAGGTGTCTTTTGGCTCTATTCGGTAGTTACCGGTCGAATCATTTTGTCATTCAACAGCTCACTCGGCGTGCTGTTCTCTCGCGCTACCGGGGTACAGCATTGGGCCTGGTGTGGTCTCTTCTTACGCCAATGCTTATGTTGGCGATCTACACGTTTGTATTTGGGTTGGTTCTAGAAATTAGATGGCCTGTCCAGGAGGGAGGTCAGGCGCAATTTGCTGCGATACTGTTTTCGGGGATGATATTACATTCCTTGTTATCCGATTGTCTTACTCAGTCGACCACCCTGATCTCGGATCATCCGCAATACGTCAAGAAAGTCGTATTCCCACTGGAGGCGCTCCCGTGGGTTACGGTGTTATCTGCTCTATTCCAAGCTGGTATCAGCCTTGTTGTTTTAGTGCTGTACTTGGTCGGGTTGTACCTGTTTGGAGGAGATCATGTTTTTGGCTGGTCTGTAATCTTTTTAGCGCTACCATTCTTAATGTTGTCTATCGTGTGCTTAGGAATCGGCTGGTTTGTGTCTGCGGCAGCAGTTTACTTTAGGGATATCAGTCAGTTAATGGGAGTGATTAGTACAGTACTGTTTTTTATGGCTCCAATCCTGTACCCCAAGAGTGCATTGCCTGAGAGTATTCAGTTCTTTCTTTACCTAAATCCGATTACTTTCCCGATAGAACAGCTGCGGAACTTTTTATTATGGAATACTGCTCCAGACATTGTTGGGATCGGTATCTATACAGCCGTTGCGTTGGTGTTTGCTTATCTTGGATTTGTGTGGTTCGAAAAAGTTC
>Ga0315336_1007233_pt1 | contig 10794 bp, 8 predicted proteins | sample ASW5metaG_FD_204512 | JGI IMG/M metagenome (GOLD analysis project Ga0315336, IMG submission 204512) | Ammonia-oxidizing marine archaeal communities from Monterey Bay, California, United States - ASW #5 | ecosystem: Environmental > Aquatic > Marine > Intertidal zone | place: USA: California... | reverse complement strand
CGGAAATTCACGTTGGTCGCGTCGGAGCGACGAAGATCACCCCCCGACGATTGACGGACTTCAATGTCGCTTACCTTGCCAGCCGACACATCAGGAAGCCATCGGTCAAGTGGGTCCGGTCCACCGATGGCACGCGCGTCCAGACCTGGGTCATCACGCCCGTGAACTACAAGTCCGGTCGTCGCTACCCCGCGGTCCTTGAAATCCACGGTGGGCCACACGCCCAGTACGGGGAATGCTTCTTCCACGAGTTCCAGGTCCTCGCTGCGGCCGGCTACGTCGTGGTCTACAGCAATCCACGCGGAAGCAAGGGCTACGGGCGCGACCACACGGCGGCCATCCGGGGATCCTGGGGAGGAAAGGACTGGGAGGACATCCGCTCAGTCAAGGAATTCATGCAGAACCACCCCTCGATCAATCCCCGCCGAATGGGCGTCATGGGAGGAAGTTACGGTGGCTACATGACGCTCTGGGTCATCGGACACACCACCGACTTCGCCGGAGCCATCACCGACCGCTGTGTCTCCAACCTGGTCAGCATGGGGGGCAACAGCGACTTCGTCACCTCCCCCGACAGCTACTGGCGTGGAGCGTTCTGGGACTGCCCGGACGAACTCTGGCATTCCAGCCCGATTCGAACGATGGGCCGCGTGAAGACCCCGACCATGATCATCCACTCCGAGGGCGACCTGCGCTGCAATGTCGAACAGGCAGACCAGGTCTTCGCTGCACTGCAGATCCGCAAGATACCGTCCAAGTTCGTACGGTATCCCCGTGAAACCAGCCATGGCATGAGCCGCAACGGACCACCGGACATGCGGCTGCACCGCCTGCACCAGATTCTCGGATGGTGGAAGCAGTACCTCGGTCCACGCCGCCGGAAGACTCGTCGATCATGAAAAACGTATCCCGCAGGACGACGAAGGATATCTTCGGGGTGGACAAGGCCCTCGTGGGGATGATCCACCTGCTCCCCCTGCCCGGCTCCCCGGTGGGATGCGACTCCCTGCAGGAAGTGATCGACCGTGCCTCCATGGAAGCGGAGATGCTCCGCGCTGCCGGCTTCGACTCACTGCTGATCGAGAACACGCACGATCGTCCGTACCTGCGCCGCCACGTCGGCCCCGAGGTCGTGGCCGCCATGACCGCCGTGACCCGGATCATCCGGGCCGACCACGACGTACCGCTGGGCATCCAGGTGCTTGCCGGTGACAACCGATCGGCGCTCTCCGTCGCACTTGCCTGCAATGCCCAGTACATCAGGGCCGAGGGGTTCGTGTTCGCGTCCATTGCCGACGAAGGCCTCTTCGAGGAGGCCGACGCAGGCCCACTGCTGCGTTACAGACGCCACATCGACGCCGAGCACGTCGCGATCCTGGCCGACATCCAGAAGAAGCATTCCTCGCATGCGATCACCGCCGACTGCGACACGTGGGACCACGCCCACGGAGCAGACTACTGCCTGGCGGACGGGCTGGTGATCACCGGCAAGAGCACCGGCACGTCCATTCGGACCGCGGAGCTGGAGTCGGCGCGCAGTGCCGTGGAACTCCCGCTGTGCGTGGGCTCCGGCGTCACCGCTGAATCCGCACCTGAACTGTTCCGGCTTGCCGATGCCCTGATCGTGGGATCCGCCCTCAAGCGCCAGGGTGACTGGCGCAACGAGATGGAGCCCGGACTCCTGGAAGCGTTCGAGCACGTCCGCCCCTGATCAGCACTCGGCCTTGAGCGTCCGCAGCGCCTCGACGAGGCGGTCGATGTGTTCCGGTTCATGGGCAGCGGAGATCTGGACACGGATGCGAGCCTCCCCTTCGGGAACCACCGGGTAGCCGAACCCGATGGCGAAGACACCCATCTCGAGCAGGCGATTGCTCATGCTGATGGCGGTGGCGGTTTCTCCCACGATGATCGGGCAGATCGCTGTGGGCGACTCGAGCACTTCGAAACCGACCTCGCGAATTCCCTCGCGTGCCGCGGCCACGTTGTCCCGCAACCTGGCAACCCGCTCTGGTTCGCTGACCAGCAGTTCGATGGCCTTCGTGGCGCTGCAGGCCACGGTCACCGGCAGTGCATTGGAGAACAGCGTGGGTCGACCCCTCTGGACGATCAGGTCGATCGCCGCCTGGGACCCTGCGATGTAGCCGCCGGCCCCGCCACCGAGGGCCTTGCCGAGCGTGCCCGTAAACAGGTCGATGTCGGACCCCTTCATGCCCCAGTACTCGTGGGTGCCACGCCCGGTCTCCCCCATCACCCCGGTGCCGTGGGAATCGTCGACCACCAGCATGGCGCCGAACTCATCGCAGAGCGCACGCAGTTCGGGAAGTCGCCCGAGATCACCTTCCATTGAGAAGACTCCGTCGGTCACGACCCACATGACGCCCGTGACCGCCTGGTTCTCCCTGGCACCTGCCAGGACACGACGGAGATCATCCATGTCGGAGTGCTGGTAGACCGCCTTGTGGACGCCCTTCTTGATGACCGTGGCCAATCGCATCGCGTCGATGATGCAGGCGTGGTTCAGCGCGTCGGAAATGATGATGTCACCCGGGTCGCACAGGGTGGGGAAGAGTGCCTCTGATGCGGTCCAGCACGAGACGAACGTGTAACTGGCATCGACTCCGAGCATGTCCGCGATGGTCCGCTCCAGCCGTTCGTGCGGCTCGAAGGTGCCGCAGATGAATCGGACCGAGGCGGTCCCGGCTCCGTACCGTCGCAGTCCCTCGAGTCCGGCTTCGACCACGTCTGGATGGTTGGCGAGTCCCAGGTAGTTGTTCGAACAGAAGCAGTCCACTTCCCCCTTGCCACGCACCGAGATGCGAGGACCCATCGGGCCCTCGATCGTCTGGAGGTGCTTGAGCTGTCCGGTCGCGGCGAGCTCCTCGAGCACGGCGTCGGTTCGCTGCTGAAACAGGGCTGACCCCTCAATGCCGGTCGTCGTCATCGGTTCGTCCTCAAGTCTGTGCGTAGTGGGTTCGAATTGCCGGCACGATGTAATGCTCGAAGGCTTCTTCCAGGTTCCATCGCGGCGTGTAGTCCCAGTCCTCCGACGCGCAGCCGATGTCGACGTCAGCAGGCCATGAATCGACGATGGCCTGTCGACTTTCGTCTGGCATGAAGTCGATGTCGGCCCCGGGGAAGTAACTGCAGATGATCTCAGCGACTTCGCCGGCGGTGGCGCTGAACGATGCGACGTTGTAGACCGACTGCTTCAGGCAGTCACCCTTCACCCGGCCGATGTCCAGCAGCGACTGGACGCACTCGGGCATGGTCATCCAGGGGATCACCGTGGACGGGCGAACGAAGCAGGTGCACGGCTTGCCGGTGGCTGCGGCGTGGATCATCTCCGGAACATAGTCGCTTGTTCCGCCGGTCGGCTTTGTATCAGCTGCGATTACGCCCGGCAACCGGAGACTTCGGAAGTCGATCCGAGCCGAACCCCGGTCGTCGGCCAGTCGTCGGTAGTGCCGGGAGTAGTACCGCCCGAGGTGTTCGCAGTAGAGCTTGTTCGCGCCGTAAATTGTCTTGGGGAGATTGAACTCGCCCTCGACGACCTTTCCGACCTTCTGCTTGTGCTCCGGACCATCGAGTCCGTAGATCGCGATCGTGCTGGGGAACACGAACCGAACCACTTCTCCATGCGAGGCCGAATGGGCCGCGGCGAGCTTCAGCAGGTTCCATGTGCCGCCGACGTTGACTTCATGGGCGATCTCGGGAACATGCTCGGCTCGAGTGGAAAGCAGAGCCGCGAGGTGATAGATGTCCGTCACTTCGTGCATCGCGATGAGCTGCTGCATCAATCCTTCGTCGCAGACATCCCCGACGTGCACCTCGTCGCACAGCGACCTGGTCTCCTCGGGAATCTCCTTGAGGTCCGTGGCGATGATCCGGATGTCGTCATGGCTTCGAAGTCCGTGCACGAGGCCATGGCCAATCTCGCCGGCGGCACCGGTCAGCAGGACAGTTCGCTTGGATGGATCCATTGGCATGCGGCATCTCCTCAGGTCCGGGCATTGTATCGCTCCCACCCACCCCACGACCCCCCGGCGTGCTAGGCTGAGGGGTCATGGCCCTGCAGATCCTCGACAACGCGACACGCCACGAGACCCCCCTCGGGCACACCTTCGATTCCTGGATGGCCCTCCACCATGACGCTGGGACCCCCATCGACGACGCCCGACTGGAATGGGTCGACTGCATGCGAAGTGGAATCGTTCCACCAACGATCAACGAGCACCTGGATATCCAGACCCTGTCGGACCCTGACGGCACCACGAAGTTTCTCCTTCGCCTCGGCGATGGACTCGAAACCGAATCCGTGGTCCTTCCCCTGGTGGGCAAGGAAGGACGCCTCCGACACACCCTCTGCCTCTCGTCACAGGTCGGCTGCGCCATGGGCTGCACCTTCTGCGAGACAGCCCAGATGGGACTGCTCCGCAACCTCAGCCCGGCCGAAATCATGCTCCAGTGGCATGTCGCCACTCACCACCTTGGATACGAGATCCGCAACATCGTGTTCATGGGGATGGGCGAACCCCTGGACAACGTCGAGTCCGTCATCGCGGCGATCCGGGTGCTCACCGATCGCCGTGGCCCTTCCCTGTCTTCCTCGCGAATCTCCGTTTCGACCGTTGGACGCATCGACGGGATACGACGCTTGTCCGAGTTCGTGTCCGACTCCGAGTGCCGCCGGCTTCGACTGGCGGTCTCGATCAACGCGCCAACCGACGAGATCCGCAGCCGCATCATGCCCTTGAACAGGGCCATGAACATGGGGGCGCTGCACGAGGCTCTCGTCGACTGGTGCCGACTCCATGCCGGCCCCCTGCTGCTCGAGTACGTCCTGATACCCGGCGTCAACGATTCAGCATCCTCGGCAGTGGACCTCGCCCGGTGGGTCGGCTCACTTCCGGTACGAGTCAATGTGATCCCCTACAACCCAAGGCGGGACTCGCCCTGGCCTGCGCCAGGCAATCAGGACGTCGAGCAGTTCGTCGCTTCCCTTCGTGAAGCCGGGCTGACCGTGCACCGGAGAGTCACGCAGGGACGATCATTGATGGCGGCCTGCGGACAACTCGGCAACGAGCACATCAGGAACCGGCGTCGCATCGAGGCCTGACTCAGGGTCGCCCTCGACCTCCACGCTGCTCGCGCATCAACTCATCACGCATCCGGCGTCGCTCCTCGGTATCCAGGCTGCCGTTTCCATCCAAGTCGAATCGCTTGTAGAGCTCGTCACGTCGCCGCTGGGCTTCCGCGGCCGCTTCTCCCCGCTGACGACCACCAGTGCCGCGATCGGGCTTCGATCTCGCGCCGGGAATCGACTTGTACCGCTCCTCCCCGAGCAGTTCCTTGAGCCGAAGCATGCAGTTCTCCTCTGCCTCCTGTCGAGCACGCTTGAGTTCAAGGATCCCCTTGTTGTCCAGCGAGGAATCGAACTGGGCATCCGGAAACGAACTGGACCACACACGGGTTTCCTCGTGAATCCATCGCGTGGGCGCCTGCGTACGAGCCAAGGCATCCTGCTGGGTGCGAATCTCGTCGATGCCCGTCATGCAGGAAGCTCGAATCGCCTCCAAGCGCGTTCGTTCGGAATCGGTCACGTCATCGCGTGCCGCGGCCGCATCGATCGCACGCTCGAAGCGGCCCTTGCTCCAGATGCTGCTGTTGAACTGTCGATGGACCTCCTGCATCAACTGGCCCCGCTGCGGTTCAGGAAGAACATTGGCCAGCACGTCCAACGTGGTGACATGAAGATCGCGGACTCGTGTTCGTATGACCGCTTCTTCCTCGATGATGGACTGCATCCTCGGCCAGTCGCCGCTTCGAAGCACCTCTGACAGTACCGGGCCCACCTCCAGCATGAACTCGTGCCGGGTAAGCAGTGCCACCTCGAGTTCCACCTCGTACGCTTCGATGGTGGGCCGAAGCATGTCACGAAGCTCGCCTTCCGGAACGAACTGGTCGTACCGGGCGGCCATGTCGAGACGCTCTCCTTCGAGTCGACCGCGAGGCGATTCGAGGCGGCGGCGAATAGCCGCCCTGGCCTGCCTCCATGGCTCGACCTGGTCCGGGTCGAGCACCAACTCGATCGCCCCGACGAACTCGGTCTCGAGTTCACGTCGGCTCTCGTTCCATGCCCGCAGGATCTCGGCCTGCTCAAGCAGGAAGTCGGACCACTGGTCGGTGTCTCCGGTGATCCCGACCACGGCTTCCTGCTGCTTCATGAACTCCGCCATCTGGCGGGTGAACTCTTCGCGAATGCGGGTTCGCTCCTCTGAGGTCTCGGCCGTCCTGATGCGATCGGACAGCTCCTTTCGCATCTGCTCGGCCTGCAGTTCCATGGCGGTCCTGCCCCGCTGCATGCCCTCCAGTGTTTCACCCTTGATGGACCCGGGGCGGGCGTCCTGCAACTGGACGCGGACCCCCTGTGATTCCTCGCTGAATCGGGTCAAGTAGTCCTCAAGAAGCGTCTCGACGACGAGTGACTGCCCTTCATCCAGTTCGAGCCTGTCGATGATCAACTGGAGGTCGACCGTGGAAAAAGACGGAAGCAGCGCGTAGTCGACGTCCACGGATCGACCGCCGCGGGCACCTTGATCACCATGTGTCGATGGAGACCGATCTCGCCCCTGGGCAAGGGCTGACGTCGCCATGCCGATGCAAGCGATGGCGACCATGATGATGAACCTGCCCCGGCACATGGACATCAAGGGGCCCCTGCACTGCTGGAACGGCCGGAAGATGACCCTGTGGGTTCGCCGGGCCCCTTGAGGTAGACGACTGGAGCATTTGGATCAGAATCCTTGACTGGGGATCGGGACACGTCTCCCCTGCCCGGCCTGTAGGCGGCGGCTGGAAGTTCTTCGAAGAGTTCTTCGGAAATGACACCCTTGATTCGTTCGAGGTACTCGGCATCCAACTCCATGTACTGCCGCTTGAGCGCATTGCGCTCCTGGAAGACAACGTCATCTTCGAGGTTCAACGAATCCATGAGTCCATAGCACTTCATCATGGCCTCCTGCTCCGCAGCATTGAGCAGTCGCCTCGGCTCGGCCTTCTTCACGGCCTCGACCCGACGCAAGCGAAGGGGCTCGAGCTCGTCGTAGTACTGGGCCTCGGTATTGTCGATGATCAGCATCTGCTCATCGGTGAGCCCGTACGTCTTCGAATACGATCGCAGGTGTTCCACGAGGTGCTCGAACTGGTGCGTCATGTAGATATCTGGATACGTCTCATTCAAGGCAATCTGCCTGAACCGCTCCCCATCCTGTCGCGGCATCGCTTCAGCGATCAACTCGATGTATGCCTCATTGACCCTTGACATGGCGATCCGCGCGTCGACCTGCTGCTCGATTGCTCGAATCCAGGGGCCGGGGTGGTGGTAGACCTTTGCATCAAGCACGATCGGATGCGTTCGACCGATCAACTGGTCGCGGCGAGCCAGCGCCTCGTCATACTCCATGGAGTACTGCATCAGGACGCCCGAGATCTTCGGGATGATTTGATGAGTTCGCCCCCAGTGCAACATGACAATCTTCCCGAGATCGACTTGTTCCCCGTGGACACGCGATCTCCAGGGAGAGTTCCTGCGTCGGAGTGATCGCGTGATCGCCTCCCAGTGTCCGGGCTGGTCGGGATTCCGGATCACGTCGACACTTGCCATCAGGGTGTCCCACTCCTCCTGGTGCATCGATGCCCAGACATTGAGCCTTGCAGACCGGCTTGAAACCATCGGCTCCGTCCCCTCCGAAGCGGAGAGTTCGCCCTGCATCGACGCCCTCATGCTGGCTGCCCTCTGGGCCGGGCTTGCACCGGACTTCCGAGCGGCGACTTTTGTCCGCTGCTCTTCCCGTTCACGCCAAGCGGGGTCATCCTTCCGGGATGCCTCCTTGGACCGCATCAACTGTTCCAGTAGATTCTGCCGTTCGAGATCGAGCCGTTCCATGTAGTCAGCGACAATCTGCTCGAGAATCTCCTGCTGGCCCTTGTCCAACTGCATTTCCTTGGCCACCAGGGGGATGTCGACGAACTTGATTCGATAGGCCAGTAATGGGGCCACCTCTGAGATCCGAATGTAGCCTTCCCGCTTCTGAGGTTTCTGTTCCGGCTTGCTGTTGTTGACCTTGGGTGGCTTTCTCCTGCCGCCACCATCAGGAGACTGGGCGAGTGCCACGGATGATCCGCCGGCAAGAATGGCGAAGCCAAGGAAGAGTGAGCAGCTCAGCAATCGAAGCATCTGGAAGGCCTCCATGAGTACAACGTCCAAGGGGCAGCGATCTTGCGATCTGGTCGACGCCCTGATATCCATCGTCCAAACCACAGGACGGCCGTTCATTCTATCCTGAAGGCCATGAAACGGCACCAGACCATCATCATCGGGGCTGGCCCCATCGGGCTCGAGATCGCAGTCCACCTCGATCGGGCTGGATCGGAATGCGTCGTCCTTGATGGAGGCCCGATCGGCTCCACCATCGATCGCCTGTTTCCACCGGCTACGCGGTTCTTTTCCTCCCCAGACCGACTGGAACTCGCAGGAATCGCCTGCCCGACCATCGCCCAGGAGAAGCCCAGCCGCGAGGAGTACCTGGCCTACCTGAGGCAGGTTGTCGACACGACGGGCATCCAGGTCAGGACCTTCCATCAGGTGGACGCCGCCCGAGTCGACGGCGAAGGATTCTCCCTCGATGTCCGCATTCGCTCCGGCGGCCACCAGTCGCTCTCCTGCAGGAACCTGGTACTCGCCACCGGCGGAATGGGACGGGTCCGCACCCTCGGCATCCCCGGCGAATCACTCCCCCATGTCCGGCACGAACTGGGGGACCCGCACCAGTACCACGGACGCCGCGTCCTGATCGTCGGCGGCAGGAATGGAGCTTGCGAAGCCGCGATCCGCTGCTGGCGAGCCGGGGCCCAGGTGCACCAGAGCTACCGCGGTGGTGAAGTGCATGAGCGGGTCAAGTACTGGATTCGACCGGAACTCGAAGCGCTCATCGACGAAGGACGCATCCACGGATATCCCCGCACCGTCCCCGCAACCATCGACGAATCTTCCGTGACGCTCGATGCACTGGACGGCAAGCCTGCCGCCACGCTTGAGATCGATGACGTGCTCCTGATGATCGGGTATGAGCATGACCCCGCCCTGATGCATGAACTGGGCATCCTGACGGACCCGGAAACGGATGCACCGCGGTTCGACGAGCAGACCATGGAAACGAATATGCAGGGACTCTACGTCGCTGGTACCGCGACAGCGGGCACCCAGGACCGGTTCCAGGTCTTCATCGAGAACTGCCACGTGCATGCACAGCGAATTGCGGCCGCCATCGCCGGGGGCGAAGCGCCGCGCGAGCATTCGAAACGGGCACTCGAGGAGAACTGACTGGTTCAGCCGACTTCGGAACCGGTCCTGAGGGCGGACTGGATGGATTCGAAATCGACCTGGACCTTCGGGTCGTCGCTCACCGAGTCGTAGACAACCGTCCCACTCTCGTCGATGACGAAGACGGCCCGCTTGGCCACGTCACGCATGCCGAAGAGGTCCTCGTGCAGCACGTCCCATTCCCGGGCAACGTCCCGATTCATGTCGCTCAGCAGGGGGAACGGAAGACCGAGTTCCTCTGCGAACTTCGCGGTCACGAAGGGGCTGTCGATGCTGATGCCGAAGACCTTGGCGTCCAGGTCCGCGTAGGCGGACCAGCCGTCACGGATGGCGCAGAACTCGTCCGTGCAGACGGGGCTGAACGACAGCGGAAAGAACAACAGCACGACCTTGTCGGCCCCGATGTGCTCGGCGACATCCACCAGTTCCCCGGGGCGGGCAGGAAGTGAAAATCCAGGTGCGTGATCACCAGTGCGAATCGACATGGCTGCCTCCTTTGGCGTTGCAGTCTTGTACCCTAACAATCCCGTCACCGACGCACAACATCATCTTCAGAACGTGGCGTCAAACGCTCCGGGCAGGTGGCGGACCTCACATCCACCGCGTGCATCGAACCGGACCAGGACGACATCGAATCGAACCGGCACTCCTGGCGCCCCACTCAAGTGCAACTGGGCGGCCACGGCACTGATCCGCCGCCGCTTTCCGGCATCAACCCGTCCCGCCAACTGTTCGAATGTCCCACGGCCCGACTTGACCTCGACCACTACCTGCTGCCGACCATCGGGAGCTGTTGCAACCAGGTCCACTTCCCGTACACCACGGAGGATGTTGCGACCCCTGATGCGGTACCCGCGCACCTGCAGCCAGTCGGCGGCGATCCGCTCGCCTCGTCGACCATCACTCCGAGCGAAGCCGGTGAACCACCTGGTCAACGACGCGCGAGAAAGCGGGACAGTGCGATCTGGACGATCTTGTCTTCCATTTCCTGGAGGTCGTCATAGATGCCCTCTTCGAGGATGTCATGGATGAACTCCTCCTGGGCTTCACCGAGACGGCGGCTGTAGATGTCCCGGTAGAGCGACCGCTGGATGGACGGCTCGAACAGGGATCGTTTCTCTGAATGATTGATCTCGATGACGGAAATCCAGATCGTCCGCGTCCCTCGAACGAAGGGCTTGCTGGTCTCTCCTGGACCGAGCCCGGCAAGGTGCTCCTTGTAGAAGTCGGCGATCTCGATGTCGTCGGTTCGCTCGTTGTCTCCAAGATCGAACGTGTCCCAGACGCCGGCATCGGACATGCCTGCCTGAGTTGCCACGACCTCGAAGGTCTCCCCAGCCTCGAGTTCATCCTGGAAGAGCTTGATCTGCTCCTCGTTGCCCTCTGTCTTGAGACGGATGCGTCCGAGGGTG
>Ga0315336_1007232_pt1 | contig 10796 bp, 10 predicted proteins | sample ASW5metaG_FD_204512 | JGI IMG/M metagenome (GOLD analysis project Ga0315336, IMG submission 204512) | Ammonia-oxidizing marine archaeal communities from Monterey Bay, California, United States - ASW #5 | ecosystem: Environmental > Aquatic > Marine > Intertidal zone | place: USA: California... | reverse complement strand
CGCCAAATCCCAATGGAGAGGGTGAATGGGTATTGGTAAATGGATACGATGGTATTACCCGTTGTTTAAATTCGACAGATGGTACGAAAATTTGGAGTTACGAAACGGAAGATTTTATAAATGGTTCTCCTGCCGTCGTGGATGGGAAATGGGTGGTCTTCGGTGGCTGCGATGCCCAGCTTCATGTAGTAAACCTCGAGGACGGATCTCTCCAGCATAAAATCCCTAATGACTCTCAGATCGTTAACTCCATCGCGACTCACAAGCACATGGCTTATTCGGGGAATTATGCGAACCAAGTGGTAGCTTTCGATGTGGAGCTCGGCATGATTGCCTGGGTGTATGAGGATAAAAACCTGCCATTTTTCAGTTCGCCCGGTGTGAGCGACAAATTATTGTTTATTGGCTCCCGCGACAAACACTTGCATGCAATCGATCAAGAAACAGGTGAGGCAGCCTGGAAATTTCCCACCGGCGCACGGATTGAAAGCTCGCCGATCGTTTTTGATGATGGCGTCATTGCTGGATCCAGTGATGGCCGCGTTTATGCCTTAAACCTCGACAGTGGTGAGGAAATCTGGAGGCTGGATCTCGGTGAAGGATTGATAGCTTCACCCTCTTACGGCTATGGCACGCTCATCATTAGCGGAGAAGATGGAACTGTTTTTGCCCTAAGAGAGTCCGTCGAAACGGCGGTCCAATAATTTTTACACCCAACTACCATGGAAGAAAATCCTTCAGAAACAGCTAAAACAGCCAAGACCTCAACGCGGGCTGGCAATTATTTTATTTCAAACTATCCACCCTTCTCATTCTGGTCAGAAGATCAGGCGGATGAGGTGGAGGTGGCCCTAAATTCGGAGCCGAATCCCGATGCGAAGCTCGGTCTTTATCATCACATTCCTTTTTGCCGCAAACGGTGCCACTTTTGCTACTTCCGGGTCTATACCGATAAGAACGCGAAACAGATCCAGGAATATTTGGATGGCACGATTGCCGAATTGAAATCGATGGCAGAACGTCCTCTCATTCGAGGCCGTAAACCCCACTTCGTATATTTTGGTGGCGGCACGCCGTCTTACCTGTCGGCTACCCAGTTGGGTGACCTGACAGATCAGATGAAAGCCATTCTCCCTTGGGACGAAGCAGAAGAAGTCGCATTTGAATGTGAGCCAGGAACCTTGAATCCAAGCAAGCTGACTGCAGTTAAAGATATTGGCGTTACTCGACTGAGCTTGGGAGTTGAGAATTTCGACGACCACATTCTGGAAATCAACGGGCGCGCTCACCGAGGACCTGAAGTATTTCGAGCTTACGAAAGAGCCCAGGCTGAGAATTTCGACCAGATCAATATCGACTTGATCGCTGGTATGCTCGAGGAGACTGAAGAGAATTGGCAGAAGAATATTGAACAGACCATCGAGCTTTCTCCGGATAGTGTGACGGTCTATCAAATGGAGATCCCCTATAACACGGGTATCTATAAAGATATGCAAGCTAGTGGCCAGCTTGTCGCCCCGGTCGCAGATTGGGAGACCAAGCGTCGTTGGGTGAAGGAAGCGTTTGCCGCACTAGAAAGCGCAGGTTATACGATCGCAAGTGGTTACACGGCCGTTAAGAATCCCGAGAAAACCAAATTTATCTACCGTGACGAATTGTGGAGTGGGGCAGATCTCCTTGGCTTGGGAGTGGCATCCTTCTCGCATGCAGCAGGTGTGCACTACCAGAACATGACCGAGATCGAGCCTTACCTTGAAGCTATCGCTGCCGGAAAGCTTCCGCTCAAACGGGCCTTCCGGACCAACGAAGAAGAACGCATGATTCGTGAGTTTATCCTCCAGATGAAACTGGGGCATGTGGAACTCGACTATTTTTCCAAGAAATTTGGCGTGAATATGGCAGATCGCTATTCTGAGCAGTTGGCGGGATTGTCCGAGGAAGGTCTACTCTCAGTAGAAAATGGTGTCCTACTACTCAATCGCGACGGCCTACTCTGTGTGGACAATCTACTGCACGACTTTTTCCTTCAAGAGCACCGGACGAACAAAATCGTTTAGCTTTTCCTAATCCTTTCCCTTAATCTAAAATCACCGATGAACGAAGTGATTGTTCAAGGTATGCCGGAATTCCTTCGTCGGTATATTACCGAAGATTGTTCGATTCCAGCCTCGTCCTTCAATTTGATGCCGGGGGATAGTTTACCTGATCCTGCAAGGAAGCTTATGTATCATCACGATGACATGACTACCACGTTGGCGAGTTACTATGGAAGTGAGATCTACATCGATAAAATCCAAAGCATAGAGCGAGGCGATGTCTATTTACGAGAAGTGTTCCTCCGTACAAAGAATACGGATACGGTTGTTGAGTATGGAGTGATTGCCATAGTCTTGGACAGCTTTGATGAGGAACATCGTAAGGTGATTGAGGCCGATCAGGCTCCCTTTGGAGGACTTTTGCATCAGTTCAAAATTGATTTTAAGAGTGCTCCTGTTTGCTTTTTTGCAATCTCTGCTGAATATTTAGTGGATACTCCTTTCAAAGACTTGGAAGGACACACCTTCTACGGGAGGTTCAACCAACTTTCTAGAACCGATGGACAGACCTTGGCGTGGATCATGGAAATTCTCCCAGAAGAGAACAATATCTAGCCCTGCTCAATCTGAACCGCTGATATTTTTGTTATGACCTACCGAAAAGACTACGACGCCATTGTGATTGGAGGAGGCCCTGCAGGATCAACTGCTGGGGCTTTGCTCGCTGAGAAAGGCTGGGACGTCCTTGTTTTGGAAAAGGATAAGTTTCCCCGGTACCATGTTGGTGAATCGCTGATGCCATTTTGTTACTTCACCTTCGAACGGCTCGGGGTAATCGACAAAATCAAGGAGATGGCCTGGACCGAGAAGCATAGTGTTCAGTTTGTTGGTCGTAAAGGAAAGGTATCTACTCCCTTTTATTTCTTTCAGCACAAGGATCATCCGTCATCAACCACCTGGCAGGTTAAGCGCGCGGACTTTGATTTGATGCTTTTGGACAATGCTCGTGAGAAGGGAGCTTCCGTGTTGGAAGAAACCGCCGTAACCGAATTCCTCACCAACGAATCCGGAGGAGTAACCGGTGTGAAGGCCGAAACAAAAGCTGGAGAATCGTTGGAATTTAATGCGCGAATTGTATTGGATGGTTCGGGTCGTGATGCTCTGTTTCTTAGTAAAACGGGTTCGAGAAAACGAGACCCGGAACTTAAAAAGATCGCTATCTGGACATTGTTCAAAGGAGCCAAACGAGACCCTGGATTGGACGAGGGGTCGACGACCGTGGCCTACCTCGATGGCAAAGGCTGGTTTTGGAATATCCCCATGGCTGACGATATTGTCAGTTCTGGCATCGTTGCTGAGCGGGACTATCTTTACCGGGACTCTCGAGATCCGAAAGAGATTTTTGAAAGGGAGATAAAGAATAATCCCTGGATTGAAGATCATCTGTCCCCGGGCGAACAGTTTGGAGAGTATTGGGTAACCGGGGAATATTCCTACCGTGGGGAACACTGTGCGACCGACGGGCTTGTCCTTATAGGCGATGCTTTTGCCTTCTTGGACCCAGTGTTTTCTTCCGGAGTCTTTCTTGCTCTAAAATCGGCTGAATTGGCCGCAGATGCTGCGGATGTGGCTTTAAAAAGAGAGGGACCAATAGTAGCGAGCAATTTTGAGAGCTACGGAGAGCAGCTTTGTTCGGCAATGGAGATCATGCGCCAAGTGGTATATGCTTTCTATGACGAACGCTTCAGCTTCGCCGATCTGATCAAGACCAACATGCACTTGCGCGGCACCCTAACGGATTGTCTCATTGGAGATCTATTGGGTCGCGACTACTCGGAATTACTCGAGGCGATGAAAGATTTTGCAAAATTGCCCGAACCTTTATCTCATGGTCGGGCAAATTTAAATCCAGTGGCCCAATAATATAGGTCACGGGTTCCTGGCGAAACCTACTCGTGAAGCTTACTTTTCTAACACCCGGCACTGGCAGCTACTACTGCGGCGCCTGTATGCGTGATAACGCTTTGGCAATCGAACTCCACAAAGCAGGAGAAGACGTTGTGATTCTTCCCATGTATTTGCCTCTCATGTTGGATGAGGAACCTTTGGAAGGATTGAAGGAAACACCGGTCTTTTTTGGCGGCATCAATGTATTCTTGCAGTCCAAATTGTCTCTCTTTCGGATATTGCCTGTTTTCATGGATCGTGGGTTCAATTCGAAGGGTCTACTTCGATGGGCAGCCAAAAATAGTCATATGACCTCTGCAAGGACTCACGGCGAAATGTGTCTGGATATGTTGAATGTGGAGGAGAGTGGATTTGGCAAGGAATTTGAGAAATTGTTGGTTTGGTTAGAGGAGATTGGAAAACCCGAAGTCGTAGTTTTATCCACTGCTTTGCAAGCTGGCTTGGCGGATAAAATCAAAGAGCGATTGAATGTGCCTATCGTTTTATTTTTTCAGGGTGAGGATTCCTTCCTGGATGGATTGCCGGAGCCTTACCGCAGTCAGTGCTGGGCGCGGATGGGGGAACGCCTGTCATCGGCTGATCTATTGGTTTCTCCGAGTCATTTCTATTCCAGGTATATGGAGAAACGTCTTGGATTCCCCGAGGGGGAAATATCCGTCATGCATAACGGTATAAAGCTCGAAGGTTACGAAATCGCTAAAACACTTCCCGAGTACCCAACGATTGGGTACCTTGCAAGGATGTGTCGTGAAAAAGGTTTGGCGGTGCTGGTGGATGGGTTTATCCACCTTCGAACCAAGCTTGGAAATACGAACGCACGCTTGAAAATTGCCGGAGCGATGACCGCTGGTGATGTCCCGCTTATTAAAGAACTTAAAAAGAGAATTGCTGTGGTCGGTCTGGAACAGGATGTGGAGTGGTTTCCCAATATATCTCGAGAAGAAAAGGTCTCCTTTCTAAAAACACTTTCGCTTTTTTCCGTACCTGTTACTTACCCGGAGGCATTTGGTCTTTATTTGCTGGAAGCCATTGCCTGTGGTGTCCCGGTGGTGCAACCGGATATGGCTTCATTTCCTGAGATTGTTAAAGCCACCGGTGGTGGTCTTTGTGTATCGGAAAATAATGCCGCTTGTTTTGCGGAAGCTTGGTCCTCGCTTCTTGAAGATCCTGAGCGAACGCAAACCATGCGGGTCCAGGGCCGACAACAGATAGAATCTCTATTCAGCGCACCCAAAATGAGCAGGCAATTTCTTGAGCTGACCCGGGCCTTTAATTCATCCCATAAATCTGAGAACCTTTCCTGACATGGAAATACCAGAAACATTTCATTTTTCTAGCGAACGTCGAGTTGAGTGGGCCGATACAGATTGTGCCGGTATTGCTCACTTTACGAGCTTCCTGCGGTATGTTGAAAACACCGAGCACGCATTTTGGCGTTCACTTGGGCTATCGGTTCACCGAGCGGAAGGGGAGGATCAGCACGGTTGGCCAAGACTAAGTGTAAGCTGTGACTTTACGAAACCAGTACAGTTTGAGCAGGTTCTGAATGTTTCCCTTCGGATTCTGAAAGTTGGAAACACAACGCTGCGTTATGGTTTTTGGATATTCGACGATAGTGAACCGAAGCCAGCTATAGTGGCGGCTGGGGAATTGACGATTATTCATGTATATCTTGAATCCAGTACGGGAAAGATAAGTAAGGCTCCAATACCAGATGATCTCAGGGAACGAATAAATTCAGTGATATCCTAAGTGTTATTGGAATTTTGGACACCAACAAACGTCAAATTTTTAAACCTATGAAAATTAATAGAGACCACACCCTAATATTCACCGTAGCTGCTATTGCATTTATTACCTTACAAGCGAGTTGCCAACCCATCGACAATCAGGGCTCGAATGATCAAATCGTCAGTCAAATGAACTTGCCCCCTGTGCAGGTTGAACCCGTAGACGGACTCAGTCGTGCCTATTTCGCGAGCGGTTGTTTTTGGTGCGTTGAAGCGGTTTATGAAAGTGTGAAAGGGGTAAAAGAATCTATTTCTGGATATAGTGGAGGTCACACAAAGAACCCTACCTATGAAGAAAGTAATACCGGTAGAACCGGCCATGCAGAAGCTGTTGAAATTATTTATGACGCAGATGTCGTTTCATTCAGCACGCTTGTAGACGTATTTTTTGGATCCCAAAATGTCACTCAGGTAAACGGACAAGGTCCTGACCGGGGCTCTCAATATCGTTCCATTCTCTTTTATCAAAACGACGAGCAGAAGAAAATCATAGAAGATAAGATTGCTGTAGTTAATAAGGCTTTAGGTGGTCAAAAGGCAGCCGCTGAAGTTTATCCATTTCAGAAATTCTGGCTTGGCGAAGCTTATCATCAGGACTACGAAAAGAGGAACCCTAATCAACCATACATTCGAGGTGTTTCCGTTCCTCGCTTGAAACGATTTCAAGCGAAATTCCCCGAATTGTTAAAAGAAGACCTGGATCACTAGGAATCGGTCAGCTTTTAAAATTCGAAGGATAGTCAGTGTTGCCCTATTAGATCGGATCTGATTTCTTTTTGAGTAGTTATTACCTGAAATATTATTATGCATCCTATGAACAGACGTGACTTCCTAAAAACCAGCTCGGCCTTTGCCGGTTTATCCATTCTACCAGCGAGCGTTTGGTCCGAATCTCCCAATTCCAGATTACAAATTGCCCAAGTTGGCGTCTGGAATCGTGGTCAAGGCAATCTCGAATCTTTACTCCGCTTGCCCAATATTGAGATGGTGGGTCTTTGTGATGTAGATTCCACGTTTCTGGGAAATGCTTCAGAGTTAGCGCCAGGCGCCAAGACCTTTAGCGATTACCGGGAAATGTTCGATAAGCTCGATTCAGACATTGATGCCGTTTTGGTTGCTACTCCCGACCACATGCACTCATCGGTAGCACTTGCTGCTATGGAACGCGGAAAGCACGTCTACTGCGAAAAGCCACTCGCACACAATGTAGTGGAAAATCGTCGACTTCGAGAAGTGTCGGAAGAGAAAAATTTAGTGACCCAACTTGGAATTCAAGTGGCCTCTAGTATCGGCCAACGAATGACCGTGGAGTACATCCGGTCTGGACTTATCGGGAAAGTCAGTGAAGTCCACGTCTGGTCAGGTAAAAAATGGGGCCGAGATGAGGGTCGACTTCCCCTAGGGGAGAATCCGATTCCGGATACTCTGGATTGGAACTTATGGTTGGGCGTGGCCGATGAAAGGCGATTTCTCAACGGCTATTATCATCCAGGGCAATGGCGTAAGTTACTTGATTTTGGAACAGGGACTCTGGGCGATATGGGGGTTCACATTTTTGATACACCTTACCGTGCACTCAAATTAACCGATCCGCTTTCAGCCAAAGCCACCTGTCGTGTAGCCAATAACTTCGCTCACCCGGAGAGCAATCGGGTGGAGTATGTATTTGGTTCTACCAAATATACCGCCAAACGACTTAAATGGACTTGGTATGATGGAGATTATGCCCCACCCGAAATTCCCGGCTTTGATCTTCCTGAAAACTACACCATGCCAAATCAGGGATGTGTCTACATCGGTGAGAAAGGGAACTTAATGATGCCTCACATGAGTGGACCGCGTACCTATCCGCAAGAGTTGATTCGTAGTATTCCAAAACCAGAGCTTGATCCCATCGACCATCATGGCGAATGGGTGGATGCCTGTTTGGGTAATGGTAAAACGCGTTCACCTTTCACCTATGGAGGTCCACTCACCGAAACGCTTCAACTCGGTGTCGTCGCCAGTAAATACCCAGAAAAAACGCTTAAATGGAATGCCAAGACGATGAAGATTACCAACCAGAGGAAAGCGAACCAATATATTAGCCGCGATTACCGGGTCTTTTAAAACTGTTTAATCAAAAATTTCCTCGGCTCTTCAGTATTGGTAGGGCTCGATCGCCGAGCGAGCCGTCTTTGAATCGGCGCCCTCGGCGAGGTCGCCCTACCTGAAATAGCGATCAAAAAAATAAAGAGTTCTAAAATGATTATACGTATTAGTTTTCTGTTTCTAGTTTCTTCACTTTGTTCTGTGCTCGTTGCACTGCAGGCAGCTGATCCGCCTAAGGGCTTCGAAGCCTTGTTCAATGAGCGCAACTTAGCTGGTTGGCACGGTGACAATCCGCACCAGACCCGGAAGGCACCGGACCGAATGACCGCCATTGAGGCATCGCAAGTGGATTTTCATAAACACTGGTCGGTGAAGAATGGTGAGTTGGTCAACGATGGGCATGGTCCTTACGCAACCACGGATCGGGATTACGGAGACATTGAACTATTGCTCGAATACAAGACGGTGGCAAAAACCGATAGCGGCATTTATCTTCGAGGGTCTCCTCAAGTTCAGATTTGGGATACCACCAAAGAGGGTGGAAAATGGGAACGCGACGCTGACAAAGGCTCCGGTGCTCTCTTTAACAATCCAAAAGGAGAACCGGGTCAGCTCCCACTGGTTAATGCTGATAAACCGTTTGGTAAGTGGAACAAAGTAAAGATTCGTCAGCTCGGAAGCCGTACCTGGGTTTGGTTGAATAGAAAACTCGTTGTGGATGGCGCCATTATGCATGGATATTACGATAAGGAGAAACCGCTGCCAGCTACCGGACCCATTCATTTACAAACCCACGGGGGTGAGATTCGATGGAGGAACATTTTTGTCCGGGAGATTGATGCAGAAACCGCGAATACCTGGTTAAGAGCAGGGGAGAGGAAACAGGGATTCAAATCCATGGTAAAGTCCAGGACGCTTGATGGGTGGTTAGGAGATAAGAAAGGCAAGGAAGTCAAAGGTGATACGATTCATTGGAGAAGCGGCGGACATTTATATACCGAAAAAGAATATGGAGACTTTTCTTTTCGTTTTGAGTTTACGATGGAACCGGAAGGAAACAACGGTCTGGCGATTCGGTTCCCAGGAGGAGAAGCTGCCCCTGCCTACGATGGTATGGCTGAACTCCAAATTTTGGATCATGACAATCAACGCTATAAAGACATCGATCCTCGTCAGACACATGGAAGTGCTTATGGCATGATTGGAGCTCACCGCGGCTATTTTAGGCCCTACGGCGAATGGAATTACGAGGAAGTTACGGTGATTGGTTCAACGATTAAGGTCGAACTGAACGGAACCGTCATACTCGATGGCGATCTAGCTGAAGTGAATGAGTATATGGCAGATAAAGCCCATCCCGGTAAGCTGCTTAAGAAAGGTCATCTGGGGTTTGCCGGTCACGGTGGTGAACACTACTTTCAATTTCGTAGACTCTTGGTCAAAGACCTGGATTAAGCTGATTCTCTCATTGCTAAAATAAAATGTAGAAATAATTCAAAAAACATATTGACCGACCGGTCGGTTATAGTAGGGTGTGGATTATGCCACAAGTTGAAGCAGCTAAATCAAAACGAGATGAGCTCTTGGAAATTGCCTCCGGGTTGTTTTATGAGCAGGGTTACCATCGCACTGGGGTAAAGCAGATTATCGATCAGGCGGGTATCGCAAAGGGCACGTTTTACTCCCACTTCAAATCGAAGGAAGAATTGGCGGTTGCCTGGTTGAAGGCTAGACACAACACGTGGAATAGCTGGATGGTAGATTTTATGGCCGAAAAGGGTGGATCGCCATCTGATCGTATTCTGGCTACCTTTGACTTTTTAGAGGATTGGATGCAGTCCTGCAACTACAGGGGTTGTGCGTTTGTAAATACACTGACAGAAACACCGGAAGGGGATAGCCCGTTGCGAGTGGAGATTGAAAACCACAAACGAGACTTACTCGCTATTATCCGAGGATTGGTAGCCACTCATTTTGCTAATGAGAGCGAAGACGAGATCACCCAAATAGCCAGAACCCTCTACATACTCTTTGAAGGTGCTCTCATCGAAATGCAGAACTTTCGCGATGTTTGGCCCGCTCAAGCTGCACGAGAACAAGTTAGAAGACTCTTAAGCTAACATTTTGTAATGAATTCAATTTCATATCGACTACAGACATAAAAAGACCGACCGGTCGCTCAATTTAAATAAAATAAAAAACTAACAAAAAAAATGAAAATCAATTGGTACAAAGCTATACTTGCAGGTCTTATTGGGACCGTATTATTCGATATCGTGGGATTCTTCTTCACCGGACAATGGTGGGATATCCCTGCGCTTTTGGGCGCCAAACTTGGAGTGGGTCTTGCAGCCGGTGTGGCCGGTCATTTCACCAATGGTGTAACCATCGCCATTATATTTGCGGCACTACGCCCATCATTATTCGGACCGAATTGGTTCCGTGGATTGTCCTTCGCAACGGTTCAGACTGTGATGAACGTCTGGTTGCTGCGGTCGAAGCATCATCTGTATTAGCCACAATATCTCTAGACAGCCCTCTTCCGGTAATTACTGAATCGGTGTTCATTTCGAGCAATGACATGGTTATTCTGGATGGTGCTAACGCTGGTATCGGTGCAAAGGGATTGGAAATAATGGCCGGCGATTCTTTGGTAAGTAATCCGGCAATTGTAAATTTTGATGGTTTTGGAATAGTCCTCGAAACCGGAGGCAATAATGTAATTTACAACAACAGGATTGGTACTGATGACACAAATGCACCGGGTCTGGGTAACGGTGGGAGAAATTTAATCAGTTTCGGGTTTAATTCCACGCCGCTTGCGGCGTATAACATTCGCATGAGCGAATACATTCATAAACGGCATAATGTTACGGTTTTGCTTTATCATCTGGTGTTTCCTGCGAAGTAT
>Ga0315336_1007231_pt1 | contig 10796 bp, 13 predicted proteins | sample ASW5metaG_FD_204512 | JGI IMG/M metagenome (GOLD analysis project Ga0315336, IMG submission 204512) | Ammonia-oxidizing marine archaeal communities from Monterey Bay, California, United States - ASW #5 | ecosystem: Environmental > Aquatic > Marine > Intertidal zone | place: USA: California... | reverse complement strand
ACCCCACTTCCAGGGTGGTCAGCAACAGCGAAACACCCGGAGGCACCATCTTATAAAATTCATAAACGAAGACCTCGGTAACCACCGGTGGCGAGCAATAGCCGATGCGAGCACGATGTCCATACATTTGGTGTTCCTCCCTTATTCCTTTCCCTGGTAACCTAGAATTCACTCAGCAACCGGCCATAGCTTCGGATTTTATCATCTACGCCAGTCTGGCGCATGGCTTCCCAGGCAATCGCCTGAAGCGAGGTTATGACTGAAATACCGAATTCATCCTCCAGTGGCTGGATGGCATCGATCACCGTCCAATGGGGACAGCCGAAATACAGGGTGTCTGCATCGGGATGGGCCCGCATAGCGGCACGGCCCCATTCCAGCGCACACCCAGGTGCGAGGGTTCCCAGCGCCACCAAGGATGAGCCCCCGGCAAGGACCCCCACCGGTTCAAGACCGAAAAAATCCCGGATGGTGCGTTCATGGCGTGGGTTCTGATCTTCCAGGAAGGGATGCACTGTGACGACCTGCTTGGAACCCAGTGCTGTGAAAGCATGGACCTGGGCCAGGGCCGAGCACGACATTTTGACGCCGATCTCACCCTCCAATTTCGACATCAAACCCTCGACGGTATCATCGCCCTTAGAAATGTTAATGGGGAGCCCCCCCAGCAGCACCAGATCGGCGCCGGCCCGGGCCATTGTGTAGGCGGATTCAATGGAAATTTCGTAGCATTTCTCCACGTCGTCCTTGGACCGGTTGCCGAGCGGCAGGGTAATCATCATCAGCGACACACCATCGGGGACGATGCGGTACCAGTCGATGGGATAAACCTCGGTAGTTACGGCAGCAACGGTGTAACCAATGCGCGCCCGCGCCCCGTGTATTCTTTGCCAATCCATGGACAGCCTCCCTTTGTAAATTTTTCCACAATCGCCCAGATCGCCGCCGCGCGCAACAGGGGCACGCAAGAAGGATACAGGATGGGTCAGTTTGCTTTATAAGAGGAGGTGAACGGCCAAGCGGGCACCCGGCCCGCGCGAGAAAACCATAGGGAGGCGAACATGATCGATCTTTATACCTGGACCACAGATAACGGCTACAAAGCTCGTCATGGGGCGGAAGAGAGTGGGCTGGAGTACACGCTGAAGCCAGTGAACCTGCGCGAAAAGGCGCAGTTCGATCCTGAATATCTGAAAATCAGCCCAGGTCACAAGATCCCCGCTCTGGTCGACCATAACGGGCCTGGCGGGCAAACGGTGTCGCTCTGCGAATCCGGTGCCATATTAAAATACCTAGGCGAAAAATCGGGCACAGGACTCTACCCCGATGACCCCATCGTACGCATCAAGGTCGACCAATGGCTGTTTTTTGGCTCTGCCACCTTCACGACACTGGCTCAGCAATACGGCCTCTTCTGGAAACGTTTCGGTGAGGATGTGCCGGCGGCCAAGAAACATTACAATGACATTCTCTGCGATATGTTCAGCACATTGGACCGGCACCTAGGTGACAACGAATACGTGGCGGGAGACTACACCATCGCCGACATATCCATGTATTCCGATACCCATTTGCATGGCGTCAACGAGATCGGCCTTGACACTTACCCCAACGTCCAACGCTGGCACGACGCCATAGCCTCCCGCCCAGCCGTGCAGCGCGCCTGGGAACCTTTTTCTTAATAGGGGCGTATTTTCAATTCTCTTTCTTGGCAAGCTTGAGCGACGCGGAATTGATGCAAAAACGCATCCCTGTAGGCTTGGGGCCGTCAGGGAAGACGTGGCCGAGATGGGCGTCACAGCACGCGCACAACACTTCGGTGCGGGACATGAAGAAAGACGAATCATCCTCCGCCGCCAGTGCGGCTCGGTCCACCGGCTTGGTGAAGCTTGGCCAGCCAGTGCCTGACTCAAATTTATCGTCTGATGAAAAAAGCGCGCTGCCACAACAAACGCAAGTGTATGTGCCTTCATCGTGACAATCGTAGTAGCGCCCACTGAAGGCACGCTCGGTACCCTTTTTCCTTGTGACATGATATTCCTCGTCGGAAAGCTGGGCCTGCCATTCAGTATCGTTCTTGGTTATCTTCTCCGCCATTGTTCCTATTCCTCAGTATATCGCTCTTAGCCTCCGAGGGTTACCAGGAACGCCTTAAGCACACGGTTAAACGCATCAGGTTTTTCAATTTGGGGATAGTGTTGGGCCCCGGCTATGCATTCAAGCCGCGCCGATGGAATTCTACTACATAAAACTTTAGCATTTTCCAATGGCTCGACACCTGCCACTGGTCCGGTATCCTCGGCACCCGCAACCACCAGCGTGGGGCAACTAAGGGCGCCTATAGCAGCACAGCAATCAAAACGACCGAGATCCTCCATTATCGCAATATAGGTTTCGGGATCGTTGGCGCAGTAATGTTCCCAGTACCAGCCCATCACATCTGGGTTTGCTGCGCGGAATTCATCCGAAAAATGGGTTTCCAATTGGCGCCCAGCGGCGACCACCATGCCCTCGGTACGGATACGCGCGTTGCGTTCCGCCCGCGAGCCGGTATTTCCCGCATCGATGCGGCAGGCGGTTGAGATCAGCACCAAGGCCGAGACCCTTTCGAGATTGGCGGTAGCGAAGGCTTGGGCGATGAAGCCGCCGAGGGAGACCCCGATGATAACGGCACGGTCGATCTCCAGCTGATCCATCAGGGTGCCAAGGTCTTGGGCAAAGGTCTGGACGCCTAAGGGCTCGTTACCGGCTTCGGATTCTCCCAAGCCGCGGACGTCGTAGCTGATCACCCGGTGGGTTTCCGACAGTACCGGCACCTGTGCGCGCCAACCCTCCCGCGTCGACAGACCGATTGAATGGATGAGCACCAAGGGTGGCCCAGTACCCTGGTCCTCATAGACGCAATCCGCGCCGCGTATGGGTACCTTGGGCAAAGATTTATCCTCTTAAATTGATGGGAATATCGATCAGTCCGCCCAGGCTAGGAGTCAAGGGATTTGGGATCAATCAGAGGAAGTAAATTCAGCAATTTCCGCTTTGGTATCGAGGTCCACCAAAGTTCCGCTGCCGGTCATAGGTATTTCAGCTACCAAATCGCCATGGGCGGCGATCACCGCTTTGGCCCCACTGTCCCCTTGAAGCGCTATAAGTTCAGGAAAAAACCGGCGGGCAAACAGCACCGGATTGCCCCTGCGCCCCTCGGCCACGGGGACACAAATCGCGGCACCATCTTCAACATTAAAACCAGCGATCAATCGATCAACCTCGGCGGCCTCGATAGCCGGCATGTCACCAAGGCATATGAGTGCCGCCTCCATGTCGCCCGGTAGAGCTTCAATACCGGTTCTGATGGAACCAGCCATGCCTTGGGCGAAATCGGCATTATGGGCGAAGGTTACTCCAGAGTTGACGAGAGCAGCGCGTACGTGGTCGCCTTGATTCCCCGTCACAACAATGATGGGAGAAGCGACCGATTCCATGATTCGGTCGACAACAAGGACGACCATGGGAACGCCATCGATGGGCGCCAGAAGTTTGTTGGTGGCACCCGCCCGCGTGCTTTGTCCCGCGGCCAAAACAATGGCCGCGATGCACGGCGCCGGGGCACCAGTATGAAGGTCAGGGCTTTCCATACCCTTTTTTTTCAGGACGCAGCACATCGATCATTTGGGCAACAATGGATACAGCGATCTCAGCCGGCGAAAGGGCTCCAATATCGAGCCCCACGGGCCCATGGATGCGGTTGAGATCGGCATCAGTGAAGCCTTCGGCCTTCATTCGCTCACGGCGTTGGGCCTGGGTCTTGCGCGACCCCAATGCACCGACATAGAAGGCATTGGATTTGAGGGCAGTCGCCAGGGCTGGTTCATCGAGCTTGGGGTCGTGGCTTAGCGCCACCACCGCACAACCCCGGTCGAGGCCAAACTTGGTTAAGGCCTCGTCAGGCCATTGGTGGTTGATGGTGGCACCGGGAAACCGCTCGGGACTGGCATAGAGAGTCCGAGGATCGATCACAGTGACATCGAACCCGGCAACTCCAGCTATGGTCGTGAGGTATTGGGAAATATGCCCGGCGCCAATGATGGCGAGCCGGTGACGCGGCACCAAAACTTTTATGAAGACCCGCCGGCCTTGGTCTTCCACCAACCGGCTTTCGCCCTTGGCGAGAGCTGATTCGACTTCTGCCTTGAGCGCATCGCCGACCTCAAGCACGCCCTCCGCTTTACCATTAGCCAACATCACTTCGGCACCGCTATCCAGGTCCGTAACGAAGGCGCATTCGCGCTTGGCATTGCGAGCATCGATAATGGCCTGAAGGGTGGCAGCCTTCATTCAACTTTCTCCAGGTAGATCTCTATATTGCCACCACACGACAGCCCCACCTCCCAGGCCTGATCGTCAGCGATACCAAATTCAAGGAGCTTAGCCTTGCCGTCGCAGATCACGTCAGCAGCAGCCTCGACTACCGCACTTTCGACACAGCCGGCGGAAACCGAGCCCGAAAAATTTCCATCTTCGTCCACAGCAAGCTGGCTGCCCACTGGGCGCGGCGATGAGCCCCATGTGGTCACCACCGTGGCAAGCGCGACCTCGCGGCCATCATCCTTCCACTTAGCAGCGATGCTTAAAACGTCGTCGTCGTCGCCGGGTACAATATCGTTCATCTTAGACATTCTCCCTGGTTTTTCCTCATCCAACAGATAACGATCCCGCAGGAAATATACAAGTGCCAGAGACAGCTGTCTTGACAGGGCCGCGCCGGCCACGCCACAAGGGAACAAACCAGTGGTCTTCGGGGCGCGGAACAACAAAGGGGATAAACACCCCGATTAGGAGGGAGGATTATGGTCGAAACCTTCAATCTCACTATTAACGAGGTAGCGCGGCAGGTCGACGGAGATCCTGACATGCCACTTCTCTATGCTCTTAGGACACCTCTTGGCCTAACCGGTGCCAAATACGGCTGCGGGACCGAACAATGCGGCTCATGCAGCGTACTGATAGATGGCGCGCGCGCATTTTCCTGTAAAACCACCCTTGCTCAGGCGGCGGGACACGACATCGTCACCATCGAAGGCATCGGCACCAAGGGCAATCTCCATCCCCTACAAAAGGCGTTCATAGAAGCGCATGCCTTTCAATGCGGTTATTGCACGCCGGGGCTGATTGTTGCCGCCAAGGCGCTGCTGGACCGTGACCCAGACCCCGATGAAGGGGTCATTGCTACCGCGCTACAGGACAACCTTTGCCGCTGCGGCAGCCATGGGCGGGTGATTGCCGCTGTGAAACGTGCGGCCAAGGAGCTCAGGCAATGAATCGCGCGAAAAAAGCGCTGCCGGGTAGCCTCGAGATAGACGCCCGTATCGCCAGTTGGGTCGGCATCGAGGCCGACGGCACGGTAACAGTCAGGACCGGCAAAGTCGAAATTGGCCAGGGTATTCGCACCGCCGTCGCCATGATCGCTGCCGAAGAATTGGACGTGGCCCTGGACCGTATCCGCGTCATCAGTGGCATCACCGGCGACGTCGTCGACGAGGGCGTCACCTCGGGCTCGGGCTCCATGGAACAGACCGGGCGTGCCCTGCACCAGGTGACAGCGGAGGCCCGGGCCGCGCTCATTCACATGGCGGCGGCTCATCTTGGTGTCGATGCCGAGACCCTGGAAGTCGAAGACGGCACGGTGCGCAGCCCAGCCACCAACCAGCAGGTCACCTATTGGGAGCTGTCGGGCGGCCACGCCATCGAAGGGGAAGCAACCGGCACCGTTCCGCCCAAGGACCCGGCCGGCTACAACATCGTTGGGAAACGCCTGCCTGAGCTCGATGCCATCGCCAAGGTCACCGGCGGCGCAGCCTTCATCCATGACCTCGACATGGATGGGCTATTGCACGGGCGCATCATTCGCCCGCCGTCTTACGGCGCAGTGCTGCGCTCAGCCAATGCCGAGGCTGCGCGTGCCATGGAAGGCGTCGTCGTAGTTATCGAAAGCGGTAACTTCCTCGGCGTCGTCGCCACCGACGAATGGCAGGCGATCAAGGCGCGTGACGCCTTGTCCCTCAGCGCCCAATGGGAGGAAAGCGCCCAACTACCCGACGAGGACAACGTCTCCATTTGGTTGATCGAGAACGAATCTGCGGCCCATCCGGTTATCGACGGCACCCCTACCGATGCCCCGGCACCCGATATTGCGACCCCCGGGGACGCCGCCTGTACCCTGGAGGCAAGTTACACCCGCCCCTATCACATGCATGCCTCCCTTGGACCATCAGCTGCGGTGGCGCTGTGGGTCGGTGGCCGCCTCACCATCTGGGGGCCGAGCCAGGGGCCCTATCCACTGCGGCGCGCGCTGGCCGGCTCACTCGGACTGGAGGAGGACGCGATCACCATCATCCACACCCAAGGGGCGGGCTGTTACGGCCATAACGGGGCCGACGACGTCTGCCTAGACGCCGCCCTTCTGGCTCAGGCAACACCCGGCCGGCCAGTGCGCCTGCAATGGATGCGCGCCGACGAACATATGTGGGAGCCCTATGGCCCGGCCATGGTGGTGACGACCAATGCCAGCCTCGACAACAGTGGCAACATCACCAATTGGAACTTGGACTTGTGGTCGACCAACCATCAGGGCCGGCCTCGGCCAACCACCGAGACCCATTCAAGCCTACTTGCCGACTGGCACCGTGAACCGGTCCGAGCGCGGCCTCCATCCAAACCCAATTTCTCCAATGAATCAGGTGCCCATCGCAATGCCTGTTCGTATTACGACCTACCCCACCAGCGCGTCGTAAACCATTTTGTCGCCAAGACACCGCTTCGCACCAGTTCCTTCCGGGGGCTCGGCAATTACGCCAATATATTCGCCATCGAATCATTCATGGACGAATTGGCCGAGGCCGCGGGGATGGATTCCGTGGAATTTCGCCTCCACCACCTTGGTGATGCGCGCGGACGAGCCGTCATTAAGGCCGCCGCCGAATTCATCGGCTGGCCGCCCGACGCGCCGGGTTCAGGCACTGGCAAGGGTATCGCCTTCAACCGCTACAAAAACAGCAAGGCCTATGCTGCCGTCGCCATGGAAGTGGAAGTCGACACGAGGAGCGGTGTGATCGCAGTCAAGCGAGCCGTGGTCGCCGGCGATGCCGGCCAGGTGGTGAGCGCAGACGGGCTGGCCTGCCAGCTCGAGGGCGGCGTCATGCAAGCCATCAGCTGGACCTTGAAGGAACGCGTGCGCTTCGGACCTCAGAGGATAACCAGCGTCGATTGGGAAACCTATCCCATCCTCGTCTTCCCGGAAGCGCCAAACGTGGAAAGCATCCTGCTAAACCAGCCGGGCGAACCTTATCTCGGCTCCGGCGAGGGCAGCCAGGGGCCGGGCGGGGCGGCGCTCGCCAACGCAGTATTCAACGCCACCGGTGTGCGCCTGCGTGAGATACCGTTCACCCCCGAGCGCGTCCGCGCCATGCTGGTGGCGGCCAAGCGAGAGCGGTAGCCTCAACACCTTCTACATTGGACCCCACAACCTTGGGTCCGGTGGCAATGAAGCCCTGGTAGCGCCGCATTCGAGCCGGGCGATGTGTTTGATCTGCCGGGCGATGGCATCCCGGCTTCCCGCCCTGTCGGACATCAAGGAAAACCGCGCGCCCCGAATACCCGCCGCCTTCAGGGCCGCGAGGTCGGCACTGATCATTTCCTCGTCAATACAAGCGACGCCCATCAGCCGGCCGCCGGACCGCGCGATAGCATCCAAGACGGCCGAATTATCGGTGACGTGGGCGGTCGGCTGGCAACATTGCCGGCCGACCCGGTATCCACCGATGCGGACTGCACCGAATAGTGTACTAGGTGTCGCATCGGGGCGGCATGGCGAGGAACACTTTAAGTACATGCCAGAAACGCCAGCGATTAAGCCCCAGGGTCGCCGCGTGGGACTGGCCGTCCATCTGGGTGAACTGCTTATCCTTGTTGGGCAGGCGCGACCAAAATTCCATCACATCTTCGTCGGTGGCGATGCCGTCATGTTCCGAGCGCACCAGGAGCGTCGGACAGGTCACGTCCTCGGGTTCCACCAGCGGCAGATTGGCGCACATGTCGATATAGGTGCCGGTCGGCACGTGGGTGCAAAGGGCGGCCTCGGAATCGGCAAGTGCCACGGCCACTTCCCCCTCCGCGGTGCCGGGCTTGTCGCGGTTGAAGATGGAAGCGAAAAACGCATGGTCCACCGGCCGCTTGTTGGAAGAACGCCATTCGTCGAGCCTCTCCGCCCGTTTCGCAAGGGTCGGCGACCCTTTGCCTGTATAGACCATGGCGGCCAAGGCCAGGCGATCCACCGCATCGGGATAGGCAGCGGCGAAACAAGCGGCGCGGAGCGCGCCCGAAGACCCGCCATACATGGATATCCGCGTGGCCCCGGTTTCGGCCACGATCACCTCCATGGCGGCCTTGAGATCACCAACGCCCTCGTGGACGTAGGCAAACACGCCGTCGCCCCAGTCGGACCGGCCATAACCCTCGTGATCCATGATCCAGACGTCGAAGCCCCAATCGGCGAAGGCCTCCATCATGGAATAGCCCTCCTTGCCGGGCACTTGCAGGTCGTAGCCCGACCGTCCGGAAAACGATGAACCATGAACCAGGAACAAAAGCGGCTTGTCTGCGGCACCAGGCGTTGGCGCCCCCACCCGCTTGCGCCAGACATGAAGGCCAGTATCGCCTTTCTGGGCGCGGTATTCGGAACTCCAGTAATCGCTCATGACCGGCCTCCGGCGCGGCGGCGCTCTTCGATTTTTTGCCGGTCCTCTTCCTCGTAGGGGTCCTGGCGCGCGGGCATCTTGAAAAATCCGTCCATGACATGCCAGAAGCGTTGGCGGTTGAGGCCGAGCGGCGCCACATGCGCTTGGCCGGCGATGATCGAGAACTGTTTGTCCTGATTGGGCAAAAGCTGCAAGAAGGCGATTAGGTCCTCCTCGGTTGCGATGCCGTCATGTTCGCCGCGCAAGATCATCACCGGGCAGGTAATGTCGAGCGGGTCCACCACCGGAAGGTTGGCGCACATGTCGAGATAGGTCCCGGTAGGCACTGCGGAACACAGCGCGAGCTCGGCATCGGCGAGCGCGTCGGGAATCCCATCCTCGGATGTTCCGGGTAAGTCGCGGTTGAAAATCGAGTGGAAAAATTCGCGGTCCACCGGCCGCACGGCAGTCGCCCGCCACTGGTCGAGATTCTTCGCGCGTTCGATCAAGGTCGGCGCGCCTTCGCCGGTCCAGACGAAAGCGTCAAGCACCACCCTCTTGACCCGATCCGGTTGAGCGGCGGCCAAACACGCGGCCCGGAGCGCGCCCGACGACTGGCCATAGAAGAAGTACTTTTTCTGGCCGGTTTCCCGCGCCACCACCTCCATGCCGGCGATCAGGTCGTTGACCCCCTCGGAAATGGGGGAGTTTCCCGCGGTGCGGTCGGACCGGCCATAGCCCTCATGGTCCAGCGTCCAGACGTCGTAGCCGCGCCGCGCGAATTCGTCCATCAGCGAATAATTATCTCGTCCCGGCACCGTAAGATCAAAACCCGACGGTCCGGAAAAGGAAGATCCATGCACTAAAAAAAGGACCGGGCGCGGATCGGCACGATTGGGCTCGCCGTCGTGCTTGCGGTACATGTAAAGGGAGACACCCCCCTTCTCAGCAGCGTATTCGGCACTCCACATTTCACTCATGGGTAGGCTGGCTCCTGGCTGTAATTCACTCTTGGCGGCGCGTTGTCCTTGAGGGATATCACAATGTCCTATGGCGATGGAATTTCCTGTGTAATCCTGGGCTGAGAATACCAGAATAGGCCCCGATTGCCAGCACCAGCGCGGATCAGGAAAGGGGGAGACATGCAAACCACCACACTCGGTAAAAGCGGCATCGAAGTGTCGCGCATCGGCCTTGGCTGTATGGGCATGAACCCGATCTACAGCCCACCCAGCGAGGAAGAATCCATCGCCACGCTGCACCGCGCCATCGAGCTTGGCGTCAATTTCCTGGACACCTCCGGTGCCTACGCCAACGGTTAAAACGAGGAGTTTCTGGCCCGGGGGCTCGCCACCATATACGGCAGTATCCGCCACCCCGACGGCAGCCGCATTCAAGTCGATCAACGAAAGTAGGCCGCTCTACCTTGAGATTGTCTTCCATGGAATCTACTCGGGCTGGATTGGTTACTCGGTTACATCACGCCGGTTTCACGGAACCGTTCCCTCCCGGCGTCATTTGTGAAATAGGTGATCAACGCGCGCGCCTCGGCTGGGTCGGTCGCCTCTGGCGCGGGCGCGGCGACATAGGTGGTGACCTTGCCGATATCCGCGGGCAGCGGACCGATGACGGTGATCCCCATGGGCTCATGGATCTTGAGCCCGGTAGACTGGCCGAAGCCGAGCGCTGTATCACCCTTTGCCGCGGCCAGAAATCGCATGGCCTCGGCGCCGTCCTCGAAACGATGGACGCGTGCGGCGATCTCGTCGGCCACGCCTAAGCCGGCGATCATCTGGGCGATGAAGTCGCCCGACGACGCCTTATTAAACACCACCGCCTCGGCCTTCAGCAACGCCGCCTGCACCGCATCGGCATTAGAGATATCGGGCACTGGCGCGCCGGCCTTGATGGCGACCCCGGCCTCAACCCCGCCCAGCTTGGCCACGCCGTCGCCGAGGACCCGTCCCTTGGCGGCCAGGGCATCGATCAGCTCAATGGGGGCGACGATCACGTCGGCGACATCAATTTCAGCTTCCAGGCGGTCGCGGATATTTGGCCCGGTAGTGA
>Ga0315336_1007230_pt1 | contig 10797 bp, 11 predicted proteins | sample ASW5metaG_FD_204512 | JGI IMG/M metagenome (GOLD analysis project Ga0315336, IMG submission 204512) | Ammonia-oxidizing marine archaeal communities from Monterey Bay, California, United States - ASW #5 | ecosystem: Environmental > Aquatic > Marine > Intertidal zone | place: USA: California... | reverse complement strand
CCGGGCGGAATTAAAATGCGAACCCACAGTGGAAGCGTCCTTCTACGGACAGCGGGATGGAGTCAATGATGCCGTATACATAGAACGTCTGCGGGGGCAATACTTGCTGCTGCTGGGAGATTACCCCACCGGTCAGAAACTTGAGGATGTGGGTGTGAAGGATTTTTTGAAGGTGGTGCCCGGGTCTCAGGTAAAAGCGATGGGCTGCGGCAGCCACTTCCTACCGATGGAGTTTCCAGATTTGGTTCTTCGGGAAATCAAAGGCTTTTTAGGGGAATAATCTCCTTAAAATTGGTTATTCCCGGGGTGTTTTGAACCTTACGGTAATACAATCCCGGGTCTGCACTCAAAGCGTATGGCAGGGTCGGCGGCGGGTAAGGCAGTCTTTCTGATGATTAGGAACGGCATAGTTCCGTGTCTGGATATCTTCCCTAATATCTGATCTCACGAGTTGGTCCGCTGCGGATTCGGGCAGCCACACCTCGCCGACCCGGCCCAAGATCTGCCTGACATTGCTGAGGTTGCTGGTCAGAACGAACACCTCGAATTTTTCGTTCTCCGGGTCGAACCGAAGCACCAAGTTGGAGCCGAAGTTGCTGAGCCACACCATGTCTCTTTCGTCCACGTAAACGGAATAGGTCTGTGGCGCTGGGCCGGGAAGTTTCCACTTCCGCCACGCGTCGTCTGATCGGTCATATAGCCCGACTTGCCCGGCGTTCCACTTGCTCACATATATACTTCCTTGGGAATCCGGCCATACCCGCGTAGCTCCCTGGCCGGGTGCCGGAGGGTCTAGGGCGGTCGCTTGGCCTGACGCAATATCTATGCGCTCTACATAACTGCCAGCCAAAGACGCGTAGTACACGTTCCCATCGGGACTGGCGGCGATGCCGTAGGAACCGCGGCCTCCGGGCGGATCGAGTACCTTCAGATTCCCGGAACTCGGGTTCAACCGGCCGTACACGCTATTTCGCCCGGTGAACCAAAGCACCCCGTTTTTGTCGAAGGTTGCGGTGTTCCAGTTTGCGTGGGGCGGTCCGGCGGCAACTGGAAAACGTCTACTGACAGGTTCTCCGGGTCGACCCAGACGATGGCGTTCAGCCCGCTGTCAGTTATCCAGGACGCTCCATCAGGCCCAACTATCACGCCGTGGGGACGTGACCCCGATTCCAACGGCATATGCCGGGTCAGGCCTGTCTCCGGATCCAGCCAGCCCAGTGCGACGGAGCCTTGCGCGGTGTACCAGACTCCACCGTCGAAAGCGGGTGCGACATCGTGAAGTCGGGACCCGGTTGGAAGCGGGAAAGCCGTTAACTTTGGTTCGGCGGGAATTGCGTCGGTTGGTACGGCGAGAGTTTGGGGGAATCTCCTCAGTGGGCATAAGTTGCGTTGTGACAGTCACCGGTGTCTCAGATTTGCTGTCAGGGCGCACTGCAGCCTTAAGTACTAAAGCAGAGAGTGTTGGCGGGATATCTGCCGCGGGTATGGGGGCTTCTCTGAACTTCCCTGGGAAGCGGATGTGGGGTCTATCGCGGTTGTTGACTCACGCGCCGAAGTAGAAGTAGCCGCTGCAGGCTCTGCTGGAACGGAACTCGGGGTTAGCGGGGTCTGCTGAGCACATCCAACCAACCCGAGCATAGCTAGGTTCCAATCAGCAGGGAGGCCGAAAGCCGCGAAACATGCGGCCATCCTAGAGGAGTTCCAGTTCTCATTTCCCTACCTCCCGGCCAACGGTAGACAACCGCCGGACTTTGAGAGTAACATCCCCGCGTTGAGATTCACCATCTCAAGTTGATTCATCGGCAAACGTGAAATCAAGGCGTGAAATCAAGGTAGGAAGAGTTATGAAGTATGACGTCGTTATCATCGGAGCGGGGTCCGCTGGATGTGTTCTGGCTACTCGCTTGACGGATGACCCCAACCGCTCGGTGCTGCTGCTAGAATCCGGTCCAGATTATCCCAATTTCGAAGTCTACCCTGACGACCTGAAGTTCGGATATAACCAAGCTGCTTCGGCGGTGGACGCTCCCCACAACTGGGCGTTCTCAGGTAAAGCGACCGAGGAGCAGGGCAATACCATGCCCGTCCCAAGGGGCAGGGTGGTTGGGGGTTCCAGCGCCATCAACGGCCAAGTATTCCTCCGGGGTGTGCCCGAAGACTACGACAACTGGGCTGCATGGGGCAACGACGAATGGTCCTTCGTTAAAACGCTGCCCTACTTCAGGAAACAGGAAACGGACATGGATATCAAGGACGATTTCCATGGCTTCGATGGCCCCATCCCGGTCCGGCGCCACGCGCGTGAGACCTGGCTACCGGCGCAAACCGCGTTCTACCGGGCTTGCCGTGATGACGGTTATCCCGAAGACCCGGACATGAACCACCCAGAGTCCTGGGGCGTCGGTCCTATCCCCATGAACAATCCGGACGGCGTGCGAATGAGCACCTCCCTGACCTATCTGAACCCGGTGCGGAACCGGCTGAACCTGACCGTCCGCTCAGCGGTTACCGTCCGCCGGATCCTATTCGAAGGCAAGCGGGCTACAGGCGTTGAGGTACAAAGCGGCGATGAGATATTCGTCGTTGAGAGCGAGGAAATCATTCTCAGCGCTGGGGGTATCGGTTCACCCCAGATACTGATGCTGTCCGGCGTGGGACCGGCCGACCACCTGAAGGAGATGGGTATCCCTGTGCAGATAGACTCTCCCGGTGTCGGCCAGAACTTGAGGGACCACCCGAACGTAAGGGTCCCGGTGCGAGTAAAGGATGATTTTCCTTTGGACCCGGAAGCGCCGCGCAGCCAGCTTGCCCTGCGGTACACGGCAGCTGGCTCCAGCGATCGCAACGACATGCAAATCTTGGCGTCTTCCTTCTCCTCCCCCATGGGAGGCGATCCCGCGGCGGGCGAAGGAATCCGGTTCACATGCGTCCTCGAACTCGCCGTGGGGGCCGGTGAAGTGAAGCTGGCGTCCACCGATCCTCACGTGCAGCCCTTCCTCGATTACCGGTATCTGGATGAGCCATGGGACCGGGAACGGTTGCGCGAGGGCGTGCGCCTATGCCTGAAGTTACTGGAGCACGACGTATACAAAGATATCGTGGAAGGACTCATCAGCCCCACCCCCCAGGATCTAGTTTCCGACGACACCCTGGACCAGTGGCTGTTGCGTAACGTTACCACCACGCAACACATATCCGGCACCTGCAAGATGGGGCCCGACTCCGACCCGATGGCCGTCTTGGACCAGTATTGCCATGTGCGGGGCTTGGAAGGGTTAAGAGTGGTGGATGTCTCGGTATTGCCCGACTGCATCCGGGCCAACACCAATGCAACGACCATCATGATTGCCGAACGGGTGGCCGACTGGATGACTTAACCGGGTATCAGCTTCACCCCTGATGCCGGTGCATCTCCAAGGCGAACCACAAAGCCATGCCGCCGGTACGGTCGTCAAAGCCGAAGACAGCCGGACGGTCTAGGTATTCGTTCAGCGTTGCCTGGACCCCGGTGCTGGCGCATCCATCGACGACGTTTCCTTCGTCGTCGACCCGCTGGGAGACACCTCGCCACGCCAGGTCCAGCGGCGCTTGATAAGAGGGGCCCAGCCAACCCCGGCGCAAACCCCGGGCTATGGAATAGCCTAGCATGCACGTGGCGGTCAGTTCCTGATACGAGCCGGGCATGTCCAACACCTGGGACAGCATTCCGGAAGGGTCTTGAATCTTGACCAACCCATCCATCAATTTCCGGTACATCGCCGCCACGGTGTCGCGGCCCGGATAGTTCTCCGGCAGATAGGTCAACGTCTCGGTTAGCCCCATGGCGGCAAAGCCGTTCCCTCTGCTCCAATAGAAATTCGCTGGCCGGCAGTGCCAGAATAGCCCGCTTTCCTGCTGTATATCCCCCCCCGTGATGAACCCTACTAGCAGGTCCAGATACCTGGTCTCGCCGGTGATTCCGAACGCTCGGCCGAGCATCGCTCCGGCCATGAACATGTCCTCGGTGCGAAAGTCTGGGTCGCAGGGCGGTGGAGCGCCGCCGTCAACCCCGGGCTGGTAGCGGTTGGCTACTGCCACTATTGAATCGGAATAACGCGGGTCGCCGGTCGCTGCTGACAATTCTCGCCCCCAGATCAAGCCCGCAAGATTGGCCCCGCCGACCCTCTCGCCGAACATCGGCGTAGACCCCGATACGTAGGGTTCCACCATATCGACGATTCCGGACGCAGGCGATTCCCCGGTCTTGCTTAACTCGTATAGCTGGAGGCGGCCGCTGATGCCCACACCTTGCGTGTAGTTGACCGGGTCCAACTGGTATCCATAAACCGAGGCCAGAATATGAGCAACCTCCAGATGAGAGCGAGCGCTACGCGCCTCCAACACCTGGCGGGCCGGAGAAGCTTCACGTAGGCCGGGTTGTTCAGAAAGTAGTTTCCATAGCGTGCCAAGCTCGTCGTCGAGACTTTCCAGTGGCGAGGTCAACCTCAGGCCGGGAATCGGACCCAGACCGTCGGGGGAACCAGAGCCCAGGGAGTCCAGCAAAGATTCGTTTTCTACACGGCCCACGGAACAGGCCAGAGCTGATGCCAAGTTGCTTCCGGCTTCGTTACTCTGCCAACTCACCGCCTCCCCGGATCGCAACTCCAATATCAGAGTGGGCGCTAGGAAACATATCCACCGCCACAGATAGCGCTTCTCCGGTTCTTCGGCGTTATAGAAAAATTCGCCGACGGGAGGATAGCCGGTAGACAGGTCTCTTAAGCCATCTGGATTGCAATCGGGGATAGCGGAAAGACTGATGTGATTACCAGGGCCGACGTCATCGGATGGGCTTGAATCGAGAGCTCTACGAGCTAGAGCAACGTCGTCCGCGCTTCCGGATAATCCGGAGATCAGGAGCACTGACGCAGTGTTGGGTCCTGGTGAGTCAGCGTTCTTGTCTAGTAACGCCGGTATGCTCCGCCTGCCAACGGTTACGCCGCATGCGGACAGTGTCCATCGATCCTGATATCTCGCGGCCATGGATTCCAGGTGGGCAAGCAGGTCTGCTTTTGGGTTTGTCATTATTCGTATATCCCGCTGTTTGTTTTATTAGCTTGGGGATCAACTTGTCTGAATCTTGATTTATGTAGAGTCGAGGTCGTACCTGGGCTATGCTTGATCCACGCCTATGCCACCGATGCCGCTGCTAGATGGGCTTTACCCGGGAGTGTGCAAGATGCTTCAAGCAAGAGTATTGTCGGAGCCGCGTGGACTGCTCAATTCTACACCACACTACCCGGAAGTCCGGCTTCGAGGCTGATTCATAGCGGGATTGATAATGTCTTCGTTATAACTTTGTTATGTGTTAAGGCCATTCTGTTATGCATCCGACATGGAAAGTCGTTGGAACTCTAGTAGATTCGATGGGTCGATTTACCACGTGAAATACACGAACAAAATCTAGTCCGGATCAATGTCTATGGACAGGATGGGGGAGCGTATATCCTGATGATTGAAGCAGTTACTCCCGGCAACGATAGGATAAGAAATGGATCGTCCCGGCCAAAGGCGCCATAGCTCACGCAACCGTTCCCTGACGCTAGTCGGGGAACGGTTGCGTGAGCTGAATCCAGGGGGGCCGGAGCAGCCTCCCCATGGCTGGTCAGAATCTCGTTTCCGGCCCTCTCAACTAATGAAAATAAACGCTTGACCGACTCCTCTTCCCATACGGGAACCCGATGTTCCCGCCCTCGCTCGATGCCTAAGCTAAGTGTTTGGAAGGCAGATCTTGCGTAGAGTACTGCCCATGTTCCTGCAAAGCGATACCTCAGGTCCGGTGTTTAGTCATTTAACATTTTCCGGGATGGAAGTACAATTCCTGCTATAGGACGGCCCAGTAGTTGTTTGTCGCGCTTATTCTCGGTAAAAAAGGTTGGTGATGGTGGCCGGATTATTGCCTGGAGTGCGGGTGCTCGATGTCGGACAAGGAATCTCCGCGCCGTATTGCGCGAAGATTCTGGCCCACATGGGCGCGGAAGTTATCAAGGTGGAACCACCGGAAGGCGACGAGGCGCGGCGCATCGGCCCCTTCCCCGGCGATACTCCTCATCCGGAGAAGAGCGGCCTATTCCTAGCGCTAAACATCAACAAATACGGCGTCAGTTTGGACCTTGCTTCGGATGACGGAGCTAAGGCTTTTAAAAGCCTGGTGGCATGCGCGGATATAGTTGTAGAAAACCCTCCGCCGGACACGTTGGAAGCCCATGGTCTGGGCTACGGAACTCTCAGAGGCATCAATCCTGGACTGATATTCACGTCCGTAACGCCCTTCGGCAACCGGGGTCCTTATAAGGACTTTAAGGCTACTGACTTGGTCATCCACCACATGAGCGGCCATGCCCAGGGGTTGCTGGGGGCGGTCGAGGATCCGGACAACAACCCGCCGATACGGGCGGGAGGCCACCAAGCGGAGTTGGTAGGCGGTATGGCCTCAGCCACCGCGACGCTGATGGCCCTGTACCGGAAGAGGATGACCGGGAAAGGTAGCCGGGTAGACATCTCGTCCTTCGAGGCGATGGTGAACCAACACATCAGCGGTCTGGCCAGTTCTGCCTATGGTAGACCGGCGCCGCCCAGAGATTTGGCCAAGGTGCAAGAAGCCGCAAGTGGCGGCAATGTTAGCGCTATCGGCGGGATACTCCCATGCAAGGACGGCTACGTGGCCGTTTCACCCAGAGAGGATGTCCAATGGGAGCGGTGGCTGGGAATTATGGGCAATCCGGAATGGGCAACCGACGACCGTTACACCACCCGGGACGCTCGGCAAAGGAACTCTCCATCCCTGTGGAAACTGCTGAGCGAATGGAGCAGCAATTATTCTAAGCATGAGATTGCCCAGTGGGGACAGGAACAGCGCATACCCTGCTTCGCCGTCAACACCGTTCTGGACCTGCTGCATGACGAGCATCTGGCCCAGCGTAAATTCTTCGTTGAACTGAATCATCCGGAAGCCGGAACCCTCAAATACCCTGGAGCCGCCTATCGGTTCTCCCACGCCGAATTGTCGCTGGCGGCGCGGCCCGCCCCCTTGTTGGGGGAGCACAACCGATCGATCCTGGAGAACCTGGCATGGCCATGAATGACCTCCCCCTCAACGGCATCCGGGTCGTAGACCTCAGTTGGATCATCGCCGGGCCTACCTCAACCCGTTTTTTAGCTGGTATGGGTGCGGAAGTCATCAAGGTGGGCAGCGCGCGGCGTCCCGACCCCTCTACCGGGAGTCCGCCTTTTCAAGCCTACAACCAGTCCAAGTCTTACTGCTCCCTCAACATATCTGACCCAAAGGGGTTGGAGTTGGTCAAGCAGTTGCTGGCTATCTCCGATGTAGTGATTGAGAACTTCGCTGTTGGCGTCATAGAAAGGCTTGGATTGAGATACGACGTGGTTCGTGCCCATCGGCCAGACATAATCATGGTGTCCTCGTCGGGGACGGGGCATACAGGACCGGACAAGGACTATGTGGCCTACGGCAGCCTGCTACAGCACTACACCGGTTGGAACTCAATATCCGGTAATCCGCAGGGAGAGCCCGTGGCCGGCGGTCTTTGGGCTGACCCTTGGGTTGGTATGGAGTTGGCGATGGTTACCGCCGCTGCGCTCAACAACCGGGCTATCACCGGTCAAGGCCAGTACGTGGATTTCTCCATGGCCGAAGCACTGAGTGCCGCCCTCCCGGGGGCAATTCTGGACTACCAGATGAATGATAGAGTGCCGGAGATCATGGGAAACAGGGACGCATTGTATGCCCCCCACGGTGTTTATCACTGCGCCGGGTCCGACCGCTGGGTCGCGATCGCGATTACTAACGATGGAGAGTGGAACTCGCTCTGCCATTTGATTCAAAGGCCAGACCTTGGAGTAGACCCAAGGTTTGCCAGCCTGGAAGGACGGCGGAAGTATCAAGATGATTTAGACACCGCCATCTCCCAATGGACGATTCAATACGAGGATTACGAAGCTATGAGACTCTTACAGGACGCGGGGGTGCCCTCCGGTCCGTCATTGGATATCGGACGGGTGTTCGATGAATCTCAGTTGAGGGATTCAGGGTACCTCAAACCGCTTCAGATGAGGGATGGCGAACTGAGAGACTTGCCGGGTCTCCCTTGGCGGTTCGACGGTGTAGAAGGGCCCAATCTCACCGAAGCTCCGGTCTTGGGCCAGCACAATGAGTACGTCTATCAGGAGTTGTTGGGGCTGTCCTTGGATGAGACGAACCGCCTAGTCGAGGAGCGGGCTATCTACTGACACCACCCCCGTCATTCCGGAGCTGGCCAGAATCCTGAGAATGCCCCGATTTCAAATGCCACGCCTTTTCCACTCAGCCTACAGCGCTACTGCCTGCGCGGGAGTGATGAAAGAGCCACCGCTAAACTTCGTCTTTCCGGCGCACGCCGGAATTCAGAGGAACTACACAGATTCCGCCCTGCGCTGGCACACCAACCTAGCTGAATGCGGAAAGGTTCAATATCTCAGCGCTCTTCTGGCCTGGCTCCAGTTCCAAGATAGCGACCTGTCCCAGGCGGCGCAGTTGCTTCGGAAGAGCTGGGCTACCGGGATTCACCATGAGAATGTTTTGGAACTCCTCAACCACTGCGTAGTGGGTGTGGCCGAAGATTACAACGTCGACGGCGGCATCGAACACAGTCTCAAGCGCTCCGGATAAGCTGCTGTCCGGCGGAAAGTGCTTGGACAGCGGGCTATGCTCGGTGATTTCCTGAGCCATCCCAGGTACCATCAGGTCGTGGGTCAACCCTATTTTGTGACCTTCTAACTCTATGACTCGTTTCTTATCGACCACTCGCGCATCTTCTTTGAACTGAGCGGCGGCCCCCAATTCAACGGCGTACACCGGCGCGATCTCCTCAAGCCAGTCAAGGCATGCGGGCACGTAGATATCTCCCGCGTGGATGATTACGTCGACGCTCTGGAATGCAGCCTTTACCTCCGGCGGCGGTTCCGCCCCAACACTGGGGTTGTGTGTGTCCGATATAACGCCTATTCTCATCAGGTTTGCTCCGCTTGATCGATCGACATTTTCGCTAAACCATGATACTTGGTTTTCCACACCCTCGTACAGCCGCTGCTTTTCCGTTCGCAGGGATGGGCTATAATTGGACTCTGTCCCCCCGAATCATCTAACCATCGCGGCGTCCTTCCTCCCAGACCCGCAGGGAACAATCCGTAAGGAGATAGTAGATGCTCACTGGAAAGCCGGGGGTCAAGAAACTGGTGTACGCATTGGGGCTTCCTGTCCCTCCCGGCTTTGTCATATCCACCGAAACCTGCCTGGAATACTTCAACCTTGGTAATCGGCTGCCAGATGGGCTTACCGACAGCATTCGCGGCAGTGTTGGGCAGATTGAAGAGTCGATGGGGCGAAAGTTCGGCTCGTTGGATCGGCCTCTGCTGGTATCCGTGCGCTCCGGCGCCGGGTCTCCATCCCGGGGATGATGGACACGATTCTCAACCTGGGCATCAACGACGCTATCGCCCAGGGTCTTGCTGAGGAGACGGGTGACCTGCGAACTGCCTTGGACGCTCATCGCCGCTTTCTACAGATATACGCAGATGTGGTCATGGAGGTAGAGCCTGGTGTTTTCGAAGAGATTCTAACCCTACACAAAGACCGCGACAGAGTAACCGAAGACCACCAACTTGCCCCGGACACCCTCCACAACGTAATCTCCAATTACAAGAGCGCGATCCGGCGCGCTACCGGAGCCGACATCCCCACCGACTCTTGGGACCAACTCATCGATGAACTGAATCGGTCTTTCGTAGTAAGCGCAATCCAAGAGCTACATTGAACCGGAACTATAACGGTATTAACTACGTAATAGATATTCTAATGACCATTATATACATGTGTTACGGTCACATTAGTTCCACCAGCGGAACCGGCGTGCTCTTTACCCGGAACCCGGCCACTGGGGAGCGCAAAGTCTACGGTGAGTTCCTGTCCAATGGCCAACGCGAAGACGTCGTTGCCGGGCTGCGGACTCCCCAGCCCATCGCTCCGTTGGCGGACGTTATGCCGGAAGCGTCGAGACAGTTGATGGATTTGGCTGCCCAGTTAGAGACCCACTACCATCACGCTCAGGACATCGAATTCACCATCGAGAACGGCCGGTTGTTTATCCTCCAAACCCGCAATGCCAAGCGTACCCCACGGCGGCAGTGAAAATCGCAGTGGGCATGGTGGCGGAGGGCGCCATCAGTCGGGAAGAGGCGCTGTTACAGGTTTCAGAGGCGCGGCGGGTCAGGTTCTGCCTATATTGGGGCGTTTTCATCGATAGAATACAGGCCAAGGCTAGCCTAGACCCAAGGGCGATTCCCGGCCCGATTATAAGGAGGATCTAAGATGGTAGCAAACTCGATCCCAATGGCAAAACAGGTTATTCCGGCCCAGCCGATAGCCGTCGCTCTCGACGAGGATCAGGAAAGGAGATTTCAGCGTCTGGTGGAGGAGACGACGATGATTGACCTCCATCAGCACCCGATGGTGAAGCCGGAGAATCCCAACCAGGTCTTTGAGTACCTGCATGGTGACAGCTATGAGTGGGGCTACGAGGCGGTGCGCCACGGAGGGTTTACCGCCGTTGGGACGGCCTGTGTTTACCGGGGCATGCTGCACACCGACGAAATGTCCTTCATCCGGTTCGAAGACCTCATAGAAGAGATTGGCATGATGTTGTCAGACATCCGCCGTCACGGCGAGGTTGTCAAAGTCAGCAACGCCAGCGATATTGAAGC
>Ga0315336_1007229_pt1 | contig 10798 bp, 9 predicted proteins | sample ASW5metaG_FD_204512 | JGI IMG/M metagenome (GOLD analysis project Ga0315336, IMG submission 204512) | Ammonia-oxidizing marine archaeal communities from Monterey Bay, California, United States - ASW #5 | ecosystem: Environmental > Aquatic > Marine > Intertidal zone | place: USA: California... | reverse complement strand
TTGTCGGGATCTGGGCAATCGATCACTTTCGGATAGACGCTAGTGCGCACTGCGTCGAGCACATCGCGCCCAGCCAGGTCGATGGCCGCGGCCCGATCGAAGTCCAGATCAATATCGGCCCGTTGAGCGGCTACTATTGCGTGGATCACCCGCGGCACGTCGCCGCCAGCCAGATAGTGCGCTTCGAGCCGCTTGGTGGTGATGCCGGTGTTCGGATCGGTCCCCACGCCGGCCTGCATCGCCATCACTTTCGACTCGACGATGGTCCGCGGATTCACTTGCCGCAGGCCCATCCCGATCAAACTGAGCGGGCTGACCCGCGCTCTGGAGCTGTAGGCCTGTAACCACAGCTTGAAGTACTTGAGAAAAAACCAAACCAGAACGAGCGCCAAGATACCCAACAGAAAAATTACTGCGACCAGCAGCAATTGGGTTACGGTCATCGCCGCCAGAGTTGGGAGCATCCCTATAGATTCAGCAAGCAGGAGTTGAGTCGACATGATTCGTGATTCCCTGTACGCGAGTCTGCTCTGGTAAGATCGGGTCGACCGGCGACGGTCGAACGCGGGGTCGCCCCCAATTCACCCCCATCATAGAGTATTTCACGGCCAGATAGAACTACCGGTCAACGGCAGTCATTCTCCCGAAGTCGAGATATTGAACTGGTCTTGCCGCCCGGCGGCAAGCGGCTCGCCGTTGCCCAATACCAGCAGTTCCAACAGCTGGGCCGTTGCTCGTTTGTTGGGCATTGGGTGGCCCCGTTTGAGATCAGGGTCGCTGTGCGCGCCGGCGTACATGTTGGGCAGGCCCACGCAGCTGGGGCAACCCGCTTCGCACGGGCAGCTGGCGACCATTTCGTGGCAGATGCCCAGCAGGCGACCGATGTGCTGGAAGCCTTTCTCACAGTACCCCAAACCGCCCGGGTAGCGATCGTAGAGAATCATCGTCGAGCGGCCGAGATTCTTGCTGTCGACCACGCCACCCAGATCTCGGCTGTCGCACATCGAAACCAGCGGCAGCGCGACCACGGCCAGGTTTCGCAAGCCGACCACTCCTTCGCTGGCTCGCAGACCTTCGGCTTTCATCGCCGCGCGAAGCTGCTCGTCGGGCGCAAGCCAAAACGCCATCGTCTCGAACTGTTGCGGCGGAATGTCGACCGGCCCCAGGCCGATGTTCTCGCGAGTCTCGAATTTTATTTTTTTGAAAGCGACCGTCTGCCAGGAGACGTCGACCGCGCCGTAACCCAACGTCACCCGCGGCACGGCCTGGCTCTGATCGCGCTGTTCGGTGATCAGCACGCTGCTTTCCAGTACCGCTTGGGTGTAATAGTCGGTCTCGCGTCGCTCGACGTAGGCCAGCTTGCCATCCAGATCCAACGTGCGAACCAGATAGGTTTCGCCATGATGCAAATAGACCGCCTCGGGATAAACCAGTTCCGGTGCACTCATCGAATCGACGTTGGCAATCACCGTGTGCTCGCCTTCCCCCGGCGCCCCCATGCCGCCTTTTCCTGTCTTTCCTCCGCCATTTCGCTCCACGATACTAAATGTGTTGTCGCTCATGTGCCGCAAGCTGACCCCCACGGTCGGGTTCTGCCCACCGGGGTGATAAAACTCGCCCTCAATATCCACTAGTCGCCGCTCGTCGCACAGCGCCTGCACGATCGGCTCGGCCAAGGGACCAAACTGCTGCATGTCGCTGCTGGTCAATGGCAGCTCGAAGGCGGCGGCTTGCAGGTGCTTGGCCAGCACGTACGGATTGTCGGGATCGACTGCCGCATGTTCGGGCGACTGGGCGAAGAAATAGTCGGGATGCCGCAGTAAGTATTGATCGACCGGGTCGTTCCCGGCAAGCAGCACGGCCAAACTTTCGTCCTGCCGCCGGCCGCTGCGGCCCGCTTGCTGCCAGGTGCTGGCGATCGTGCCGGGATAGTTGACCAACAGCGCGACATCCAACGAACCGATATCGATGCCCAGCTCCAAGGCATTAGTCGCCGCCACAGCCCGCAACTTTCCGGCAAACAGCTCTTGCTCAATCGCCCGACGTTCGTTGGGAAGATAGCCTCCCCGATACGCGCGGACATGGTCGGCATGGGGCGAATGGCTCTGGACGAGCGACTGCCGGGCGTAACGATGAATCAGCTCGGCTGCTTGCCGGGTGCGAGTAAAAGCGAGCACCTGACCGTCGGCGGCCAGCGCTTCGTTCATCCACAGCACCGCATCGTCGTTGGGACTCCGCCGGGCTAGCGAATCGGCGCCCAGCGGCGTCGGGTTCCAAAGGGCAAAGTACTTGCGACCCCGCGGCGAGCCGTCGTCGTCGATCACTTCGACCTGACGGCCCACTAATCGGCCGACCAGCTCGCCCGGGTTGGCAATCGTTGCGCTGGTTGAGAGAAACAGCGGCCGACTGCCGTAGTGGGCGCAAACCCGCAACAGCCGCCGCAACACGGCCGACACTTGCGCGCCGAGAATGCCGCGATAGGTATGCACTTCGTCGATAACGACGTAGCGCAGTTCGCTAAAGAACGACGACCATTTGGGATGGTAGGGCAGGATCGCCGCGTGCAGCATGTCGGGATTGGATAGGACCAGATTCGCCTCGCCGCGAATCCGCCGTCGTTGGGCGGTCGGTGTATCGCCGTCGTATACGCCGGGCCGAATCTCGGCGGCCAGTTCGTCGTCGCCGCCGACCAGCTCAAGCAAACCCTTGAGTTGGTCTTGGGCGAGCGCTTTGGTCGGGTAGAGATACAAGGCCCGCGCATCACGATCGGCCAGCGCCGTTTCCACGATCGGCAGGTTGTAGCAGAGCGTCTTTCCGCTAGCAGTGCCGGTCACCATCACCCAATCGCGCCCAGCGCGGGCCGTTTCCAGTCCGGCGACCTGATGCGAATAGAGTTGGTCGATCCCCTGCCGGGTGAGCAGCTGCTGGAGCGCCTCGGGCAGCGGGTCGCTCGGTATCTCAAACTGCCCGGGACGTTCGGGCAGCATCTCCACGTGCTCCAGCTGCCCGGCGTAGTCCTGGCGCGACTTGATCCGTTCCAGCAATGCAGCCACATCCATGGCGGCGGCCCTCCTTGACTAGCAGTGTGCAGCGATGCTATCGCTGTCGATCCTCACGCTCGATTAGTAGACAGGTGTTTAGTATAGCGATCGGCCACTGTGGTAGGCAAGTTCAGTCAGACCTCGAGGCCAATCCTATCTTGACCCCCCTCACCCCTCCGCTATACTCCCGCCGCTTCTGTCCACCGGACTAGCCGTGCTATCGGTCTACGGAAGATGCGGCGCAGGAGGTGTTTCTGTGCGGCCAACGGCACAGCTGTTCATGGGATTAGCATCATGCCCGAGGGGTTTGTCGATATCCACTGCCATTTTCTGCCGGGGATCGACGACGGCGCTGCCGATTGGCAAGTAGCGCTGGAGATGGCTCAAATGGCGGTGGCCGACGGCACGAAGACGATTATCGCCACGCCGCACCAATTGGGCAACTTTTCGCACAACCAGGGGGAAACGATTCGTCAGTTAGCCGGCGAGTTTCAGCAGCGGCTCGATCAGCAGGAAATTCTCCTGGAAGTGCTGCCAGGGGGCGACGTGCGGATTCAGGACGACATGGTCCACCGGCTGGCCAGCGGCGAGGTGCTCACGCTGGCTGATCGAGATCGACACGTGCTGTTGGAACTGCCGCACGAATTGTATTTTCCGTTGGAGAGTCTGCTGGCAACGCTCAAGCAACAGCATCTGACAGGCATTCTTTCGCATCCGGAGCGGAACCAGGGAATTCTCAGCCAGCCCGGCGTGCTGCCGGGGCTGGTCGAGGCGGGATGTTTGATGCAGGTGACCGCCGGCAGCCTGATGGGGTCCTTTGGCGGCGCCGCCAAGCGGCTGGCCGAGGGGATGGTGCGTCAGGGGTTGGTCCATTTTATCGCGACCGACGCGCATGGGACCCGGTCACGCCGACCCTTGATGCGGCGAGCCTACCAACGAGTCGCTGAGCTAGCCGACCAAGCGACGGCGCAGGACCTCTGTGCGAAGAATCCTCGTCTCGTGGCGCGCGGCGAGAGAGTGCCTTCGGGATGTCGAGCCGTGCGGCGTCAGGGTTGGCGTCGTTTCTTTTCCACAAAACACGTTGCTTGACCCGCCGTTGTCAGCCAACAGGCGGGTGCGACTCCATGCACAAACCATCGCGAAGAAAATTTCTTGCCCTGGGCGGCTTGGCAGTCGGAACATACTGCCTCGACTCCGCCCTGCCCTGCCAGGCGGCACCGACTTGGACCGATCGGCAGACCTACGGACCGTTTCAGCTGCACGCAACCTACCCGCTGGCAAACTACGCACCTTTGTTTGAAGAGCTTTCGACGCTGGAGATGGAGTTGCAACGAACCTTGGCGATGCCGCCGGCGCAACAGTCGGTCGATCTCTTTCTGCTGGACAGTCAAAAGCAGCATCGCGAGTTGCTCAGCCAGATCTATCCGCGTGTACCGTATCGTCGGGCGCTGTACGTACAACGCCACGGCCGGGGTCAGGTGTATGCTTATCGCCATCCCGATCTGGCGATCGATTTGCGGCACGAATGCACCCACGCACTGCTGCACTGCAATCTGCCGATGGTGCCGCTGTGGCTGGACGAAGGATTGGCTGAGTACTTCGAAATGCCCGAGTCGAGTCGGCCGTTTGACCATCCGCACTTATCCAAGCTGCGTTGGAATCTGCGACTCGGCATGGTGCGAAGCATCGAATCGCTGGAGGATATCACCGAGCTGACTGAGATGGGTGGCGTAGAGTACCGATTTGCCTGGGCTTGGGTCCATTTCTTTCTCCATGGACCGGTGGCGGCTCATCGGGCGCTAGTGCACTATCTGGCGGCGATTCGTCGCAGCAGCCCGCCGGGGCAACTTTCACACCGAATGCACGTCGAGTTGCCCCAGCTGCAAGCCCAGATGGTTCAACACTTCAAGCACTGGCGGCGGCACCAGGGGTAACGAGCCCCGGGCAAGCATGCCGATTGGGAAAGCTAGCTGGAGTCTACGGGTCATTACGCCTCGCTGCTGCTATCTGTGATGGGATTGATAGCGGCGGCAAGGTTTTCCAATTTTAACAAAAGCGCAACTTGAGATCGTGGAGGTCGACAGCCGATACCCTCGATATCTCGGTTTTGAATCTTCTCAGTGCGACGGAAGTCGACCGGTCAAGTGCGACGGAAGTCGACCGGTCAGTAGTAAACTACGACTGGCTGGGCAGATAGGTGATTTCAGTCTCAGATGCGAACGGCAACGGATGACCGTTCCTCTCGAGTACTTCAAATGGAAAGGCTATGGAACATGAGAGCTTGTAAAACACATTGCATCGCCTTGGCGCTGTCTTGCACCGGCATGATGCTGGCAACAACCACTTGGGCAGCTCAAACCGTCACCGACGTCGCCCTACAAGCGGGTGGCCAGTTAACCGGTCAGGTGGTCGACGTCGAGGGCGTTGCCGTGGCAATGGCTCCGGTTTCAATCCTTCACCATGGCCAGGAAATCACTCGGGTTCAGACCGACCAGAACGGCCAATTCACCGTTTCCGGACTGAAAGGGGGCGTCTACCAGGTTGTCGCCGCCGGTCAGCAAGGCGTCTACCGACTGTGGGCCCCTCAAACGGCTCCGCCTTCCGCCGGGCAAGCTCTGCGGATCATGGCCCCAGCCGACGTTGTTCGTGGACAGCATGGACCGGGCGGTTTGTTTCAGCATCTGGTCGATTTCGTCCATGAGAAGCCCATCCTGACGACTGCTTTCGTCGCGGCGGCGATTGCAATCCCCATCGCGGTAGCCGACGATGATGACCCCACGAGCTAGTTGGAGCTACACGGACGACCAAGCAGCTTCCATTGGGCGCGCAGATGCGTGGGTTTCAGCGGTCGCAGGATCGTGAGAACGCTCAGGGGCTGATCGACGCTCGAATTAACCAAACGAATCTGACAGCCGTGCGGCACAACTTGCCGCGCGGCTGTTTCGTTTCCCCACTCCGCCAGCATCGATAGCAGGCGCGTGCTCTGGGAATGTTCTGGGGCAGACTGTCAGGGTTCGATCTGCCCTTTTCACGACTGGTCGGTTTCGATACGATCCGCCCGCTTTTCTCAGAAATCTAATGGCTGGAGCGAGGTCGGGCACTTTGCGCGAACCCTGTTCTGTCTTCGGTAGGCAGATCGGCTTGAGCCACTCGTCAAGAAAATCGGGAGTCCTTTCCATGCATTCGTTACGCAGATCGCAAAGAGTTGTCGTTTGGATAGCCACGTTGGCCCTAGTGGGACAACCACATTGGTCGCTCGCGACCGAACCGACGACTGCGCCGACCACCCGTCGCGCAGTCAAGGGGGTCGCCGACGTGGCGCTGGACCCCACGGGCCGATTCGTCGGCCAGGCTGCTGACGTGAGTGGCAAGCCACTGTCGCAGGTCGACGTGTTGATTACCAACGGTCGGGACGAGTATCAAACCGTCACCGATCGGCAAGGCCGATTTCAAGTGGCCGGAGTCCGTGGCGGCGTTTATCAGATTCATCTGGCCGGGCACGTGCAGCTATGTCGCGTCTGGATGCCGGGAACGGCGCCCCCTGGCGCGACTGAGGGCCTGTTGGTGGTTCGTAGCGGCGACATCGCATTGGGACAAAGTTGCGACTGTGGTCAGGGAGTCTACTGCGGCAGCCCGGTCTGCGGAGCCAAATCCAGGGCGAAGCGGCTTCTGACGCATCCGTTAGTCTTCGGCGGCCTGGTTGCCGCGGCCATTGCGATTCCGGTGGCAATCCACAATGACGATGATCCCTCCAGTTGAGCGTCAATTTAATAAATTCGTAAGCGGGCCGCTGTGCTCCATGGCGGCTCGCTCTTTTCTTGCGCTGAGCTTGACGGCTGCCACGGCGGGGCTTGTCAGTCAGCTGAGCGACAGTGGGTCGGGCACGGCCGCTGTCCCCCAGCAGGCAAATCGGTAGAATGAAGCCGGTTTTTTCTGTTGTTGATCTTTGCGCCGCAAATGAACCTAGGGCGACCAACGGAAATTCGAAATTAGCGGGCAAACGCTAGCGGAGAGGCCATTGGCTGCGCAACCATCAATATATGCCTCTACAAGATCCGGGAGTCGCGCGGCATGAGCCGGGCCAAAAAAATCGTGCGCTGGTCGCTTGTCGCGCTACTGGTGCTGCTGGTGGCCGGTTATCTGGTCGGAAATGTGATCCTCAATCGGGTCTCGCGACGAGCAGTCGCCGCCCTGGCGCAGCGCGGAAAGTTGCAGCGAGTCGAAATCTCCGAACCGAATTTTCAGTCTGCGCGGATTTCGGGTCTAAGATCAGCGCAGTGGACCGACTTGAGCGCCGAGCTACGGTTTCCCGAGAGCGAAGTGTTTGACTCCCAGCGAGTTTTTTCCGTCGCTGTCGAGCGAATTCGAATCCGCTGGTCGCCGACCGAGGATGCAACAGTCGAAGCCGAGGGGGTGGTCATCGACTCGGAGGCGGTGCAACGCGAGGGCGATTCGGATCAGGGAAATTCGGGTGAAGTCACTCGAGAGCGGCTTGTGGCCGAGCAGCTGCAGACTCAAATCGAACTGAAGCTGCTCGATCCGATGTCCAGCTTGGAAGCGGCACTGCCCGAGTTGGTGCGGTTGATTGCAGCGGGAAAGACCAGCCTGCCGGTTGATTCCCAGGGATATGTTTCGTTCTTTCTGAAGGGCGCCCCGGCCGAGGTTCGTTTCTCGATGGTGGAATCGGACGGGAAACATTCGGTTGTTCTGGAAGCCGACAGTCTGCGGTCCCTTTCAGAGGAATTCGATGATCCGCTGACCGAAGCCGAGATTGCGTTGGTTGCCGCCCAACCACTCCGAGCGCCGCGGCTGCTGCGGATCAAGGAAGATGCCGAATCGAGCGCTCGCCGGGCCTACTTGAGAGATCGGCAGGTTCCAGAAGATGCTTACCGGCACATTCTTTGGAGCTATTTGCTCACCAACGCGTACGGCGCTGGCTTCGCTCGGCAAGTCACCGACGCGCACGAAGAAGGTCCGACCGGCAACACAGAAGCAGAGCGGAAGATGGATTACCACAACAACCGCATCGGCCGGCAGTACGCGAAAGAGGAACTAGGCCGCGGGAAGATCCTCAGCCGCGTGCAGAGCGACACCAAGGTGATTCGCCAGGCAAAATAAGGCGCTGCGGCCGAAGTCAGCGGAGTCGTGAGCGTCGAGGCCAGCGTGCCCAAGGGTCGCAAACCGTGCGTTTCTGCCCGTTTCTTCACCAGCTGGGGAAACTTGGCAGGGACTGAAGCCGGAGAGAATTGGCAATGGATAATGGCCTTTCAGTCGGCCGAAAGTAGCGTACAATCAAAGTCGAATCTTCACGACGACAGGCGGCGCTTTCCCTTCGTATTGAAACATAAACGGCGCTAGCAGCTATGGCTTCTTCAGACAACCAGGCTTCTTCGAACAACCTATCGCCCGTCGATCGCATCGGGCAAGCTGCTGGACTTGTGTGGCAAGCGCTCAATGAAAAGTGTCCGCTCTCCTTCACGCAATTGGCCAAGGAGGTTGACGCCCCGAAAGACTTGGTCGTGCAAGCGATCGGCTGGCTCGCCAGGGAGGGCAAGATCGACATCCAAGAGAAGGGCCGGCAGCGTACCGTCTCGCTTAAGTAGCGGGCAACCGGCTGCCGCGTGTTGCCTTCGGTCTGAAAACGGTTCATAGCATCGCTTGGTGGGGCCTCTGGACTCTTTATCTCTGGACGCAAACCGTCTCTAATGCTTGCTGCTTCGCGAAGCGAGCCAAAGATCGATACACCGAGGCCAGTCTGTCTCGGACTCACTTGTCAGCAATCACTTGAACGATCGACCGTGAAAACCTAGTTGAGCTGCGAACCTATGACGAATTTGGTTCGGCAAGAAATTGTCCAGTCGGCAGAATCTGTCGTGGTGAAGGTCGGCACGCGCGTGCTGACCAATGCTGACGGTACGCTCGACGATAAACGGGTGGCGTCGATTGCTTCTCAGATCGCCCAGCTTTGGAAGGGTGGCCGCCGAGTGGTGTTGGTCAGCAGCGGGGCAGTCGGTGCGGGACTGGGCCGATTGGGTGTCGCCAGACGTCCCACCGATCTGGCTCAACTGCAGGCCGCCGCGGCAATCGGCCAGAGCTTGCTGATCGAGGCGTACAATCGGGCGCTGGAGCCCCACCAGTTGCATGCCGCGCAGATTCTGCTGTCCGCCGGCGACTTGCAAGACCGAACCCGGTACTTGAACGTCCGCAACACGCTGTTCGCCCTGTTTCAGCGCGGCGCGGTGCCGATTGTCAACGAGAACGACACCGTCAGCGTCGATGAATTGCAAGTCAGCTTTGGCGACAACGATCGCCTAGCGGCGCTGGTTACCAACCTAATCCGCGCGCCGCTGTTGGTGCTGCTCTCCGACGTCGACGGCCTGTACGATGGCCAACCCGATGCGCCGACGACCAACGTGCTCTCCGTGGTCACCGATCTCAATGCCGTCCGGGCAGAGCTGGTTCACGATGGCCCGACTACTGCCAGTGCGCAATTGAGCAAGGGGGGCATGGACAGCAAGCTACAGGCCGCGTCGATCGCCACCACTGCGGGCGAAAACGTGATCATTGCCAACGGCCTGCGCGACGATGTGCTCCAGGCGATTCTCGCGGGTGAAGAGGTCGGCACCTTGATTCTGGCCGAAGGCCGGGCCGTCGATTCGCGGAAAAGGTGGATCGGATGGAGCGCCAACCTTCGCGGCAAATTAACGCTCGACGCCGGCGCCCAGCAGGCGGTCGAGTCGAAAGGCCGGAGCTTGTTGGCAGTGGGCGTGGTCGAGGTCGGGGGCGATTTTGACAAGGGCGACGTGGTCGGACTATGCGACCCCACCGGCACGGAGTTTGCCCGCGGGTTGATCAACTACTCGGCCAGTGAGATGCGGACCATCGCCGGTCAGCCGACCGGCCGCATTGCCGAACTGTTAGGCCATTGCCCGTACGACGAAGTGGTGCACCGCAACAACCTGGTCGTGCTCGGCTGAACTGCCCTCTCGCGAATGTAGGAAGAGAGTCCTTGGGCCGGTTATCCGCGTTGTGAGTGTCCTAAGCGGGGAGAATTCGGCCGAAACGGGCGACCCGATCGGGTGGGTCGAATGGCGGCAGACTAGAAAGTGTGGAAATCGCCGAGGCACTGATTACGCTGGAAGATAGTGTCGCAACGCGCCGCCGGTTCGAGCCGTAGCCCGGCTTCCCCTTTTCTCACTTTTCCAGGCAGGTCCCCATGCGTCGTGCTTTGCTGATTGCCGCTCTCGTCTCGTCGTCCATTACGTTTTCTGAGGAGCTCTTGCACGCCGAAGAACAAACTCGTGGCAAGGGGGTCGTCTCTGCCGAATACCTCGCCGCCTATCAATCGTACCAATCGGCTCACGACAAACTGCTGCTCTACCGGTTTGTCGACCTGCCCCGACAGCGGCGCGCTCTGGATGACCAAATCAGGCTGACCGAGATTGAGGTCAGCGTACTTGCCCGCCGCGTGGCGAGCTATCAGCCCTTCTTGCGAGTCAAGCAAGGCTATTCGCCCGTGCGCACGGCGGCCGAAAGCTACTATCTGGAATTGATTGCCACAGAGCAGCAGCTGCGGCAGCTGCGCGACGACCGCATCGCGCTAATGCGGCTGAGCCGCGAGCAGAGTCGGCACCACGCGGCCCAAGCAATCCGGGCGGCTCGGCGGATGGCTATACTAAGGCCCTCGCAGGTCGACGAAGATGCGGCGCCCTGAACTTCTCCTCGCTTCTCAAGCCCCCGTATACTAGTGGCCGTGG
>Ga0315336_1007228_pt1 | contig 10798 bp, 12 predicted proteins | sample ASW5metaG_FD_204512 | JGI IMG/M metagenome (GOLD analysis project Ga0315336, IMG submission 204512) | Ammonia-oxidizing marine archaeal communities from Monterey Bay, California, United States - ASW #5 | ecosystem: Environmental > Aquatic > Marine > Intertidal zone | place: USA: California... | reverse complement strand
CGCGTGCCGACAATCTCCACGAAAGTACGTTGCTCATGGCCGTCAATATTGAGCACGATCGTACCAGGTTGTTCGTCTAGCAAACGAGGGTGACGTAAGACGCAATAATCGACCGCTACTTCCGCCAAATCGTAGGTTGCTCCTTGGACATGAAGTTCTGCACAAACAGTCGCGGAATAGCCGTAGTCGTTGTCATCAATCATGGTTGATCATTCTGAGCTGTACGATCACGCTAAGCAATATGTTGTGGAGTGTGCACGCAAGCGACTTCGGATTACTCGTAGTATTGGATTCGGAGAAGACGGTCATGTGTGGGCGACTAATCAAAACACAGCAATCAAAGCCTTTGAGCGAGCCACAAACTATAACACGGAATCCCTGTGTTATGAAAGGCTAGTTCAAGCTGGTATTCGAAGCATCGATTCTTTCGTTATACCCAAATTCCTGGGAAAAGACGATCGAGTTCTGGTTATCGAAATGACGCTCGTGACACCGCCATACTTTCTAGATTTCGGCAAGGCACATCTAGATCAACCATTCGAATTTGAAGCGGGCGGCTATGAACTATGGGACCAAGAATGCTCCGATCGGTACGAGCCAGACGAATGGGTGCTCGTCAAGAAATCCCTATTACGACTCCAGTCGATAGGTATCTACTATTATGACGCTAAGCCTGGAAACGTCCGGCTAGAGTAACTCCTGGAGCGAACTCCGCGACGTGGAAATTGGTAGAGTGCGCACCCACCTACCATCGCATCGCGGCTGGAAGTGGATCGAAGAGCTAGGCGCGTTCCGGTAGGATGGACAGCGCTCAGAACTAGCCCTAATCCCACTTTAGGACCTAACCCCGATCAAGCTTGTGTTGGGGTCGCGGTTAGAGGCTCGTTAGGGCTTAGCGGTCGAGGCTAAAACTGGCTGCTACCGGGTTATGGTCGCTGCCGGTTGATTCCGGCGAGCCTGGTACGATGCGACATGAATTTGCAACGTACGTCTTCGCCATGGCAGGAGTGCAGAGGATAAAGTCGATCATCGATCGGAATTCGCCCGTGTTGAACGTGACATGCGGCTCGTCCCCCAGATCACTGGCGGCTGACCAGAGGGCGGTCGAACCACTGCCGACGATCGTCTCCAGAGTTTGGCTCCCCCAGGTATCGTTGAAATCGCCCGTCACGACGATCCGAGCCTGTGGGTCGGCCTCAAGCTGCTCGTCGAGAAGGGCGCGGAGCTGCGCTGCCTCGGCCAAACGGATCGGTTCGGCAAACTCACGGCCGCCCGAGTTGCTTTTCAGGTGAACCACCCACATTTCGAACGGTTCGGCTCCCTCCGGTTCGAGCGTCACGGCCAGCAAGTCGCGCGAAAAGTGACGGGTGGTGCCATCGGGCCCGGCAAAGGTCAGATGTCGAAAAGAACGAACCGGGCCAATGGGGACGCGGGAAATGAGACAAACGTCGATACCTCGCAGATCATTGCCCTCGAAGTGCACAACGTGCTGGTAACCCATCTCCGGCAGCAGCACGTCGAGAAACCGTTGCAAGTAGCCACGGTTCTCGACTTCCTGCATGGCAATCACATCAGCCCCCAGCGCAGTGATCGACTCAGCCAGATTTTCCATCGCGGCACGCGACTTGGGAGGTGTTGACTCGTCGGAATGATGCGGATCATCCTGGTCGTCGAACAGATTCAGCACGTTGTATGTGGCCAGCACGACCTGACCCTCTACCACCATTGGCTCAGGCGTGTGAATCGAGGTTTCTTTGGGCGGCAACTCGGTGAGAATCTCGATTTGATCGGGATGGGTGATGGATATCTGCGGCTTGTCGCGATAGGTAGTAACCATGCCGCGAATTTGCACTTTTTTCCCCTGATAGGTTTCTTCGAGTGGTTCAGGGAAGTTATCTATGCTGCTACCGAAGATGACGCCGGTGAATCCGGGCGGACGCCCCGTATCGAAGTTAATGAAGCTGATTCGCCCAGCGTTGCCGACGCCAACGACTTCGCCGCTTATTAGAGCAACCTTGCCAACGGCCTGGTCGGCTTGAGACCAGTCGAGTTCCGGCAGTGCCTCATTCGGACCGAACGCCGGCTCGGCTACGAGTTGACTGCAGAAACCTAGAGAGACCAGGGTCAGGGAAAAGCGTAGTGCGCGCATCAGCTCAATCCTCAGGGGGACTATTCAGTTAACCCCAGTGAGGATAACAGACCGAGTTAGCCGTTACAAATCGCCCGCAGAAGCTGCGCGGTTCCGCAGTCTTGAATCAAAGAAGTAACGCGGCAAGCCGCATCGCGTTTTTAGTGGCATCGTCGCGTCAGGCGTTAGGTTGGCCACGCAGGCGGGAGCGGACCCGGCTGAGCATCGGCCCGACGCTATTGACAGGCATACCGGTCGACTGGCCGATCTCCTGATACGATTTCCCTTCGAGGTGATACATTCTGACCACTTCAGCTTCAGCTGTATCAAGCCGGGCGAGCAGGTGTTCCACTTCCTCGCGATCAGTCATCCGTCTCTCGACCTCGGCGTCATCTGCCAGAGCGGTCTCGGCCACTTCGCTCAGCGGTGTGGCTCGCCGGTTTTCCAGCAGTTTTCGGACAACCACTCGCCGGGCAACAACCGTCAGATAGGTCGCTAGGCTGCTCTTGCCACGAAAGCGTCTGAGGACCGCGAAATCGTTTTCGATGATTGTCAGCAGAACCTCGGCAGCGAGGTCTTCTCGATCAGGGGCGGAAAGCAGAATCGACCGGCATTGGGCCGTGTGATTGATCACGTGCATCACCAGGCCCATGAATCGATCGACGAAATCTTCCCAGGCTCGCGGCTTTTTGGCGAGACAACGTTCCATCAGGGTTTGGTCGATATTGGAGAGCGCCACGCCAAGGGTGCCTGAAAAGGATACCTGAAGGGGATAAACGCGATCAGCCGAAAAAGAGTCACTGTGGACCGGCCGCTCGCTACGGAACCTCGCTAGTGCCCCAAGTCCATGCCCCTGGAAATTCGAGTAGTCTCTTCGGCCCTGGCCGATTCACGCGATTGTACCGGCCGTGACCCTCTACCTCTATCTATCAATTCTAGATAGCCGCTCGGAGCGGAGCAAGATTAGCGTCTGGGGGCCGTTTCAGGCAATGTCAACCTGCCGCCCTAATCGGTCCAATCGGCACCGCTTGACACCTCCCGGGGGGGCGTTCTAGTATTGGCCGGCACCTCACCCGAAGCGGCCCAAAGTCCTGCTAGAGTCAATACTTGCCTTGAGTCTGCCGATACCGTTATCATTCGTTTCTGGCGGTGCCTGGCCGGCTCGTCAGGAGACGCCAAGACACCTCGACGCGCTACGATTTGGCGCGTCTGTTTGCTGAGTTCATAGGAGATTCACTGAAATGACTCATGTCGTTTGCGAACCTTGCTTCGGCTGCAAATACACTGATTGTGTCGTTGTCTGCCCGGTAGAGTGTTTCTACGAGGGAGAGCAGATCCTTTACATCCACGCTGAAGAATGCATCGACTGCGAAGCCTGCGTTCCAGAGTGCCCGGTCGAGGCAATCTTTCACGAGGACAACGTGCCGGAGGAATGGGCCGCGTTTACTGAGCTCAATGCGGAAATGGCTCCACAGTGTCCGGTCATTACCGAAAAAAAAGAACCTTTGGTCGACGAGTAAATAAGGTACATAAAGCGCGAGCAAGTTGACCTACGCTCCGGAGACCCAAGCTTCGCACGCGAATGTTTCACGCGAAGCATGGAGCTACGAAATCTACTTGAGGTCGACCGACCAGTACGCCGAGTCGAGGAACGTTTTCCAACTGGCGTATTTGGGATTGCCCAACTTGACCGTCAGCAGCGGACTGCGCTTGGGTCGGACCGGCTTCTGGATCATCTTCATGCCTGCCTGCTTGGGTGTTCGGCCACCTTTGCGGACGTTGCATTTGACGCACGCGCAGACCAGGTTTTCCCAACTCGTTACGCCACCGCGACAGGTCGGCACGACATGGTCGAGACTCAACTCGCTCGTTGAAAACCGCTTGCCGCAGTATTGACACCGATTCGCATCGCGAGCAAAGATATTGCGTCGATTCAGACGTACGCGCTGCTTGGGCAGGTGATCGTAGTAAAGCAGCCTTAGGACCCGAGGCACGCAGAATTCGAAATTCACGCTGCGGATCCAATCGTCGTCTGGTTCCTTGTACTCAGCCTTCAGCTCGCTAATTTCTCGCCAGGAGTGGAAATCATAATTGTTGTACCGGCCGTCCTCGATGTGAATCACTTCGGCTATCTGGCCGAGCAGCAGCCCTAAAGAGCGACGGACGCTCACCACGTGCACGGCCATGTATTGGCGGTTGAGCACCAGCACGCTGGCACTGAGCCCACTGGACGGTACGGTCGACATATGCTTGCTACTCCGAAGTGGTCTTTTTCTTCATGGTTCCCTATTCGGGTGGGCCGATGTGACTGCACGCAGCCTGTACCACCCTGTTGGGGCCCCGAGGGCTCCTACCAGAGAAGCCGACGAACGTCGGCCGGCTAACGCAGGAAGCCTCGTAGCAGACGGGCGGGCCCAAGCTGTGGCCCGGCCACATTTCCATTCTAACGAGGGTGAAACAGCAATTCCAGCAGACATCGGATTTCGTTTCTCTGTGGGGCTACAGACTGAGCAAATCTCGGAAACTATTTCGACGACAGTACTTACGTGAGCCCAATCAGCCTGCTGCTGGCTGCCCGATCAGCAGCGAGCTCGGAAGGCCCTCGGCGAGTGGACTCCTGATGGCGTGGCAACACTCGCCATCAGAACGAAAATCTGCCGGCCGTCGCTACGGTACGCGATTTGCCTTATGCCTGCGCCCATGGAGGACCATCGCAAACCGCGGAATGCCTCTGTCCCGGTCTGTTGAAATTGAAAAAAGAATTGGGAAAAGATTCTCTTGCCCCCCGTGCTCGATACTCGCTACGATGAACAGTAAGTGTTGTGAATGATGTCGGCGCGCATCACTTGAGTTCAATTGCTGCCGCTGGTCGTTTCTCTGGAGGCTCGTCTTCGATGGTCCACTACACTTGTGATTCCTGCAAACGATCAATCAATCCGCAAATCGAGCCACGCTACATAGTACGTCTGGAAGTGTACGCTCCACTCGATCCCATGGACAACGAACTGGACGACGATCGAGATCATTTGCAAGAGATACAAGATATTTTGGAGAATCTGGACGACGTGCAAGATGAGCAGCTCGGCGTCGATGTCTATCAACAACAGCGGTTCGATTTGTGCGGCGACTGCCGCCGACGCTATCTCCAGAATCCGCTTGGTCGATTGCCGGCACATCACATGGACTTCAGCCAAAACTAGGCCGTCGATCTTCTTGGGCACTATCTCCTCCTTTTGATCGGTTGACGGAATCTCCACCGCTTTAATCCACGTCGAGCCGACTCGCTTCCATCATCCGCGCACGCCATGTCCCGTCGATTTGATCGCAACCGCTGGCGGAGATTCGTTCCCATACTGATTTTCCTGGCGCTGGTTTGCACCCGCTGGCTCACCGATACTGAGCCGGTCGATTCGCCCTTGCCGCGACGTTACAACGAATCGGGACTCGACCCGGGAACCTACGAAGTGTTGCGCGTCGTTGACGGCGATACCTTGCTGCTTAAAGAAGGTCGCACACGGGTTCGGCTGCAGGGAATCGACACGCCGGAGACGGTCAAGGAGGGTGTCGCGGTCCAGAAATGGGGCCCTGAGGCAAGCGCCTTCACTAAGCAATTCTTGAGCGAAGCAGACCAGCGGGTCGAGTTGAAGGTCGAAGGCGAACCGGTCGATCGCTATGGCCGGAAGCTGGTTTTCTTGTGGCACGACGGCAAACTGCTCAACGAAGAATTGGTCCGCGCAGGCCTGGCCCGTGCGAAACTCAACTTTGATTACAGTCGCAAGATGAAGGAACGATTGCGACAAGCTCAGGAAGACGCCCGGGCGGCCGAGCGGGGGATTTGGAGCCGCTGAGGTCGTGTGAAATCGGTGCCCGTTGCGAACTCAGCGATTCAAGAGGCTCGAAGCCGGCACGCCTCCCGGCGGCAGCTGTTGTGAGTTGGCCGAGTATCCCAACGGCTGGCCAATATCGGATGGCAACAGAACCTGAGTTGGCTGTATCGCTGGGCTGACAGGAATGAGGTGTGACGCAGGGATCGTCTGGTTCTGCCAGGGACTGGGTATCGGGCTGCTCGTTATTGGTTGGCTGGCCGACGCTGCCGAGCCGAGGTCGATCTGTGGATAACCGCTCAATACCGGCAGACTCCACAGCGCCGGGTTGTCGGCCAACTGGTTCAACTGCACCGATCCCACTTCAATCGACAGCGACAGCTCGTCTGCCGGCAACCGAATTTCCAGCTGCTGCGGGAGCGAGACACCCAGCTCAGGATAGTAGCGATGCGAAAGGGCAACCGTACTGGCCAGCAGCGTGCCAGAACTGTTGTAGAAGTGTTGCTCCAAGACCCACGCTCGGGAGGCATCGACCACGGTGGTCTTGGTGATCTGCCCGTTGCGAGTGTTTACGACCGAGCGAATCTCCAGTCTGCCGTTGCCGCGGGGCAGTGGTCCTTCGTGGTAGTCGGTGGAAGCAAACTGCACCAGGCCCAACGCGTCGAACAACCATTGCGGCTCGATCGGCAATGCCTGTTGCGCGGCGTTGCCGACAAACTGGTCGTGTCGCGAAAAATAGAGCGCCGGCGGCTCGTTGCGGCGGACCCAAAACCAGAACAGCTGGTCGTTGCTGCCCAAATCGACTTCCGGGCCGCTCAGAGCCGTGGAGGCTTGCAAACGGACTCGTCCCGGTCGTTGGGCGGCAAGGTTTCCTCGTAGCAGCGGAATGGAGAGCTGCCCGGGAATGGTAATCGACGCGTTGTTGGTCTGGTAGCTGTGGACTCGAGCTGAGTTCTGATTGACCGCGGCGATGACCTGCTCCAGCGACGCCCCAACGGCAAGCACTTCCGGCGCAGGCGGTCCCAGCGTGCTGAAGGGATTGCGGAGCGATCGGGTGCAGGTCGCTCCCGAGCTGCAGAACAGCACCAGCAGCAGCAACACACAGCGCGCCGGCTGGCGGGAAGAAATCGATCGATTGTGTTGTTGCGTGGATTGCATTGGTTTCAATTTACTCTGCTTCCGCGGTGTCCGCGGCCTGTTCTTCTTGGCCCTTGTCATCCTCGGGAGTTCTCGTTTCACCATCTCCGTAGAGCAACAGAACCATTCGTTGCTGGACTTGCTCGCTCCGCTGCTGGTCCAATTCAACGGTCAACAGCTCATAGTGCTCGTTCCGCCGCGGGCAAAACAGTTCCAGGATTTCTCGACCCTGCTCGTCCAGTTTCCGATCCTCGTTACGAAACACTCGTCGCCGTACCAGCAACAGACCCAACAGAAAGCGAAAGTCGGCTTCAGCCGGCTGGTCGGCCAGCTTAATGAACAGATTCAGCATGACGTCGTTGGGCGCCAGCTTGGGCTTGCTGCCTTCCTTGGTGGGTATCCGCGACCGCCACCAGCCGAGGCACTCTTCTGGCGGGTCCTGCCACGCTTCGCTGCTGTAGTCACTCCGAACGAGTTGTGCCCCTTGCACTTCCAGCACCGAGAAGTAAACGTCACCCCCGGCGAGCGTTCGCCCGGTGGTTGCGCAGCATCGGCTGCAGCTACGGACATCAAAGTCGAGCAGCATAGATAATTCAGCCTGGGGACCTGTCCATCAGCCTTCCAGCGGGAAAGGCCCGGGGATGGTAGGGAAACCCCTCAGGGAGAACAAGGCAGGCCGTGTCGACAGCCGTTAGCTATCAGCTATCAGCCCCCTCTGCTGGCCGGCGCTTTTGCGACGCTCGCGTCAATACGCCTTAAAGAACCGAGCGTCCGTACCGCCCTGGCCGATCGCAAAGCGGACTTGTTTGGCACAGCGGGGGCAATGCCCGACGTAGGCAGTCTGGTCGCGATTGGCGTAGACCCGGCTGTAGACGTCGCAGCAGACGAAATGGACACCCAGAAACCGGCTGCTGACATCGCCCTCTGGCTCAGAATCGTCGCGAGGCGCTGTCCGACTCGTCAAGTCGAGCTGCTTACCTTTCTCCGGCATGGCAGGGACTCTGGTAGAACGCAGGGAAGAGAAGACAGTCGTATGGCGGCAGATAATACCTCGTCCTCGGGCCGCCACGAACCTCAATTCTCGCTTTCCAGTCCGGATAATCGGGCGCCCGCCGACCGCTAAGTTCTGTATCAGCGAACCTTGACCGGAGCTGAGTGGTCCGCTACAGTTGAGGACGTTGGGTCAGCAGATTCGTGGGCCCACTTAAACCGACGAGATCATCGATGTCCATCGCGAGCTTATCAAGACTACTCCTTCTGGCTCTAGCCAAGAGCAGGTCTTAGGGTTCGTACTGACTTCGATTTGATTCGCAGCAACCAAAACCCTGAGGCCCACCGGCTTCGGGGTTTTTTTATTTGGGGTTTTGTTGATATTTCTTTTTGTTGACCGAGCACACCATCTCGTTTGAGTTTGACAGTTTACTTTATAGCCGGGGGCACACCTGCCTCCGAGCTCCATGGACCGCGTTGCGGTCCGGCTGAAGGATGCCGTATCGACCTTCCTCTAACCATTCGTAGTGATCATGTCCACAACTAGCGAACACCGTAAGATTACAATCTTCGACACAACGCTTCGCGACGGCGAGCAGTCGCCCGGCTGCAGTATGAATCTCACTGAAAAGCTTGAGGTTGCCCAAGCGCTGGCCGATTTGGGCGTCGACGTAATCGAAGCCGGTTTTCCGATCACCTCGGTCGGCGATTTTCAGGCGGTCAGCGAAATCGCACGCACGGTTCATGGCACAACCATCTGCGGGCTGGCCCGTTGCCGCGAACAAGATATCGATCGCGCTTGGGAAGCGCTTCAGCACGGGTCCAACGTGCGGATTCACGTCTTTCTGGCCACTAGTGCGATCCACCGCGAGTTCAAGTTGCGAATGGATCAACCGGAAATCATCCGCCGGGCCGTCGACGGCGTCCAACGAGCGAAGGGCTACTGCGACAACATCGAGTTTTCGCCCGAGGACGCCGCCCGCACCGAGCCCGATTTCTTGTGCGAAGTGGTCGAAGCCGCCATCGCCGCAGGTGCGACGACCGTCAACATCCCCGACACGGTCGGCTACGCCACGCCGGCCCACTTTGCCAAGGTCATCGCCGATCTGGTCAACCGCGTACCGAACATCGACCAGGCTGTGATCAGTGTTCATTGCCACAACGACCTCGGATTGGCTGTTGCCAACAGCCTCTCAGCCGTTGAGAACGGGGCAGGGCAGATCGAATGCACCATCAACGGCTTGGGCGAACGGGCGGGGAACTGTTCGCTGGAGGAAGTCGTCATGGCGCTGCGCACCCGTAGCGACCACTACCAGGCCCAAACCAATATCAACACGCCCCGGCTGGTCCCGGCGAGCCGGTTGGTTTCCAACATCACTGGCATGCTCGTGCAACGTAACAAGGCGATCGTCGGTCGCAACGCCTTTGCGCACGAAGCGGGCATCCACCAAGACGGCATGCTCAAGGAGCGTACTACCTACGAGATCATGCGTCCCGAGGACGTCGGCTTTACGCAAACCGATCTGGTGTTGGGCAAACATAGCGGCCGGGCTGCGCTGGCCGATCGGGCTCGGGCGTTGGGCTACCACGTCGACGACCAGCAGCTTGACACCTTGTTTACCCAGTTCAAGCAGCTGGCCGACAAGAAAAAAGAGGTCTACGACGGCGACATTGCCGCTTTGATTGAACAGGGCAACACGCAAATCGCCGACCAGTGGCAATTCGTCTCTTACCAAGTGCAAGCCACCAGCGGCGAGTCGCCCACGGTTACGATCACACTGGCTCACGCTGATCAGGAACACTCCACCACCATCCACTGCGGCGACGGCCCGCTCGACGCGCTGTTTCGCGCGATCGAACAGATCACCGGCATCGCGGTCGTGGTGGGCGACTTTCGCGTGCAAAGTGCTACTCGCGGTAAGGATGCCCAAGGCGAATCGATCGTCGAAGTTCAGTACCAAGGCCGCACCTACCACGGCCGGGGTGTCTCGACCGATACGGTAGAAGCCGGCACCCGGGCGTTCCTGCACGCGATCAACCGCATCGAAGCCGACCGCAACCAGCCAGCTCAGCCCCAACACAGCACAGGCTGATGCGTCGCCTCCCAATAGCATTTCTATCCCCACAGACTACGCTTGGTTTCTTTGGCGGCAGAGGGTAACGTGTAGAGGCTCCAATGGACCAACGACTAGCGAAAACCAGATCGGTCAGCGACCCACGACATCGGCAGTCGAACGGGGATGGCAGGCGATCAGGATTCTCAAGGCTAAACTCTCAGGCCGAGTGGCGGAATTGGCAGACGCTCTGGACTTAAAATCCAGTGGGGGGTAACCCCCGTGCGGGTTCGAGTCCCGCCTCGGCTACCTTTCATAGCAAGGACTTAGGGAAATTCGCCCCTGAGTCCTTTCTTTATGCCAAGAGAGAATCAGTGGCAAATCAGTGGCAGCGTTGGATCAGCATTGCATTTGCATCGCTGGTCCATCCCCGGTGGCAGCGAAGAATTCAATGTCACCAAGAACTCGCTACTGGAACACTCTGTCATGGCATGGCTACAACAAGACCCCTCCGGCAATTACCACATTAGCTTCAGATTTGTGAATGGCGGTTGAGAATTGAAGCACCCTAGCGGTCGAAAAGTGCGGCGCTAGGTAGTAGCGGGAATTGTACCGGACTTTCCCGCAGTGGTCGAACTTGATACTCCTATTTCTTTCGACTCCGA
>Ga0315336_1007227_pt1 | contig 10800 bp, 7 predicted proteins | sample ASW5metaG_FD_204512 | JGI IMG/M metagenome (GOLD analysis project Ga0315336, IMG submission 204512) | Ammonia-oxidizing marine archaeal communities from Monterey Bay, California, United States - ASW #5 | ecosystem: Environmental > Aquatic > Marine > Intertidal zone | place: USA: California... | reverse complement strand
CGCACGTACTCGTGCGCCAAAAGCGTGAGGCGGATTCGTTGCGTGACGATCGGGCGGCGTCTGTGGCGAGTGTACCCGATCCCTCGCAGGCGGAATTGCATGCGATATTGCGCGATCAAGTGAATGACCTGGATGCGGATGGCCGTGAAGTCTTGTTGATGCATTATTTCGCGGGTTATAGCGCGCGTGAAATTTCCGCGCGGCTAGATATTTCCCGTGATGCGGCGTTGAAGCGTTTGCAGCGTGCCCGTGAAAAGTTGGCGGGTGCGATCTTGCAAAAACTGGAAGGCGCGCTTGAAGATCGGCAAGGCGACATCAAGAAGAGGACTGCACGCATCAGTAGCGCGATTGCGGCCGTTTCGGTGCCGTGGTCGTCTCGGAAGGCAGCTGCGTTTGCGATGCGACCGGCAGCATTGCTGGTTGGCACGGTGGGAACCGGCGTGGCGTTGATTGCGTTCTTATTGTGGCCAAATGCGAATGAAGAGGGCGCGGCACCAGCATCAAAACAACCAGTTGCGATGGCATTGGACAACAATGTCGTCGTGCAAGATCGAGTGGTAGAAGCAGCGTCGGGCCCGCCGTTGGAGATGGTCGAAGAGGTCGTCGAGTCGGTACCGGTGGCGATGCAATCAGAAGATACGTTGCCGACGTTGGACGGTTTGTGGACCCTTCACCAACCGAAGGACACCTCGGGTTGGCCCGAGGGCCACGATTGGCCCGTGTCGGCTACTGTCGAATTGACCCAACGTGAGAATGAGATCACGATGTTGAAAGTGCTTCCGGCTTCTTCAGGTCGTGGGTCCGCGGAGGGAACGCTTGAAGACGGCGAAATTGTGTTCCCATTGCTCGACGTCTTCGGAATTATGGTCGGTGGCACTCCTAGTGCGGATCAGGTCGCGGTGAACCCGACGATGACCGGAAATGTTCATCCGTCTAATACACGCATTCGCCTTGAGGGTATCTTGCCGGAGTATGGTGCGCCGGCCAACACGCCGGCAATGCCGTTTGTCGTCGTCATGAATAGGCTTCGTGATGATGACGCGTTTACGGAACGTGCACTTCAGCAACACGTTGCCACGGCTCAAGAGATTCGCGATGCGATCTTGGCGTACGCGTACGATCATCAAGGCCGCCTTCCACGCACTCTGGCCGATCTTGTGTCTCGCTATATCGATGACCTTTCGATGGTCACTGATAATGAGCAGCGCAGCTTTATCTATGAGCCAGACGCTATGGACATCATGTCTGCGGTGTGGTCGACTTCCGATTGGGCGGGCTATCGCCCTGATCTGAGCGCGAAAGAACGGGTTATTGCGTGGGAAGAGGAACGTGTTGCTGCCTACGGCGACCAATTTCTCGATGCGGCGGATCTATTCCGGGTTCGGGTGGGTACGACGAACGTTGAAGTATATGCCAGATTTCATGGTGACCCGAAAATCGTTGACCCTGATCGGGTTACTTTGGGCCAGCCGAACGCGACCGTAGACGTTGTGCGAAGTGCCCGCGCGCAGGCGGATGCTTGTATGCTTCGATTGAAGGAGGCGGGGCTCGGGATTGTTTGGTTTTGGGGTACGACGGACGAACAATTCAATCCAGCGGGGTGGCATTCACTGGTTCCTGAGTATATCGGGGATCCATCGCTGCTCACTTGCCCGAGTCATGGACGTGGCACACTCAGTTATGCGATGACTTTCCCTGCGATGAGCCGTTCAGAATTGACTGCAATCTATGCCGATCTCCGTGGGGCGGATCCGGCATCTGTGAGTGCGGAAGAAGTCGGGCAGGGTATGCCGCTCGCTATCGAAACCATTCCGCATGTGATCGATGGGCGGGAATTTCGGGCTGCGTTATTTCTTGATGGGCATGTGGGGATGTTTCATGACCGGGATTGGGCGCGGTATGTTGAACCGTATATGTCGTATGCAATGGAGTAGCGGCGCTAGGTGACGACGGTTTCGAGTCGGTCTATGCGTATGTGGGTTCGCTGCCCAGTTTCCATTTGATGTTGCAACCCAGACTGGGAATTTGATCGTCCGGGATGCGGGCTCCGCTGATCAAGGCATCCATCGCCGCTCGCAGATCACCTCCGGTCACCGGCACGTCATTTTTGGGACGACTCCCATCGAGCTGGCCTCGATAGACGAGCTTCATGGTGCCATCGAACAAGAAGAAGTCCGGGGTACACGCCGCGCTATATGCTTTGGCGACATCCTGGGCCTCGTCGTAGAGATACGGGAAGGTGAACCCGCATTCCTTCGCCATCTCGGCCATCTTTTCCGGACTGTCGTCGGGATGGGTTTCGACGTCGTTCGAACTGATCGCAACAACGCCGATGCCTTTGGCGGAATAATCCTGGCCGATTTTTGCGATTTGATCGGCCACGTGAATGACGTAGGGACAGTGATTGCAAATGAACATCACGAGCAGCCCCATCGATCCCGCGACGTCGTCTCGCGTCACGTACCGTCTATCTGCCGTGGGCAATGAAAAGCCGGGCGCTTCAGTCCCCAACGCCAACATCGTTGATGCCGTCTGTACCATCCATAGTCTCCGAGCTTGTGACCGTACTACCCCGAATCGGCATCATAACAAGAGGGGGGTTGGATTGTGCAACCAAATTTCACCACGAAGAACACGGAGTTCACGAAGAGGATAAGGCCATGAAGGTGACGCTACATCGCGGTGCAACAGGCGTTTTGAAGTTGAACAGGAGTTCCGGCGGAAACCGTTGGACATTTAGTAGTCCTCGGGTTTCCGCCGGATGGGGTATGGATCGCGGTTGCCGGTTAGTTGGCCGACACCCGCTTGCGTTGGACGGTTCTTGTGTGTTGCTTTCCGGGGTCGACCGCTACGTAGGTGTTGATGCGTTCGAGCCAGGTGGTTGTTAATCGCAATTCGATGGAATCGCGGAGGCTTGTTGCATTGAGTACGTCGAGCAATTCCGCTGCTTCGGCGTTGACCGGACGGAAGAAGGGTTGGCTGCTTAGGTCAGCCTTCTCGCCGTTGGCTTGATTGCGGATGCCGCGCGGTCCGACTTGGCCCTTGTTCCGTTTCGCCATTGCTTTGGCGAGCGGGTCGACGCCGTATTCGTAGGGAATGGCGGGGCCGGTGGTACCAGTGCCGAAGCCGACTTCGGGGAAGTAGAGATCGGTACCGGACTGATAATCGAGTAATGCGTCGAGCCAGTCAAACGGTAGGCCTTGTTCGTAATCGTTCGCGCCGAACACGCGGCCTTCGGTGTAGCCATCCTCGTATCCATCGCCCCAACCGCCGTTGAGGTATTCGAAGTGAACATCGTTCGCTAAGAAGTCGAGGAAGTCATCCCAGTACGCGTTGTCGTAGCCCTCACTGAAACCAAGCACGAATGCGTAGGTGTAGTCGACGAAGTAGCCGTCGTTGTAGGCGTACCACACGCCGTCCCAGAAACCGGCATCGAAGGTTAAATCGTCGATGAACGGAATGTCCGTGGTGTCATAAAAGATTGGCACGTCAGCCGTGGTATCCCAGCCGTCGAAATACCCTTCCCAATAATTTCCGTCTGTCGCGAAACCGGCGGCGAATCCGACGTCATATTCCGTTGAACCGCTTGGTCCGCCGGGTGGGCAACCGACCGCGAGTAGTGCGACCACGGCTGCGGCAAGAATTGGTTGCCTAAGATTGGCTGTCATTTTTCTTAACATGGCATTAGACTCCTAATCCCGTCTACTAATTTCGTGGCGACCGGCCACGCGACGATGAAGATGAACCGCGGCTCGACGAACTAGCGCGGGGCGCTGAAGATCGTGACGGCGCGCTCACTCTAGGTGCAGACGAACGGCTCGGTGCGCTAACACGTGGCGCGGATGATCGGCTCGGTGCGCTAACACGCGGCGCAGATGAACGACTGGGTGCACTGACACGTGGCGCAGATGACCGGCTCGGCGCACTGGCACGCGGAGCGGACGAACGATTCGGCGTGCTGAATCGCGGCGTGGATGACCGGCTAGGCGCACTGACTCGCGGCGTTGGCGTCAACCGGCGAGTTGGCGTGCTCGCGCGAGGTGTAGGTGATGGTTGCCGGGTCGGCGTGCTCACACGTGGCGTCGCGCTGCGTGTGGGCCGTGAGGTTGCTCTTGGAGCACTTGTCGTCCGTGGTGCACTGGTTACGCGGGGTGTGCCCACAACACGCGGAGTTGTTGATCGGCTTGGTGTGCGGACACTCGGCACTGAGGTGACGCGTGGCGCGGTTGACCGCGTGTTTGTCGTGGCGCGTGGCGTGCGAACGTTCGGCTTAGACAACCGGTCCGGAGTGCGTGTGGTTACCCGCGGCGTCGAGCTTCGCGTAGTCGTGCGCGGCGCCGTACTACGCGTAGCTGCACGCGGGGTACTCGTGACTCGTGGAGTGGAACTCCGCGTGGGCCGTGTTGTCGTCGCATTGAGGTCGCGCCCCGATCGCTGCGGCAAGGTCACGGATCGTGTTCCCGTGCCACGCGTTGTGGTCGCACGGGGTGCAGTCGTTGCACGAGGGGTGCGTGTGGCGGCAGACCGCGTCGTTCGTGGCGAGGTTGTCGATTGTGTGCTCGGCGTAGTCGTGCCACGCGTTCCACCGCGAGTGGTCGCAGTAGTTCGCTCCGGAGTACGCGTCGAACGATTGGTAGTGGCGGTACGTTCCCGGGTTGGGGTCGTCGTGCCTGAATCCACTCGTGTCGACCGGGCGTTCCGCACTGTACCGGTGGAAGAAACGCTGCGATTCCGTTCGGTGCGGCGAATCGCTTCCGAAGTTTGGCGAATTGCGGTTTGCGGCAATGCCGCGGTCCGTGTTCGCGCCGATCGCCCTGTCGAAACGCCAGCGGTTCGAACGGTTTGGCCGCGTATCGACCTTGGGTTTGCGCTCGCGAATTGCGTCACACCCGACGACTTTTCTAATCGACGTGCACGGGCGACTGCACTGCCACCGCCGACGCCACTCGTCAAACCGCGAATGGATCGCCGGGGCGTATAGTCGCGCACGAGAACCCCTGCGCCCAAATTCGGTCGATAGTTCTGGACCAAATTACCGGCGAAGATATTCCAGGCGTGAATTCCGTTGGCCCCGAGGTGGGTGTTCGGGATGGTGTGCGTCGTATACCCATTGTTATGGTGGATGCCGTGATGAATGTCATAGAAAAAATCGTCGTGGAAGGCGTGCACCCCATGATGACCGTGATGGGCCAAGTGCTCATATGCATAGGAACTTGCACCGACACTGATCACAAAGTCTCCAATGTGGATACGCGCGTGTCCGTAATGCACGGGATGTCCATAGTGATCCAGCGGCGTCCAGAAATAGCGATCGCCGTAGCGATACGATGCGACCCATGCCGGGCCCCACACATCGTCATAGCTCCAAAGCCAACCGTGGTGATCGTGATGCGACCAGCGGCCATAGTGTGAGGTCACATATGAAAACGGATGACGTCCGACCCAGACATGTCCGTATGACGGCACATGGCTCCAGTGTCCATTGCGATATGGGACGTAGTCCGTGGCCACGGTGGGGTGCCAATACTGTCGGTTGTCCACGTTCACCCACTCGCCATTCGCGGCCAGGTCGCTATAGCCCACAGGGGTTGATTTACTGCGTGGAATGGACTGAACCGGTTCATCGCCGACGACGAGCAGGTGGACGCGTTCGCGGTTCCACGCATCAAAGTCGTCTTCCTCAGAGAGATCGAACGCGACGGGCGAAGAGGGCAATAAACCCGGATCAAGGAAGACGCGTTGGGCTTGATGCGCGCGCACACGCTCGCCACCGGAAACGATCACGTCGGCATGTCCGAACCGTACGGATACGGTCGTCGCGCCTTCTCCCACGACATCCACGCGGACCAGCGAATCATTCGCAACGTGGACGGAACCGGCCGGGGTTTGGAAGATGAAATCGCCTAGACTGCGATTCAGCCGATGTACGTAGAACGATCCGGTCCACCCCTCTACGGTCGGCGACGGATAGATTTGCGCAATTTGGGTCTTGCTGTTATCGGCCATTCGCAAGAACGATCCGCCCGAGAATTCCACTTCGGCGATGCCCTCTTTCTCCACCCAGAACGTATCGCCCGGAAGGATTAGCGTGTTGACCGTCGCGTAGCTCCAATCGTCATCTGAATCGCCTTTGACGACTGCACCGCCGATCTCGACGCTGATTCGTGCGTGCATCGACGCGGGCGATTGCTGCGCCCCCGCGACCGATGTCGCGCACACTGCAAGGATGAGCGTCACCAGTATTCGTGGTTCCCAATCGGTTCGCTGAATTGCTAAAACTATCGGCCGCATGATTTGGCCTCCTTCACGTTCCCACTTCACCCAGTCTGCTCGGAGAAAATTCGATTCGTCTCCTGTGGTGAGGCTAGACGAGTATTCGTATCGAAACATTCACCCGTCGTCAATATCTTCTAGAACTCATGTAAGCTATCGAGTACAATTGGTTGCGCCGGTAGTTTCTTTACAAAATTGAACGTTTCGCGGCTACCAGCGGTTTTTGGGGGGAAAGTCTGTGGGTACCGATCAGCCAACTTCGGTGGCAGCGTTGGAATCGGGGGGCATACTGGGTGACCGCTTTGAACTGATTCGGGAAATCGGTTCGGGAGCGGTCGGCGCGGTATGGCTTGCCCGTGATCTGATGCTCGAATGCGAGGAAGTCGCCTGCAAATTTCTCCAGCAAGAACTCGCGGACGACCCGCAATCTGTCTCGGACATGAAACGGGAGGTCCTGCTCGCCCGTAAATTGCGGCATCCAGGCATTGTCGGGCTCCACACCTTTTGGGCGTTGGATGGACATCGGTTTCTCACGATGGAATACATCGATGGATTCGATCTCGGGCGAATGCTTGAAGATCGGGAGAGCGCATTTACGATCGAAGAAGTCACGCCGTGGGCCGAACAGATTTGTAGTGCGATGGAATTTGCGCACAGTCGAGGGGTGCTTCACCGTGACATCAAACCTTCGAATATTCTCGTCGACTCGTTCGGTGAAATTCGTATTGCGGATTTTGGTATTGCATGCACTGCGCAGGAAGCTCGCGCGCGGAACACAGGACGAACGACCAGTGGCACGCTGTTGTTCATGAGTCCTGAACAACTTGCGGGCGAATCGCTGGATCCGCGGACGGATCTCTACAGTCTGGCGGCGACGTTGTATGAATTGTTGAGTGGTAGTCCGCCATTTCATAAAGGGTCAATCGTCGCGCAGATTCAGTTCACGCCGCCCGCTCCGATTTCCTCGGTCTCGAATGCGGTGAACAAGGTGCTTCTTCAAGCCCTATCGAAAAAGCGGGGTGATCGCTACGCGACTTGCGATGCATTCGTGCGCGCGTTCACTCATGCGACAACACTTGACGGTGACGATTCGCCGGAGGGGCCAGCGCCGGTGCCGCCTCCAAGGCGATCGGACCCCGATAGCAAGACCGTCCCTATGCGCCACGCGATGCAAGAACGGCAGCGGCTCGGCACCATCCTCATCGAAGCCCGCGCGATTACACAGATGCAACTCAATCAGGCGCTCGCTGATCAAAAGGATGAAGGAGGGCGTGTGGGCGATCGCCTGATCGCGAGCGGGGCGATCACCGAAACGAACATCGCGGATGCCCTCGAACGCCAACTTCAAATCCTCCGCGAAGTCCCTGTCCGCGGCGACATCGATTCCGACATCGTCTCCCGTGTCACCAGCAACTGGGTTAGCGATCATGCATGTTTGCCGCTTCGCGTTGAAGAGGACCGCCTCATCGTCGCCATGGCAGACCCGCTCGACTTCGATAGTGTCAACGAACTAGAAACACTGTACAACCTCCCCGTCGAACCTCGAATCGCCACAGCGACGGAAATCGCCCGCGTGCTGGAGATGCTGAGTATCTAGTCGACAGGGGAGTGACGCGATCCTGTGCGTACATGGACATGCAGGAGCATGTCCCTCCCATTTATCAATCCGCGTCTTCTGCATACCTATCCTTCCGCAGCGCTTGAAGCCCGCACCCGATTAACCTACGATAGCCGCTAATTCTCGGGCGGGGTATCAAAAGCGGGAGAACAGTTTATGGGTGCCATTAAACCGCGACTCAGCGGAATGATGTTTCTTCAATATGCGGTATGGGGATTTTGGCTGCCGATCCTCGCGCGTTATCTTCAAGCACCGATCGAGGAAGGGGGGCTCGCATTCACCCCTGGGCAAGTCGGCTGGATTCTTGGTCTCGCTGCTTCGTCTGGCGCAATCGTCGCACCGTTCCTTGCTGGCCAAATTGCGGACCGGTATTTCGCGACTGAAAAATTTCTGGCTGCGCTACTGTTTATCGGCGGCATCATCCTGTGGATCGTGTCATACCAGACCTCATTTGCAGCGTGGCTGATACTTTCTGTGCTCTATAGCATCGTTTATCAGCCCACCATCGCGCTCACGAATTCACTGGCCTTCGCGAATTTGGATGATGCCGACGAGTTTCCCCGCGTACGCGTTTGGGGAACGATTGGCTGGATCGCGGCCAGCTGGATTTTTCCGTGGGTCGTATTGCAGACCAACTTACAATTCCAGTCGTTGCCCCCGTTCCTCGTTGGCGAGGAAGTGGCCGACTCTACGGCAAAAATCGTGCACGCGATGAAATGGTCCGGCACTGTGTCCGTCCTCTATGCGGTCTACTGCTTATTCGCGCTACCGAATACGCCGCCGAAACGCGATGCCGTCGAGAGTCTCGCGTTTGCCAAAGCGTTCGCGTTACTGAAGCACCCTTCGTTCGCAATCTTGGTCGCGGCAAGTTTACCCATTTCCGTCATTCACCAAATCTACTTTGTCCAAACAAGCCCATTCCTCGGTGATGCACTGGGCCTCAAGAATAGCCACATAGGTCCGGCGATGAGTATCGGACAGTTCGCAGAAATCGGTGTGCTGGCAGCGTTACCGTTCATGCTCAAGGCACTCGGATTCCGAGCGACGATGTGCATCGGAGGTATGTCGTACTTTTTGCGCTACGCAATATTCGGGACGCTCGGCCTACCGGTGGCCGTGATCGTGTCTAGCCAAGCGCTTCATGGATTTTGCTTTGCCTGTTTCTTCGCCACCGCGTTCATGTATGTCGATCGCATTGCACCTGCCGATGTCCGCAACTCAGCCCAGACGGTGTTCGGTATCATCATCCTCGGTCTCGGTCCCATCATTTCGGCACCGACACTTACGTATCTATCCGGACAGTTTCAAGATGCGGATGGCGTAATGAACTATTCCGGCTTGTGGTATTCATTGGCGGGGGTCGCGCTGTTTACGACGGTGATCTTCGGTCTGTTCTGGCGCGATGAAACTCAGGGGCCAGACGAAGAAGCCAGGCATGACGCTAGGGCAGAAGCCACAGCCGAATCGAGTCCGTAAAGAATTCGGTCAAGGTGGAACTTGGCCGGTTCGTCCATCCAACTCTCGGGCATCAAAAGGGAGGGATGCGCTCCTGCGCGTCCGCGGTTGAACTTGGACACGCGGGAGCGTGTCCTTCCCGACCGCGTTATTGCGTGTCGGAATCCAGCGAGGCTTTTGCTGCGCCTCTTCGGCGTGCTGTGAAATAGCCTGCCGCGAGCAGGATCAGTACGAAGAGGAAAATTATGGCGGGCAACCGTGATCCCAATGTTTCGTCGAATTTGTGGACCGTCTCAAACGCGTAGATGCCAACGATGACCGAGAGTATGTTGCCTAGGAATACGGACAAGAATAGTAACCACGGGCGTAGTCCCATCAAGTAACCAATCATGCCGCCGACGAGCGGCCCGGTACTCCAGAACGGGAAGAATACGAATAGCACCAATCCGAGTGGGCCTAACCAGTCGACGCGTTTGCGGTGCGATTCGGCGCTCTCTCGAATGTCTTTGAAGAACGGGCCGATGTATCTCCACTTGGCGGCCTGTGAATAGGCCACGACCAGCCAGGGATAAATCACCATCAACACAAGAATGTCTTCGAGGCCGCATTGGAATATGAGGTATAGCCGGTCGAAATCCCACGCCAGGCCTTGGGAGATATTGTAGGCGCGGCCAATAAAGAGGTTACTCACGACCAAGTAGCCGCCCCACGCATACGGCTTGGGTTGCCACAATGCGAAGCCTGCAATGACAGCGAGATAACCAAATAGCAGAGGCCAGCCAGCATATGAAATGCGCCAAGCGGTAATCCGCTCCGCTTCCAGATCGATGTGCTGCTCCGAAGACTCGGGGGTTGTCATGGGATGTATGCGTTCAAACGTCGAATCTACTTCTGACATAGCGTGGAACTTAGTAAAACCTTCCGCAATAGGGCGGCGAGGTCGCCGCATGCGCATTTTCGCAAACCATCTGACCAGCTTTTCGCCGCGCGGATCATGAGTATACTTGCACAGGCGTGGTGACTCAATGGCGGACATCAGACCGCCTCATTGTTGACCATCCGTGCGATGCCGCAGCACTCAAACGCTATGCTATGATCGATGGGCGTCATCGGCGTAATGGCGCGGTATGGGATGGTCGACGCTATTCCGTGTATGCAGGACAACCGTAGTTTAGAATCCATGACAACTGATATCACGGGACTCGAACGCGTTCGAATTGATTGGGAGTCGGCGAAGAAAATTTCGCCTGCAGCATTCTCGAATCAATTCGAAATTCAACGCGTGCCCACTGCGTCTGGCTGCTATCTCATGCACGACGCGAAAGACCGGATCATCTACATCGGTAAGGCGAAGAGTCTTCGTGCGCGGCTTCGGTCGTATCTCAATGAGAGTGATACACGGTACACGGTAAAATTTTTGATGGCTCGCGTTTCGCGAATTGACTTTCTTGTTA
>Ga0315336_1007225_pt1 | contig 10800 bp, 8 predicted proteins | sample ASW5metaG_FD_204512 | JGI IMG/M metagenome (GOLD analysis project Ga0315336, IMG submission 204512) | Ammonia-oxidizing marine archaeal communities from Monterey Bay, California, United States - ASW #5 | ecosystem: Environmental > Aquatic > Marine > Intertidal zone | place: USA: California... | reverse complement strand
TTGACGGAGTGTTCTAAAGCTTTACTGTCGAGTCTGTCCATTCGATATGCGGCCTACTCGAGTTCTACTTCGGCGATCGCGACACCACTTTCTCCGGCCACTGAATAGAGTAGATAGACGTGGTCGTCTTCTTCGAAGACGGCCAAGTCGAATACCGCGCGATATCAGCCCGGTGGGACTCGGATGCTAAGGACAAGCCTATGGGCGTCAGGTTCGTAGGATCTGCTTTACCGGGTTCCTCATCCGGAACCAGATATGTCGAATCCCAAGCCATCGCGAGCGTAGTAAGACAGATCAAAGCTGAAAGATGGACCGTACGAGACGGGAATGAAGGTGGTCTTAAAGAGGCCAGGTATCAGGATATATGCATATTGTTGCCCACCAGGACTGGGCTGGACGTATTGGAAGCTGCGCTGGCCTCGTCCGACATTCCGTACCGTTTGGAGAGCCAATCGATGGTCCTTGGGACCCAGGACGTCCGGGACCTCCTTAATTGCCTACGGTCCATCGACTCCCCAGGAGACCAGGTAGCGTTGGTCGCCGCGTTGCGCTCCTCCGTTTTCGCATGTAGCGATGTGGAGCTGTTCGAGTTCGTCCAAGCTGGCGGCGACCTGGATTATACGGTGCCGGCTAACGGGACAGGGCCGGTCCATCAGGCCCTTGCTCTACTAAAAAGATCCCATGATCTCCGTATGTGGACAGATCCAGAAGAGTTGATAGAAAGGTTCGTCAGAGAAACAAGGATGGTGGAGTCCTGTTTCGCCCTGACCAGACCAAGAGAACGTTGGCGACGTTTGAGGTTCGTGATAGACCGGGCTGCCGCGTTCGCCGAAGTAAGCAACACCTCGTTGCGCTCCTATCTGGACTGGATCGAGCGGCAAGCTCAAGAAGGGGCCAGGATGGTGGAAACACCGGTACCAGAGCCCGACGAAGATGCCGTTAGAATCATGACGATCCACGCGTCCAAGGGGCTCGAATTCCCCATCGTTCTACTTGCGGGTCTTGGGTCTCAGCCCAGGTCGAACCCCGGGCCGGTTATATATGACCGGGAGATCCAGGGCGCTGATGTAAGTCTGCCAGGTCCCGGTAACGGGCGATTCAAAACACCCGGGTACGACGATTCAGAGGCGAAAGAGAAGGCGAAGGGCCAGGCCGAACGGACGCGTCAGATGTACGTGGCAGCAACTCGTGCGCAAGACCACCTCGTGGTCAGCCTTTTCAGACCAGAGAAAGGATCGAGCAGCTCGTTCGCGGGGTTGCTGGAAGAGAAGGTTGGTCGCGATTCTGATCTTTGGGTTGAGATGCAACTTGATGAGCTTGGAACCAGCGGTCCTGCAGCCAACCCGCCGGACCAAGATAACACAGTCGACTTTTCTGACAGCGAACTTCTTCGTGAAGCCTGGTTGACTCAGAGATCCGAAAAGATACAGGCCTCGTCTAAGCCTTCGAGCATCGGCGCCACTAGACTTGCACAACTAGCAAAAGAAGAAGCGGAAGATGGGGACGTCCCATATCGCAAAGGAAGGGGTGGGACGAACATAGGACGTGCCGTCCACAGCGCGCTACAGAGCGTTGATCTTTCCACTGGCGATGGCATAGACGAGATCAGTCAGGCTCAGGTGGCCGCTGAAGGACTTCCGGACCGTTGGAAAGAGGTTGCAGACCTAGCTAGGACGGCTATGGCGTCAGATGTAGTGAAGCAGGCAGTAGCGACCGGCCGATATCACCGAGAGGTATACGTCGCTGCTCCGGAAGGTCCGGTGTTGGTCGAAGGTTTCATCGACCTGGTATTCGAGACAGAGGAAGGTCTCGTCGTCGTGGACTACAAGACAGACGGGATTGAGACACCCGAAGAGATCGCCAGGTCGATGGAGCGGTACAGGTTACAGGGTGGTACATATGCGTTGGCTTTAGAACATGCGACTGATCGATCAGTGTCAAAAGTGGTTTTCTTGTTCCTGCATACCGGCTCTGAGGTTGTGATGCAAGACCTTCCGGGGGCCATGAAAGAGGTCCGGATCGCGATTGAAGGACTCGTCGCATAGACGGCTTCCTATGGCACTGACCGTCACGACACTTAACGAGAATCACGATTCCGGTAAAGATCCGAGTTTGTAAATCTGCGCGTCGGCGCAGGTTTCTTGAAATTGCTGAACGATTTCTGGGTGGCAGGTGAATACCAACACCTGGTTGGTATCAACCAATCTGGCGAAACCTTCGGCGGCTGCGCGGGCCCGGCGCGGATCGCTGTTAACCAAAGCATCGTCCACAATCACCGGTAGAGATGTGGTGTGCAGGCTGAACTCCCGCACTAAGCCGAACCTCAGCGAGAGGTACATCTGTTCTCGAGTCCCTCGGCTCAATTGAGAAGCCTGTCTTCCCTCTCCATCTGCGGTAACAGCGATTATTTCTGATTTTCCTACCGGGGACCGGAGCCCGCGATACCGGTCTCCAGTGACACTCTTGAAAAACTCTGAAGCTGTCTGAATCACTTGAGGCTGTCGTTCTTCCTCATGATGGTTCCTTGCTTTACGAAGCATCATGAGAGCCAATGAGTATTTCGACCACTGGGATCCTAACTCGCGTAATTCCTCCACGAGAGTTTCTCGCTTAGCCATCAGATCCGAAGCCTCGTCTGAGGTACTCAACTCTGCTAATTCATTTGCAGCCAATACGGATTCTTCTCTTAGCCCATCGCGCTTCAACTCCGTTTCTTCACGAGATTGCTCCACCTCTCGAACACTTTCCTCAATGGCGATGGGACTACGATCTCCTATCTCGGCGCGGAGAGCTTGTTGATCGGCTTCTGGTCCAAATACCCGTAGGATAGTGGTCTTGTGCCCTTCTAGCTTATTTTGATAATCCTGGTATTCATCGTGGACAGCCCCGAATCGGCGGAATTCCTCAATGTCGTTGGTGTCTGCGAGGAGCAGTAGCTCCTTCAGGTCATCTCCAGCCTTCTGCGATCGACGCGTCTCTTGCTCTAGCCGTTCTTCTGCATCCGCAAGAGAAGCTTGTTCTGTTTCTCGATGCCTGAGTTCCCCTTGGGCTTCTTCGAGCCGGTGCGACAACTCGTCTATAGCCAGAGTGATTGTAGTTGATTGTTCGAAGTTGGTTGAAACCCCATGCTTCGTTGCCAAAGGGATGACAAGTCCGGAGATTTCCTCTATATCCCGTTCTATCGCTGATACTCTTTGCTGACGGTCTCGTTGATTTGAGAAGCTAGAACGGGCAGCTTCTACACGAGAGAACAGCTCAAGGACACCATCCGATGACATAGTCTCCGCCAAATCTCGCTCTCTCAACCACTTCACCCAGGTATCTTGGGTCGCTGCACGCTCTTCTTCAGAGTTGGCGCATGCTTCGGTAGCTCGCTCAAGGTCTTGTTTTCGTCGGTCGGATTCTTGTACCGCATCTTGGTGTATGCGTTGCAGGCCTTGAATTTCGGTCCACTTGCGGGTGGTTACCTCCAACTCTTCCCCTGCGATTTCCAGCGCAGCGAAATCCAAAGAGTCTAGGCCTAACATGGTCTGAGCAACCGACAACTCTTGCTCTATGGTTACTATTTGGGAAGCCATATCACCGGGTTGAGAAGAGCTTCCTTGGTTTCTTCCGCTACGATACGCGAGAATACCCAGCCCGATCCCGACGCCAATCCCTAGTGCTGCAAGCACTACCGCGGCTACTCCACCGTTGCCGATGAAACCCCAGATCGCAGATCCGATACCCAGAATGGTGAACAACAATGCAGCAGTGAACCAAGGCAGTTTGCTCAAGCCACTCGCTTCGGGAGACCCAGAGAGAGGAAGACTTGCTCGAAGTTGACGGGTCTCAGAAAGCCGGACCAAGCCCTGCCTCGCTGCACTTATAGTCCCACGACGGGTCGTCAATGCAGCCTCATCGTCTTCGCATGGGCCGGCCTGCTCAATTTTCGCGGCAGTCTGCTTCGCCGCCTCATCGGCAGAGGCCGATTCCTTTTCTGCTGATTCCCTTTCACCTTGCCGGGTAGTGACAACTTGACGAAGCCTGACGGCCAACTCTTTTTCTTGATTGACCTTGTCTCTCGCGGGAAGGGAGATATCGATCGCCTCTAAGCGATCGATATCCCAACCGGGTCCCAGCTCCTTGAGGAGCCTATCAACCTCGGAAGTCTGCTGATTCGCCTCTCCTACGCGTTCAGGTAGATCTTTCACGGCGGCGTCTAGACGGGACTTCTCCGACGTAGCTTTTCGAATGTCCGCGGCGTCTTCTAGTAAAACTTCTCCGGACAGAGGATGGGAAAGGACCTCTTTCAACTTTTCAACGGTGTCCGCTGCCTGTCGGCTGGCTTCTTCCGATTCAGCTACCTGGTCCAGGACTGTCTCCAATCTGGCAACCCCATCTTGAGGGAAATTGGGAGATACGGGCAACGCCGATAACTTAGCCTCCAAGATACCGGTTTCTACCAAGTCATCCCTGACGGTACGGAGATTGCGCTGATGGTCCAATGCACGATTAATCTCGGATCGGGCATCTTCTAGCCCAGCAATATCACCTGCTAGTTGTGCGATTCGATTGGTCAGTTCTGCGTATCGGGGAGCATCTTGATGATGTACGGCTAGCTTAGTCTCCACCTCTTCGAGTTCGGACAGCACCTCGCTGATCGATTGGTTCCTGCCAAGATTCCCGCCGAGTCGATATATCTTTTCCCGATCGGTTTCAATCTTTCTTTCCACTCCTGGTAGATCCGTTACGCCGAGTCCTGCACTATATATTCGGCCCTGTACCTCTTCGTTATCCAACGAATTCATTTGTTGAAGCTCGTCCAGTCCGAAGGCAAATACATTTTCAAAGAGTTCTTTTGAGGAATGACCTACCAACTGTTTCAACTCGGCGTCACCGTAGGAAGTACCGCTTTCATCTTTGACGCTGAGGTTTCCTCCCCTGACGCCTGCGTATCGCTCCACGGTGTAGCGTGTCCCGTTTTCGTCAACCACTACTATGTGGCCGCCATGTCTACCTCCTTTGAAGGGAGGATAATGTTCGTCGCGGCCTCGACTTGGAAATCCGAATAGGATCGTCCGTATGAACGCTAGAAGAGTCGTTTTACCAGCTTCGTTCTCCCCCTCGAATATGGTGATTGGGGCCTTGAATGGACCGAACGTGTGCTGCGCGAAGTGTCCGAAGCCGTCGATATATAGGCTCTCAATTCTCATCTGATTCCTCGGTAACCAGGAGATCAAGACAGATAGATTCAGCTTCATCCAACAAAGAGGTCAACTCGGTTCCTTGCGGAAGATGCTTGGAAAGGTATTTGCGAAGCCTTCGATGTTCATACAATGGCTTCAAACCATCGAGTAGATCTTCGCTATCACTGTAGTCGCCACGTGATTGGTCGAAAAAGCGCAAAAGATCTCCGACGAAGTCTTCTCTCCTGATAAGGTCGTCACGATCGATGTCTTGACGAGTGGTCACCGTGACACGGTCGCAATAAGCAAATGGGCTCCGCTCCGACCAGTCATCGTTCAGTCGTTTAGACAGTTCCTCGGCGTATTCTTGGTGGTTGACCAAGCCATGCAACGGTCCCCGGCCCCTAAGGTGAACTCGGTATACAAGATGGCGTCCGTACGACCTTTCTAGGGCCAGGTCGATCCGGCGGTCAATCTGCCGCTCGAAAGCCTCCATGTTCTCATGATTCGAGATATCGACCTCAATGTGTTCCCATCTCACGAGGTCTACGGCTCGAAAAGACCTCTCAACCGAACCGTTCTCCGTAATGGTCACCAGATATACGCCTCTCGCTCCAGTCTCGTTGGCATGGCGGCCCTGGGTATTGCCAGGGTAAACCGCGAATCCTTCAGGAAGGTTGAATTCCTGGCGGGTGTGGACGTGGCCCAATGCCCAATACCGAATTCCGACCTTCCCCAAGTCATCAACGGTGCATGGGGCATATGACTCGTGCCCAGTATCAGATCCGACGTTCGCGTGCAGTAGTCCTATGCCGACCCGGCCGAGTTGGACGATCCGCTCAAATTCCGGCACAACATTCTCCAAGACTTCCCTGGTCGGATAGCTGTAGCCGTACACTATAGGCGAATCCGGATCGCCCGGCCGCAATTCTCCTGAGGTAACGGCCGGACCGAAGCGGCAGCAGTTTTCAGGGAAAGTTACTTGAGAGTGCCAAGCGTCCAGCGGGTCATGGTTTCCGTGACATACGAAACTACGGATTCCCGATGATTCCAGCCGTTTTAATCCGTCGACAAACCTCAGCTGCGCCCCTAAGCTACGGTCGGCAGAATCGAACACATCGCCTGCTACCAGTAAAGCATCAACTTTCTCGGTGATGCACAGGTCTATAACAGCGTCGAACGCGGCGAACGTGGCTTTTCTTAGAACCTCGGCTATTTCGGGGGAGACCCGTTTCAATCCCTTGAACGGGCTGTCTAGGTGAAGGTCCGCAGCATGTACGAAGCGATAACGCGGCATGGATACGCCCTCAGAGCAACTGGATTGGGTCACACCTGGACGCCGGGGGGTTAACTCTTAGGTAGGATCAGCACTAGCTGAATAAATCCACTGCTAGATCCATTCGTGGGCTGAGCTGCCGAAGAGTCACCGATCGAGTACGTGACTTGAAGATAAGTCGCCAGAAACACATCTTCTCGTCGAGCGATTGCATTCTACCAAATTAGACAGACAGATGATGTTAGTCTTGGTTGTGAATGATCTCGGCGAATACGGATGTCGGGCCAGTTCGACCATCGGACATGTCAGAGCGGCCGCACAGTGTTCCGTTGTCCAAAACGTCGGCGAGATGTCCTAGGGCATGGGAAAGGTTACGGAGTGCTTCCGCCACGGCGGATGAGTTAGGAGTTCAACTCTCATTCTCCACTTTCCCTGTATCAGTTTTATCATACTAATTCGACTAGACTCCATGGACATCTGAGGACACAAAGTGTTTCATGGTAGAAATTGGGCGTGTCCACCGCTAGGTCTTACAATGCTTTCAACTAAACAAGCCGAAATCTTAGGGGGTTGGTATGACAACACTGGACGAACGGGCCCAAAGAGGCGCGGAGATTCGGGCAAGGTTTGGTGGTGGGACACCCAGTAGCGGCTCGGTTCCAGCGTCGAGGGAAATGGCGCCTGATCTGCACCGTATAGCTGAAGAAGCGCTGTTCGGATCCATATGGCAGCGACCTGGCCTAAAAGTTGAACACCGGGAGATGATAGTGCTCTCGGTTTTGACCGTACTACAAAGGGAGAACCAGCTGAGGCGGCATGTGGCCAATGCGGTTAATCTAGGGCTGCCAGCCCAACAGGTCATAGAAGTCATGATTCATGCCTCATTCTACGGCGGAGTGCCCGCCGCCTTCACCGCCATGGGGGTGGCCCAAGAGGTATTCACAGCCAACGACATCCCTTTCACGCCCCAGTTAGTGTTTGACCCAAACGAAACCCCCGATGACCTTTACCAAAGGGGAGTCGATCGACGGGAAGAACTGATGGGCGCTCCTAGCTCCAGCCCAGGTCCTGGTCCGGTTACTCAGGCGGAACGGGAATTCAACCGGTTGACCACCGAATATTATTGGGGATCCGTATGGAATCGGCCTGGCCTAGACTTACAATGCCGCTCGATCTGCACGCTGTCCGCTCTGACCGTGTTAGGGCGGGAGGGCCCGTTGCGCAGCCACATCAGCGGAGCGCTGAACATCGGTCTGACTCAAGAAGAGATCATAGAGGTGTTCATTCAGACGACGTTTTACGGTGGTCTGCCTTTCACTAGAGAAGCGATTGACATAGCCAATGAGATCTTTCGGGCAAGGAGCGGATAGGGGCAAGCCCGTACACATGAAGAAGGGGCTGCTTAAGCATGATCTGGCTTTAGGAGAAGGTTCGGTAACTAAAGTCACCGTGTGGAGTTAGCAGCCCCCCATCCTGTTGATGTGGCGAATAACCAGACGACTGACGCTTTAAATCGATAGATCAGTCGGACTGAGTCGTTTTAACTATCAGACTCTTGATTCAACATGCATTGCTAACTCGCATGCTCTATCGTGCCCCTTTCCTGATTTTAATACTATGATTTTGACCTCTGCGCCCAGAACGAATCGCGCTAGCCACTGCGCTATACGCTAGTCTACAGGCATCTGCCCTGTTTGAGCGTCTTTATAACCGTTGACGCTACATCACTCTTTTCAACCAAGTGATCGACCCGGTATGAATCCACCGGCATTCCCGGAAAGTTAATTACTGAGCGCTTCGACCCTACTCTAGCGCGCCACCAGTTAACTTTTTACCACCGCCTCTTACCGAGACACACAACGTTGCCTGGTGGGTGAGAGCTGCCTGGATAGGCTGGGGTCAAATCCGTAGCTAGTGCACCCGCGTGACGGGCCTGGGCAGAAAGAAGTCTTTTAGCTCGTTTGGGTTGTGGCTTCTTGATGACTACAAGACACTGGGTTGTATATATGCCATTCACAGCTTGATTAAACAGTACATATGTGCTAATCTCTTGTCTACTCGCTTTAGCAGGAGACAGATATGTCAGAGTTGAACCCAGAAGACAGTTACCAACTTCGTAAACTTCAAATGGATGTAGACAAGAGAAGTCTGGAGTTACAGAAAGCCCAACAGGAGTTGGAACGGTCCTTACTGGAGATGGAACACAAATATGGGCTGATCGGTGGACCAACGACCATCGACCCGCGCTCGGCTACTATCAAGGAACCCCCGGCAGCCCGTAACGGTAATGGAAAAGGTCAAGCCGAGGATCTGCGAACGGCTGTGGTTGAAGTAACCGGCGAAGTTAAATGATATCGAGGTGATGCCGTGGAAGCCCAGACTCTTACCTTTTCCCTAGAACGTGAAACCAAGAACACCGTTAGGTACTCAGAACAAACCGACGGTAATTCCCCAACGGTGGGAACTATCTACGTTCAGAAATCGGCGATGGGGGACAATCCCCCGAAGACGTTAACCGTTACGGTCTCTGCAAGTCAGGAATAGCGAAAAGCATAACGGGAGCCAGACCATCATTACTTTGATCATTCATCTTTGTGCGGGTACTGCCCCCATCCCGGGGTTCGGAGATATGACTTCCGGTGTTCACCCGATCCCAGCCACCCGAGCGGCGAACCAGTTAATCTCTTAGTGTTCACCCGGGAATCGTTAAGGATAGGTTGACGGAGTGTTCTAAAGCTTTACTGTCGAGTCTGTCCATTCGATATGCGGCCTACTCGAGTTCTACTTCGGCGATCGCGATACCACTTTCTCCGGCCACTGAATAGAGTAGATAGACGTGGTCGTCTTCTTCGAAGACGGCCGGATCGCGCAATTGATTTACGTGGCCATACGCAGTGCTGCGCACAGAGGGTTCCAAGGGCGCGTCGGCGCCTTCCCATCGACGTTCAGGACGCAGTACCTCTATGGCTTCGGTCTCTTTCCATGCCTGCCACCCCACCGACAGATCGATCGTGCTCAGCAAGATCCGTTCTGGGATGTCACCCACCTGGGTCCAAAACACGTGCAGAATCCCATTCCTTTCCAACAAAGCGGAGTGTCGCATATCTCTGTTGAACAATAACGGGCCTTCTTCCAATGGTGACAGACCATCCTTGGACCGATAGAACTGGCCTGGCATGACCATCGCGTAAGTGTAATCAGCATAAGTGAAGGTTCTGAAATAACTCCTGCCAAGAATCTCAGGGCTGGCCACGAAATGGATCCCATCTGTAGACCTAGCTACCCGGGTTACTTGATCCCCAAGTCCCTGAAGCCCGTGAAAGTACATCACTATAGTCTGATTCTGGAAGTCAACGTGTACGTCTGGTGAGGCGATGTGAGGAGTGGTCAATTCCGTGAGGAGATCGTGGGACATAGTGTCAGGCCCTCTTGACGATCCACGGCGTATCCTCAGTTCCTCGACTGCTTCCGCCGGGGCATCCGGTGGCTCTGTGAGGAAGTGGGACTCGGCAAGCTGTAGGCTGCCGGGCTGATACACTTTCCAAGGTCCCCGAAGATCATCAGCATAGGCTAGTCGGATATAGCTCCCTTTGTGATCAGCGAAATACAGGTAGTAGATCCCAAGCCTAGACTCCACCCAGTCCGGCATGCGAATCAAAGACGGGCCTTGGATGTTCATCCCGATACTCGGATGAAGGTCTGGTTTGATGATGGGGTCATCAAGGAGACGGGTAGCGCGCATATTCACTTCTTCCGCATGTTTATAGTTAAGGACCTACGGTCTCCCTTACATATACGTTAATTGCCTCATAGTTGTCTACCGGATTTTACCATCGCGAATCTAGCTAGCGATCCTGAGGTATCTGATGCGAGCAAGTAAGGTTGCCAAGAGTTCTCCCAACTATAGACATCAATCAGTATCTTTAAGGTCCCTGCTTGCAGTCTAGAGCGTTCGAGAGTTGTGCCAGGGCTTGGGAAAGGTTACGGAGTGCTTCCGCCACGGCGGATGAGTTAGGGGTTCAACTCTCCCCCGTCTCCACCAAGAACACAGTGATTCTGCCCCTGGGCCTTCTGGGTCCGGGGACGTTTCATTCATAAGAACAATGCCACTGCCGCCGCGGGTGGTGGCTACTTCAAAGATTGGCCGGAAAGCTGGCTTGGGCCGGATGGCCAGTACGGACTTCTCTTCGACGGTATCAACGTAGTCGGCGTCTAGCATCCCCATAAGCAGCTTGTGCTTTTCAGCCAGGTCCGCGCTTCCCACACCGTAGGCATCCCGGTCTAACGCCGTGGCCATCCCCTATCATCAGCCATCACGTCTTCTACTCAGGTATACTTCTGTGGTGTCTAAATCGG
>Ga0315336_1007224_pt1 | contig 10801 bp, 5 predicted proteins | sample ASW5metaG_FD_204512 | JGI IMG/M metagenome (GOLD analysis project Ga0315336, IMG submission 204512) | Ammonia-oxidizing marine archaeal communities from Monterey Bay, California, United States - ASW #5 | ecosystem: Environmental > Aquatic > Marine > Intertidal zone | place: USA: California... | reverse complement strand
GGTTGGAGTTGGCGTTGAACAATACAAAGAAGGCGACCGCTTGGTGGTGACCCATCACGTTCCCTGCAATGCCTGTCACTGGTGCTTGAGCGGCCGCCATACCGACTGTGACACCTTACACACCACTAGCTTCGACCCGGGTGGATTCGCTGAATATCTTCGCATCCCCCAGATCAACGTGAACCGGGGCGTCTTTCCCATCCCGGACCACGTCGGCTATGACGAAGCGTCAATCACCGAGCCCTTGGCCTGTGTGTATCGGGGGCAGCGGCGGGCCAATCTCCAGCCGGGGCAGAACGTGCTGGTGCTGGGCAGCGGTCTGGCAGGACTGATTCACATAAACTTGGCTCGGGCTCTGGGCGCAGGCCGAATCATTGCCACCGACATGGTCGATTACCGGCTGGACGCTGCTCGCAAGCTCGGGGCCGATGTCACTTTCTCCGCAATGGAGGATGTACCTGCTCGGCTCCGGGAAGCTAACAATGGTCGATTGGCGGACCTGGTAATCGTGTGCACCGGGGCGCTTCCGGCGCTACAGCAGGCGCTGGAGTCGGTGGAGCGGGGCGGCACGGTCCTATTCTTCGCCCCCACCGCGCCGGGAGTCAGCCTCCCGGTCCCGATAAACGATGTCTTCTTCCGCAACGACGTTACACTCACCACCACCTACGCCGGCGCCCCCGCCGACCTGGCCACGGCCATGGACATGATTGCTTCAGGGCGGGTGCAGGTAGGCGAAATGATTAGCCACCGACTAGGTCTTGCCGACGCGGGACTCGGCTTCAAGCTCACCGCTGACGCCGGGGACTCCTTGAAGGTTATTATCCAGCCTCAGAAGTAAGGGTGGTATTCTGAGGATTCGCCATGCTTGTTGTGCCAATCCGAGTCTGGCAAATCACCTAAGAAGCATTAAATGTGAATCTATTAGAATCATAGGCTATGGACTAAGATGGTAAGATTCTTTCGTTGAATTGATTATCGGACACCTCGGGCCTTGGAATCCAGCGCTTTGGACCCGCCGTATCAGTAGGCGAAGAATCGTTATGTTTCGCCCCTTCACTGCGGGCAATGACGATTCCGGCTCTAGCCTTGTTCATGCTCGCCGCCGTCGTCTGCGCCGTTGAACCTGCCCTGACCGCCACGCCGCCAGCGGTTCAGATATCGCCGGCGACGATGCCGCCAACCGCCGCTCCGACGCCCACACCATCACCCGCTGCTACCCCAACTCTATTGGCTGCATGGAATCGATTCCGTGCATCTCAAGTATCTCTTTGCCTAGGAATCGATCTATGACAGTGGCGGAGTCATCGGCCACGGCTCAGCCGTGGGCGATCCCGCTCAGGGAGGATACGGTGAAAACCAACATGAAGACCTTGGCGGAAATCAACGTCCACGGAAGGAACCCTGAAAGACTAAACTTCTTCGAAACATGGCACACTCCGCATGTAGCCTCGGTGCTAGAAGTCGAATCAGGATAATCCGGTGCCGGGATGAATCTGTTGCGTATCTCTAGGCGATTCACCTGAACACCTCCAGGGATAGTATCATCGAAATGGTGTAATTACGTTCCATGTGCAGAACATTCGGAATATAGATCTTTAACACTTACGAATCAATGGGCGCAACATTCCTGGAGTCTTGCGGCCAGATTCATCGGTGGACGTGCTAAGGTGTCGAGCCCTTCTACCCCGCTCGTCACGAAACATTGGCCTCCATTCCCCACACTGGTTCTCCGAATCCCCCAGCGTGAAACCCCATCAACGGCAACCCGCCCAAGGCCCGCTCAGACCAAGGACTAGGCATGGCCATCCAGCTAACCTATAATCGGTGCTGATGCAAATGGCCGGGACGATTGTTAAACGTCTCTTGGCAACTCGTCGCAGTCCGTGAAACTTAGTTATCTAAGGAGAGGAACATGCCTGAACCGTCCCAGATTGTTTACACCAAAATCGATGAGGCCCCGGCCCTGGCAACCCACTCGTTGCTGCCGATCCTCAAGGCTTTTACCAAGGGGTTAGGTATTGAACTGGAGTCCTGGGATATCTCGTTAACCGGCCGCATCATCGCAAATTTTCCTGAGAAGCTGACAGATGCGCAAAAGGTCCCTGATTACCTGACCATGTCGAGCGTCCTGTGCGACAATCCGACAGCGAACATCATCAAGCTTCCCAATATCAGCGCCTCCATTCCCCAGTTGAAGGGCGCGCTCAAGGAATTGCAGGAAAAGGGATACGATGTTCCCGACTACCCCGATGATCCTGCAACCGAAGCACAGAAAGAGCTGCAAGTACGCTTCTCCAGGGTGTTGGGAAGCGCGGTCAACCCCGTGCTGCGGGAAGGAAACTCCGATCGCCGGTCGGCCACCGCAGTCAAGGAACACGGTAAGCGCAATCCCCATCGGATGATGCGGGATTGGCCTGAGGTGTCCAAAGCTCGGGTTGCCCACATGACCAGCGGGGATTTCTACGGCACGGAGCAAGCCGTGACGATCGGCGCAGCGGGATCGGCGGTGATTGAATTCGTGGACCTCAACGGGCGTCCGACTGTACTTAAAGCTGATATCCCCTTGTCAGCTGGTGAAATCATCGATTGCGCCGCGATGGATATCAGAGAACTGCGCACGTTTTACGCAGAGGAAATGGATAAGGCCAAAGCTGATGGCGTGCTGCTTTCGTTGCATGTCAAGACGACCATGATGCGCGTGTCGGATCCGATGATTTTCGGTCATTGTGTGTCCGTGTTCTACGAGGATGTGTTTAAGAAACACCCGGCTGAAATGGACGAGATTATGGTGAACCCAGACAATGGGATCGCCGAGCTCTACACCAAGCTTCAGGACCTGACTGAGGAAAAACGGGCGGAGATTGAGGCAGATATCCAGGAAGTCTATAAGGTCCGGCCCGAGTTGATGATGGTGGACTCCAGCCGGGGCATCACCAATCTGCACGTGCCCAGCGACGTGATTATCGATGCCACCATGCCGGTGTTAGTCCGCGATGGCGGAAAAACCTGGGGTCCAGATAATGAGCTGCACGATACGGTGGCGATGATTCCCGACCGCTCCTATGCGACCCTATATCAGGCGGTTATCGAAAATTGCAAGGAACATGGAGCGTTTGACCCGGCGAACCTCGGCAGTGTGGCCAACGTTGGGTTGATGGCGCAAAGGGCCGAAGAGTATGGCTCTCATGACAAGACCTTTGCATCTCCCGGTAACGGGACTATCCGGGTCGTTGACGCATCGGGCACGACTCTGATGGAGCAGCGCGTTCAGGAAGGCGATATCTTCCGGATGTGTCAGACCAAGGACGAGCCGATACAGGACTGGGTCAAGCTTGGAGTCAATCGAGCTAGGATCACCGGCTCGCCGGCGATATTCTGGTTGGACCCCAACCGGGCCCACGACATTGAGCTAATCAAGAAGGTGGACCAATATCTGCCCACCCACGACACGTCCGGGTTGGAGATTCGGACCATGACTACCGTCGATGCGATTAAGTCCTCGATGGACCGCAGCAGGGCCGGCCAGGACACAATCTCGGTTACCGGCAACGTCCTGCGTGATTACCTGACCGACCTCTTCCCCATCCTGGAACTGGGCACCAGCGCCAAGATGCTTTCCGTGGTCCCCCTGCTTAAAGGCGGCGGGATGTTTGAAACTGGCGCCGGTGGTTCGGCCCCACGGCACGTCCAGCAGTTTCTGCAAGAGGGCCATCTGCGATGGGATTCCCTGGGTGAGTTCTGCGCTCTAGTCGCATCCTTTGAGCATCTAGCTCAGGTGTCCAAGAACGATAGAGTACAGCTTCTAGCCGACACCCTGGACGAGGCGATAGGGCAGCACTTGGAGTACAACCGGGCGCCGTCGCGCCGGGTGAAGGAACTGGACACTCGAGGCAGTCATTTCTACCTGGCTCTGTACTGGGCGGAAGCGCTGGCGAAGCAGACCAAAGATGCCGAGCTGCAAGCTCGCTTTACCCCGGTGGCCCAGGAGATGGCCGCCAACGAAGAGAAGATTGTCCAGGAGCTTAACGACGCTCAGGGACAGCCGGTGGACATCGGCGGTTATTACCATCCCAGTGAAGAGATGACCGCCAAAGCCATGCGCCCCAGCGCCACCCTGAACGCGATTATAGACGCGCTTTAGGAACATGCTGGCTGGCTGAGGCGAGGTCTTAAGCTAATCGGTTGTAAATCGGTAAAGTGAAGCCCCCGTACCGTAATGGTCGGGGGCTTCTTTATCGTCAGAATCAGGCAATGCCGTGCCTAAGAAGTGTTGGCGGGAGTGCGAGGAAGTCGAACCCACCTACCCCGCTCGTCACGAGGCACAACGGATTTGAAGTCAGTTAGAAACTGTATTCAGGCGTGGTATACGATGTTACTCAGTCCACTGGTGGAAGCTAAAAACACGATAGAACACAATATAGCAGCCCAGGAACGTGCACATCCCGTGCACATTGTTTGCTAGGTGGATACAATGGCCGGAAGCAGTTTACCGGGATGGGCCATGCTCTTATTCAAAATATTATTCCTTCTGAACTGATTGGGTCGGTGTTTGTCGGACTAACATAGCGGATGGTACCAACACTGGGGGCAGGTTATAATGGCCTTCGGCCCGAGCGCCGTGGTTTGTTATTAGCGCGAGTCTGCTGACTGTGGGATGGCATGCTGAACCGCGGCCACGGGACCGCAGATGACTTGGGGCTTGCGACCTCAGACATCATTTCGCTGCGGCAGAGTAATGGTATCTGGGGGTAAAAGACATGATGAACAAGTCAGACCACACGCTTTGGGCGTCTATAGCTTTTCGGCTCGTTATAGTCGGGTTGTTGACAATCCTTGTTTTGCTGTTCGCTGGCTGTGGTCTCACAGGCGAAGCTGGAGGCAAACCTAAGGGCACTCCGACTCCGATGGCAAGCCCGATTCCGACTTTCAAGGCAATCGCGGTTCCGACTCCGAAGGCAAGCCCAGTTCCACCCGTAATCAAGCCTGAGAAGACAGAGATCGCAAAGCCTGGTTTGAGCCTCCCCGACCTGACAGTACTCACACCCCAGATCCCACGGGTTGTTACAGGGCACACTCCAACACTCCCGGGCGGGGCAATTCCACTTGGGCCGGACTCTGCTGTATTCTACGGCACAACCGTGGGGCAAAATAGGTTTGTGCCCTGGGCCGGGTTTGGCTCACCTGTGAACGCTAATTTTAGACCGCCTGGAATGTCTTCGCCCCGCATAGCCGTCGGCGATCCACCGATAAAAGTGCTTGCCTTGATGGTGGATGCTAAAGACCACCGCTTCGCTGGCACGATCTTTGAGAGAATCGCCTACAAAAACACCTTTTTACAAGAGTTCGGGAATGATGTGGGGCCATTCTGGCTGGAGAATTCGTTCGGTGCCCAGGATGTGGAACTCGAGATGCCGCCCACACTCCTGCAGATGAACAAGGCGTTCAGGGACTACTTCAACGAAGGCTTCCGTAATGTCACACTGGTATCCAATGGACTAGGGACTCAGTGGGTGCCAAACCCATCTGGCGTGCGCGAGCTTACCGTAACCGGTGTAAATATAGTGGAATTTGAGGTGCGCGACACGGGTGCTATCAAATCTAAAAGCGATGTATTGGTAAGGTGGGAATTAATGCCCACGGACTCGTCCGGGGTTTCTGGAACTCTTAATCAGACCGACGTAGCAACTTCCTGCGAGGCTGCATTTGATTCGGTAAAGCGAAACTGGGTAACGTGCGGGTTCGACGCGAGTGGCGAGTTGGAGTTGAAGTTGGCCGGCAAGTTTGCGGTCGACGGTGCGTTTATCCGCGTCAAAAATTTATCCGCGTTTCGTAATAGGGACGACATCGGGTTTGATGGCCCAATGGCCCGGCCAGGGCGCTTCGATGACCTGACAGTACAGGCCTATTTGAGCAGCAAGGTTGTTCCAGGTGGTTTCCCAGTGACAGTCCCGGCGGGTACCACAGTTACAGTGGATATGTTAGTGCGTAATGGCGGTGTTACGGTAAACGGTGTTTTTAATAAAACCACATCGGCCCCCATTACGCGTAGTTACCAAGTTACACTGCCCGAAGGCGAATACACCAAAGCCGAGGTCGTAACTAAATTTCTTAACATACTGAATGCCGAGTTCACCTGGGTTGAGGCATATGGCGAAAGGCGGGACCAGTTTAGGTTCAGGATACACAATGACTACAGGGGCGGACACGCGGCCGTGGTAGTCGAAGGTGGTACCAACCTTGATATTATTGGACTGGACGGTCCCAGACGCCAAGACGGTGTCATCACCGAAAGCTCGACGAATACAGTACGGGGCAGCCGTAGTAAGATCGTGAGTGAGGCTCTTTCACACTACATCCTGTACCACGCCGAACAAGCAGATATTGATATCACCGCAGCCAATAAGGACGAACTCGATCAGTTGGTGACCAGTAAACTGGACGAATTCGATTCGTTCTTGGTCCTGTTTGTGGACGAGTACCTTGCCTCCCCCATCCCGGGGAAGCGTGCGGGAGCATCGCCCGATCAGATCTACAACATTGAGATTAACGGCGGCGCCGATACGTACCAGAAGCAGATTAGGGCTGGGTTTATGATTGGGACAGGCGCTGCGGATTGGCAAACATGGGCGCATGAACTGGGTCATAATCTTGGCTTATGGGATCTCTATGCCAAGAGTACGCACGACTCGCTGTACGCTAGCCAGGATTACTTGCGGCAATGGGGGATGATGAACAGCCATATTGGCGCATCGCATACGACGGCGTGGCACAAGACGAACCCCTTCCGCCGAACAGGCGATCCGTGGGTGAAGCCCGAAGATATAATCGATTTCACGGGGCCTGCCGATGGAAACGTGACTGACACTCATAAATTCACACTGATTCCTCTTGAATACCCGATGTCTGATTATCCCGACGCAGGGACTCCAGAATATCCGGCGTTCCATGTTGCACGGCTCGAGCTGAGCTCGAAACACCGGGTGATGCTGGAGCACCGGATGCCCGGCCCTGCTTACTCACAGCGCCTGCCTGGCCAAGCTGGTGATTATATCCCGCAAACGGCCCCCCCCAATCCAGCCACAGATGGCGGCCTGATCATAACCGACACTACTGATCCCTGGGCCCCACACCCTTACCGGTCACCGGTTCACATGCTGAACCCACACGGTTCCGATAACGCTCGCGGTCTGAATGTAGTGGGTCCATCGGATCCCCTGAGTTATCCAGATACGCTAGACCTTGCCAATTCGGTTCCTGCCTATGATGGCATCAAGATTAGCGCAATAAGCCGCGAACCAGGACCAGCAGGCAAGCCAGACGCAATGCAAGTTGAAGTCGAATGGGGACCAAGTCCCTATATTGAGCTGGAGATCCGCCCATGGGAAGCGCCGGCTACTTATGGCACGAAAGATATCTGGATCGACTGGACGGGCGACGACGAGGACTTATACGATGGCCCAGGTGAGGAACCACCCGTGGGTAACGGCGACAACACACACTACCATCCAGAGGGGGCGGCTATAAACAAAGTCCGCGTCCGTGTGCATAACAATGGCACGAAGGATGCCACAGGTGTAACTGTGCAGGCCAAAGTAAACACGCCTATGGGTCTTGGAAGTGCTGGCAAATTCCTTGACCTTGGCGCGGAATCGGACCCGCAGGACATACCAGCGGGCGGTTATAAAAACTTTGAGTTCGACTGGGCACCCAAAGAGAAGGGTCATACGTGCATACGCGCCGAAATCGTTCAAGGTGCGGTTGGTGATCTTGATCTTACCAATAACTGGGCTCAAGAGAATGTGACCGACTTCGAACCTTCGGCCGGTAGCCCGTACACCCCTTACGAGTTCACATTCGATGTCAACAACGATTACACCGTGCCGGCCGATGTAACGCTTATGCCTACTGGTCTGATTCCCGGTATGGTGTTGGAGCTTGAGAAGGACTACCTGGTGCTCCACGCCGATGAAGAGGTGACATTGCGCGGGCGCCTATTCCTGGACGAGGATGAAATCCCCCCTCATCCGGACGATCGCAAATATGAAATGGCATTTGCGATACACGCCTTCGTTGGAACCGAGGACGCGGACTTGCCGTTTGGCGGAGTGTCGGTAAATGTCAAGCCCGGCTACGCCTCAGAATTTGACCTGGACGGATTGGTGCGTGTGGCAGATGCACGCAACTTCGAAATTCCCGACCAATCCCTTTCGAAGCTGCAAGTGCTACTCAGAGACGAACTGAATAATTACCAAGGGCTTAGTGAAAGCTATTTCGAGGTTCGCGAACTTCCTGATGAGTACCTCAAGAAGATCAGCGGCTACGATAACCCTGCCGTGATTGTCGCTGGTCGCTTGGTCGGCTTGGTCGGTGCTGGCGACCAGCCCGTGACACTAAGAGGGGAGGTGGTGGATGCTGTGTTGGTTGATCAAGATGGCAACATATGGCAAAGCACCACGGACGTGCTGCCAGACGGGCGCTTTTATATTGTGTTTGAAGGTCCGCCACCCGCACCTGGTGCGGGCGAGCTAATGCTCTACTATTTCGGCGACCGGCTGACTTCGAGCACTTATGGTCCGAAACGAATGCTGGTACCGTGAGTTGGATTTCTTCCAATTGGAGTGTTGGCAACCAGCACAAAGGGGACACATTGGGACCCGAGAGATCAGGGGTGGGGAAGAGCTTGGGTGGACTCCCTGAGGGTCCGGTTATGAAGTCCTCGCCTATCGATGGTCTGGGCCTTCACTTTGACGGCGGCGGCCTGGCTGATTTCTGGCTGGGACACATCTGCTCCTTTCTGTGAGTACTTTACCTTCACCCCAGGAGCTCACGCCACCTCCAGACTCTCGGGTTTTCTTACCTCCCAATGTGTCCCATTATCGCTGACACCCTATACCTTAGGAAAGAAGCCCGATTCATGGACAGGGCAGAGTTTTTGCTGGGCGCCGCTCAAATCAATGCTGCCGCCGCGTTATAGATTCGGCAAATCCTAACTAGGGAGCTGAATAGCCAACGTGAATCGCAGAGGAGTAATTGCGTACACGTTGTCAGCAGCCCGGGAACGTGCACATTCTGTGCACATGAAAATCACCCTGTTCGTCTCCGAAACATGTGACAGGTGTGGCATAGTACTCCCCACAAGGAGAAGAAGAAATCCCGAGTCGATCTTGGCATAATCTTGATAAAACCAGGAGGAAGAACCCATGCATGCAGTCGTTCGACATTATTCCGGTCAGGGGGCTCACCAACTCTTTAGTGAGATTGAGGCACAGTTAAATGGCGTAGAAGAAGCGATCCGTTCCGTTCTTGGCGTAGTTACCTATACGTTACTTCGGACTGACAGTGGGGGGATATCGATTACTATCTGCCAGGACAAGGCAGGTGCAGATGAATCTGTACGGGTTGCCGCCGAATTTATCAGTAAGAACTGTTCTGCTCAAGCTAATCCACCTGTAGTCTCCGAAGGCGCCACAATTCTCCATATCAACTCTTAACAGATCGCTGGCAACCACGGCGCTACCACTATGGATATCTATTCCCACGTCCTCCCGGGCCTCCAAGAACAAGCAGCGATGGCTGTGCCGGCTAAGCTCTCCCGAGAATAGTCTGTGTACATTAACCCCAAAAAGAAAGCCCTGGCTTCAAAACCCAGGGCCTTTTCGTGCCTAAGTATTGGTGACCCGCCCCGGGGTCGAACCGGGAACCTACTGATTAAGAGTCAGTTGGAAACCGTGTTCAGGCGTGGTATACGATGTTACCCAGTCCACTGGTGGAAGCTACAAACACGATAGAACACAATATAGCAGCCCGGGAACGTGCACATCCTGTGCACATTCTTTAGTCACATTAGCTACCTTCCCGCCAGCATGGCTACGTGCCGCCTTGCGGACCAGACCATCCTCATAAGCCTTCTCTTTAGCCCTGGCGAATGAGTGAGCCGGGGACCGCGGATGGTCCGCCTATGAAAATAATTTTGGCTAATTTGTGGCTAAAATCCTCAGTAGGTAAACCACAGCATTAAGTTTGTCTAAGGCCTCCGGTGACGGGTTCTAGGGAGTACAATCCCAGCATAATTTCTCCAGTAGAGCCCACGTTTGATGCGAGATTCTAGATTGAACCAAGCCCAAACCGATGCCCCACCAAATGATTTTGTTGAAATCATCCATGACCTCAGTCGTATCGACGTCCAGACCACGAAGTTTTGGAGACTTACTCCATACGACGGAATAGTGCGTAAAAGTTATCACTATGATTCTAAAGGGACCCTATTCTTAGATTCCCATCCCGTAGAATGGGTAAATAAAAACCAGACGAATGTACGAACATTGGATTCCGGGTTGCTGGGGAATCGGATACCTGGAGTTGATTGGTACGATCGTTACAGCTTTGGAATATCCGATCCTAGACTAGTAGGAACCCCTGAAGTAAGCCCCCCAGATGAACCAGTCAAAGCCTTTTGCATGTGTGGTAAAGAAGGTCCTGACGACGAACAATGTGACGTCTGCTTGTACAACTTTTCGCACTTCAGCCATCCAGATTCCGAAACCGATAATCCGGGTATGAAACTGGTATCGAAATTTAGACAGGCCAATATTTCGTCTACTAAAGACGGACGCAAATGGAAAGGAAATGATTATGGGACAGGTCTTAAAGAAGCTCTATCGAACGACCAAGATATTGTGCGCCTAGTTCGAAACGTCGGTGCCCTTGAAATCCACAGTTTTTCTCAGAAATATCAAGGATGGGTGGTCGAGGGAGGAAGGCATTGCCGGAAAATTACTAATACAAGCGAATATTGGAGGAT
>Ga0315336_1007223_pt1 | contig 10802 bp, 9 predicted proteins | sample ASW5metaG_FD_204512 | JGI IMG/M metagenome (GOLD analysis project Ga0315336, IMG submission 204512) | Ammonia-oxidizing marine archaeal communities from Monterey Bay, California, United States - ASW #5 | ecosystem: Environmental > Aquatic > Marine > Intertidal zone | place: USA: California... | reverse complement strand
GGCGATGACCATCTGCGAGACGTCCTGGGGGATGCGGTAAAGCGTAATCGCCTTCGAGAAAATCTTCGCGCCGGCAACGATCAGGAAGATGGTCACCGTCGTATGCATGGCCTCGACGCAGGCTTCCTTGATTTTCTGCCAGTCCATCCGACGCATGGCGAAGGTGATGATCAATGACAGCATAAATCCGATGCCGGCCGCTTCCGTTGGCGTGAAAACGCCGAAATAAATGCCGAATATGACGACGGCCGCCAAAAAGATGGTCGGAATCGCCCGGACGCTGGCGCGCCGGCGCTCGTCCCATGTTGCCTTCGGGGCGATCTCGAACTGGCCCTTGTAGCGGGCATAGACCATGGAAAATACGGAAAACGCCACGGCCAGAAATATGCCCGGGCCAATACCGGCGGTAAACAGACCGATGATCGATTCCTCGGTAATGACGCCGTAGACGATCATGATGATCGACGGCGGAATCAGAATGCCCAGCGTGCCCCCCGCCGCCAACAGGCCGAGGACGAAGCGGCGGTCATAGCCACGCGACGTCATTTCGGGGATGGCGACCGTGCCGATGGTCGCCGCCGTTGCCACCGAAGAACCAGAGATCGCCGCAAACAAGGCACACGATGTGATCGTTGCGACACCCAGCCCGCCGGGCCAATGACCGACCCAGGATTGGACCGCGGCGAACAGATCCTTGCCGACGCCGCCCTTCAAAAGAATGTTCGACATCAACAGAAACAGCGGCACGGCAAGAAGAATGAAATTGTCGATACTCGAATAGAGCCCCTGCGGGATCATGATCGGGTTGAAACCTTCCATGACCAACAGAACCAAACCGAACCCGCCGAGCACGAAGGCGATGGGAATACCCGCAAGCAGCAATATCAGCAATACGGCGAGAATGAGAAAAGTCGTCACGATCCAAACTCCCGGGGATTGTGATCGTGCAAGGCGCCCTCGCCGCTGGGCGGTGCGCCGCGCAGCAATTTCCAGATTTCCGCCAGAGCCTGCAATATGAGAATGGAAAAACCGATGGGGATCGCCGATTCCGTCCAGGCCTTATGGACTTGGTTCATGGTTGCCGTGGTCCGCCCGACCTCGATGCTTTCGGCGACAATTGCAATCCCGTACCAAACGGCGACGAGGCTAAAAACGATAACCCAAATCAGGCCGAAAATCTCCAGGCCGCGGCGCACCCCGATAGGGAACCGTCCGGTCAATGCGGTGATGCGGATCAATGTATGGCTTTTGAGGACAAATCCCATGGCCAGATAGGTCGCCCAGAGCTGCAACAGGCGCGCCCCTTCCTCGGCCCAGGTGGTCGGTGCCAGGAACCCATAGCGGGCGACAACTTCGAAGGTAATCATCAAGCCGATGATGAAAAATGTCGCCGAGGCGATGGCCCCGAATTTGTCACTGATACGATCGATGACGCTAAGCATGTTTTATAGTCTCGGGTAAAATCCGACACGCAGCAAGAAGCGGAGATGGAACGCTTGTATGTTCCCTCTCCGCTCTTGTTGCGCTAGATGACGTGGTTGGCTTCTTGGTTACTTGGTGAGGGCATCCATAACCATTCTACCCAATTCGCCGGAATTCTTCAGATAGGCGTCAACAACAGGTTTACCGGAGGCGCGCCATTGGGCGACTTCCGCAGGCGTCAGTTCAATGACCTGTTTGCCTTTTTCCCGGGTAAATTTGATCGACGCGGCCTCAACGGTGGCAACCGCGTCATGCTGGTCTTTTTCGGCTTGCCGGCCGCATTTCGTCATCGCGGCTTGCTCGGATTTCGACAGCGACTGCCATTTCTTTTCGTTGATCAGGCTGACAAAGTAGATGTAGGCGTGTTCCGAAATGGTCACGACATCCATGACTTCATGCAGCTTGCGGGACTTCACCGAGGCCACGCCGGTCATGCCCGCATCCACCGTGCCGCGCTGATAGGCGACGAACTGCCGGGAACCGGACATGAGGGTTGCGGCGCCGCCGTTGGCCTTGACGAATTCACCCAAGGTCTTGCCGAAAACGCGGACTTTCAGGCCCTTCAAATCACTAGGCACGCGAACCGGCTTTTCCTTCTTGGACAAGAAAACGGCGCGGCCATACTCGATCCACCAAACCGGACGAGTGCCGGTTTTCAATAAAGCGTCATCGAGCATCGTACGGAGCGCGCCGCCGGGTTGCAGCATGGCGACGGTTTTTTCACGGTTGCCCGTGGCGAAAGGTACATAGAAAATCTCGATGGCGGGGATGGTGCCGGCGAAGCGCGCCGTTGTGCTCATACCCATATCGACGGCGCCGGAAGCGACGGCCTGCGGCACTTCTTTATCCTTATACAACTGCGCCGAGTCGTACATCTCGATCTTGATATCAGTGCTGTCGCCAACACATTTGATGAACGAATTGGCGTTTTTGGTGGCAAAATTCTTGCCCGGTAATTGCGTCGTATATCTAAGCGTCTTTCCTGCCGAAGCCGGTGTCTGGGCGAGGCCAAGCGTAAAGGCCCCAACGGCCAGCGCCAGCGCCGAATTCCGGAAAAGCGAATTGTCTAACATCTGATTCCTCCCTGTTAGATATGTTTTTGCGATACGAGCGTCTTCCGCACCCATACCCCCAACGAAAAATGACAAAATAACCCTATCATCGGGGCCTTGAATCGCCTAATAAAAAACGGAACACGTTCCATTTATGAGGCTGGCGATGAATACGAACCAAAAAATCAATTCTACAGAGTTATCCGCGGGCAACGACATCGCTGCCATCCGACAGGTCGTCACCTTGCAGGATTTACGCGTCGCCGATGTCGGGTGCGGTGCCGGAAAATTGGCGATGGCCCTGGCCGAAGCGGGGGCCGAGGTGATTGCCATTGAGCCGGATGCGGCGCAGGCTGCCAAGAACCGCGACAACCTTCGTCTGCCGGGAATCACATTCGCCGAGGCGCGGGCCGAAGCCATCCCCTGCCGGGATGCCGAGATTGATGGCGTGTTTTATTGCCGTTCCCTGCATCACGTGCCGCCGGCGGCCATGGACGCGGCGCTTGAGGAAGCGGCCCGGGTATTATCGCCGGCGCGCGGGTTTCTCTGTGTCATCGAACCGGACATGTCCGGGAAATGGTGGGCCCTACAGCGTCTGCATGCGGATGAAAGCGAAGTTCGGCGACTGGCCTTGGAGGCGCTTGATCGGACTGCTGTGAAATTGTTCAACCATTGCGCCGAATATTGGTACACGGTGAATATTTCCTATGCCGATTTCGAAACCTACCTTGCCCGGCAGAAAGCAGTAACGTTTCGCGATCCCAATGGCGCCCTGCTGGCGAGGGCCGAGGTCGAACAGCGGTTCGAAGATGGCCGGGCCGATGACGGCTATGTTTTTGGTCAGCCTATGCGTATGCGAGTCTATGAAAACAGGGCCAGGGAGGCCGGAAACGAATGAGAGCCATGCTAATTCCCGTGCCTGGCACCGACAGCTCCATGGGAGGGTTTTGAATGGCAATTCGCGCCGTCATGCGAGCCTTGGCTGTATTCGATTGCTTCACGCCGGAACACCCGCAGCTATCATTGCATGAAATCAGCGAAAAACTCTGTTTGGCGAAGTCGACCACGTTTCGGTTGGTTGGCACCCTTGTCGAAAGCGGTTTCTTGATCCAACTGGAAGATCAGCGCTATTGCATTTCTCTGAAGATGATGCGCTTGGGCGGTCTGGTTCAATCGACCTTGGGTATTCGCGATATCGCCAAGCCGGAGATGCGCGAGATCAACAAGTTGACGGGTGAAACCGTGGCACTCACCGTTCTTGCCGGTCACCAACGGACCGCCGTCGAAGTCATCGAAAGTTCGTCGCCATTGAAGCTGGTGTTTCACGTCGGCGACACGGTCAGTCTTCGGATCGGCGCCGTCGGCCGCGTCTTCCTGGCGCATCATCCGGAAGTATCCCTGGGTGATATTTTTGATGACCTCGGAAGCGACAAATTTGCGGTCGCGCCAACGGCCGCCGAATTGGCGGCGGTCCGTACGCAGGGAAGTTCCTATCTGGCGGGCACCCGCGCGCCTGGGGCTGCCAGTGTCGCGGTGCCCATCTTCGACATGCAGGACGTCAATTCGCATTGCCTGTCCATCGCCGGACCGGAAGGCCGAATTCTCGAAAACCAGGCGGCGTTCACACAGCTTATCAGCACCGCCGCGGCACGTATCTCGACACGCTTGGGCAGCGCGGTTATGCCGGTCACGCTGGCCGAGTGAGTGGATTAAGAACCAGCAGCATAAGGGGCGACAATATGAGTTATGAAACAATCACGGTGGTCAAGGACGGGCCGGCGTTCATCATTACTTTCAATCGGCCAGAGAAGCGCAATGCCATCAGCACCCTGACCATGGATGAAATGATGGCCGCGGCGGCCACGGCCGAGGACGATGCCGAGATCAGAGGGATCATCATCACCGGCGGCACGGAGTTCTTCTCCGCTGGCGCCGATCTGAATGACGCCCAAGCCTTGAGCGTGCCGACCGAGACGCTGGCTTATCTGAAGCGCTGGCATCGGTTGTGCCGGACTTTCGAGGAGCACAACAAACCGGTGCTTGCGGCAATCGAAGGGTTTTGCATGACCGGCGGCTGTGAGTTTGCCATGGCTTGCGATATCCGTATCGGCGCCGAAGGTTCAAGCTACGCCATCACCAGCGCGCGCATCGGCACCGTCGCCGGCGCCGGCGGCACACAGCGTCTGCCACGCATCGTCGGTCCGGCGAAGGCCTTGGAGATCATGTTCGCCGCCGAGCCCATCGATGCCGATGAGGCCTACCGGGTCGGTTTGATCAACCGGCTGGTGCCGAAAGGCACGGCGCTGGATGTGGCCAAATCGATGGTTGATCTCTACGCGACCCGCGCGCCCATGAGCCACGCCTTCATCAAACACACGGTCTACACGGGCATGCAGATGGATCTGGTTTCATCCCTCGACTACGAGTCGTTCATTGTTTCGACGATATACGAATCCGAGGACCGGCGTGAAGGCATCGGTGCTTTTCTGGAGAAACGCAAGGCCGTGTTCAAGGGCCGGTAGGCGGGGGGCGAATTATTTCAGCCCTAACGCAACCTTCATTTCCGCATTGACCCGACATGCCTGGCCGATAGGTTTGCTGACGACGGGCGGTGTTCCGGACAACCGCAGCGGACTGCCCAGAAGCGGCCAATCAACACCCGTTTCCGATTGCCGCCAAACGATCAGCTGGCGTGCTTCCGTATGTGGATGTACGGCCACCTCGGCGACACTGAGAACCGGCGTGCAGGCTGTTCCTTGCGCATCGAGAACGGCTGACATTTCCGCCCGCGTCAAATCGGTTTTCGAACCCACCTCTGCCGCGCTCACCAAGAGATAGCCGTCTTGGCATTTGACCATGCTTGTTTCGGCGTCGACATCCGTCGATGGGGCATTCCATAACGGCGCCGTAATCCAGGCGGCGACGTCCTGCATGGAAAGGTCGATGAATTCCCCTTTGCCCGAGACACCGCGAAAACGAAGCGCCGCGAGCAAGGCGAACAGGCCAGCCTTGCCACCCATCAAATCGCCGACCGATATGCCGGCCTTCAGCGGCATGCCGTCCTGGGCGTTCGCGTCCATCACGCCGGACATGGCTTGGATCACGGTATCGAAGGCGGGGCGCTGACCGTAGGCGGAGTCGGTGCCGAATCCGGAAATTGCGCAATAGATCAAGTCGGGGTTGATCTTCGCCAATTCACCGCGGCCAAAGCCGCGCCGGGCCAACGATCCCGGTTTCAGGTTCTCGACCAGAATATCGGCGGAGGCGACAAGCCCGGTGAATACCGCTGCATCGTCGGGATTATTGAGATCGACGGCGAGGCTTTGTTTGTCACTGTTGCTCATGACGAAAAAATAGCTTTGGCCATCGTTGCTGGGTTGCCACTGACGCGCTGCATCGCCTTCCAAGGGCTCGATCTTCAGAACCTCGGCCCCGAGCGTCGCCAAATGCCGGCTGCTTAGGGGCGCCGTCGTGTACTGGCCAATCTCTAAAACCCGGACCCCCGCTAGAGGCCGTTCGGGACGGCGCTCAGAGGTTGCATCATCCGGTTCGGGTATCGCTGACGGGCGCAGGGCCTCGATGAAGGCGCGATCGGCATCCGGTTCGGGAATGCGCGCCGCCGCTCGCACCGGCGCGGCATCGGATTTCAAGATCGCCCCCGGAATACGGACGGTCCCGCCACCGGCGGGGTCATCCAAATGATGGATCATCGAGCGGTGCGCGAGATTGATATCTGTCTCGTTTGTCTCGACACGCACGATGGGGCCGCAGGCCACGCCGGCGGTCAGAAGTTTCTCCATGCACGCCGCCAGATCATAGCGGCCGACCCAGGCCTGCACGGCGGCATCGATATCGTCACGGTGATCGACCCGGTCGGCGAGGGTGACGAACCTGGGATCGGAGATCAGCTCCGTCATTTCCATGACGTCACAGATCAAACGCCATGAATGGTCCGAAGCGGAACAGATCAGTATCCAGCCGTCCCTTGCCGCATACGCGTTCCACGGTGCGCACATGGAATGCCGGTTGCCGAGGCGTCCCGGGTCGCCGCCGCCGAAATAGGCCGGCAGGAACGTCCCCAAACAATTGATCGCACAATCGTAGAGCGCCATATCGATATGCTGGAATTGACCGCATTGGTCTTTGCTGATCAGCGCGGCGACGCATGCAGAGGCGCCATAGACGGCCGTGGCGTATTCGATGGCCGGCATTTTCATGATCACCGGCGGGCCATCGGCGGGCCCTGTCGTATGTGCGGCCCCGGAAACCGCCTGGACCATGGCGTCCGTATAGGCCTCGCCGGCCAGGGGGCCGGTTTTTCCGAAGGCGGTGAAATCGCAAACGACGGTCTTGGTGCTCCATGCCTTGATGAACTCGGGTCTGTACGGATCATCAAGATCGCTCGACAGCAGAACGATATCGGCCATGCCGATCAGACGGATCAAGACTTTGGCGTCGCCATCAACTCCCGGATCAATGCAGAGGCTCTGCTTCCCGGCCGCGAACAAGGCCCGCTGCGGCCATTTTCCGGAACTGCCGGGCGTGCCGTCCCGCGGCTCGACGAATATGACCGTGGCGCCGGCTTGAGCGAGCAATGATCCGCAGGCACCGGCAGCGATGCGGCCACCGAGTTCAACGACTGTGACGCCGTCGAGCCAGCCCGGGCGGTTATCTGAAGGCATCGATCCCGACCAGTTCCCGGCCCTGGATCAAGGCGAGAATGCCGCTGATGCCATCGGGTACCGGCAGCATGCGAACGTCCCGATAGAGCTGTTCCAGACCGCTTTCCCGCGCGATCCCCATGGCCCCGTGGACCTGGATGGCTTCGGAAATGGCTTTCTCGCAGGCCTCCGTCGCATACCGCTTGGCCATGGCCGAGGAGCCATTGGCCCGTTCGCCCCGGTCCATGGCATCCAGCGCCGAGTAGCAAAGCAACCGGCTGGTAACGATCAAGGTTTCGATGTCGGCCAGCTGTTTCTGAATCAATTGATGACCGCCTATCAGCTTGCCGAACTGTTTGCGGACGCCAGCATATTCGACGGCCGACTCAAAAGCTTTTTGCGCCAGATGGACGGCCGACAGTCCGACCAGGGGTCGGTTGCCATTCCAGGTCATGGTCAGCACCTTCGCCGCGTCGCCGGAGGTGCCCAGCGCATTGGACGCCGGCACCCGGCAGTCGTCGAAAACAGCCTCGCTCAAATGACCTTGGCGCATGCCCAGGGTCTCGATATCGCGAGTTTCAAAGGGCGAGACCTGGCGCTCGACGACGACCCGACGCAAACGGCTGTTGCCTTTGTCGTCAGTGCCATCGGCACAGGTCACATTGATGATGTCGCATATATCGGCGTTGGTGATCCACATCTTGGTGCCGTTGATGACCAGTTCGTCGCCGTCTTCTTCGACGCGGGTCTTAACTTCGCGCGGGTTCGATCCGACGTCCGGTTCGGTGGTGCCGGTGCAGCAGATCTTTTTGCCGGCCAGCAATTCCGGCAGGAATTGCTGGCGCTGTTCGTCGCTGCTTTCGGCGAAGATGCGGGCGATTGTGCACTCGTGGGCAAGTAGCGACATGGCCATGGCCGGCGGCATCGCCTCGTAGATTAATCCATACTCAAGCATCGTGAGGCCGGCACCGCCGTCTTCTTCGGCCAGCCGGGGCGCCGTCAGGCGCTGCGCCGCAAGAACCTCATAAACGCGTAACAAGTCCGCCTTAGGCAGCGGTTTGTCGGCATTGTTGGCATCCAGAATGGGTTGGATATCGCGCGCGACCATGGCGCGGGCGGAGTCCTGGATCAGTTCTTGTTCGGGGGAAAGCTTGAAATCCATAATTTTGGTTCCCGCCCTAGGGCATGGTGAAGCCGCCGTTGACGCTCAAGACCTGACCGGTGATCCACGATGCCCGGTCACTGACGAGAAACGAAATGATGCTGGCATGGTCTTCCGGCTCGCCGATGCGCCGCAATGGATACATGCGTTCCACCTTCTGCACGCGACGCGCATATTTTTCCTCGCCCATTTGCTGGCGCAGATTATCTTCGCGCTCAATACGCAATTCCGTATTCGTCGCGCCGGGCGAGACGGCGTTGATGGTAATCCCGTGCTGGCCAACCTCCTGCGCCACCGACTTGATCAAGGCGATGACGCCGCCTTTCGCGGCTGCGTAGTAGGACAGCCGCGCCTGGCCGATGCGGGCCGAGTCCGTGGCCATGCAGACGATGCGGCCGTATTGCCGCTCGATCATGCCGGGCAGGACGACGTGCAGAATGTTCAACGGGCCATAGAGGCAGATGTCGATCATCCGGCGCCAGTCTTCCGGCGCTGAGTCAACGAACAACTTGTCATCGACGATGGCCGCGGTGACGACGACGATCTCCGGCGGTCCGAACTTTTCGGTGACCGCGTCATTCATGGCCTGCATGTCTTCCAGTTTCGTCACGTCGGCTTGCAGACCGAGCGTCTCGGCCCCAGTTTCCGCCGCGAGCTTGGCTGCCGAGGCGGCGACGCCGTCGCCATTTAAATCGGCCAACACCACTTTTGCCCCGGCGATGGCCATCTCCCGGCCGGCGGCGAAGCCGATACCGCGCGCGCCACCGACGATCAGCGCGACTTTCCCGTCAATCCCCAAATCCATTCCAAACCCCCTCGAAAACATTCAGTCCACGCGCCGGTTCTCGCCATCCAAATGACGGGATTCGGCATCGAAAATTGAATTCCACTAGACGATATGCGTTCCAAATTGTAATTTGCTTAAGGATCAGGTGTCAAATTTGCACATGGGCGGAGGCCCTCGACATGAGCGAAAGCGGTGGTAATTCATGTTTGCCGCTAGAGGGTATTCGGGTTGCCGACTTCAGCCGTCTGCTGCCGGGTCCCTGGTGCGCGCAATTTCTTTCCGACCTGGGCGCCTCGGTGGTCAAGGTGGAGATGCCCGGCACCGGCGACATGAGTCGTCACAACCCGCCGCTGTTCGATGATACCAGCGTCTACTTCAACAGCGTCAACGGCGGCAAACAGGGCATTGCTCTCAATATGGCCTTGCCGGAAGGCCGGGAGATCGCGCACCGCCTGATCGAGGCATCGGACGTGGTCATCGAGTCGTTCCGGCCCGGCGTCGCCAGAAAACTCGGGATCGATTACGAAACCGTGGAAAAGGTCAACAGCCGCGCCGTCTATTGTTCGATTTCCGGCTTCGGCCAGGACGGGCCGTTGGCGCATATTTCCGGTCATGATTTGGTCATCCAGAGCCTGGCCGGGTTCATGACGCTGGGCACACCCGACGGTGAGGTGCCACAGGTGCCCGGCTTTCAGGCCGCCGACTATGCCGGCGCCGCCATGGCCTGCATCGGCATCCTGTCAGGCTTGATGAACCGGGATCGCAACGGCAAGGGCTGCAACATCGATCTCTCCATGTTCGACAGCCTGTTCGCCATGTGCAACATCACTCAGACCGGCGCCATGGCGAAGGCGGCGGGGGAAGAGAATCCGTCTCTGATGGAAGCCTGGGGCGGCAATCCGCGCTACGGCACCTATGCGACCCGCGACGGCAAAGCCGTCGCCGTGGCGCTCCTGGAGACACGGCTGTGGCGGAGTTTTTGTGAGGCCATCGGGCGGCCTGATCTGGTTGACGATGACGAATCACCGGAGGCGCGCCACAGCGATCACGGTGAACGCGCCGAGGAATACCGCCAGGCCATCACCCATTACTGTTTGTCCAAGGACCGTGATAAGTTAATCGACGAGATGGTCGCGAAGGGGGTGCCGCTCTGCCCCATCCATACGCCCGAGGAGACGCTGAATTCGGATATCGTCAAGGGCCGCGGCCTGATCGAATTCATCGACCATGTGAGAGGCGCCAACATTCCGCAAATCGTCAACCCCCTGGCCGGATCCGGCCTTGTCCGCCGCCACCGCACGCAGGCGCCGGCCCTGGGTGGCGATCGCGACGCGATCCTTTCGGAACTGGGCTATGATGCGGCGGACCTTGCACGGTTTGTAAAAGCCGGCGTGATCCAGCCATGAGTTTAGAAAATATGGAAAATGCGGCGCGCGCCGCCGAATACGCCGCCGGCGCCATGGACCGGCAATTGCCTCCGGACGTCACGGAAGCGGCGCGCATGTGTCTGGCCGATTGGCTGGCCGTGGCCATCGGCGCTCATGATCAGGGAGCCGGACAGGCCGCCCGGAATACGGCGACGGCCTGGTCGACGGTTGGCCGCGCCCCGGTCCTTCAGGGTGGCCGCCAAGCTGCCATCGCTTCGGCCCTGATCAACG
>Ga0315336_1007221_pt1 | contig 10805 bp, 12 predicted proteins | sample ASW5metaG_FD_204512 | JGI IMG/M metagenome (GOLD analysis project Ga0315336, IMG submission 204512) | Ammonia-oxidizing marine archaeal communities from Monterey Bay, California, United States - ASW #5 | ecosystem: Environmental > Aquatic > Marine > Intertidal zone | place: USA: California... | reverse complement strand
ATATTCAGGTTATGGTATGGTCCAGTCCCTTAAGTCGCATCCGGATTTTAGTAGTGATAGATCCGAAGAAGAAATAAAACTATTAAAGTCTAATTGTGAAAAGTGTTTAGAAGGTAGCGCTAAAGACTCGAGTATACGAAAAATGCTAGCTAATATAAAAAAAGATTCAGATACATCCAGTAAATTTTCTAGTCATACGTGTGATGCATTAGCTTATAAATGTGAGGATCCTACAATGTATGGGATTATTAATAGTCCATGGAGTGAATGTGATGATACAGATAATATGGGTATAATAGATAAAATCATATGTTTTATGCTTAATTCCGGTATTATAGATTATTATGGGGTATCGGTACGTGGGGGAGGTGAATGTTTTTTAAAAATACAAGCGGATAGAACCTTGTGAATATAATTTTAATACCATTTTTTAATATAATGATTATAATAAAATGATCATTGTATTTGATAAATATACATTTATATCATTATTTTTAACATCCACGGCTATAATTAGTGTAAAACAATGGATATATGGAATATTTGTACTTATATTAGGTATTACTGTATTAGTTCAATCATATATAAAAAAAAAACCTACAAAAATAATTTCCTATAGCGCCTTAGCAATAGTCGTTATAGTAAGTTTATATATATTGGTTAAATCACGTATGGATATGCGTCGAAAAATATATACAATAATATTATTAATATTATCTATATGTGTAGGTATATATTCACATATATATAAAAGTAAAAAAATATTTACTTTTTGGATATCCAAATATCTATCTATGTGTATATTTTATATAATGTTAATAAATGTATCTATAATACACGATAATCAAATTATATTATATAATATATATTACTATATTACAGGTCCTAAAATAAAACAAATAAAAAATAAAAAAGACGAAATTAAAAAAATATACGATGATGATGAAAATGATAAAGATGATGATGATGATGATGATGATGATGATGATGATGATTACGATGATGATGATTACGGTGATGATGATTATGATGATGATGATGATGGTGATGATGACGATGAATAATATATATGGATTTTATGGTATATGTGCTTATAAATAAAATAAGCAATTAATGCTCCTACCATAACACCTATAGCATCATGTATAGGTCGTTTTTTGTATTTATGTTTAGATAAATATTCTTCTAAATATGAAAATAGTAATATCGCAATAGATGATGCAATAGCACTAGTGATTACATTAGATAAGATATGATCTTCTGTATGATATAATATTTTATCTTCCATTTCTTCTTCAACTATAATTTCGAATAAAGCATCTATGATACCAAATATAATGGATGAAAATATTATAATTATAAACCTCATTATAATTATATTAATATAATATATCTATATCTTTTAATATTCTCAAATATAACATAATAGAATCTTTATTTAAATTACGGTTCATAATATATTTCACATCTTTTAATTGACAAGGACGGTCATTATGAAGCCATACTTCAAATATATCTGGTTCAATACCATAAGCTTGTCTATCTAATAAATGTAATATTAAACTATCTCGTTTAGGGTTTTCTGAAATAGTTTCTTCTACATATTCATATTCGGTATTATCTCTTTCAATAGTATTATCTCTTACAAATGTATCATCAATTTGTTTCTGTGGACAAGAACGACTATTATGACCACACTCTCCACATGTACTACATTTACGTGTCATTTTTGTTGGTTTTTCACCTTCCATTATATTATATTTAAACAATTTATAATTTTAAATCAAATTTTTAAGTAAAGCTATTTAAAAGATTTATTTTATATATAAGTATATGACGATCCATTATTCTGTGGAATCGTTGAGATTGTTATTTTTATCTGAACAATTTGTATCAGATAAAAATGAACATGAAAAAACTAAACAAGAGGAATTAAATGGATTATTAAAATCCATAAATTCTATTGAAATTAATAAAAATTATTATAGAACAGGTATTCATGTAAAAAATCCTAAATATAAAAACCGAATATCAGATGATACGGTTTTAATTAAATCATTTAAATCTTCTTTAAACAAAATGTCATCTTTAAATTATCAAGAATTATGTAACAAATTATCTAGTGAAGTGGTTACAAAAAAACATTTATATCCATTATTTATTCAAAGTATTCTAGAACAATCATTACTTCATCACACATATTGTAAATATTATGCCGAATTAGTGGACCGCTTTCATTCAATATTTAATAATTTACCTTTATTAGAACAACACCTAGATGATTGTTACCGTAAAATAGTGGATTCTGAATTAGATTCATCTAGTGAATATTCAAATTTATGTTCCAAAAATAAACAAGTGGATCAATTAATAGGATATAGTATATTTATCTCTGAATTAGAAATGAAAGGTATAGTAGATGGTAAAATAGATATATCGATTCAATCTATTTTGGAACAGATGAAAAGTGAATTATCAGAAGATGAATTGTATAAATGTATATTATGTTTAACAAATATATTTAAGGTAGTGTATTCAGATAAAGACATTTTACCGGAATATATCACGTGTTTGACTGAAATTAAAGATAAAATTAAATTTATGAAAATTAAGTTTAAAATTATGGATATTTTAGAGGGTAGATGATATAATGGAAGGTTGTCCTATACATGATTATGCAAGTATATCCTCTTACGCTAATTTTAATAATGAGCTTACATGTTCGCCTGAATCTATTATGCAAGACTTAGGTAATTATACGGTAAAACCATGGTTACCTATGATAACTATGAAAGAAGAATTAATTAATCATATGAAAGATGAAGTCGTAACTACTAAATTGGATGATGAAGATGAAAATTATTTAGAAGGTTTATCAAATCGTATTATTACATTTATAGATATTCTTAAAACACAGCAGAGTAAAATGGATGAAGCAGAGGAAATTATGAAACAAACGATCCTTGAGAATCAAAAAGATATTCAGGTGTTTACTACGTTTATAGAATTTTTAAGTAAGATTTCGGGACAAACAGATAAAGATATAGCACCTATACAATCACAAATCAATAAGGTATGTGAAGATATACAAAAAAATAGTAAAATGAAAGAAGTAAAAGATCAATATATTTATGAAAAACAAAAATTTCATAAATACTTAAATATCGTCAAATTATTGAATCAAATGAATGTAGGATCTACTTGTTCTATTTGTCTCCAAGAAAATGTTAATTCTTACTTTAATCCATGTGGTCACACCGCATGTTCCAAATGTAGTGAAAAAAATAATGATTATAATGATAATTGTTGTCCTTTATGTAGATCGTCAATACATAGTGTTCATAAATTATACTTTAGTTAATTATTCACAAGGCATTTAATAATGCCTTGTAAAATTCTCTAGCATTCTTCTTAGATTTCTTACGTTTAATAAAGATATGATATTCATCCTGATTCAAATGAATAGCATATTTACTTTTCACTTTTAAAGATATCTTATTATCTTTAATGGCTTGTATAAATCCTATATGTTCTATATGTAACGTAGATCTATCTATGCAATATATTTTATCGTTTAAAAATAAATCATTATTATCATCTAGATAACCATAGTCTTCTACTTCAGATTTAACAGTTGTATCTAAATAAAATAATAAGACATTTTTTTTTATATCGTATATATCAAGAATAGGTTTGAGGATATCAATCATATATTTACTATATACAATAAATCTTAAAATAATATGGGAATATAGAAGGATAAAGAAGACGTCGTTAAATAATTATTTTATAACTCTTATATATAATGCCTGTGAATAAATACAATATTTATATCATTTGTAAAAATGAAGACATATTTAATAAGAAGGCACACATACTAAATGATAAATACAAAAGTAAGATTTGTCATATTCAATGGATTCCTGCCGAATACTTAACATTAACACAATGTAATCAACCGATGTTAAAAAAGTTGAAAACAATGTACAACACGAAAAAGAAATCTATTATCGCGAAGTTAGGATGCACGGCTGCCCACAGGAAAGCACTCCTCGCTATTTACAGTAATCAAACTCATAACAATTTAATCTTAGAAGAAGATGCTGATTTAATGAGTGTTTTACCTATGCCACCAGGTAAATCATGTTATATGGGAGGTTGGATTGTTCCTCCTTTAATATCTCAGACAGGGAAAGTAGATATTAATCTTAAACCGAATAAAGGTATTAATAAAGTAGATTATGATAAGTTTAAAATCATCACAACCCATGCGTTATTTATCAAGGATCACATGGAAGCAACTGAACTTTTAGATATGACGATTGAACCAGAACAAATAAAACCTTATGATATCTTTTTAGCGGGGAATCAGTTTTTTAAAGATTATTATTATCCAGCTGTCTTTGTTCAAGGTTCCCATAAATCTGATATCGATGATAAAGGAGCCGACGTTAATTATTACAGAACGTATAATTATGGTCTAACAAAACCTAATGAGAAGAAAGAGAAAGGGAAATTAAAGAAAGGGAAATTAAAGAAGACTAGACGAAAGAAACATAAAGGTGGTAGCCACCTATCATGGAAAAGGGAGTATGAAAAATGTGAAAAGAAATGTAATAAATATAAACCATTATCTAAACAAAGAAATACATGTTATAATGCCTGCAAGTACATGTATGGTACTAGATCTAGAAAAAATAGAAAGAAAACTAAACGTTTAAAAAAACGAAAATCCCTTCTTAAGAAACGCTAAACCCCCTTGTTCTTCTTCATTAATTTGTCCGGTTGAATCGATGGTCATAGCTGGTCCATCATCTTCTTTTTCAGATTCTGGTTCGACTTCATCAACTAATCCGTCTAATTCATTTAAGCCATCCATAAATTTAGTTAGGACAACCATCTTCGGTTGTATACCTGTTAGAAGTCCTTTAAATGAATGTGTTATAAAATTCATTTCTTTTTTAATCATATTCAAAGTTATTAGATAATTTAAGAATATGGTATGAATATTGTCAGGTATATCAAGGTCTTGTTTTTCACTTAAAAAGGTGGAAAACGCACTTGAATCTTCTTTCAATCTGTTAGAATATTCCAGATAGGTAGCTTTCGCTTTACATGATAGATCTATAATTATATCTTTATGTTTAGGATCTATCATTTTACTTTTTGTCATACTATCGGCAGTATGTGATTTTATTCGACCCATACAATCATAACACTCCGTATGTAGGTCTCGGACTTTACCTTGAATTAACCCCGCAAATTCTGATGTCATAGGTTTATATTCTGCTTGTCTTGTTTTGAGACCATCTTCTAATATTTTTAATTTATGACCACCATCCTGTGAACATTTTTTTTCATGTATAAATTGACTATAATCCATTAAATCATCACCTTCTGAATAGTTACATTGATTTAATCCATCAGTAAATAAATCTACCGGTGAAATATCTAATGTCCATTCGTGGATAACATTTTGAATATAATGTCTTATAAATGCATTATCATTAATTAATTCTAATAATTTATTTTTTATTTGATAACGTAAAACTGATAAAATATGAATTAGTGATTTTTTATCAGATTGACAAAGAATTAACAAATGTTTTAAGACAGACATTTCAGTCTTTTGATTTTTTAATTTGTTCGCAACTTCTATTGGCTCATGCATATCTATATCACCCGAAACACATTTGTTTATTATATTTTCTAAATCATAATAATTTAGTTGATCCATTATATAATTAATACATAATATAATTAATTAATTAGACGAATTTGGTTATTCACTTAATCATTGGTTTCATAATTAGGATCAATGGTTATAGTTTTCATATCACCTTTATTTATATTGATACCTTCTGAAATTTTTATATTTTTAATATCATCTACCTTAATATCTAATTTAATATCTTCTTCTTCAATATCGGGGAAAAATATATGTTGATCCTCTTTTTTTAGTAAATGGATCGTTTTATCTTGAATCCCCTCAATAACTTCTTTAACTTCTTTAATTTCTTTTTTAGGGTTAAATTCATTATATAAGTTAGTATGAAGTGTATTCTTCGGATAATATAATTCAACGCATCCTACTTCTGAGCGCATATGTAGAAATTCAGCCATATATAAAGATTTATCTATATTCATATATAACTATACTAGATAATGTTACAACAATTTTTAGACGAAACTAAAGTAGAAGTTGGAATTGATGAAGCTGGAAGAGGATGTTTATTCGGTCCAGTGTGTGTGGGTGCGGTTATTTGGCCAAATGAAGATCCTTTACATAATGGATCTATTCCTCCAGAAATAAAAGATTCTAAAAAAGTATCGGAAAAAAAAAGACTTATTTTAAAAGAATACATAGAAACAAATGCTTTAGCATGGTCCGTTCAATTCATATGTCATGAAGAAATAGACCAAACGAATATATTGAAAGCAACGATGAAAGGAATGCATCAGTGTATCGATGATATCAGGAAACAAGTAAAGATAGATACTATCTTGGTGGATGGTAATCATTTTAAAATTTATACCGATGAAGATTTAGAATGTATAGATCATAAATGTGTTATAGGTGGTGATAATACTTATAAAAGTATAGCAGCAGCCTCAATCTTAGCTAAAACACATAGAGATAACTATATCTATGAATTAGTGAAACAAAATGATGTCTTAAATAGATATGATTTCAACAAAAATAAAGGATATGGAACTAAATCACATATGATGGCTTTAAAAGAATATGGTCCGATTGAAGGTCATAGATTATCATTTAAACCATGTTATTAATTAAGATGTATTGACTTAAAGTGTTTTGATACTAGGTATTTCTTCTTCCGGTTCTGGTTCCTTCTCTACTGTAATGTTACCACTTAACTCAGATAAAATATATTTATTTTCCAAATAATAGGCTAATTTCAAATATAATTGATCAAAATTCATTAAAAAACGACTTTTTTTAATAGTTTTTAATTGTTTCATTTTTTCTTCTTCCCGTTTAATATAATTATTTTTTTCTTCTGGGCTGTAGGAATTGAATTCATTAGGTGATAATATTTTTTGTGTTTCATCTATACTATCTATCTCAGTTGTTTTAAGCTCTTTAAATTTTTGAATAAATTCATATCTATTCAATTCGGTTTTCATCTCTTCTATATTTTTAGACTTAATATTATCATTTATTACCTTTATACACATACTCATATATGATATATCACTATTCGTCTCCTCACCGTGTTCATCGCTTACTATAATATAATAATAGTTTAAGTTATTATACGTCCAATTGTCTGATAAATCTTCTATAGGTTGATGTTGTATGATTCCTTCATGTTTCATATTTGAAATATGAATAAAAGGATGACCTAGTTTGACACCGTTGATACCATTGTCAAGGTCTATTATAGCTTTATACATATTTAACGCATCTACTATATCGTTATTAATATTATGTTCATCCATTATATCGTCACTCATTATATTAGATTATAATTAAATTTATAATGTTTTTTTATATTAGACGAATATTATTCGTTATAGGATGAATTCGCTCGCTCACTCGGAGCCCTGGACCACATTGCCCCATAATGTAAGAGATTCATCACATAACGTAACTAATATGCCCAATTCAACAATTATAGGCCTAAGTATTTCTTGGGTATCAATGACCTTTTCAAAACAATCTATGGCCTCTGGAAATATTGATTTTAATTTCTCTGCTTCAGATTGACCCTGACCCTCAATTACATTTTTCAATGCATTAGCACTTTTTTTATTTGTATTCAAATTCTGTATTTGCGCTTCTTTTTTACTCAGTATTTCTGGGGCCTCCATATTAGACCGAATAAGTATTTCCTTGTTCGTAGTCAAAACCATTATATGTCTTTTTAAAAATAAAATAAATAAAGCTACGTATTTTTCAATAATGTGTATGATACATTTATTACATTTAGCTTGAAGCTCTTTGAGTGTGTCAGAATGCTGTTCGCTGGCGTTTGATGAGCTATCTTTGAGATTTCGAAGCTCTGATTCATTTTCAGTCATTTGTCCTTTCAATTGCTGCTCAGTATTACTCGCTGTAGCCAATTGACTCTGCAATCCCGCAAGTTTTTCTTCAGCGTTTATATGGTCCTGGTTTCCGCTTTTCTTCAGATCTAATAGTTCTTTTGCAGCATTTTTTATTTGTCTTTGAAGAAGCTGTATTCCTGTTCGTTGAGTTGACAATTCAGCCTTAGCCTCCTCCATTTCTTTCTTGTTTCTCTCTAAGTTAGCGCTCTCTCTTGCACGTAATTCATCAATATCTATAAACGATTTTTGAAATAGATCTATTAGCTTGTTAATTAAGTTATATGCATTTTTTATATTTTGTTTCTGTTCTTCAATTTGATCTGAGCTAAGAGGATCACCTAGCTCCTTATCTAATACTTCCTTAACTTTTTTTAAATTAGCCACTATATCGTTCTGTTCTGGGGTATCCTGAGCTAAACCACTTTCTATTTTATCCAAGACATGAGTCACCATTGTTCTCACTTGTTCCACTATTACCTTACTCCAAGCAATCCCATCTAATTTCAGGGGTACGGCAGGGTAGCTGTCTTCGACCTTCACCGGTTGTGCGAGCCCTGATTGTGTGACCTCCCCTGCATGGAGTTCTCTTTCTCGGATGAAGGTGGAGGAATTTACAGCTATATCTTTATCACTATCATTACGTTCCACGTGCTTGTAATGGGTGCTCAGCGTACCTCTCGGTAATAATGCATCCGCCTGGCCAGACCGTAAGTCTGTTTTTTCTACATGTGTCATTCCTTCTCTGATATAGGTGCAGGAGCTATGTGTTTTAGGATCTGCTCTACCAGGCCCCGACATATGCTCATTGATGATTCCCTTACCAGTCTCTTTGCCACTCCAACCACAATACGCGCACTTGTAAAACACCTGCTCATCTGTTAGACGATCTGAACTACCTTCAACAATTCTATTTTGTTTTTCAGGGCTCTCTATAGGGTCTTTGAATCGGGTAGAGGGTGCATGCACACTCTTCTTTTCTCGACGTGATTTTGGTGGCATAATATAATATATATATATATATATTATAAATTATTATATTTATTGAATATTATATAAATATTGAATAATAGGATTTAAATCATATTTATATCCTTGTAATTGATATACCATTAAATGTTTTGGATAAATACCATTATAATAATCTAAACATATTTGTATCAATTCGTTTTCATATGGTTTTAGATTATCAATATTTGATTCAAAAGGTTTTACTAAATGAATGGTTTTATGTTTTTTAATAGATGGTAAATATACTAATTGTAATGCTTTATCTAAAGAATACTCTTTAAATAAATCCGTTTTTATATTAGAATATTGACTCTGAAATATATATAAGTAATTTATCACCTGTTTCAATGCGTTTACATTATTTTCTAAATCATTTATTAATTTAGTTTCAGGGTATATACCAAGATAATAATTAATACATTTATCTAATAAATTTAATTCAGAAGGATTCATTTTGTATTTATATTTTGATTGTAATTTACTAATAGTAGATGTATCACTTTTAACTATATCAGAATCTGATAATAATATATTAAATGATTTCTCAATAGATATTTTAGGTAACTTAATTAATTCTAATGCATCCGTAATACTATATTGTTTTGTATTTAACAGGGGTTTTATATCATTATATATATGTTTCCTAAGATATCCTTTATTTTCTAATATTTTTTGTAATTTATATAATATTTGAATTATTTTATATATATTAGTAGTTTTTTTTAACTGATTGACCATTGTTTTTTTAGGAATAATTCCTTTATAATAATTTAAACAAGTCGTAAGTATAGGTTTATCGTTAATATCTAATAATGAAAATACTTTAGATATCAATTGATCAAATTGATAATCATCCATTTGTGTTGTTATTATATCAATATCTTGTAGTGATATATAATTTTTATTATTAATAGTCGGTAAATATAACATACTTAAAGCCTCATCTATAGTTAATTTATTTAAATTATAGGTATAATTATCGAATGGTATGTTTTTTTTAATAATAGGTTTACTATAATATTCATCTACTAACTTATCATCAGGTAATTCATCATCAGGTAATTCATCATCAGGTAATTCATCATCAGGTAATCCACTCCGTGTTAATTTTTTACTTGATGGATTATATGAATCAGCTATATTTTTATCAGGAGGATTATAACTATTATGTGTAATGGGTATTAATTTATGTCTGATAACACGTTTAATAGAATCAATTTTTCTGTCAATTTTGCTGTCAATTTTGCTATCAATTTTGCTATCAATTTTGCTATCAATAGTAGTATCCAATTTGCTGTCATCTTTTAATTCATCTTTTAATTCTTCTTTTAATTCTTCTTTTAATTCTTCTTTTAATTCTTCTTTTAATTCTTCTTTTAATTCTTCTTTTAATTCAACCTGCTGTTGAGGTTGCTGTTGAGGTTGCTGTTGCTGTTGAGGTTGCTGTTGAGGTTGCTGTTGAGGTTGCTGTTGAGGTTGCTGTTGAGGTTGCTGTTGAGGTTGCTGTTGAGGTTGAGGTTGAGGTTGAGGTTGAGGTTGCTGTTGAGGTTGCTGTTGAGGTTGCTGTTGAGGTTGCTGTTGAAATGGCTGTTGAGGTTGAGGTTGAAATGGCTGTTGAAATGGCTGTTGAAATGGCTGTTGAAATGGCTGTTGAAATGGCTGTTGAAATGGCTGTTGAAATGGCTGTTGAAATGGCTGTTGAGGTTGATGAGGTGGCTGTTGAAATG
>Ga0315336_1007220_pt1 | contig 10805 bp, 6 predicted proteins | sample ASW5metaG_FD_204512 | JGI IMG/M metagenome (GOLD analysis project Ga0315336, IMG submission 204512) | Ammonia-oxidizing marine archaeal communities from Monterey Bay, California, United States - ASW #5 | ecosystem: Environmental > Aquatic > Marine > Intertidal zone | place: USA: California... | reverse complement strand
TCACCCATTGTGGTCAATATCGGGTCGATCCTGGGGCATCGGGGAATTCCCAGGATGTATGAATACTGCAGCAGCAAGTTTGCCCTGCAGGGGCTGAGTCAATCGTTGCGTATCGAACTTCGTTCGTTGGGAATTGATCTGCTGATGGTCAGCCCGGGCACAACCGAAACAGAATTTTATGACAGGGTGGTCCATGGTCGTGGTGAGGTCCCCTGGAACAAAGGTCCCGGGGTCCCTAGCGCCACTGTCGCTCGCAGAACGGTCCGCGCCATCGAGAAAGGCAAACGGGAAATCATTCCCAACATTCTTGGCAGCCTGCTGGTCTGGGCCAATCACCGCGCACCGGGGATCGTCGATCGCTTTCTCAATCGCTATGCCTGAAGGACCGACAAACGCCCCCCCTCGCCACAACCGTATGCTTTGGGGCTATTTTTTGGCATGAAAAATGAGGTTTTCTGAAAAGACCTGGCGATGCCAGATGTAATGAAATAGTATTAAAGAATGCGTTTAATATACTAGGATGTTTTGGCCCTTGGGGTTAAACTTAGGACACCCCACCGAGCGGTCCGCTTGCGACCGCTCGCAAACCATCCTATGCATCTTTTTTGGTTGGTGCTGTGCTCATGCGGTCTGGAAATGCGATCATGCATGTGAAACGTTTTCTACCGGTTTTGCTCGCGGCTCTGTTTCTCGCAGCAAGCCTCTCGGTGGCTGAATCCGAAGCCCCGGACGACGCACCCGGTGCTGGCGAAAAGGTGAGTTACTACAAACATATTCGGCCGATTTTTCAGGCGAACTGTCAGGGATGCCACCAGCCGGCCAAGTCAGACGGCGAGTACGTGATGACCAGTTTTTCGGGGCTGTTGGCCGGTGGGGAGAGTGAGTCTTCTGCGGTTGTGCCTGGCGACCCGTCCAGTAGCAACCTTGTCGCACAAATTACGCCGAGTGATGGTGAAGCGGAGATGCCCCGTGACAAGCCACCATTGTCTGAGAGTAATATCAAGCTGATCACCCGTTGGATTCAAGAGGGTGCGATTGATGACACGCCAGCTTCGGCAGTTGCGCGATACGATATGGAGCATCCTCCAGTCTACACCCGCCCGCCGGTGATTACCTCGCTCGATTTTTCCCCGGATGGCAAACTGCTAGCAGTATCCGGTTTCCATGAAGTCTTTCTCCTGGCGGCCGATGGTTCCGCGCGGCTCGGTCGATTGGTCGGTTTGTCACAACGGATTGAATCGGTTCAATTTTCGCCCGATGGCCAGCGGTTGGCGGTCGCGGGCGGCCAACCGGGACGGATGGGTGAAATTCAGGTTTGGGATGTTCCGCAGCGCGCATTGCTGCTCTCGGTGCCAACCACCTTCGATACCGTCTACGGTGGCAGTTGGTCTCCCGACGGACAGCTGATTGCCTATGGTGGAGCCGACAAGAGCGTACGTGCGCTCAATGCGGAAACCGGAAAAGAAGTGGTCTTCATGGCCGCGCACGACGACTGGATTCGGGACACCGTGTTTGCAAAGGACGGTAAATCGATCTTTTCGGTCAGTCGCGACAAGACGGTCAAACAGACCGATGTGGCCACCCAGCGTTTTGTCGGCAATGTGACGACCCACACACCGGGCGTCTTGCTCGGTGGGATGATCAAGATCGCGAGGCACCCCTTCCGCAATGAAATCCTCGTCGGAGGTGCCGATGGGGCCCCCAAGCTGTTTCGCATGGCGACAAAAGCGGCCCCGGCCAGTGGGGGAAATCCGAATCAGATACGCGAATATTACCAGCTCCCGGGGCGTCTCTTTGCGGTGGCGTTCGCCCCCGACGGTTCTCGCTGTTTCGCCGGCAGTTCCCTGGATGGCAAGGGAGAAATTCGTGGCTTTGAAACCGAATCGGGCAAGGAGCTTTGGAAGCTTGATCAACCCGAAAGCGGGGTGTTTGCCCTGGCAATACGTCCCGATGGCAAGCAGTTGGCAGCCGCAGGTGCCGACGGCGTGGTCCGCTTGATCGATGCTGAGACCGGAGAGGTAACCGGCAATTTCACACCAACCGAACTTGAGGATCGGGAGGTTGCTCCGCAAGCGGCAGCCAGTGACGAGGCAGCAGGTGACGAGGCAGCTACGAACAAGGTCGCCCTGGTCACCTTCGAAGAGGAAGAGGATGCCGTCACCAATGGCCTGTCGGTCGAACCCCAGACGATTACGATCGAGCGGCCCGTCGATAAAGTGCAGCTTCTGGTTACGGCGAACATCGCAGACGGAACGTCCGTCGACGTCACCCGAGATGTCCGCTGGAGTGTGGAGGGGGTGGGGAGCATCTCGGCGAGCGGTCTCTTCGTACCACAGCAGGATGGTAGAGGAATATTGGTTGCAGAGTTTTCCGGGCAGCGGGTAGAGATTCCGGTCGAGGTTACTGGAATGGGCGCGGCCTATGAACCTAATTTTATTCGCGATGTGAATCCGGTCCTAACCCGTTTAAGTTGTAATGCTGGTACCTGCCATGGTGCGCAGAAGGGGCAGAACGGATTCAAGCTTTCGTTGCGTGGCTACGACGCGGTGAGCGATGTGCGGGCATTTACCGATGACCTCGCCGCACGCCGCGTCAATTTTGCCTCCCCGGATGACAGCCTGATGTTGCTCAAGCCGACTGCAGGGGTCCCCCATCAGGGCGGACAGGTGATGAAATACGATGAGCCCTACTACAATATCGTTCGCGACTGGATCGCCTCGGGGGCCAATTTGGATTTAGAGACACCGCGGGTTACCCGGGTGCAGGTCCTCCCGGAAAATCCCGTGATCCACAAGATCGGTCAGAAGCAGCAGATGCGTGTGGTGGCGACCTACGCGGATGGTCAGTCGCGTGACGTGACACGGGAGGCGTTTATAGAGAGTGGCAACACGGAAGTCGCGACCACCGACAAGACCGGTCTGATGACGGCGGTTCGCCGCGGGGAATCCCCCGTAATTGTCCGCTATGAAGGTGCCTATGCGGCCACCACCCTGACTGTCATGGGCGATCGTACGGGCTTTGTCTGGAAGCAGCCCGAGACCTGGGGTCGAATCGATGAATTGGTTGCCGACAAATGGCAGCGGATGCGAATTGAACCCTCTCCACTCTGTAATGATCACGATTTTATTCGCAGGACATATCTCGATATCACGGGTCTGCCGCCGAGGGCCGAACAGATTCGTACCTTTGTGGCCGACAGTCGCAATGTGTTGGTGAAGCGAACGGAATTAGTAAACCAATTGATCGGTTCGGAGCCCTATGTGGAGTTTTGGGCCAATAAATGGGCCGACCTGCTGCAGGTCAACGGAAAGTTTCTTGGCCGTGAAGGGGCGACTGCGTTCCGCGACTGGATTCGTAAAGAAGTCCTTGCCAATACCCCGTACGACGAATTTGCCCGGAAGATCATTACGGCCAATGGTTCCAATCGGGATAATCCGGCAGCCTCCTACTACAAGGTGTTGCGGGAACCGGCTGAAGTGATGGAGAACACAACGCATCTGTTTATGGCGGTGCGATTCAACTGCAACAAGTGCCACGACCATCCCTTCGAGCGTTGGACACAGAATCAGTATTATCAGACGGCAGCCTATTTTGCCCGACTCGATCTAAAGCCCGATCCCTCGATCGGCAAGGAGACGATCGGCGGTACCGCCGTGGAAGATGCAAAGCCCCTCTACGAGATTATCTCCGATAAGGCGGAAGGCGAAGTGGTACACGATCGCACGAAGGAAGTGACACCCCCTAAATTCCCCTTCCCGTGCGATTATGAAGTTCCCCAGGGTGCCAGTCGTCGAGCCCAGTTGGCGTCCTGGTTGACATCGCCCGACAACATATATTTTGCCCGCAGTTATGTAAATCGTCTTTGGGGTTACCTGTTTGGCGTGGGGATTATCGAGCCGATTGACGATATTCGTGCCGGCAATCCAGCGAGCAATCCGGAATTGCTTGATTATCTGACCGCTGAATTTATCCGCAGCGATTTTGATGTCCGTCATGTGATGCGCTTAATGTGTACCTCGCGTACCTACCAGTTGTCCGTGGCAACCAATCGTTGGAACGAGGACGATCAGATCAATTATTCCCACTCGCTTGCTAGGCGTTTGCCTGCGGAAGTGCTTTATGATTCCCTGCATCTTGTGACAGGTTCGATCAGCAAGATTCCTGGACTCCCGGAAGGGACGCGGGCGGCAGCAATTCCGGATGCCTCGATCAAATTGGACGACGGGTTTCTTTCGACTATGGGAAGGCCACCGCGCGAGAGTGCCTGCGAGTGCGAGCGATCGAGCGACATGCAACTCGGCGGAGTGATTTCCTTCGTGGGTGGACCTACCGTAGGCAACGCGATCTCCGATCCGGAAAATGAATTGGCGCGCTTGGTTGCCGAGGAGCCGGATAATCCTCGGCTCATCAGCGAGATTTTTCTCCGTATCCTGGGGCGACCCGCAACCGAAGCCGAAATTGCTTCCTGCCTTCAGATGCTGGAGGACTTGCCGCAGGGTCATACGCATCTGCTCGACCGCCTGGAGCCGTTGAACGCCGAAGCGGTGGCGCGGCAGGAAAAGCTCCAAAGTGCGCGCGACGTCAAGCGGAAGCAGGCCGAGGCGGAACTCGCCTCGCCGCGGCTGCAGAAGTTAGCCGAGCAGGATGAGGCACTTGCAAACCTCTATCAAAAGAATCTGCAATCCGCAGAACAGGCCGTCGCGGACTTCGATCAAGACGAGGAAAAACTGAAACAGTGGGAAAAAGCCCTGGGAACAGCGAGCAAAAGCTGGCAGGTGCTTGTGCCGATCCAATTCAAAGCTTCCAGCGGTGCGACGCTGACGCTGGAGGACGACCAATCGATCTTTGTCTCCGGCAAGAATGGCAAGGGCGCTTACGAAGTGGTTGGCGAAACGCCCATGGAGAATCTTACCGGGGTGCGACTGGAGGTGATTGCGGACAAACGGTTGCCCAGCGGGGGCCCCGGTCGGGCTGGGAATGGTAATTTCGTACTGAGTGAAATCGAGCTGACCGCAGCACCGAATTCAAATTTAAAACATTGGGATCTCCTCCAGAGTTGGAATTTTGAGGATCCGAAGGTTGCCGCCGTCTGGTCGCCGCAAGAGGGTGCGACGGTCCAAGTGGCCGAGGGACAGCTCACGGTCGGTGGCAAGGCAGTCGCGGTAGCAACAGAGCTCGGTCCCTGGAGTTCACTGGGACCGTTTTTTGACCAGACACCTTTTGCGGCAGTCCTTGGCCCGGAGGGCAGGAAGGTCAATCTGCAGCAGACATTTGATGTCAACGACAGTGAGGTGGGCTGGCAGCAAAGGCTCGATCTCCCCGATGGCCGCGTACATACCTATGCACCCGGAAATAACTCCGCGACCTACTTCGCACGCAATATCAATGTCTCGGCGCCGCGGAAAATGGTTTTGCGGTTCGGCAGTGATGACGGAATCAAGGTCTGGCTGAATGGCAAAGAAGTATTTTCAAAAGATATCGATCGCGGTGCAGCGTCCGATCAGGAACAGGTTCCCGTGATGCTCGAAGCTGGGGACAATGAACTGCTGGTGAAAATTGTCAATGGAGAAGGCCCGAGCGCCTTCTACTTTGCGACCGATACTGTTCCTGCAATCAATCCGGCCGTGGCGGCGGTGGCGCAAGGGATCCCGGGGTCGTATGCAGTCGAAGTGGTGGCAAAATCAGATGCGGAGGCTTCCGCACGGGTGTTTTGGAATTCTGACGGCGATGCGCTCTACAGCGGCCGTCGCGTTTCCGATCCGACCCCACTCGGCAAGGATGATGATTGGAAAACATACCGTTTTGATTTTATCTCGTACGATGACCTGGCTGGGCTGCGCTTCGATCCGGCAGGTGCGACCGTTGCGATCAAGGAAGTTCGGCTTTACCGGCATGAGTTGCCCCGCAAGGTGGCCTTCAACAAAGAAGGGGCGAAAGCCGATTACAGTAACAAAAGCTATCCGGTCAGGCGCGCGATCGATGGCAAAGTCCGGGACGATTATGATGGCTGGGCTTCAGATCCCATCCTGGGTGAAACCCGACTCGCTTCGTTTGCCTTTGAAGAAAAAGATATCATCGATTTTAAGGGGGGTGCCACGCTGCGTTTCCTCATGGACCAGCAGTATCTCACCGGCAAGCATACGTTGGGTAGGTTTCGATTTTCGGTGACCGATCAGGAGGAGGTGCTCTACGGGATTCCTCCCGAGCTTGTCGAAGTGGTCGAGACGCCGGCCGATCAGCGGACGGAAAAGCAGACCGAGCAGCTCAAGGATTTCCACAAAAAAGACTCAAAAAAACGAAAAGAATTAGTTACCGCATTAAATCAGGTGAAAGTGCCGCGGCAGGTCGATAAAGAACTCAAGCAGCTCCGCTATCGGGTGCTGGTGCTCGGACAACCTCTTCCGGAGGATCCGCAACTGCTCGATTTGAAGCGGGCGATTAAATTAAGTACGCGGCAGCTGGAAAATCAGCGTTTGACGGTGGCTCAGGACATTGCCTGGGCCTTGATTAATAATCCCGCTTTCCTGTTTAATCATTGATACATTTGGAGATTGGTTTCCCGGCATTGATTTCCGGGTCTCATTTCAAATAACGAGGAGAAGACCGATGCTCGTGATTCCCGGCCAAGTAGGTAAAGATTTGTGCGATCGTCAGCTTGGTGTGAGCCGGCGTGATCTGATGCGTGTTGGGGGTGCCGGGATGCTGGGCCTGGGGCTCGGTTCCCTCTTCGAGTTGCAGGCCTCGGCCAATACGTCCGGGGCCGGGGGAGGCCCAGGTTGGGGCAAGGCCAAAAGCATCATCCTCTGCTACTTGCAGGGTGGGCCGAGTCATCTCGATCTTTGGGATCCCAAGGAGAACGTGCCGGACAACGTGCGGAGTGTCTTCAAACCGATTTCGACGCAAATTCCCGGCGTTCAATTTACGGAGAATTTACCGAAGCTTGCCAAGGTGAACGACAAGTTCACGATGATTCGTGCGATGAGCTACACGCCCAAAGGGCTTTTCAATCACACCGCTGCTATCTATCAGATGATGACCGGCTACACCACCGACAAGGTGAGTCCCTCGGGGCAACTCGAGCCGCCGAGTCCTAAAGATTTTCCCAACTTCGGTGCCCAGTTGATTCGACTGCGACCGACCGAGCAACCGATGCTCCCCTTCGTGATGCTGCCGCGACCGCTGCAGGAGAGCAATGTGGTGGGCAAGGGAGGGACGGCAGGTTTTCTCGGCAAGGCCTACGATCCCTACACGCTCTATCCCACGGGTGACGACATGGATATGACCAAAATGGATCGTATCAAGATCGACGATCTCAAACTGCATCCCGAGGTCTTCGCAGATCGCTTGCAGCGACGGGCGCGGTTGCGGGAGGTGATCAGTTCGGGAATGCCCAAGATCGATAAAGCGGTGGCGAATTACAAACTCAATGGTTATTACGACCAGGCACTCAATCTCATCGTTTCGGGTCGCGCGCGGGATGCGTTTGCGCTGGAGCGGGAGTCGGTCGATATGCGGGACCGTTATGGCCGCAATACCTTTGGGCAGAGCTGCTTGCTCGCCCGCCGGTTGATTGAGGCGGGTACCCGGGTGGTGGAAGTGGTCTGGCCCAAGGTGGCGAATTCGGACAATCACTCCTGGGACCATCACGTGGGACTCTCCAAGCGGATGAAAGACCAGTCGGCACCGATGCTCGACAGTGGCCTTGCTGCCCTAATCTCGGATCTGGACGAAAGAGGGCTGCTGGACGAGACGCTTGTGGTCGCGGTGGGTGAGTTTGGTCGCAGTCCACAGAAGGGGGTGAGTACTTCGGGCAACAATAACAGTGCCGATGGTCGCGATCACTGGCCCTATTGCTATACGGGAGTCATCGCCGGTGCGGGTATCAAACGTGGCAATGTCCATGGGAAGAGCGACAGCACGGGATCGTCGCCACTGGAAGATCCGGTCCATCCGGGCGAACTGCTGGCCACGATCTATCATGCCTTCGGTATCAATCCACGGTCGATCGTCTACAACCATCTCAACCAGCCGCGCGAACTGGTCAAGAGCGACGCGGTCACAACATTGTTTGCCTGAGCCTGTTCGGGCGGTGGCGACGCTACAGGGTTGTGAGTTGTTTGTCTGCGAGCGCGAGCGCGATCGGGAGCGAGTGATTGTCTGGCAATGTTGTGGGCATCGATCTCTTATACGAGCAGGGGCCCTGTCTGGTCGTGAACAAGCCGAGCGGCCTTTTGACCCAGGCCCCGCCAGGGATCGACAGTCTTGAGAGTCGGGTGAAAGAATTTCTCAAAGAGCGCGATCAAAAAACGGGCAACATCTATCTGGGAGTTCCCCATCGCTTGGATCGCCCGGTTTCCGGCGCGTTGATCCTCGCCCGGCACGTCCGGGCCTGCCGTCGCATCAGCGAACAATTTTCAGGACGGACACTGCGCAAAGTCTATTGGGCAGTTGTCGAGGGCAGGGTGACTCCCCGGGAGGGCGTATGGGAGGACGCGATGCGAAAAATCCCGGGGCAGGCCCGCGGTGAAATCGTTCCCTCCGATCATGAAGGTGCCCGGGAAGCGCGGCTCACGTATCGTACCCTGGGCGAAACACCCCACGGCAGTTGGCTGGAATTTGAATTGGAGACGGGTCGCATGCACCAGATCCGCTTGCAGGCCGCCTCGCGAGGTCATCCGATCCTGGGCGATGCATTCTACGGTGCAGAGTTGCCCTTCGGCACACTCTATTCCGATGAAAGGCTGCGGAGCATTGCCCTCCACGGTCGGTTTCTCTCGTTTCGTCATCCGATGAGCAGCGAGCGGGTCGATATCGAGACACCCCTAACGGCGGCTTGGGACGCCTTCGACCTTCCCCCCGAACAGCTCTAGGTAAAAGGAGGCGGAGTGCAGTACGATAGGGCAGCGATCATGTGGCGGTTGTTCGAAGACTATCGACAGGGAGGCTTACCATGCAGATGACAGAGCTCTCAGACTTTCTGATGTGGTGCTTTATTTTTAATGCGGGTTTGTTCTTTTTTTGGTTCGTCGCCTTTTTGTGCGCAAAAGATCAGATCGGCGGGGTACATTCCCGCTGGTTTGCAATTTCAAAAGAGCAATTCGTTGCGATCAACTACCGCTTGATGGGACAGTACAAGCTCGCAATCTTCATGCTGAATCTGGTCCCCTGGATTGCTCTGTTGGTGCTGGCCGATTAATCCTCAGCCAGCCACTCTCGGGCCTTTTCGATTTCGCTCTGATCGAAGTATTCGACTTTGGCGGTGGTAAACGGTTTGCAGAACATCGCCATCCCCTTTTCCCATTGTTTTTCTCCAACCAGCGCCAATTTTTCAATATCTCCAAAATGTTTGATGTCAAACTTGATATCCTCCCAGAGGGCACCCATGTCCCAGCCGGAAAAATCGTGCATCGACATCAGAATTTTTACCTTGCTCTCTTTCATCAACTCTTCGGTTCGCGGCACAAAATGTTCGTAATCTTCCTTTGTCAGTTTTCCGGTGACACGAATTTCTAAAATCTTCCCACCAGCGACTTCAACCAGTTCAACTGCCATTTCAATTGTCTCCTTCTAATGTCCGATTCACTTGCTGTGAGTTTACGCAAGATCGAATGCCCGTAATCGGTTGACAACGGCACGAAAACCGTCATTCTATGATCTTGCTGGTTCACTACAACTGCCTGTTGGAGGTTGCCGTGTCGTCACCAAGTCCTGATTCCCAAAGCGCCAAATCCGCCGGACGGAAGAAAATCTCGGGTGTCCCGCTTTTTTTGTTGAGGCTGGTAATCATGTTTGCCATCCTGGGAGTCGCCAGCACACTTTTTGAGTTGGAATTGGATTTTATCGACAAAAAAACTTGGTTGCTCATTGTGATCTTACCGTTGGGCTGGGCTGGTGCCCTGGTCCTCTCCGCATGGCTGGTCGGGATGATCTTCTACAATAAAGACGATCACTCCGATGAAGCCTGAGCCAGACCCGCTCTCGAAGGAGGCCCCCGCCGAACATGCGGGGCGGAACTTCTGGACCCTCGGCCTGGTCCAGATTACGATCCGTACCGGTTGGATCTTCAAGACGGAGAGCATCATCATCCCGGTGGTGCTCGACACCATGGGCGGTGCCGCCTGGTTGCGGGGCTTCTTGCCGATGTTCTCTCGGGCCGCCTACAGTGTTTCTCCCTGGCTGTTAAGCCACCGCTTCAATCAACTGAAGCAGAAAAAATGGGGGCTTTGCACAACGATCTGTGGAATGTCTGTATGCTTTGGAATCCTTTCGCTCTTCTGGATGATCGCCGGCGGCCAGACCGCGACTTGGATGCCCATTGTATTTCTTACGGTCTACGCATCTTTTTTTGTCTGTGCGGGGATGACCCAGCTCGGTTTTGGGACGCTGCAAGGAAAATTGGTTCGGGCCAGACGGAGAGGCCGCTTGATGCTGCTGGGCAACGTGGGAGGTGCTGCGGTTGCAATTGTGGGGGCGGCCGTCCTCTTGCCCTCTTGGCTCCACAGTGGCGGAGGTGATTTCCATTGGATTTTTGCTTGTTCGGCGTTTTTCTTTTTGGTCAGCGCCCTGATCGCATCGCGGTTGGTAGAGCCGATCGACAAAACGCAAAAGCAGCCGGAGGAGGGCGTTTTTCATTTTGCCGAGTCCTGGAACATTCTCAGCAGAGATATTGCCTTCCAACGCGTCGCCTGGGTCGCTTTTTTTTTCGGGACCTCCTTTGTGCTTTTCCCCCATTATCAAGCACTCGGCCACGCGCGGTTCGAATTTGAATTTTCGGACCTGATTTCCTGGGTCATCCTCCAGAATGC
>Ga0315336_1007218_pt1 | contig 10811 bp, 4 predicted proteins | sample ASW5metaG_FD_204512 | JGI IMG/M metagenome (GOLD analysis project Ga0315336, IMG submission 204512) | Ammonia-oxidizing marine archaeal communities from Monterey Bay, California, United States - ASW #5 | ecosystem: Environmental > Aquatic > Marine > Intertidal zone | place: USA: California... | reverse complement strand
ATCCAGTGGCGGAGGCTGCAAAGGCGGAGGCTGCAAAGGCGGAGGCTGCAAAGGCGGAGGCTGCAAAGGCGGAGGCTGCAAAGGCAGAGGCTGCAAAGGCGGAGGCTGCAAAGGCGGAGGCTGCAAAGGCGGAGGCTGCAAAGGCGGAGGCTGCAAAGGCGGAGGCTGCAAAGGCGGCGGCGGCAGAGGCGGCAAGGGCGGAGGCTGTAGAGGCGAAGGCGGCAGAGGCTGCAGAGGCGAAGGCAGCAGAGGCTAAGGCTGTACAGGCAGAGGCTGCTGCGGCACAGGCTGAAATCGACGCGAAGAAGAAAGAAGAGGAAAAAGCGGAAGTACTACGATTACAAGAAGAATCTCAAAAGGTTCAAAATCAAAAAAACATATTTAATAATGTATTAAAAGAGGTTTTGGATAAATTTAATAAAGATGATAAGATGGACAATGATAAGAAGAATGCTATAAGTAATATAATTATAAAACAAGCGGATGGTATGGAAGATGATGAAGTTAAGAATAATTTAATAGCATTAGCAAAAGCAATTGAGGAAATTAAAGTCGATGAAATGACTGAAGATAAGATCCGCGAATTATGTGAAGAGAAATACAATGTACTCGTAGGAGTTAAATCATCATCTAATCTAATGAATAACATTATAAGTTTCGGTAGTGGTGCTCTATTGACATTCTTATTGGCAGAAGGAATCCCATTAATTAAGAACATTATACACCATAAAACTTAATATGTGTTAAAATATTAAATATAATTAATTAATATTATATATATATTATATTATAGGATGAAATATAAGAAGAATAAACCATATAATAGAAATAAACAATCAGCACAACTTGGTGGAGATTTCCTTAATATTGAACATTATCAATATCGCCCGCCCCCTCCAACGCTCGACGCCGAGGCGTCCGAGCAAGCCATGACTGTACCAGTTGACATAGGAGGGGAGGGAGTGATTGCTGATAAACTGTACCTTGGTGGTATGATTGGCGGCTCGTCGATGATGAGCACCGCGAGTGACATCCAAAAAGTCATAATGTTGGATCCAATCAAACGCCCTATAACACCAGAACAAGCACAAGCAGCTGCAGACGCAGCAGCAGCAGACGCAGCATCAACAGCAGCAGCAGCAGCAGCATCAACAGCAGCAGCAGCAGCAGCAACAGTAGCAGCAGCAAACTTACAGAGTGATAGAGATAAAAGACAACTATTAGAGGAGAAAACTACCAGAACATATATAATTAAAAAGAGAAAAGATGATAAATTAAAAAAGAAGAATGAAGGTTTAATTAAATTTATTAGAAAACTATATGAGGAATGTGTGAAAAAAATAGACAATATCAATATTGCCAAACGAATTTTCATGAAGAAATTAGATGAAGAAATCACTGACCCGAAAAAAATAGAATTAAATATAAAGAGACAAGCACTATTTGAAGCAATTGATAAGAAGGCGACAGATATAGACATTGAAATACATAATCTAAATGATATATCGGGTAATGAAGAAAAAATAGAGATTAAGAAACAAATTGAAAAAGAAGAAGATCGTATAAAAGTTAAAGAAAGAATCGCCGAAAGCAACACTGAAGAATTAAGAGATATTAGAGAAAAAATAAGAACAACCAAAAATGAATTAGAGGAAAACGAAAAAAAAAAAATAAAATACCCCCCTGAAATATTAAGTAACAAAAAAATAATGAAGACCAAGGGGGACGATATAACTGCAAAAGAAGAGCGGCTTCGACAGGAACCTAACATAGACAAATATGAAAAGAGTACATTATGGAGTGAGATACGATCTTTACGTACCGCCAGATCTACTTTAGAAATAGACACAGATGCACTGGAAAACGAGGTCGGAAAGTTAGATGCTAAAATTGCCGCATCAAAATATGAAATAGACAATCTAATAGACAAAGAAAGAACTTTAAATAGTAAATTAGGAATAAGTAATGTAAGAGCAAGTAGAGGAGGAGCAAGAGCAATAGCAGATAATAGACGTAACCCTTCATCCGAATATAGTATATTATTAAATAATCCGGAGAATAATTTAAAGAAACTCAAAGAGATTAAATATAATGTAGAGGCAATTTGCATAGAGATAGATAATAAATTTAAAGTTATTAAATCGGCTGATTCAGAGTTTGATAAGATTTTAAAGAACGAGGAACTAGAAAAACAGAGAATAGAAGAAGAAGAAACTAAAAAGAAAGAAGAGTTAGATAAAGAAACAGAAACAGAAATAGAAGAGGTTCAAGTAGAAGCAATTAAAGAAACGACACCAGAAGTGGTTAAAGAAGCTATTAAAGAAATTCCCGAAGTGATCGACAAAATAGAGGTTGTCCCTGATGAAGAAATAAAAATAGACGATTCTAATGAAATTAAAATAGACGATTCTAATGAAATTAAAATAGACGATTCTAATGAAATAAATACTCTTAGAAAGCAAATTGAAGATCAAAAAATATCATATGAACGTATTAATGATATGTTAAAAGCATTAATAAATGTATTGGAAGAAAAATATTTAAATAAGAATCAGGAAAAAAATACAGTCACCCTTTAGTGTTGAAATTCAAATAAACTTATATTATCTATTTATTATTTATTCTATTTGTTCTATTTATTCTATTTATTCTATTTCTATTATTCTATTGAGAATCCAAAATTATCATCTCCACAGAATTCATCCTCTTCTTCGGCATCCAGTAGTTGTTCAATATCATCTTCATCCGAACCGACCACGTCTTCATCTTCTATACCGGCCACTCCCTGTTTATCTAATTTCTCGTAGTTATTAATTAACTTATCTTCATCCAGTAGGATATCAAAATATCCTGTACCACATGGCACTGTTTGTCCCACCATAATATTAGACGAAACACCATTAAGAGTATCTACTTCACTGAATAGTGCCGCTTTTAATAATTGGTCCGTGGTGTCCTCGAAAGAACACTTTGCCAGTGGACCTATATCGCCACTATTAATACCCTGTCTATTGATAGGCGCTAGTACCCCTCGGAATGTCATTACATCTGCTAAGAGTTCGGTATGGCGTTTATTAGTATACGAATCTTGCATAATTTCGTCAAGCTCTTTAATGATTGTCTGACGCGCAGCCTCAATCCCTAGGATTTCATAAATCTCATGAATATCATTTGAGAAAGTATTGCGATTATCCACAAATTGACTATTTAATACATCTACTAGATTAGTTCCATCGGTTAAAAGAATCCATGATTCTACATCGAGATCTTTTTTACAAACATAATCTCCAGTTGTAGGATCTTTTATAAATTGTTTTGCAGATACATCTTCCATTACTATATTACTAATACCTTTTAATCCTTTAATCTCAATATTATGAAGAATATCCTCTTCAATATCTCTAATAATTGATAGAACATCGTTTTGACTAGATAATCCATTAATATCAGATTCATCCCCCTTGATTTCTGTAAGAATTTGAAGACGCCCAATTATTTCACTTGCATTATCATCTGAATATATAAAACGCAATTTATCACTATCATATTTAGATATTGCCATATATACATCTTCCATAATTATACCCTTATTCATCATGACTTCCTTGTTAAATACAAACCGAATAATCCACGGAGATGCTTTAATATCTTCTTCATCTGTTTCTCCTAAATCTAGGAATTCCTTATAGATATTGAGAATTCCTTGATCTTCATCTATAATTGTCTCATATTTACTGTTATCAGGATCAAAATATATCTGTGTAGACACTACAATATCTTTCATGAGAATAGTTTCAAGACGATTCATAATACTCTGACACGTATTCTTATCAGTGGAATATTCATCTTTAAGATATATTGTTACAAAAGGATTCTTTAAATTTTTTGTTAAGTGGAGAACCTCTCGAAGACGCGGAATACCACGTGTAACATTTGATTTGGCACTAATACCGGCATAGTGGAAGGTATTAAGTGTCATTTGCGTTGCAGGTTCACCAATAGATTGCGCGGCGATAGTTCCCACCATCTCACCAGGATCAATTTTAGATTTAATATATGATTCCTCTACTTCTCTAATAATTTCATGATACATCTCTCTCTGAATTCTCTTCTTAATTAATTTCATGGGTGAGCAATATGTGTCTAATAGTATACGGAATATGAGATTATTCTTAAAATGAACATTGGCATAAAGTCTATCGCTGAGTTTATTATTCTCTTCAATGATTTCAATAGGATTAATATCTGAACGAGTTTTCTTACTTTTTAATGCGTATTTAACTATATACTCCTCTTTATTGAAGACAGTATCTATAATACGACTAAAAGGGACTGGAAATAGAATGCCGCCACTAATTTCTGTAAGATTATATAAATCTTCTGCAATAAATCGTCTATAATCCAATAGATCTTCGATATTACTCTTTAATTTAATCTTGTAACTGGTATATTTTGTTAGATTCTTCCAGGCTGCTGTGCTAATGAGTTTCTTCCAACCATCGGGATTAGGAAATGAATATTCTGCCTCTAATTCCTTCTTTTTATATATATTCTGTCCATTAAATAGAGGAATCCATTGTGATTCTACATAAGCTGCGTTCATACCATCATTCCCATATATATTCTGAATCACTCCACCAGAACTACTCCTTACACTATAATCATATCCCACGTGAAGATCCTCCATTGCCTTAATTAATTTACGCTGGATATAACCCGTCTCTGCGGTCTTTACTGCAGTATCAATTAGACCTACACGTCCGGCCATTGCCTGAAAGAAGAACTCCTGGGGCGTCTGTCCCGTAATAAATGAATTCTCAATAAACCCTCTAGATTCCATATTATCATCATATTTCTTATAATGAGGTAGTGTTCTATCTTTAAAGTTATGAGTAATGCGTTGTCCATCAATATTTTGTTGACCAATACATGCAATCATCTGGGATATATTTAGAGTATTACCCTTAGAACCGGCATTTACCATAGCAGTTGCACGATTGTTCTCGTCTAGATTTTGAATACCTACTTTACCAGCCTCTGTAATGGCTTTATTTAACTCCTGATTAACTTTATGCTCGAAGAATTCCTTAGTACTCTTTCCCGTAGGATTATCTAGAATGTTTAAGTGAACATCTTGAATAATCCCACTAATATTCTTCTTCTTTTGATCAATAATTTCTCCTACTTTTTCCTGTGTTACCTTATTGGCAATCATATCACTAATTCCTACACTAAATCCGTCTATTAGAAGGAATTGTGTAACAATTCTTTGTAGATTATCTAAGAGATTCTTTGCTGCAACCTTTCCTAAATCATTAAATATTGTATGAATTAGACCTTTTGAAGTCTTAGTGAATACATCTTTATCTAATACACCTTCTTCTAGTATTCCATTTACAATCTTGATAGTATTTTCTTTGATAGTAGTCTTATTTCTTTCATCAAAGGATTTATTCTTCATTGAAAGATTTACAGTATCTGGAATAATAAGTGATAGAATTTGTTTACCAGACCATAGTTTTACTGGATAGTTAGGAGGCCTAAATTCAGCAAGTGGTAGTTTGCCCGTGAATTCGTCAGTAGTCTTAATATTACATATAATATTCATAACCTGATTCTGTGTAAAGTAACAGGAGTTTAATCTTACATTTCCCACTTTAGAATTCCCCTCATCTAAAAACCTCTTATTAGATAGGCGGGCATTCTGGACAGGTATTGGACGTCCATTACTATTAATTAGTTGCGTATTCATTAAATAATCATCATCATCTAAATCTGATTTAGAAAATTTAGGAACGACAAACTTTACATTTTCATATCTTGTCATGCGATTGACTCCTAACAGTGTATCTTGAACAATTGTGATAACAGGTTTATTTTCCCTAACACTAATAATTTGCGATGGAACATCTGCTAAATTTTGGAGTTCTATTGTTGATTGAACAGATTGAGGGACGTGCATATTCATTTCGTCTCCATCGAAATCTGCATTATATGGAGGCGTTACACTTACATTTAATCTAAAAGAATTACATTTCATTACTCGCGCTCTATGAGCCATCATACTAGATTTATGTAGTGAAGGTTGCCTATTAAATAATACTGTATCGCCATCCATTAAATGTCTATTAACTACATCTCCTAGTTCTAAAGTTTCATCGGCATCGGCATTATATTTAATATTAAATAGATTACCATTCTTCTTTAATATGGTTTTCGCACCAGGCCATTTATCAGGACCATTCTTAACAATTTTTCTTAACATCTCTATATTAAATCTATTGACTGTTATGGGATATGTTAAGTTAATTGCAATCTTAATAGGAACTCCTAATTCATCTATCTCAATATTTGGGTCTGGAGTAATAACACTTCTTGCAGAATAATCTACGCGTTTACCCATTAAATTACTTCTAATACGTCCTTCTTTACCTTTAAGGCGCTGCCGGATGGATTTAAGAGGACGACCAGATCTATGAATAGCTGGTGCAACACCTGGTATATCATTATCAATCAGAGTAGCCACATGATACTGAAGAACTTTTGCCCAATCTTGAATTATATCTAATTTTTCATTTTTTTCTATTTTATGCTTAATTTGATTATTAACTTTAATAATATCACATAACTTATGAGATAAATCATCATCCATCCGTTGATTATCCTGTTTTACAGATGGTCTCATCGAAGGCGGAGGTACCGGAAGTGCTGTATGAATTAACCATTCTGGACGCGAGAAATTACTATCAAATCCCATAACTTCGCAATCCTCATCAGTAATTCTCTGTAATAGGTCATACAGGTAGGTAGTAGGGAGAAGTTGCTTCTTAGCAATTTTATCTACTAATTCCCCTTCCCCAGAGTCAACATCTAATTTATCCCATTCAGCATATAAATCACTAATACCCGCGTTTTTAAAGTATTTCTTTGGTTGTCTTGCTCCACAACCATCCTCTGTTTCCTGACCACACGTTTTTATCTTACTTGATAGTTCACATATATCATTAAAACGGGATTTATTTCCTTTTTTAAGAATGTTCTCTATAATCTGAGTATTTTTATTAACTAACAGTTTAGAACATCTGAAGCAAACACATTTTAAGATCTTTTTAATAATATTAATAAATTGATAATTAATGATAGGTATTGCTAACTCAATATGGCCAAAATGACCAGGACATTCAGTGTTCTTCTGACCACACGTCTTACATATTTTACCAATATCAATTACACCCATTCTAGGATCAAACGGACCCTTGATAATTGGTGTATCTTTATCATATGTATCTGATTTAGTGACCTCTACTACAGAGTATTCCCTAATCTCATCTGGTCCAAACATAGAGAACTGGATATTATCAATTACAGAATTATTCATTATATATATTAATATTATTATTATATATTAAATTGATTTTAAATATTTTCTATTTTCAACAAATTAATTTAATTTTATATATATAATTTAATATATAATTCAAATTTATTATAATTATTAATATTTAATTATAAATTTGAATTATTTAATAAATTATTTAAATATTAAAACCATAAAAAATATATAATAAATATTAATAATTCTCTGAATTCACTTACAATGGATAATGATCACACAATGCTAACACGCTCAAAAACCACCACTATTATTAGTGATATCAATTTAAAGGAAGAGTCGGTTAAACAGAAAAACATAAATTCTAAAGTAAATAGTATTTTCCCCACAACACCTACTAAATCTAAGAAGAAAAATAAACGGAATAAGAGACGTAAGACCCGATCGCCATCATTCATTATTGAGGAAGATGTTGATTGCGATAGTGGTGATGGAGAAGGCGAAATGTTATATTCAAAGCAATCTACATTTAAGTTTATCACGGATAATATTTTAAATATGAAAACTGAACTTAATTTAATGTTAGAAGAAGATATAGAAGATGATGATTCAGTAGATTATGATGACCAAGATGAGAAATTTATGGAAATTTGCGATGATGGTATGTTTGAAGATAAGAATTTTGAATATTTCCATAACCTTACAGTAGGTGAAAAGAAAACGTATATTAAGAGTATTGAGAAACTTAAGCAGATTAATAGCGATGATATTCCGCTAAAATTCAAGGTTCTTAAATCATTTATGCCAGAACATACCAAAGCATATGCATTATCATTAATTGATAAGATCGAAGGGGATTCTGAAAGTTCAGAAATCCATAAAATCAATAAGTGGGTAGAGGGATTAATTTCTATACCATTCTCACAATATATTCCAATGTTTCCTAAAGATGAAACCCATGACGATCCGGTGAAATATAATGCCGAATATATCACAAAAGTACATAAATGTCTAAATGGTGCCATATTCGGTCATCAAGAGGCCAAATTCCACATTATCCAACTCGTTGCAAAATGGCTCCGCAATCCCGAATCAACCGGTAATGTTATTGCCATTCAAGGACCCATGGGAAATGGTAAAACTACTCTGGTGAAAGAAGGTATTGCTAAAGCACTTAACAGACCTTTCGCTTTTGTATCATTAGGTGGTTCCAGTGATAGTGCATATCTAAGTGGTCATAGTATGACATATGAGGGCAGCATTTGGGGTCGCATTGCCGACATCCTAATTAAGAGCAAATGTATGAATCCAATTATATATTTCGACGAATTAGATAAAGTAAGTGATACTACTAAGGGTGAAGAGATTATTAACCTCCTAACACACATAACGGATTTCTCACAAAATGATAGATTCCAAGATAATTATTTCTCAGGAATTGACATAGATTTATCTAAGGTCCTCTTCATATTCTCATTTAATGATGAAACAAAAGTCAACCGCATTCTTAAAGATAGAATGTATGTAATCAACACCAAAGGATTTAAAGTAAAAGAAAAGATTAAGATTTCTAATGAATATCTTCTCCCAAAACTCTACGATTCTTTTAAGTTTTCACCAGAAGACATTATATTCCCTGCCAACATTATTGAACACATTATTGATAGATATACTTCTCGCGAAGAAGGAGTACGTAATCTCCAACGATGCTTAGAAACTGTTCTATCTAAACTTAATATGTATAACATGTATATAGAACCATCAGAAGAAACTTCAAAAGAAAGTTCAAAAGAAACTTCCAGTAGTGATTTAGATATTCCATTCAAGATTAAAGACTTTAAACTTCCATATATCTTAACAATTGAAACTATTAATACACTATTAAAGGTAAATAATAAGAACACCCCTCCTGAACATATGTATCTTTAAATTATATATATTAAATAATCCAATCATTAATAAATCCAATCATTAATAAATCCGTAAAATATATATCCACATTTTATTTTCATTAAATTCATTAAATTTAAAAAATAATGAATTTATTTATATTTTTTTTATATTTTTTTAATATATTATATTAATTTAATATGAATATGTCCAAATTTTTTACAAATGTCTCAAAGGAATCCAAAGTTGAACAGGAGGATTCTGAAGAAATTAAAGTCAATAAATTAAATAAATTATTAAATTCAGATACAATACATAAATGGACTATTTCTAAACGCCCTATATATAATTATGCTTCCACAATTATCAATGATATCCTAAAAAAACGCGATAATAATATGATTTATATTATCAATTTAACATTATTATTAAATAGACAATTTAAAAAGCACAACATTATAATAAAGAGAAATGGAAAACTACGCACTATTTGTAATTTTATTAAGGTTGAATTTGGAGGCATAGAATCATTTATAAAGACTTTTCTTTCGGACATTTGTAAAATAATCGTAATAGACGGACTTAAATATGTTAAATTAAATAATGATAAAGATATTATACGCGAAGGATGGATATATATTACTAATGATAGTTATTAATTTTCACACGATAAAGATGATGCTTTATTAGTCAATATTAATGATTTTGATTTAAAGAAATCTACAAATCCATCTAAAATATTAGTATTAAATATATATATTATTACTACTACTATTAATATTATTATATTATTTGATGTAACCCCTTTAATAGTGACAACATCTTCGTGTATTTCTTTTGTAATAGGACCAAATTTATCTGGTAATAACTCTCTCTTTTTTAAGTTTTTCAAAATATAGCAATTGTTTTTAGTTAAACTATTCGTTAAGTATATATTTAAGAATAAATATATGAAAAATAGTAACGTTATAAATATATATAAATACGTTCTAACATATTTTGATAAACTACCTAAATGATTAAATCTTAATATATCTTGTACATTTTTATTCTTTTGCAGAAGAACTCCCGGTTGACCTATAATTATAATGTAATACAAAATTTTATTATATGTATCATTTCTAAATAAATTAATTGTGAACATATCACCCAACTTCGCAGTTATAAATAGCTTAACAAATGAGATTGAACCGAATGTTAATATATTTATTAGTTCATATAGAGGAGATATTAAAAATAGTGGTATTAATATATATTCAAAACAATATTTATAGAGAACATTTAAATTACAATTCTCTGAATTCTTCAACTTAGGTACAAATATATATGTATATAATCCTGCCAATATTAAATATATTAATACAGCCTTTAATATATTTATAAGTCCTAATACAACCTTATTATGAGAACGAATATATTCTCCAACAGACTCTATAATATTCTTACAATAAGTGTTAAACACATCGTCAACTATTTTCTTATTCTCGCCTATTAATTCGGGGTCTTCTTCCTCTATGTTATCATCTAGATGATTAAATATACCAATATTTGTTCTTAGGTAAACTATTATAAACATTATAAATAATAT
>Ga0315336_1007217_pt1 | contig 10812 bp, 8 predicted proteins | sample ASW5metaG_FD_204512 | JGI IMG/M metagenome (GOLD analysis project Ga0315336, IMG submission 204512) | Ammonia-oxidizing marine archaeal communities from Monterey Bay, California, United States - ASW #5 | ecosystem: Environmental > Aquatic > Marine > Intertidal zone | place: USA: California... | reverse complement strand
TGGGGCGTTCGTTCATTTCGAAGTGATCTTCGACCTGGCCTTCGAGGATGGATTGAATTTCGTCGCCGATGTCGTCTCGCTGGTCTGCAGGCAAGTATCGTTTCACTGCATCTACATATCGGTTGACTATGCTCATTTTTCTTCCTCCAAAATTTTTTGTACGGAGCCGGATATCGTTTTCCATTCCTGGCTCAGGGTGGCGAGAATGGTTTCGCCGTCGGTTGAGATTTTGTAGTAGCGCCGCTTTCGTCCGTCGGATTCGCCCCACCGGCTTTCGAGCATGCCGTAGGATTCGAGCCTGCGGATGAGCGGGTAGAGGGTGCCTTCTTCGATATCGATGTCGGCGGCGATGAGTTCTTTGCGGAGGGAGTAGCCGTAGTGTTCCTCGCGGAGCAGGGCGAGGACGGCGAGGACGAGGACGCCTCGTCTCAGTTCCATTCGCATTTTATCCATTCGTTCTTGCATGGGAGCTCCTTACTATGCCGTGCACAGTATATACTGTATCACGCACAGTATCATTCGTCAAGGGTTTTGGGTTTGGTTGGAAAGGTTGCACGGTGTTGGCGTAACTTTAATATTTTCAGATACTTAAGGATCTATCAATTTTCTTCGCTACGATTTTTTTCCGTATGTTGGGCTTTCATTTTGGATAGACCACCGTGAAATCGAAGTTTTGGGTGTGAAAAGATTGCCACGTCATTCCATTCCTCGCAATGACATAGTCCGTGAGGTCTAGCTAAAGTTTTTGAGATAGCCACATATCCAAAATCCCTGTCTCCTTGATACGTTTTTTCAATCGGTGTAATCTGTGAAATCTGTGGTTAAAGAATTGGAGACCCGTTTCGGGTCCGAAGAGTCGCTGGGTCGGGAGACCCTGCTCCAACGTATTAGGGGCTATTTCATGTTTAGAACTTTCTTTGTTTCGTTTTTGGTGGTGATCGTGGTTGGCATTTCGGCCGGCGCGGCGGAAAAACAGTTGTTGGGAAAAATCGATTTTCCTACTTCGGGTTCGGAGGATGCGCAGCCTCATTTTATTGAGGGGTTGTTGTATATGCACAACTTCGAATATGGCGAAGCTGGTGCCGCGTTTAAGAAGGCGCAGGAATGGGATAAGAATTTCGCAATGGCGTATTGGGGTGAAGCGTTGGCCCACACTCACCCACTCTGGTTTCAACAATCGCGTCAGTCGGCGGTGGATTGTCTGAACCGTTTAGCGCGGACTCCGGAAGCGCGTCAGGAAATGTGCGGGACTCAACGTGAAAAAGATTTTTTATGGACAGTGGAATTGTTGTACGGCACGGTGGATGAAACGAAGCGGCTTCCGAAGAATGATCGGGACGATGCCTATTGCGAAGCGATGAAGGCGTTGCATGAGAAATATCCGGAAGATGATGAAGCGGCGACGTTGTACGCGTTGTCGATTCTGGGCACGTCGCATGAAGGTCGGGACTACGCGGCTTACATGAAAGCGGCGGCGGTACTGACGACGGTGTGGGACAAGAACCGGAAGCATCCGGGGGCGGCCCATTATTTAATTCATTCGTATGATGATCCGGTTCATGCTCCCTTAGGATTGCCGATGGCTCGTGCGTATAACGACATTGCTCCGGACGCGGCACATGCGCAGCATATGGTTTCGCATATTTTCGTTGCGTTGGGTATGTGGGACGATATGGTGAAGGCGAATGTGCGGGCGATCGAGGTGGAAGGTTCGGGCGATGGAACGAAACCTATCATTGGTCATTATCCGCATTGGCAGATGTATGGAAATCTTCAGCGTGGCGAGTTTAAGGTGGCTGAGGAAATGATGGCGGCGGTGCGCGAACGGGTGAAAGAAGATATCAAAGGCCGGGAATGGTTGTATTACGGGTATATGGTGAGTCGGTTTGTGCTCGACACGCAGGATTGGGATTCGTTTAAAGAGCACGATTACCGGGATGTGGCGCCGAAGGCGATGGGCGCGCGTGATTACTATTTCACGAAGGGATATGCCGCTGCGATGCGGGGTGATTTCAAGAAAGCGAACAAGCATCTGGAAACGTTGAAAGAGGCGAAGGCGTTGTGGGTGCGTCCGAATAACGAGGAAATCTCGGCGGTGTTGGTAAAAGAACTGACGGCAGTGATTGCGCTGAAAAAAGGCAAGAAGGATGAAGCGGTGGCGTTGCTGGAGGAAGCGGCTGCTGAGGAAGTGCTGATTCCGATGATGTTTGGACCACCACCGATTGCGAAACCGGCTCGGGAATTATTGGCGGAAACGCTGCTTGAAGTGGGACGTCATGAGGAAGCGATGGTGGCGTTCAAAATGCAGTATGACCGGTCACCGCGACGGACGCAGGTGCTTGAAGGCATGGCTGCAGCGTCGAAAGGGTTGGGGAACGCGTCGGCGGAAGAAGGCTATCGCGCGGAGCTAGCATCAATTTGGCATATGGCCGACTAACCTTTTCTTTGGAAAAAGAAAAGGTTAGACCAAAAGAAACCGACGGATGCATTCGCATCCTTAAATTTGCTATCCCCTATCAAATGCGAAATGTAGTCACACTCGTGGGTGGTAGCTGCATTTTCGTGAATTGATTCTTGGTGGGGATGGCGATCTGGACTGATTCGTTTTTGGGGTTAACGATTACTGTGACGATGGAGCCGTCGGTGTTTTTGAAGGCTACTGCGGGGAGGTCGTCGTTTGATGATTCCAAGTGGATGCGTTGGGCGCCGGGTTGGATGAAGCGCATGAATTGGGCGTACATGTAGTAGTCGAAGTGGTAGGTGAGTTTTCCGCTGCGGGTGTCGAGGGTGACGCAGGTACGGGATGCTTCGAAGGGGCCGTTGTTGGGTCCTTTGTTTTCGTCGATGATGGTGACCCAGGCGTTGTAACTGGATGCGCCGTGGTTAAACAGGTCGATGATTTTTTCTGCGCCTCTCAATCCGAACATAGACCCTTCCGTAAAGAGGACGGGGGTGTCGGGGAATTCGTCGTGGAAGATTTTCATGCCCTTGGGTGAGCCTTCGTATCCGTGGAAGGCGACTTTGTCGACGTATTGAGCGGCCTTCGGATCGTTGAGAATGGTGCGCGGGTAGCCGATACCGGCATCGCCGATCATGGGCTTGGTGTTGTAGTTGTGGTCATAACACCAGATTTCGGCGTCGATGGATTTCTTTTCGAATAGTGGGCCGAGGTGGTTGGCAATGAAACCTCGTTCTTGTTCGCCGGTCCAGGCGCAGGACGGATAGTGCCATTTCGGATCCGATTCTTTGGAGCGATCGACGCCGGGCTCGTTTTGGATGGTGACGGCGTGGATGGGAATGCCTTCTTTTTCGTAGGCCTGAATGAACTTGACGAAATAGTCCGCGTAGGCCGCGTAGTATTCGGGTTTCAGTGAGCCGCCGATCATGTTGCCGGTGGTCGTCATCCAACCGGGAGGGCTCCAGGGCGATGCGAAGAATTTCAGATCCGGATTTTCTTCGAGAGCCATTTTGAGCACGGGTAAGATGTAGGCTTTGTCTCTTTCGATGCTGAACAATTTCAGGTCGGGGTCACGGTCGTCGCCGATCATGTCGTTGTAGGAATACCACGGGTCGCCAGTGAAGTCGGGAGTACCGATACAGACGCGCATGAGATTCATGTTGGCGCCTTCAGTGGGGTGGACGAGTTTTCGGATGGCGGCGCGGCGTTCGGCTTCGGGCAGGAGTGACAGGTTGTAGCAGGTGGTGGGTTCGAGGGAACTGCCCATGCCGACAATGGTTTGGTAGGCTGAATCTGGATCTAATTCGAGAATCGTAGTCCCCCGCCCTGCTCGTTTTTTAATTCGATACCCGAAACGGGCGAAAGCTGATGGGAGCTGTCGAGGGTGGTGGTCCAGGCTTCGACTTGGGCGTGGGAATCGGGGATGAGGCTCACGGATACGATGAGCGTGAAGAGAAATGCTGTGAATAGAGTTTTCTGAGGGGGTTTCATTTGAGTATTCGTCCTTCTAATTGCGGGTTCGAATGGTTATTGTACGTATTATGTCTAATCGACCGATCGAAAGGAAGCCATCGTGAGCCAGGAATATATACTAGTGGATGATCCTGCGGAGAAGGTGCGGCGAGTTACGTTGAACCGGCCGGGGAAGCGGAATGCTTTGTGCAATGCTTTGCGGGGCGAAATCTTGGCGGCGCTGGAAGAAGGCGATCGGGATGAATCAATACGGGTGATGATTTTGCGGGGCGCGGGTCCGGCGTTTTGCGCGGGGTATGATCTATCGGCCAACAATAAGGAAGAACGTCCGTATCATTCGGCGGGCGGTTTGGGCGATTGGCCGCGGCACGTGGTGGAAGGGTCGTTTCGGATTTGGGATTTACAGAAACCGGTGATCGCGCAGGTACATGGGTATTGTCTCGCAGGGGGCACGGAGCTGGCCACGGCGTGTGACCTGGTGTATGTGGCCGAGGACGCACAGATTGGGTATCCGGTCGTCCGGTCCATCAGTCCGCCGGACATGCAGATGTTTCCCTGGATGGTGGGGATGCGGCAGGCGATGGAACTCATGCTCACCGGCGATTCGATTTCGGGGACGGAAGCGGCGGCTTGCGGATTCGCGAACCGTGCGTATCCGGCGGAGGACCTCGAGGCGGCGGTGTTGGCGATTGCGGAACGGGTTGCTCAAGTGCCGGTGGAGATTCAACAGGTCAATAAACGAAGCGTCCATCGGGCCATGGAAATCATGGGGCTGCGCACGGCGGTACGATCCGGCACGGAGCTCCAGGCACTGGCGACTCAGACGGATTCGGCGAAAGAGTATTACGCGAAGGTGCATGCCGACCTGAATGACGCACTGAAGGAACGCGACGCGCCCTATAAGGACTACAAGGGAAGTTGATCTCTCCCCTGTTCCAATTCAAGACTGAATAAAATTGGTGCCGTCGAATTTGTAGTTGTCTTCGGTGAAGGCGGCGAAGTCTTTTTTGTGGGTGATTTTATTTTCGATGAGGAAGCGGGCGAAGCGGCCTTTGATGGCTTTGCCGAAGTGGCCGGCGGCTTTTTTGCCTGCCTGGACGCGGAAGTCGACAAAATCGACGTCGATGGGGAGGGCTTTTTGGAAGTCACCGGAGAGGAGCGACAGGACGGGTTGTTTTTTGAGGGCTTCGAAGCGTTGGACGTTGATGTCGCGCCAGTGTTTGGCGAGCCAAGGGGTCATGCCGAGTTTGTAGTTGGGGATATGGGTACCGCCGTTGATGAGGCCAAATAGGGCGGATACGACGTAGAGGCGTTTTTGGGCGGCACGTTTCTGTTTGAGGCTTTCGTAGTCGATGTATTGGTAGACGACGCCGGTATAGCGTTGGAGCGCGGGCATGGCGGGTGAGGTTAAGGCGGACAGGTTGGCCTGATGGGCGGCTTTGACCTTGGCTTTGTCTTTCATTTTGTAGATTTTGTGTTGCTCGGCGACCTTCAGCTTTTTGATGTAGGTGAGCACTTTTTTGGTATCTGGGACGAGGTCTTCGTGGTGGTTTTGGAAGGTGTCGTCTCCCCCGTCCGCCAGTTTGGCTTCGCTGGGCGGTAGTAGAATAATCATGTTGTCCCCCGATTCAAAATTGACGTGTACTTTAATGATTTGGTAGTGTCCGTGCAACCTTGGAGTGCATATCATGACGCGTATTTTTTCTTTTTGTTTCGTAACGATTTTTTTGAGCTGTTTGTCTGTGGACGCGGCGGAACCGACGTTTGCTGAAAAGCTGGGCTGGCCGAAGGGGTCGCGGGTGCTGATTCTGCACAGTGACGATTTGGGGATGTCGCATGCTTCGAACTTGGGCACGATTGAGGCGTTGGAATTCGGGATGGTGACTTCGGTGAGCATGATGATGCCGACGCCGTGGGTGCCGGAGTTTGCGAAGTATTGTCTGGAGAATCCGGGTGTGGATGTGGGACTGCATCTGACGTTGACTTCGGAGTGGGATGATTATCGGTGGGGTCCTGTCGCAGGGAAGTTGGCGACGCCTGGGCTGGTCGATAAATTCGGTTGCATGTGGGACAGTGTGGGCGAAGTGATTGAGAATGCGACGGCGGATGAAGTGGAAACGGAAATTCGCGCGCAGATTGACCGGGCGGAAGCGATGGGATTGGACATCACTCATATTGATTCCCATATGGGGACGTTGTTTTCGGATGATGAATTTTTCGAACGGTATATCAAAGTCGGTATTGAGAAGGATCTGCCGATGTTGATGGCGCGGGATTATTGGCCGCGGGAGGCGTCGGAATCGGGTCGTACGAAACGTCGGAAAGCGGCGATTGAACGGGTTTGGAAGGCTGGCCTACCGGTCATCGATTATGTGCACACGGCGACGTACAGCTGGAAGACTCGGGATAAGGATGACAAGTACATTCGCGATATCAAAAATCTTCCGGAGGGCGTCACGGAGATGATAATTCATTGCACGAAGCCGAATGAGGTGATCGATGTGATTACGAATGGTCGGGAATTGTTGTATGGGGATTATTTTTCGATGATCAGTCCGGCGGTGAAAAAGGCGTTAGAGGAAGAGAAGATTATTTTGACGACGTGGCGGGAGCTGCATGAGCGCCGCACGGCGGCGGGTAAGTAATCGAGGGTCCAGTTCGCGTCTGGTGACTGGAGACCCGTTCCGGGTCGGGCTCGGTGGCTGGGTCGGGAGACCCTGCCACAACAGGTACGATGGTTTATTTCACCCCTTCAGGGCTCTCGTTTATTCTAGGTCTGTTCCCTAGGGCTTACTCGCGTCGTCGCTATCCGACGCTCGTGCACCCTAGGCTGTAGAATATCGCGCCGTTGGCGCTTTTTTTGTGGCGCGTAGGTGACCTATCTAAATGGGATCACTCGATGGTCAGGTTGAGGGCGGTGGTACCGGGCTTGAGGGTGACGGATTTTTGGAAGGTTTTCCCTTGCGCCGGGTTGTCGGGGAAGATGTAGAGGTTGTACGTGCCGGGGGTGAAGGGGTCGGTGGTGGCTTTTCCCTGGGCGTCGGTTTTGATTTCGATGGCGTGGACGGAGCCGGCGATGAGGATGTTCCAGTTGGCGGCGGGGTTTCCTTCGGCATTGACTAAGGCGGCGGCGACGGTTGATGGTTCGAGCAGGCGGAGGGTGATGCCGGATTGGGGTTCTTTGGGGCGCATGATGCGGGTGGAAAATATTCGTAGTTTGGATTTCGAGGATGCTTTGAGTTCACAATCGCCGGGGAGTTTTTCGAGGGTGACGACAGCATTTCCCAATTCGTCGGACCAGGTCCCGGTCGGGAATATTTTGTTTTCCAATGCTATGGCGAAGGTGCCGGGGAATAGCTCCCCCTCCACTTGAACGTTGGTATTCCAGGTGCCAATCAATCCGTCGCATTCGGCTGCACATTTTGCGGATACGGCGAAGTTTCCGATTCTAGTTTTGAGTACGCCTTTGAACTTGTCACCATTCAGGGTGCCCTCAAAGCGAACGTTGGCGATTCGGTCTTGGATATTCAGCCGACGGGTCAGGATGATTTCGGATTCGGATCCGTCGTTAGGATCGACGCGGCGTTCCCATTCGCCGGTGGAAAAACTGGGAGCTATGGACGTAGCGCCCAGCCACCGGAATTCGATGCCGGCGACGTCGAGCAGGTTTCCGTCGCCATCGACAACAGTTCCTTTGAGCATGATTCGGTCGGGCCAACGTTCTTCGTCGGAAACGGCCTCTGATGAAGTTTCTTGCGAGACGATGGGCTGAGGGACCACGGGATCGGATTGGTAGGCCAGAAACCAAAAAATCCCGGTGCAGATTGTTATGGTTAGTACGATGATGGTTGTGCGTGCTAATGACATTGAAGATTCCATTGGCTTAATAGTCGCCATTATTGACGATTCGAAACACGCGACGCAATCGTTAGGAAGCATTGACTTTTGAGCTGACCTAAAGGCAGAGTAGTGGGTACTGTGTCGCTGTCGTTATCACCTAATTGAGGTCCGTTTTGATTGATTATTCTTTGAATGTGCTTAAGCGCACTTCCCCTGTCGTTTTTCTTTTCGTGATTTTCGTGACGATGGCGGGTTATCCACAGGTGACTTCGTTTGAAGAGCCGGATACGACTCCGAAACGGGCGACGCTGATTGGTAAGAAATGGGCGGATGCGGATTATGGTCCGGCGAAGAAGTTTTCGGTAGAGGTTTCGAAGGATAACATCGCGTACAAAGGGCTGGCGGTTCGGCTGGACCCGGGCTTAGGCGGAATTTCGAGCGGGTCGGAATTCATGATGTTTGATACGGAAACGTTGCGTTGGGCGGGTGGTTGGACCGGTTCGGGATTCGTCGATTGGCGAGGTATTGCGTTAAACGGCCAGCATGAAATCCATCCTTCTCGCGTGGGCGAGTTGATGTTTCATAATCCGGTCGCACCGGGCTGGGGACATCCGGAGGACCAGCGTTTGGACGACGAGCGGGTTGTCGGCCGCGACGGGCTGAGGTATGGACCTTTGGCACGTGATTGGGGGAAATGGAACGGACATTATGTGCACGGCAATCGCGTGGTTTTGAGTTATCGAATTGGCGATACGGAAATTCTTGAAATGCCAGGGGCCATTGGACCGGCGGACAATCGGGTGATGACGCGGACATTGAATATCGGGGCTCGAACGAAACCGATTACGATGCGGATGGCCTCGGCACTGAACTTGATGAGAATGGATTCTACCGGAACAACCCGCAATATCGTTCTTGAGTTCAAAGAGTCGGAGAACGGCGAAGAACGCAGCGGCGGTGTGGTGACTTCGGGAGTGGAACCCGGATGGGCCTTCGAAGATGGCAGCATCCTGATGACGATTTCCGCAGGCTCGGAACCGCTGCGGTTGACTGTTTTAATTGGCCCAAAGGATAACAACTTTCATAACACGTTGACTTCGATCAAAATGGTTCCAGATTTGAGCCAGTTCACAAAGGGCGGGCCAGCGCATTGGCCGGAGATTTTGGAAACGAAGGGTGTATCTGGTTCCAATGACGGACCGTATGCCATCGATACGATAACGCATCCGGCGGAGAATCCGTATCGGGCGTGGCTTCGGTTTAGTGGGTTCGATTTTTTTGAGGATGACAGCAAGGCGGCCATCAGTACGTGGAACGGGGATATCTGGCTGGTGTCGGGGATTGGTGAATCACTGGAGAACATCAAGTGGCAACGGATTGCGGCGGGGATGTTTCAGCCGTTGGGTATCAAAATTGTAGACGGTGATATCTATGCCATCTGCCGGGATCAGATTACGATTCTTCGGGATTTAAATGGCGATGGCGAGACGGACTTTTACGAAAACTTCAACAGTGACCATCAGGTGCACGAACATTTTCACGAGTTCGCGTTGGATTTAAAGCAGGGCATCGATGGTGATTTCTATTACACAAAGGGCGGTCGTCATGGGGACGTTGCGGTGACGCCGAATCATGGGACGCTGATTCGGGTTTCGAAAGACGGAAGTGAAAGTGAATTTGTCGCAAACGGATTTCGTGCGCCGAATGGATTGGGGTTGAGTCCGACGGGCGACATGCTGGTGGCGGACAATCAGGGGCATTGGATTCCGGCGAACCGTATCAACTGGGTTGAGCCCGGCGGATTCTACGGGTATATGTGGGGTTACCATGATCGGGAGGAGAGCGACGGGTTTGACGAACCGATGTGCTGGATTCACCCGAGCGTAGATCGTTCGCCGGGGACGTTTGCGTGGGTACCGGATTATCGGTGGGGACCGTTGAAGGATAAGATTATTTCGGCATCGTATGGGATGGGACAGATTTATCACGTGTTCCATGAAGAGATTGACGGTGTCCGGCAGGGCGGCGTGGTGAAATTTCCGTTGGACTTTAATACGGGTGTGACGCGTGCGGCGTTTCGACCTCGGGACGGGCAGTTGTATCTCGCCGGTTTGTTTGGATGGGCAGGCAACAAGACGACACCCGGCGGTTTTTTCCGGGTACGGTATACGGGTAAGCCGGTACACATGCCGGAAGCCGTGAATATTGCTTCGGATGGAGTGGTGATTACGTTTACGGATCCCGTGGATGCCGACTCGGCGACGGACCCGGGTAATTATACGATTAAACATTGGAACTACAAGTGGGCGGCCCGGTACGGTAGCGACGACTATAAGATGGACGGCTCGAAGGGTCGGGATTCGCTGGAGGCGGACGAGATTTCGGTATCGCCAGATAGAAAAACGGTGTATCTTCGCATTCCGGGGATTCGGCCTGTGATGCAGATGGATATTCGAACGAATATCAAGGCGGCGGACGGTACCGAGCTGCGGCATCAGATTCATCACACGATTCATACGCTCGGTAAAAAGTCGATTGGCGAATGGTCGGGCCAGACGGCGACGGTTCGGGCGAGCACGGAGCCGACACCGGTCGTGGAGACGATGCCGGGGTTGGTGCAGGCGATTGGGGTGAGCGCGAAGTTAGATGAGCCGGAGGAGCGACTTCCGAACGATACGAGGGTTTCACGGCGCGCGGCAATGTATGTCGGTCGTGGAGAATCTGTGACGCCTTTTTTGCCGAGTGGCAAAGTATTTTCACATTGGACGGGCTATATTGCGGCCGACCTGAACGAAACCTATCGCTTTACGATGGAAGGCAGCGGCACTTCGGCGTTGCGACTTAACGGACAACAGGTGGAGATCGGTGGCTCGGCGGAATTAAAAAAAGGGCTCAACGAATTGGATTTGTATTATACGTCTTCGGGCGTGAAATCCCGTGCTGAATACCGGCTCTATTGGGAGTCTGACGACGTGAAGCGGGAACCGGTGCCGGCGGAAGTGCTGTTTCATCGGCCGGGGGATTCGAAACTGGCTGAAGGA
>Ga0315336_1007216_pt1 | contig 10816 bp, 10 predicted proteins | sample ASW5metaG_FD_204512 | JGI IMG/M metagenome (GOLD analysis project Ga0315336, IMG submission 204512) | Ammonia-oxidizing marine archaeal communities from Monterey Bay, California, United States - ASW #5 | ecosystem: Environmental > Aquatic > Marine > Intertidal zone | place: USA: California... | reverse complement strand
TTAATTGATACCCAATATCTTCCGCTAATGTTCTTATATATGTTCCTTTTGAACATTTTATTTTAAGCCTAAGCCTGTCTCCTTGATAATCTAATAATTCAATTGCGTGAATTATAACTTTACGTTTAGGTCTAGGAATATCAATCCCATCTCGAGCATACAAATAAAGTGGTTTGCCTTGATATTTAAGTGCAGAATACATTGGAGGGAGTTGCTCAATTGTCCCAACAAATTTATCCAATACAGTTTTTATTGTAGTCAAAGAAGGCATATTATCTATATTTTGCTTAATAATCTCTCCTTCCTTATCTCCTGTAGAGCTTTTATGTCCCAATCTTATTAAACCTTCATAAGTTTTATCTAAGTTTAGTAAATAACTTGAAAATTTAGTAGCCTCTCCTAAGCAAATTGGTAGCAACCCTGTTGCCATTGGGTCAAGAGTCCCTGTATGACCAGCTTTTTTAGCGGAGAATAAAAATTTTATTTTGGATACTGCCTGATTGGAAGAAAAGCCTAGTGGTTTATCGGTAAGTAAAAATCCATCGACATCAAATTTAAGTCGTTTAAATTGCATTGTTTTATTTTTGAGAGGGCAATACGGAGTCTAATAATTTTGAGATTTTCATGCTTTCATCTACCGTCTTATCATAAATAAAATGCAACTTAGGTATACCTCTTGTTGTCATTCTTTTTGCCAGCTGAGCTCTAAAAAATGGTATGGACCGGTTAATGCCTTTAAAAATCTCTTCGCTATATTCAGCAGAAATAATATATATTTTGGCATGTTTTAAACATGGCGATACTTCAACATCTAATATAGTTAGCATTTTTAAAGCGGGATCTTTAATTTCCGTTTGCAATAAAATGGCTAACTCTTTTTTTATCTGTTGGCTAATTCGATCACTTCTAGGGTAATCTTTTACCAATTTACAACCTCCTAGGGACCTGAACTAATTCATAGACTTCAATTTTATCGCCAACTTTAATATCATTAAAGTTTTTTAAAGCCAACCCGCATTCTATATTTGCCTTAACTTCCTTAGTGTCGTCTTTAAATCTTTTTAAAGAATCTAGTTCCCCTTCAAATATAACAGCACTATCTCTTAAAAGTCGGACATTTGAATTTCTTCTTATTAAACCTTCTAATACAAGACAGCCCGCTATGTTTCCAACTTTAGAGGCTTTATATATTTCTCTAATTTCAACAAGTCCAAGAATATTCTCTTTTTGTTCTGGGGCTAACAGTCCACCTAATGCTGCTTTAACCTCATCAACTGCTTCATAAATAATACTATAATTCCTCATATCAACTTCTAAATTATCAGCTAACTTTCTAGCTCCACTATCAGCTCGAACATTAAATGCAATAATTACTGCATTAGATGCAGATGCTAAATTTATATCGGACTCATTAATAGCGCCAATTGCCGAATGAATGACATTGACTTTTACCTCTTCTGTTGACAGTTTCTCTAAAGCTTCGGCTAAAGCTTCGGCTGAACCCTGAACATCAGCCTTGATTATTAAAGGTAAAAGTCTTACCTCGGCTTCTGTCATTTGATCAAAAACATTTTCTAGTTTTGAAGCTTGTTTTGCTAACTTTATGTCTCTAAATTTTCCTTGCCTAAATAAAGCAATTTCGCGCGCTTTCTTCTCATCATTCAAAACAATAAATTCATCACCAGCTTTTGGGACCTCTGAAAGCCCAATTACCTCAACAGGGATTGATGGCCCAGCTTGTTTTACATCCTTACCAACCTCATTGAGCATTGCTCTAATCTTACCAAAAGCATTCCCTGCTAATAAACTATCCCCCGGTTTAATAAAACCTGATTGAACTAATAAAGTTGTTACTGGGCCTCTTCCTTTATCTAATCTTCCTTCAACAATAATACCTTTTGCAGGAGTATTAATTGATGCTTTTAATTCTAATATTTCAGCTTGTAAAAGAATTGCATCTAATAGATTATCAATTCCTTGACCAGTTTTTGCTGAAACTTCTACAAACATAGAATCTCCGCCTAGGTCTTCTGAAATAACTTCCTGAGCTAATAATTCATTCTTAACTTTTTCAGAATTAGCATCAGGCTTATCAATTTTATTAATCGCAACAATTAATGGAACTCCTGCAGCTTTTGAATGATTTATTGCTTCAATAGTTTGCGGCATAACTCCATCATCTGCAGCAACAACCAAAACAACAATATCTGTTGCCCTAGCCCCTCGAGCTCGCATTGCTGTAAAAGCTTCATGACCAGGTGTGTCTAAAAAAGTTGCTACGCCTTTTTCAGTTTCAACATGATATGCTCCGATATGCTGTGTAATCCCTCCAGCCTCTCCAGATGCAACACGTGAGGTTCTAATGAAGTCTAGTAAAGATGTTTTTCCATGGTCTACGTGTCCCATTACAGTCACTACAGGCGGTCTTGATTCAATTTGTGGCACAATGCTCTCTTCTGTATCTAAAAGTGATTCAGGATCATTTTCTTTTGCGGCTTGTGGGTTATGTCCCATTTCCCCTACTAAAATCATTGCTGTCTCTTGATCTAGGACTTGGTTTATAGTTACCATCATCCCCATACCCATCAAAGATTTAATAAGTTCAGAAGCCTTAATAGCCATTTTATGCCCTAGGTCTGAAACTGAGATTGTCTCTGGGATCAAAATATCTTTTACGATTGGGTCGCTTGGTACAACAAAGTCTTGCTCTTGCTTTGCATCTATATTTTTATGTTTATTCTTTGGTGCTCTCCATCCAAAATGATTGTTAGATAAACGAGTTTTTATTGGCCTTTTCTTTATAGTTCTATCAACCCAATCATTTTTTTTATCTTTTTTATCTTTTTTATCTTTTACAACTTTTACACCGGCTTTTGAAGCTGGTCGATGCAAGGTCCCTTCTTGAGGCGGTTCATTTTTCTTTTCTACCGACTCTTTCTTTTTTTGTATATCTTCTGCTTGGGCCTCTGCTAATGCGACATGTCTTTTTGCCTCTTCATCTCTTATATTCTTTTGATTATCGTTAACTATTTCCGTAGGTTTTTTTGGTTCGTTCTCAGAAAAAAGTTTAGGGCTCTTTTCTTTAGTTTGGTCGAGCTTAACAATAGTCCTTTTTTTTCTAACCTCTACTTGGATTGTTCTTGCTCTTCCTTCATTATCTGTTTTTCTAATTTGTGTGTTTTGTTTTCTTGTTAAGGTAATTTTAGACTTTGGACGTGGAGAAGCTCCATGCTCAGATCTAAGATAAGCTAATAATGCCGATTTATCCTCCTCCTTAAGCTCATCTAAAGCGCTCGATTTATCTACTCCCGAACTTTTTAATTGCTCAAGTAATAAATCTACTGGCAATCCTAATTCAGTAGCAAACTCTTCTACGTTAGATTTTCCCATTAAAACTCCATAAATTATTTAAACAAACCATGGGGCGCGCGCTGTCATTATTAATACCTTAGCCCTTTCCTCATCCATTTTGACTAATTCAATTAATTCATCTACAGCTAATTCTGCTAAGTCTTCCATAGTAATAATCTCTTTTGAAGCCAAAAGTTTAGCTGTATCAGAGTCCATACCATCCATACCTAAAAGATCATCCGCAGGCTCAGATATTTTTTCTTCTTTTGCAATTGCTGCGGTAAGAATTACTGCGCTTGCTCTAGATCTTAATTCATTGACAGTATCTTCATCAAAAGCTTCAATTTCAACCATTTCTTCAATAGGTACATATGCTATCTCCTCCAAAGAAGAAAAACCTTCTTTCACAAGGATATCTGCAACATCTTCATCAACATCAAGTTTTTCTATAAATAATTGGCTTGCAGATGTGTATTCTTCTTTTGTTTTCTGATCAGATTGCTCTTCGGTAAGAATATTTAATTCCCAACCTGTTAATTCGGATGCAAGTCTAATGTTTTGTCCATTTCTTCCGATTGCCTGAGCTAATTGATCTTCTGCCACAACTAAATCCATACTGTGCTTATCTTCATCTACAACGATACTTGATACTTCTGCAGGTGCCATTGCATTTATAACAAATTGTGCTGGCTCAATCGACCACAATATAATATCAACTCTTTCTCCTGCTAATTCACTAGTAACAGCTTGAACTCTAGACCCCCTCATCCCAACACATGTACCAACTGGATCAAGCCTTTGATCATTTGCCTTAACAGCAATTTTTGATCTTAGACCTGGGTCTCTAGAAGCAGCCATAATTTCGAGCAAGCCCTCTTCTATTTCCGGAACTTCTAACTCAAATAATCGTATTATAAATTCGGGAGCAGTTCTCGATAAAATTAGTTGAGGCCCTCTAGGGGTTTCATCAATCTTTATTAGAATTGCTCTTATACGATCACTTATTCTTAGATTTTCTTTTGGTATCATTTGATCTCGAGGAAGTATCGCATCTAATCTACCGATTTCAATAATGCCGTTCCCTCTTTCCATTCTTCTAATTTGACCAGATATTAACTTTTCATCTTGTGCTAAAAAATCCTTAAGAATCTGTTCGCGTTCGGCTTCCCGAACTTTTTGCAAAATAACTTGTTTTGCAGCCTGAGCCCCGATTCTCCCAAACTCTTCGGAAGGAATCAGCTCTTTAATAAGATCATTATTAGCTTTTCCTTTAGATCTTTCGTCTTCAATAGTAATTTCAGCATCTGGATTTTCAATCTCTTCTTCAGGCAATATTGTCCAACATCTAAAGGTCTGATATTCACCAGTTTCTTGATCAATCTCTACTCGAATATCCACTCCAGAATCATGCTTTTTCTTCGTTGCAGATGCCAAAGCTAATTCTAATGCTGTAAAAATTACTTCTCTAGCCACATTTTTTTCATGTGCAAGAGCGTCTACTAGTAACAATATTTCACGACTCATTTATATACTCTCCGGTCATACGTTTAACTAAAAATCTGGTTCTAATCGGGCTTTTTCGATATTATCTAATTTGATTTCTACTAAAATATTATTAAATTCTATTAGTATTAAATCTTCCTTTGTCCCTTGCAAAATCCCTTTAAAATTTTTTCTTTCCTCAATAGGTGAGCGTGTTTTAATCTTAATTTTCTTACCTTTAAACCTTTCAAAATCTTTGAGCTTCTTAATCACCCTATCTATTCCTGGTGACGATACTTCCAATCGATCAAAACTTATATCTTCTTCTACAGTTAAAATATGTTTAAGCTGATTAGTTACATCAACACAATCATCAATCGTTATTGAGCTTGGCTTATCTATAAATATTCTTAATAATTCACCCCTATTAATTATTTCAAAATCAACTAATTCATAACCTAATTTAGAAACATTTTTTTCAATTAACGCCTCAAGATCAATAGCCAATTTCTAATTCCTTATTTAAAATAAAGGTCCTAAAAACAAAAAAGGGCCATAGGCCCATTAACAGATGCGAATTATATCAATAAATTCAATAAATTGAAAGAATAAAGTTACAGCCCTTAAGTGTTAATTTTTGCAAACTTTCTTTTGCCAACCTGAATTGTAAAACCGCTACCCTTAGATGTAATAAATTTCGTATCCACTATTTTATCTCCATTGATTTTAATGCCTCCCCCCTTAATTAATCTGATAGCTTCTGAAGTACTTGAAACTAAACCTATCTTTTTTAGTAATTGGGGAATATTTACACCATCTATTTCAATAGTCGACAATGAATGTTCTTCGATATCTTCTGGGATATCCCCTTTAGCTCTTAAATCAAAATTATCCTCGGCATTTTGTGCCGCTTTCTCATCATAAAGTCTGCCAACAATCTCTTTAGCAAATTCTACCTTAATATTTTTTGGATTTTCTCCATCATCAACTCTTTTTTTCCAAGATCTTATATGCTCCAATGACCCTAAAGACAATAGATCAATATATCGCCACATCAAATCATCAGATAACGATAAAAGTTTTGCAAAAACTATTTCAGGTGGCTCATTAATGCCGATATAATTTTTTGAAGATTTTGACATCTTTTGAACACCATCTAAACCCTCTAAAAGAGGCATTGTTAATATACATTGTGGAATTTGGTCAAAATGTTTTTGTAATTCTCGTCCCATTAGTAAATTAAATTTCTGATCAGTGCCCCCAATCTCTATATCAGCTTTTAATGCAACAGAGTCATAACCTTGAAGTAATGGATACAAAAATTCATGGATAGAGATTGGTTGATTAGCTTTATATCTTTTTGCAAAATCATCTCTCTCTAACATTCTTGCAACAGTATGAGTTGAAGCAAGCTTAACAACGCCTGCAGCACCTAGATCATTAAGCCATTTCGAATTAAAAACAATTTGTGTTTTAGATTTATCTAATATCTTAAAAACTTGATCTGAGTATGTTTTAGCATTTTCCTTAACATCATCTTCAGATAATGGAGGTCTTGTAACATTTTTACCGGTTGGATCACCAATCATTCCAGTAAAATCACCAATTAAAAAATAAACTTCATGGCCTAAGTCCTGAAATTGTCTTAATTTATTAAGCAATACAGCATGCCCCAAATGAAGATCTGGTGCAGTTGGATCGAATCCTGCTTTAATTTTAAGAGGCACCCCTTTTTTCAATTTTTCAATTAATTCCGATTCAATTAAAATCTCATCGGTCCCTCTTTTAATTATTTCTAATTGTTCTCTTTTATTCACTTTTTTTATCTCAAAATTAATTTTAATTCAATTCTATCGCAATTATGGACTTAAAAAAATCGGACTTTAGTTATTTCAAATACTTGAATAAAAAAATAAAACAGTCACAATTAAAAATATGAGAAATTCATCACTATTATTTGGAGTCATGTCTGGGACGAGCCTAGATGGAATTGATATCGTTTTAATTAATCAGAAAAATAAAGGCATTAAAATAATTGAATTTATGCAAATTCCATATAAAGAAGATATGAAAAAAAAATGCCTGGCTCTTCATTCAGATCAGCATTCTGATCTTAAAAAATCAATTCAACTCTCCTTATTACATTCAAAAATTACAGCTACGGGTATAAATAAAATTTTAAAAAAATTTAAACTTAAAGCTAAAGATATAAAATGTATTGGGTATCATGGACAAACTATTCGACATCTTCCAAATAACGGTTATTCGGTTCAGTTGGGCAATGCAAACCTTTTAGCTGAGCTAACTAACATTACTGTTATATCTGATTTTAGAAATAGAGACATTAATGCTGGGGGACAAGGGGCGCCTCTTGTCCCTGCTTTTCATAAAGAATTTTTCCTTAAAAAAAATAAAAATAGAGCAATTATAAATATTGGCGGAATAACCAATATTACCTACTTACCAATTAATGGCCAAATAATTGGATTCGATAGTGGGCCTGGAAATATTTTATTAGATCATTGGATCTATCTTAACAATAAAAAGAATTTCGATAATCAAGGTAAATGGGCAAAATCAGGAAAATTGATTAATGAATTATTATTAAATTTTGAAAAAGAACGATTTTTCAAAAAATCTCCTCCAAAAAGCACTGGAAGAGAACTTTTTAATATAAATTGGTTAAATAAATTTAGTATTAAAAAGTATTCGCCTGGAGATGTACAAAGAACTTTACTTGAATTGACAGCAGCTTCAATCAATAATGCTATAAAAAGTTTTTGTTCTGGTATTGACGAAATTTATGTATGTGGAGGAGGCAGCCAGAATAAATTTTTAATTGAAAGACTCAAATCCATTACCGGTATTGATATTAATAATACAGATAAACTCAGTATTCCAACCCAACAAGTCGAAGCCATAGCTTTTGCATGGCTTGCAAATAAATGTCTAAAAAAAGAACAAAATAATTCCCCCACTATCACAGGCTCTAAAGGGCCAAGAATTCTTGGTGTAATTCATTATTCATAAATAAATAATTTAGTTTAGGTATAATACGCATTCTTTATTAATTAGATAAGATTTATGGGTAAATTAAAAGCAAAAATAAATGTTGGCACATTAGACCTTAATCTACCAATCATAGAAGGAACTGTGGGATATCCAGCAATAGATGTTAGCTCATTACATTCGCATGGAATTAAAACGTTTGATCCTGGTTTTTCTTCTACTGCCGAATGCACTTCAGCGATTACTTTCGTCGATGGTGGAAAAGGTGAACTTCTTCATAGGGGACATCCAATTGAACAATTAGCGGAAAAATGTGAGTTTTTAGATATTGCTTACTTACTTTTTAATGGAGAATTACCTAATTCGAGAGAAAAAACAACTTATGTCAATTCAATTAAAGAGCATAGCTTACTTCATGATCAGATAACTAATATATTTCTTGGTTTTAGGAGAGATGCTCACCCGATGGCTGTTATGGTCGGGGTAGTAGGCTCTATGTCAGCGTTCTATTTCGACGAGAACATGAAGGTTAGCAATCAAAATCATCGAAAATTATCTGCTCAAAGACTAATTGCTAAAGTTCCAACAATTGCCGCATGGAGTTATGCCTATAGTCAGGGCCGTCCTTTTATTTACCCCAAAGAAGATCTTAGTTATTCAGAAAATTTTCTTAATATGATGTTTTCTAGACCTAATAATAAATATTCGAAAAATCCAATTATCACCAAAGCATTTGAAAAAATTCTTATTTTGCATGCTGATCACGAACAAAATGCATCAACTTCTACAGTCAGACTGGTTGGTTCATCAGGAGCAAATCCTTTTGCTTGTATTGCAGCAGGGATAGCATCCCTATGGGGACCAGCCCATGGTGGTGCAAATGAGGCAACTCTCAAAATGCTTGGTGAAATTAGAAATGAACAACGAATAAATGAATATATTAAAAGAGCTAAGGATAAAACAGATGAATTTCGCTTAATGGGTTTTGGTCATCGTATCTATAAAAATAAGGACCCACGATCCATCATAATGAAAGCTACATGCTATGAAGTATTAGATGAATTAGATCTTAGAAATGACCCTATATTTAAATTAGCACTTAAATTAGAAAAAATTGCTCTTGAAGATGAATATTTTGTTAAGAAAAAATTATACCCAAACGTAGATTTCTACTCTGGCATTGTAATGAAAGCATTAGGCATTCCAAATTCTATGTTTACAGCGGTATTTGCTTTAGCAAGAACGGCTGGTTGGGTTGCTCATTGGAATGAAATGATGACAAATGAAACATCTAAGATAGGGCGGCCAAGACAAATTTATACTGGAAAACTTAGGAGAGACGTTCCTAATTCTTAAGCAGAAAAAGAAGATCCACAACCACAAGTGGCTGTCGCATTAGGATTTTTAATTACAAACTGAGACCCTTGAACATTGTCTTGATAGTCAATTTCAGCCCCATTTAAATACTGCAAGCTCATTGGGTCTATTAATAAAGTAACCGAATCCTTAACAACTTGAGTGTCATCTTCATTAATCGCTTCCTCAAAAGTAAACCCATACTGAAAACCAGAACATCCACCACCGCTTACAAATACTCTTAATTTAAGATCAGGTGAGCCTTCTTCAGCTATTAATTCCTTAACTTTATTGACTGCATTATCTGTGAAATTAATTGGTGTTGGCATTTTAATTTCAGGTGTCATTCTTCTCTCCTATTGCGCTATCTTTTTTAAATTCTTCAGCTATTAATTCCTTAACTTTATTGACTGCATTTGGTAATTTTTTTTGTACTTTATTCACTTGAGCTTTGGCTATCTGCTTTAACTCTCCATTAACTTTTGCTCCCGCATGTATTTCTATTGAATTATACTCGATATTGCCTTTAATAATAGAACTAGGTTGTAATTCTAAATAATCATAGCATATAACATTCCCTATGATTTCACCGGCAATAATAGCTGTATCAACCATAACGCTTCCTTTTATTCTGCTAGTTTCTCCCATAATAAGTGTTCCACCGGAATCTTCTACAACAATTAAGTCACCATAAATCTTACCATCCAGCCTTATTCCACCAGAATATGTAGTATTTCCTTTGATAACCATATCTTTATCTATCAAAGTATCTATAGCTCCCAATTTCTTTTTTTTCTTAAAAATCATAAATTATTTTCTTTTCCCTACAATTTTTTCATAAAATAAAATACTTTCTTTTAATTTAGTATTTTCCTCTTTTGTTTCCCTTAAGCTCGTAGCAATTTTTTCATATGATATCTGAGACATTTGCAATTCCAACTTTAACCCAAGTAATTCTTTCTCTCGCTTGTTATTATTTTGTTCCAATTCATCTACTTTAAGTAAAAAGGCAATAGCTTTTCCGCCATTAAAATAATAATATGTAAAACCAAATCCAATAGAAAGAAAAACCATAGCTACCATCAAATAACTAGGCCAAATACTCCCCGTCCTGATTCTAGCTGTATTTCCAGTTAATTTGTAATTTCTTTTTTTTGATACGTTTTTCATTTTTAATTAAGGCGCTAAAGGAATTAATTCTAATCCGATAGTTTCTTCCCATCCCATCATAATATTCATATTTTGAACTGCCTGACCCGCTGCTCCCTTTACTAAATTATCTATAACAGACAATATTACCAATTGTTTAGTATCAGGCACTTTATAAAAAGATATTCTGCACATATTGGAAGATCTTACAGACTTAGTTTCAGGACATGAATTTTCTTCCATAACATCAACAAATGGTTCTTTTTCATAATATTTATTGAAAATAATTGATGGGTCAAAATCTTTAACACAATTAACATACATTGTAGCGTGAATTCCTCTTGCTATCGGTAAAAGATGAGGTATAAATAAAAGTTTTATTTTGCCCAATGATGAGTTTTTACTTAAATTCTCTTCAATTTCAGGTTGGTGCCTATGTCCCGTTAAAGAATAAGCTTTAAAATTTTCA
>Ga0315336_1007214_pt1 | contig 10816 bp, 9 predicted proteins | sample ASW5metaG_FD_204512 | JGI IMG/M metagenome (GOLD analysis project Ga0315336, IMG submission 204512) | Ammonia-oxidizing marine archaeal communities from Monterey Bay, California, United States - ASW #5 | ecosystem: Environmental > Aquatic > Marine > Intertidal zone | place: USA: California... | reverse complement strand
CGGCACTAGAGACCGAACTGGCGCTACTTAACGATGACGCGGCCGTGGAAACCACGTTGCTGATTCATCCCAATGTGCTACGCGATTTTGTAGACTATAACCAGTTTCTGGATAGCGCCGACCAATTACTGCTACAGATGGGACTGGAAGGTGTTCTTCAGATTGCCAGTTTTCATCCGGATTATCAGTTCGCCGGCACTGCTGCAGATGACGCCGAAAACTTCACGAATCGCGCGCCTTATCCCCTGCTGCATATTCTTAGAGAGGCAAGTATCGAGCGGAGCATCGCCGCGTATCCGGACGTCGAAGAAATTCCAGTCCGCAATATTGCGCTTATGAATAGTCTGGGGCGCGAAAAGTTACTGGCACTCTTACAGGATTGTTCCGAAGGCAACAGGAAATAGCAGCCTTCATCGTCGAAGTGTTCCTAGCTGACAGTTCGCCCATTACCCATCGCTCCGCTTCCAAATTACCTCTGCGCTGACTCGTGTCTTAGGCTTATTGGGATCAGGGCTGGATTCGTAGCATTCAACCTTTCCTCCGCACCGCTCTCCGAGCAAGTGGTAGTCGTCGTCCGCCACGCATCAAGCAGGAAGTTTCAGGGGCAGCCCCCTACGCCATTGCGATCGATCGCTTGCTATTGTGACATTCATCTTGGCAGTTTTTCGTTACGACACATTGAGTTACAAGCGTTCACCGATCAGTGAAGCGCTATGGACACATAAACTGACCTGGATCAAATTGGCGAGGTGGATTCAACATCAAACTGCACCACGTGGTCTGGGGTAGGAGATGGCAGGTGTCTAGTAGTGCGAGATCGCCCGTCGGCTAAGGCTTCACTGCAATACTTTTTCACGCGGAGTCAATCGAATAGGGCTCGATCCTGACTGTGCGGCCGGCGTGCCCAGGGGGGTGAGAATTCCGACAATCACTGGCGGATGCTTGATCGCAGCTCTGCATTGACGAAAAAATTCCTTTTCAGGAGGAGGCCACTCAACAGTGGAAAAGACAAGTCAAACGACAACCCGAGCGGCAACAATTGAAACAGGGAAATCACGGGCGCCAGAAGGTGCGCGTCCGATGATGGGCAACGAAGCGATCGCGCGTGGCGCCTGGGAGGCCGGCGTAAAGGTCGCTGCCGCATATCCCGGCACGCCCAGTACCGAAATTATGGAATACCTGGGCGAATATCCGAAACAAGACCTGCACGCCCAGTGGTCGACGAATGAAAAAGTGGCGCTGGACGTCGCCATCGGTGCATCTTTTGCCGGCGTACGCGCGTTCGCGGCCATGAAGCATGTGGGCCTGAACGTAGCGGCCGATTCCCTGATGTCAGCAACTTATATCGGCGTGAACGGCGGCCTGGTGCTGGTGGTTTGTGATGATCCCGGGATTCATAGCTCGCAGAATGAACAGGACACTCGACTGTACGGCCAGCTCGCTATGGTGCCAGTACTGGAACCCAGCGATGCACAGGAAGCGCTGGAATTCACGCGGCTTGGCTATGACATCAGCGAACAGTTCGATACGCCCGTCATTGTGCGCGGCACGACCCGTTTGTCGCATACCCGTAGTTCTGTCGTACCCGGCGAGCGCAAGGAAGTTCCGGGGCGTGGATTTGTGGAACGCCCCGACAAGAACGTCATGATTCCCTCTCACGCACGGCTGCGGCATCCTGCCCTTCTGGAGCGCGAACGGCAGTTGCAACAGTATCTGGAAAACTCGGACCTGACCCGCTGGGAGACCGGCGTTTCCGATGTCGGAGTGATCACCTTGAGTACCGCATATACCTATGTGAAGGAAGTATTGCCCCACGCCAGCATACTGAAACTGGGTGCCAGCTGGCCGTTGCCAGAAGAGAAGATGCGCCGATTCTGTGAGTCGGTGCAAAGGGTATTTGTGGTCGAGGAACTGGAACCGGTTATCGAAAACGCCGTGCGGTCTTTGGGAATCGAAATCGAGGGCAAGAAATGGTTTCCAAGAGTCGGAGAATTTTCACCGGAAGTGGTCCGCGGTGGGCTGCAGCAGAGCGGCATTCTGGAACCGCCAAAGAAACGTGCCGATCTGAATATCGAGCCGCTGTTGCGGCCACCGGTATTGTGTGCGGGCTGCCCGCACACCACGACTTATATGGCAATGCGAGCGCTGGAGGCTCGCGTAGCTGGCGATATCGGGTGTTACACGTTGGCGGCAATCGAGCCGCTCAAAGGCATTGACACCTGTGTAGCCATGGGTTCCAGCATTGCCAATGCGATCGGGTTGGCAAAGGCCGGCAGCGAAGTTCGGCCCATCGTCGCCACCATCGGTGATTCGACGTTTCTGCATTCGGGCATAACGCCGCTAATTGATGCGGTTTACAACGATGCCAATATCACGGTACTAATTCTGAACAACCATACGGTTGCGATGACCGGAGGCCAGGATCATCCGGGAACCGGTATAACGCTGCGTGGTGAAAAAACGCATCGCATCAACTTTGAGGACCTGGTGCGGTCCATCGGCGTGCAATGGGTGCGTACAGTGGATTCCTACGACGTGGCCAAGCTTATGCATACCTACCGCGAAGCAACGCAGTTCAAGGGTGTTGCGGTGGTGATTTCCGATCGGCCCTGCGTACTCGATCCCGTCAAGATCAAGGGGCCCGCTTATCGGGTAAGGGGCGAGGACTGCACCGGTTGCCAGACGTGCATGAACATTGGCTGCCCGGCCATTGCCTGGTCGGGGGAAATTGTGGACGGCCACAACAAGGTTCAGATTGACGCCGAACAGTGCATCGGTTGCACGCTATGTCGCCAGATGTGTCCCAGCGACTGCATCGAGCTGGCCTGAGTCACTTATGAACAAGTCTTTTCAGGCGGCAGCCAAAGCCGATACCCCTCTCAACGCGCCAGAGCGCAGCGCACGTCCGACCAATGTGCTGGTTGTGGGTGTCGGGGGCCAAGGCGTCATCATGATCTCGAAAGTGCTGGCGCAGATCTGCCAGGAGCACGACTTCCAGGTCAAGCAAAGTGAAGTGCACGGTATGGCAAAACGCGGTGGTGTGGTCTTCAGTCATGTGCGTTACGGAAAAGTGGTGTATTCACCTACCATTCCGGCCGGGGAAGCGGACATACTGCTGGCAATGGAATGGGCGGAAGGTCTGCGCTGGCTGTCCTTCCTGAATCCTGATCACGGCACCTTCATTGTCGATACCCAGCAGATCGTTCCTCCTTTCGCCTGCCGCGATCGGCATCGGGGTGCGCTCACCGGATACTCGCACGAAACGATCGAGGAAATCATGCGCCGTGTGCCCAGCACCTACGCGCTCGATGCCGGCAACATGGCGGCAAAATTGGGCAATAGTCGCGTGGGTAACACGGTGCTGCTGGGCACCCTGTCAACCGCACTCGACTTTCGCGAGCAGGAGTGGCGCGACGCAATCGCTCGTTTCGTACCGCCGAAAACTGTCGACATCAATCTCGCGGCATTCGAACTTGGCCGCCAATGGGTGTTGCAGCCGCAACCAGCCAGGCGCGAACTACCGAGTCCCGTCGATATAGAGGCCTATGCGCCAAAGGACGAACTGCAGGTCCAGATCACGCCTGAATGGTGCAAGGGTTGCGATATTTGCGTGAAGATGTGCCCGGAACATTGCCTGCGCCTGAACAAGCACCTGATCGTGGAGCTGGCCAAGCCGGAAGCCTGCACCGGCTGCCGTATATGTGAGTGGTTGTGTCCCGATTTTGCCATTGAGTTGAAACGTATTCCTGTTGGAACGGCTACCTGAATGGCTGCGACGAATGGCAATCGCCTGCAAAATCTCCAGGGCAATCATGCCTGTGCGCTGGCCGCCGTAGCCGCTGGTTGCCGATTCTTTGCAGGCTATCCCATCACACCTTCCTCCGAAGTTGCGGAGCGCATGTCATTGGAGTTGCCGGCCGTTGGTGGCATATTCATTCAGATGGAGGACGAGATTGCCTCCATGGCCGCAGTTATCGGAGCATCCATCGGCGGAGTGAAATCGATGACCGCCACCAGCGGTCCCGGTTTCTCACTCAAGCAGGAAAATCTCGGCTATGCCGCCGGTGCGGAAGTTCCCTGTGTGGTAATTAATGTCATGCGAGGTGGGCCAAGCACCGGCATGCCCACGCGCCCGGCGCAGGGCGATGTCATGCAGGCGCGTTGGGGTACCCATGGTGATCATGTCACCATTACATTGACGCCGGCGTCGGTGGCAGAAGTTCATCAACAGACGGTGCGCGCATTCAATCTCTCGGAACGCTTTCGGGTGCCGGTGGTGGTGTTGATCGATGAAACCATTGGTCACTTGACTGAAACGGTCGAACTGCCTGATACGGCTAGTCTGCAACTCAGCGAACGAAAATGGGCGGCAGGTGACCAGGAAAGTTTTCAACCCTATTCAGAAACTGAAGACCGGATACCGCCAATGGCAAGGCCGGGTGATGGTTTTCGCACTCACACCACCGGCCTGACTCATGGTCCGAGTGGTTTCCCTACCCAGGAACCGGAACTGGTGGATCGCGTTTCACGACGCCTGCTGGAGAAACTGGAACTGCATCGGAACGAGATCGACAGTTTCGAAACCATTGAGTGTGACGATGCACAAATTATTGTTGTCGCCTACGGCATTACCGCCCGCGCCGCACGCCGTGCCGTGCGTTTAGCCCGCGAACGAGGTATCGCCGCCGGCCTGTTCCGGCCGATTACCTTGTGGCCGTTTCCCGAACAACAGTTCCGCGAACTGGTCAACGGTGCTAATGCCGTACTGGTCCCGGAAATGAATGCCGGCCAGCTAAGCCTGGAAATTGACCGGTTCTGCCCCGACGCGACAAAACTGCAAACCCTGAACCGGATCGACGGTGAAGCCATCTCGCCGGCCCAGATCCTGGAACAAATCGAGGAGCTGGCATCCCATGGCTGACGCAGTCACCGAATTCAACATCCGTGACTATCTGCGAGAAGAACTGATGCCGCACTTCATGTGTCCGGGTTGCGGACACGGCATCGCCCTGCGGGCACTGCTGTGGGCACTGCATGAATTACAGATCGACAAGGACAAGTTGGCCATCGTATCCGGTATCGGTTGCTCTGGCCGAGTTGGTGCCTACATCGATGCCAACACCTTGCACGTTACCCACGGACGGCCACTTGCCTATGCTACCGGTCTGAAACTGGCGCGGCCCGATCTGGAAGTGGTGGTCATTACCGGCGATGGTGATTGCCTGGCCATCGGTGGCAATCATCTGATTCATGCCTGCCGGCGGAATTTGAATATTACCTGCATGATGCTGAACAATGAGGTCTACGGCATGACCGGCGGACAAGTCTCACCCACCACCAGTGAAAGCCGCTATACCACCACCACCCCGCTGGGCGCACACGAACCGGTATTTGACGCTTGCAAGCTGGCCGAAGCCGCCGGTGCCGGGCTGGTGGGGCGCGAAATCACGCTGCAGACACCGGCCTTGAAAAACCTGCTGCGCAAAGCCATTGCTCATCCCGGCTTCGCCTTTGTTGAAGTCATTTCCGATTGCACCGAAATATTCGGCCGCAAAAATGATCTCGGCAATTCTCCGGAGATGGTTTTAAGCCAGAAAGCCGGCGTGCGCCCGGAGTCCTATGGCACTATCGTTGACCAGCCATTCCATGCCAATGAAATGAGCACAGGGGTGCTGGCGCAAAATGACCGTCCCGAATATTACGACGGCTACTGCAAGTTGATCGAGACGGCGCAAAAAAAGCGCATCGGAAATAAATAGTGGAGCACTGCGAGATACGTTTCAGCGGCAGTGGCGGCCAGGGCCTGATCCTCAGCGCCCGCACTCTGGCCACCGCGCTGACAATGGATGGCAAGAAAGTCGCCCAGTCACAAAGTTACGAACCCACTTCTCGCGGAGGCTTAAGCCGTTCCGATCTGGTTGTGGCGCAGGAAACGGTCGACTACCCTCTGGCCACCAAACTCGACTACCTGATTGTTCTAGACCAGGTTGCCGCCCACGTCTCACTTGACCTGCTAACAAAAGACAGCATTGTTATTCTGGATCAGGAAAAAGTGAGCGATCCGCCTGACGGTGAATTTATCCGCTACTCCTTTCCACTCACGGAAGCGGCCCTGGAACTGGGTAATGTCAGGGCCACCAATATTGTCGCGCTGGGCGCACTCGTCGCACTGGGTCAGTTCTGCTCGCGTGCGTCTATCCACCATGCCGTCAGCATGCACGCACCTAAAGCATTCCTGGAGTTGAATCTGGCCGCACTGGAGCGCGGTTACCAGTTGGTGGAAGATGTATCAGATGCTCAAGCTCGGGGCTCTACTTTATAGTCACGGTGCCCTGACTTTCCACTCTTCGTCCGTCCCTTGTATCTTATATTCCGTGGCGCCATCTACTACGCCATCGGCCGCCGCATTCATGGCAATAGGATGTGCCGATGAAAAAGCTTCAGGTACTGGTACATCTAGCCTGCATATTTCACAAAGGATTCGCTTCTAAGGGGCGTGTAGCTAAACAGGTTGACGATCGGCCGCAGAGTAAAAGCCAGACTGTTGCGCCGGATTCTCTCCTAATAGCGCGATCGTCCAAGCTGTGACGGCAGATGTTTCTTGATGTTGCGTTACCGAGCCAATGCCGAAGGCCGCTTGAACGCGCAGAGCGCGCCGCCTGAACACTATCGGCGCTGCTTTCCTGCGTTGGTTTTTCAGCTGAAAGTTACTGCGGCCAATATCCCTAACCCCGCCAACGTGCCTGAAGCCAGCGTGAGCACAGCGGCTAATCCACGTTGGTCGGGTGAAAGCGGCGAGAAGAACGTAGCGATGCGTCCGGCTAGTGCTATGGGAAAACCTGCTATCCATAGGTCTCTAACCGCTTGCGGCCCGCCCCGCTCCATGACCGCCTGCACCTGTCCCATGGCCCGGGTTACCGGACCAATCAAAGTGCTGCTTTGTTTCATTTCCGGTGTTCGTCCGGCTGCTACGGCATGCACGGCTTGATGCATCGCGTCCCGATCCGCGGCCCACAGTGATCGGAACAGAATTGTTCCGTCGCTGTTCATCAGGACCGCGGAGTTCGGTTTCGGTTCCAACGCTCGGTGCAAGTCGCCGTCCAGGTTGTCGGCCGCCACTGTCCACTCAATGCTATAGAATTTCCTTAACGCCCGCGCATGCTCCATTTTCTCTTCTATGGTTTCAGCTTGCGATATGTACTCGCCCGGATGTGCTTCGCGGACATATACCATGATAAATCTGACGCGGTCGCCAAATTTTTCATAAAGCGTTTGTACTGACGGCGCGGCGCTTGCTGTATTCGGGCATGTCATCGACCCGAAAACGAACAGCACGGGTTTGTCGTCAAACACGTCGCGGTTGACCAGGCGATTGCCATCCGTGGTGACCAGCTCAAATTGCGGGAGTACATCACCCGGACCAGCCGTGTTCTTGTGAAATCGCAAGTCCCGGAAAAGCAGGCTCGTGGTGAATCGCTGGTACCGATACGTGTTGATGTCGGCAGTCAATCGCCGCTCAACCCTTGCGGCACTCATGACTCAACTCCGGTCGCGAACGCTTCATATTCAACTTCTGTATATCTTCGCGTAATGTGCTGAGGGCAATTCCAGTCATATGCGACTACATCGATAAACACAACGCGCTCTGCTCTCGCCTTGTATGCCGGCAACGCTACTTTCGCCAGATCCGTGGCTGTAACGGTGCGGCTGTCTTCTACCTGCATGTGGCCAAGTATTTTCAGACGAAGGCGATTGGGATAATCCATCAATATCAATGAGCAACGATCGTTTTTCGCGGCATTGCCGACACTGATCAATTGGGTGTTGCCGCGAAAATCCGCATAGGCGATCTGGTTCGGCCCAAGCACCTTCAGGAATCCCGGCGGTCCGCCTCGATGCTGGACGTAGGGCCAGCCGGTCTCACTAACCGTTGCCAGGTAGAAGCTGTCACGTCGCGCAATGAAGTCCGCTTCTCTCGGAGTGAGTCGGTCATTCGGACCAGCGTTTTCCTGCAAGCGCTTGTTGTTCGGCCGCGACCCGTAGTGTTCCTGAGCCGCTTGTACGCTGTCGGTAAATGTAACGTCTGCGAATCGATGCGTCATGTCTGCTCTCTCTTCAATAGGTGCGGAAGTTGCGGCCGTACGAATACGGCCGCACGACCAGTGGCGCTACTTCGCCGCCAGGGGAGTGGTGTCAACTTTTCTGTTCAGGAAATCGCGCATCAGGTCGGCGATCTCCTGACCATGCGTTTCCAATGCAAAGTGGCCGGTGTCAATCAGGTGGTACTCGAGATCATTCAGGTCGCGTTTGTAGGGCTCAGCGCCTGCAGCGGGAAAGATCTCGTCGTTCTTTCCCCAGACGATTAACGTCGGTGGCTGATTGGTACGAAGGTATTGCTGCCATGCGGGATACAGCGGCGGGTTCGTTCCGTAGCTGTAGAACATCTGCAACTGGACTTCCTGATTGCCGTCACGATCCAGCAGAGGCTGAACGTGTCCCCAGGTATCCGGGCTCACTGCCTCGACGTTCGACACGCCGTTGGTGTACTGCCACTTTGTTGCGCCAAGTGTTGTCAAAAACCGCAGCGCGTCGTCGTTCGTCATTTCAGGTTGCTTGTAGGCAGCTTTGACGTTTTTCCACCAGGCATTGTCCAGCCCCTGATTAACAGAGTTCCGGTCTTTCCAGTAGGCTTTGATCGGCTCCCAGAAGTTGTTGTCTATGCCTTCGTTATAGGCGTTGCCGTTCTGCACAATCAAGGTTTCGATGCGATCGGGGTGGGCGGTCGCGATACGAAAGCCGACGGGCGCGCCATAGTCCATCAGGTACAAGCTGAACTTGTCGATACCAATCTCGTCCACGAACTTGCTCATGAGTCTGGCCACGTTGTCGAACGAATAGTCGAACTCACTGACAGTGGGCATTGAACTAAAGCCATAGCCCGGATAGTCCGGTGCCACCAGGTGAAACTGGTCGGCAAGCTTGGGGATCAGATCCCTGAACATGTGGGATGAGGTTGGAAAACCGTGAAGTAACAGAATCGTCGGGTTGTTCGGGTTGCCGGCCTCACGATAAAAGATGTCGACATCTTCTACGGTGATCGTTCGGTAGCTGACGTTGGGCACATTTTCGGCTTGCGCTGCAGTCTGAAAGCCGGTGATGACCAGCAATGCAATGAATAGCCGGAATGCTGCTCTATTGAAACTGAATGTTTTCATCTTCGTTCTCCTTGGGAAGTTGCGGGTTGTGAATCGGGTTACTTGGTATTAATTTTTTGAACGGCCTGTTTGGTCGTCCAGACGGTGTTGGCGATGAATCTAAAGTTGATCAGGGCAGCATCAATTGCGTTTTCATGGTTTTGTCCTTGTTGTTAATTGGTTTTATTTCCAAAGCGTCGTTCCCGTGGGGAAATCGCGATGTCATTGGCACTCACGTCACGCCGGGTCATGTAGCCGTCCACATTGAATTCACAGTGCTCGTTGCTATGCGTTCGATACCATTGACCGCTCTCGGCGTGCTGCCATTCGTACTCGCAGCGCACTGAAATCCGGTTGTCGGTAAAGGCCCAAAGCTCCTTGCTCAATTGGTGGTTCAACTCGATGGCCCATTTACGCTTGAGGAGGAATTCGATCGCGGCCCGACCCTGGAATAACTCTTCCCGGTTTCGCCAAATGCAGTCCGGTGAAGAAGCGTTCGAGACGATCGAAGGGTTACGTGTGTTCCACGCATCTTCAGCAGCTTGAGTTTTTTTCAATGCCGTTTCGTGGGTAAAAGGTGGGAATGGAGGTCGTTGCATGGTTGTGGCTGGCCTGTCTGAAGAGTTATAAAAACTAGGTCACATTTAGGTAACGCTGCGGCTTGAGTAACGTTTTAGACCTAAATGCCAGCATGGACAAACGACGATTTCTAGTGCAGACTTATAAAAACTAAGCCAAATATATGTCCCGTCGAATCTATCCACTCAATGCGTTGCGTGCGTATGAGGCGTCCGCACGTCAGCTGAGCTTTGTAAAAGCGTCCGAAGAGTTGTCGGTAACGCCGGCGGCCGTTAGTCACCAGGTAAAAAAACTTGAGGAATACTTGGGATTGCCGCTGTTCCGGCGCCGCTCGCGCGGTTTGTTGCTGACGGAATCGGGGCAGTTGCTGCTGACCGAGTTACGCGAAGTATTCCTGCGCCTGGATAAGGCCATGGAGCGGGTGGTTGACAGCGACTCGCGCGGAACAGTCACATTAAGTGTTGCTCCGACGTTCGCGACAATGTGGTTAATCCCGCGTCTGCAGAAATTCTATGCACTGCAGCCGGATATCGATGTTCGAATCTCAACCAGTCTCGGTCTGGTTGATTTCCAACGCGATGACTACGACGCAGCGATACGGCTGGGTAGTGGGCAGTGGTTTGGTCTGGAAACGATCAAGCTTTTTGACGAAACCGTTACGCCAATGTGTAGCCCGCGACTGTTAGAAGGACCTGATGCTATTAAACGTCCTGATGACCTTCGCAAGCATGTGCTACTGCATAATCACTCCATGGACTACGACCCTGAAGCACCTACCTGGGATACATGGCTAAAAGCAGCAGGCGCGAGCAAAGTGGATGCTTCACGAGGTACACATTTCAGTTTGCCCGACCACGGACTACAGGCGAGCATCGACGGCGCTGGAGTTGTGCTGGGTTGGCGTACTCTCGCGGCGCCAGACATTGCGGCCGGCCGCGTTGTTGCACCGTTTGATCTCGCCTTACCGCTGGGGTCCAGCTTCTACCTGACCTATCCGGAAGCGCATGCGCCAAGGCCGAATATTGCAGCACTTCGCGATTGGC
>Ga0315336_1007213_pt1 | contig 10818 bp, 7 predicted proteins | sample ASW5metaG_FD_204512 | JGI IMG/M metagenome (GOLD analysis project Ga0315336, IMG submission 204512) | Ammonia-oxidizing marine archaeal communities from Monterey Bay, California, United States - ASW #5 | ecosystem: Environmental > Aquatic > Marine > Intertidal zone | place: USA: California... | reverse complement strand
CCAAGTAGATTGGCGACCCGATTCTCAAGCTACCGAATATCTCGGATTATGTTTACGGGGATTCGGCAATTCTATATGTCAGGGACGCTGGAAAAGACCGATACGCAAATTGTCATCACGATTCTCACGATGCGATCCTATCTTGTTTATGCCTTGTGGACGGACCTCAAGCGGCGCAGTACCTGGGCCCTTCTCCTTAGTATGGTCGTCGTTGCAGTCTCGACGTGCCTGTGCGTGATCCTGTTCTCTGTGGCGAAATCCGTTCATCGCGCGGTGGAAGCGGAAATCATCCAAAGCGGGGCCGTGAATTCCATGGACGTTGCGGCCCGGCCGGACCGCGAATTTCAAAAACCGTGGGCCGCTCCGCCGATCGGGACGGACGATCCGACCGCTGCGTTGCGTCGGCTCCTCGAACTGCTGGACCGTGAGTCAGGCGAACACCTAACGACCTGGCAGCCGTCCTGGCTCTCTCCCGGCTGGGCCTACCTCTTTCTTACGCCTCCCTCGAAAGGCGGCATCGCGGTGGCGGCGGGAATTTCCCTGACTTCACCGAACGATCCGGAGGCGGACCGGATTGCCGGGGAGCGCCTTGCGGGGGGCTGGGTCTCAGGAGAAGAAGAAGCGCAGATCGTTCTGCCGAAGAAAATCTCGGATCGGCTGTGGCCTGATGTGTTATTTGACGGGGAGACGGCCTGGATCGGAATTACCGAGACATCCACCTGCGTCGAAGTCCGAGTTCAGGGAATCTACCGGAGGACGCAGCGTAATCACTGCCTCGGGAACAGTCCGGTCGCACGGGCGGTCCAGTCGGCGCTCGAAGCGGAGCAAAGCCCGAACGAGGTGGATTCCGTTTCAGGGGGAGAGGACGATTCCACACATGCCTCCGGACTTCAGTATGACAGGGTGCGCCTCTATTTCGACGATCGAAGAGCTTTACTGGAAGCCCGGACCCTGATCGAGGAGCGGTACAAGTTCTGGGCCTCAACTCCGTACGACGACTTCGAAAGCAAGCTCAGCCTCGCAGCCGCGACCCGAACCAGCGCATGGGTCGTATTTGCCATTACCCTGGGTAGCGCGTGTGGTTCGATTTTCTGCACATTTCTCGCATGGGTTTCCCGCCGGAGGTACGAAATCGCCCTCCTCAAGGCGCAGGGTTCCGGAAATGCCTGGGTTGCCGGGTTGTACGTTCTACAGAGCGGAACTGCCGGTCTCCTTGCCGGCGTCGCCGGTGCAGCCGCCGGCGTCCAACTTTGCCCGTTGCTTGCCGCCGCGGTTTCGCAGAAACTCGAATTGAAGACGGGCCTTGAATTGGTGGTCCCCGCGGAAATCGTCCTGTATCTCGTGGGCGCGGCGATTCTTGTTTCGATTCTCGCCGCGCTGCTCCCGGCGCGGATCGCAGTTCGACAGGATCCGTGGAAAATATTGAGAGAGGCAATCTAGATCGCATGTACGGCTTGCGAGGCATAAGCAAAGAGTTTCGAAATTCTGAAGGAAAGATCGTGGCCCGCGGATGCGACCAGGTGACCCTGAAGATCCGGCAGGGAGAGTTCCTGGCGGTAACGGGTGAGTCCGGTTCGGGAAAATCCACTCTCTTGAGCCTTCTCGGGTTCCTGGCCACGCCGGACCCGGTCCCGGGAAGCGGACAGTTTCTCTTTCATGTGGACGACGTGGCGGTGGACCTGGCAGAGGCGCTCCACGAAGGCATCGGCTCCGCATCGCTGTCCTCCCTGCGCGCGAATCACGTCGGGTTTGTGTTTCAAAACTTTCATCTTCTGAATCACCTGACCGGCACCGCAAACGTGGAACTGGGTCTCCGCTTTACTTCCAAGGGAAGGGACGAAGTGGGCGATCCTGCGGAAGTGCTCGCCTCTCTCGGAATGGGCGAACTGTCGGGGAAAAAGGTTCGGGATCTCTCGGGAGGTCAGAAACAGAGAATCTCCGTGGCGCGCGCGCTGGTGAAACGGCCCGCCGTGGTCCTGGCGGATGAGCCGACGGGGAATCTGGATACCGCAAACAAGTGCCTGGTACTGGCCAGTCTCCTGATAGCAAACGAGGTATTCGGGGCAACCGTTATCCTCGTAACCCACGAAATCGAACACCCGCCGCGGGTTGCGAAAAGAAGCATTGTGATGCGCGACGGAAAAATTGCCGAAGATCTGACAATCGAACCCACGATCGGACGTCACGAGAACGACACTGTCCTGAGCCTGGCTCGACGAATCGCGGAGGATTGCTATCCCCATGTGGCTGACCAATTGAAATGGGAGTGATGCGGGGCGCGGAGGAGACTGCTATTGTATTTTAGGTCACTCCGTCACAACATTCGTGGTTCACGCCTTCACGGACCGGGCGATTATGTTTCCGATGCAAATTATCAAGCTTCTGTTGAGTGGGATGTGGCAGGGGTATCGGCGTTGGATGTCACTGTTCAACGTATTGTCGATTGTCCTGAGTGTTACCCTGGCGACCGTCATCCTGGGATTCGCGGACGGGGTACGGTCCTACGTACACGATATGGTGCAGAAAGAAGCCGCTGCGGGTGCCGTCCGGGTACATTTGGGCGGATGGCAACCGGAAGGGCAGAGCCTTTCATTCCGGGAGCGGATTCGGGACGCCGACGACTTCATCCGAAACTCCGGCCTGGCCCGCCGATATAATGGATATCACCTCTGGTGGCGTTCGGAAGCGCACTCCCTGAGCCTGGAGCACCCGGCCCAGAAGGGCACGCGGGGCATTTTCAGCAAAATCGGAAACACGCGCCCCACGGATCCGGAAGCTGCGCGGGTGCGGCCTTACGTAGTATCGGGACGATGGGTTTCGAGTGAAGACGCACAGGAGATCGTGCTCAGTGCGGAAGTGGCACTGAAGTTATCGCGACAGGTAGCCGCATCATTCACACTGGGAGACCTTGTCGGCAGGAAAATCTGGATCATGCTGCCCGGTACACGCAGCCACACTCCCGCCGCGTGCGCGGAGGTACTGGTGGTGGGAATTTACGAAAATCTGCGCGACCAGGCATCTCTAACCACCCCGCGGGTTATCCAGGAAATGTTTGCCCGCGTGCGTTCCAATGCCAACGGCGAGTGGCACGAGACGTACGACCGCCTGCGGTATGCGATTCAGTCGATTTCGAATCACGACCGATCTCCCGTAGCGCCTTCCGGATTCGAAGAGCCGATTCCCCTGCTTTGCTGGCGGATCCGGGACCACGAAACGCGGTGGATTCACGCCCGTGGCGGACTTCGATGTGATCAACCCCTGCAGGGACATGGGGATGTGCCTGCATCCACAAATGCAACGTGCGTGTCGAACCGGAAACTCGTGATTGCCGAAGTTATCCCCGGTGAAACAGGTGAGTTCCTGACCTGCCGTGCACAAGGGCTCGAGGATCTGCCTCCTTCACCGAAACAGGATGCGACCGCGCTGGACGAAGCCTATCCGGGCGGGTACGTGCTTTGCTCGCCCCGCGTTTGGAACGACCTTGGCTATGAGGCAGCGCCGCACTTCGACGTGGGTCCCTGGCAGGAGGAAGCCCTCTACGCATACCTGCACTTCCGTGATCTCAAATCCGCGGTGAAAGCACGCGCCATACTGGGAAGCCGTGGCTTCAATACCTACATGCCGATCGATCGATTCAAGGGGCTCGTGACCCTGGTCCGACTGATTACCGCCGGCGCCGTTCTGCTTCTCCTGTCGGTCCTGTTTGCCGGACTGCTGGGAATAGCCATTACGCTATATAATGAGGTGGATGCCGAGGAAGCGGAAATCGGACTACTCAAAGCGCTGGGAGCATCCAACCGCCTGATCGCATGGGTTTTTCTTGCCAAGGGTACATTGATCGGCGCCTTCGGCGTTTGCGCGGGCGTTCCGCTGGCCCTGTTAGCCGGCGGAAGAATCAATCTGGTGATTTCCCAGGCGGTGTCCGGCACGGTTGGAATCCAGGGCGTGGAGAAGGGTTTTTATTATGCCGCTCCGGGAACCATGCTTATCGTGAGTGCCGGCGTCATTCTCCTGGCAGGGTTGGCGGCTCTTCTACCCGCAATGCAGGCGGCGGGAAAAGATCCACAGGAGGCGCTGCGCGCAGAATGAAGAACGATGATCGCCACCACCGGACACGAATGGCTCCGCCCAGAACCATGCTGTCGAACCGGCCCGGGTCCCGCCTCTTCGGGGCTCCCCGGCGGGTGGGAAAGCGATTGGCCCCTGCCCTCTTCATTGCCCTGATTCTATGGACTCCCCTTTCCGCATCAGCGGAGAAATGGGATCGGGTTCGTAAGGAGGAACGGGCGAGAAAGCACGGTGCGCTTCGGATGGGCAGCCGTGTGACTTTGGGTCCGATCGACAAGGACAACTGGAGCCCCGATCAGAACCGGTACGTGGGTTCGACCACCAAGGTTGTTGAACTCGTCTCTGATATCGACTTCCGTGGTTGCTACGGCGTCCGCGTTGCCGCCGATGGCGGCGTGTACTTCTGGCGTATCAGGAATCTCGCCGGACAGGGATTGAGATCCGGAGAATATCTGGACTGTGTCCGGATAGAAGGCACCGAGATCCCGATGTGCGTGATTTCGCTGGAAAAAGATCTTCCGCTGCTTTCGAAACCATCCATGGAATCCGAGGCCATCGGATCGGTTCCCATGTATGAAACCGTCGAGTCGGAGGAATCATGGTATCTTCCGCGCCAGCTGTTCGTGCACAAACGGCAGAACGGGTTCCTCCAGGTAATGGAGAGCGATTTCGGCTCGAGGGATGCGTTGGGATGGGTTCGGGAATCGGATACCATCGTCTGGCCGACCCGGCAGGGATACGTAATCAATCGGAGCCGTATCCCCAGGAACCAGGTTCGCGGATATGACTCGATCGAGTCCTGGCAGGCGGGAACGGGTATCGTGTACGAAGAGAACCTGGATACGGTCATCACCCCGGATCCCAACGCGACCAGCATGTGCGAAGGACTTCTGATTGCGCACGAAATCTACCGGGGCATGGATGTCGTGCAATGCGTGATCACGCCCTCGCAGACGGAACGCCGGCAGATTGCCTGGCTTCCGGTCAAAAGGAACGAGGAGGAGTTTCATGCCTATGCCCTGATGTCCAAACTGGATCTGATCGAGTTATCGGGTAGTTTCGCTCTCCTCTATGCGGCTTGCGAAAAGGGATATGCGGACCGGATCAAGCAGGCGCTGGAGGAAGATTGGGACCTCCAGGCCAAGGCAATGACCGGCGATAAGAAGAGAGTCATCAAGTACGCAAGATTCTATCGGGAAATTCAAAAGATCTATCCGGCGCTGACGCGTCGTCTGGCGCTCCCTCCGGGGGAGACCGCGGAACGGGAGTTCAAGGAATTGGGAATTCGAGCCGAGCAGTCCCAGGTCAATGTGCAAAGGCTGATCGATTTGATGACACGCGACGAGAGAGATTGGATTTGGGTAAAGGTTTCGGACCTGTGATCCAACGCGCGGCAAAGTCATATTGTGACGTACAACGGCGCTGAAAGTGTAAATTAACTTAACAGCTACAGTTTATGACACGTTTTCCTCGAAAATTAAGGGAAATTCTTACAGTTTCCTCGTCTGGCAAGTTTTTTTACTGTCGGAAAACTTTACATTTTCGGGTGGAGACGCAATTCTGGGAATTTCGACTCAGGAAAAATGACAAGAACGTAATCCCTTGCAACAGTGTATTTTACGCTCCGTTTTAGGGATATTTAAAGATATTTCCTTTCAATTGGCCTACCCCATGCTATGATATGGCCTTGGTTAGAGGATTAGAGATTATAAAAGACTGGTAGTGTTACTGTGAAGACTGGGAAACGAGAACCGAAAACACGTTACCTCATACTCATCGCGAGTGTGACTGCAGGCCTGCTGGCTGCGGCAGGCACGGCGCAAGCGATACCCTTTGAAGGGAACGCGATTGGGGAATGGGTCAATCCCGATCATGACGGGAATGATTCCTGGTCATTTTCTGGTGACGATGACGGTACTTCGGCCAACTCGGTACACATGTTCAGTTGGGGCTATCCTGACCCGAGTATCCTGGCATTCGACGGCGTGGGCAGCGACGATCTCGACGCCCAGCCCGGCTGGACCACGGAAGTGGGCGAATCATTTCAAATCGGCACCATCTGGTACCACAATGGAATCAACGGCAGCACCACTGCAGATGGAATTACCGGTGTCGACCTGAGTATTCAGCTCGAAATCACGAATCCGGATCTTGGATTGACCGACGAGTTTACCTTCGAGTTCGGGATTCTGAATACTCCGAACCGCTGGTGGAAAATTCCGGACTACGTGTTCGAAGAGGATTTCTTCTCTGATACTACGTTCGAAATCGACGATGGAATCTACACCTTGAGACTCTTGGGCTTCGGTGATTCGGACGGATCGCAGACGGATGGGTATTCCGATTACCTGAAGAGTCACGAAGGACGGACGAGGCACGCAGGCCTGTATGCCCAAATCGATCAAGTCGGCCAGCGGAATCCGCCCCCTACCAACCAGGTGCCCGAGTCCCCTGTATCTACCGCGTTCCTGCTCTTCGGAGCCGTATCCGCGATGTCGGCCTACCGTCAGCGCTCGCGCAGGTAGTCTCAGTCAGCCCTTTCGCCTGGAAAGAGCCTCCCGTACGAGTATCCAAGTCCCCCTGAGCACACAAACCCGGCAGTCTGTGCGCGTATGTTCTGTGCGTCGGGCGGCGTCCTGGATCGAAGCAAGGCGCCTCCGGCCCGTGCCGGAACCCGGAATGGACAAAAACCCCATGCCGCGGTGGTATCGAAACGTGCGCAAATCATTGCCCGCAGCCTTCCGGTCCATCGAAACAAGCTTGCAAAATGCCCTCACAATTTCTTTTGTACAGGGATGAAGGGAATCATCCTTGCCGGTGGATCGGGTACGCGCCTCTATCCAATAACCAAGGCAATAAGCAAGCAGATCGTGCCGGTCTACGACAAGCCGATGATCTACTATCCGCTCTCGACGCTTATGCTGGCGGACATTCGCGAGATTCTCGTCATTTCCACGCCGCGGGACGTTCCCCTGTTCCGATCATTACTGGGTGATGGAAGCAGGTTGGGATGCCGGATCGAATATGCCGAGCAACCGGCACCGAAAGGTTTGGCGCAGGCCTTTCTCATCGGTGAACAGTTTATCGGGGATGAAAAGGTCGCCCTGATCCTGGGTGACAACATCTTCTACGGAAGCGGCCTGGCCGAGCTTCTACAGTCGAATCGCGATCCGGATGGCGGCGTCATTTTTGCATACCACGTCGAGGATCCGAATCGGTACGGGGTGGTTGAGCTCGATTCGAACAACAAGGTTCTCTCGATTGAAGAAAAGCCTGAGGTGCCGAAATCGAACTACGCGATTCCCGGACTCTATCTGTACGACAACCAGGTGGTGGAAATCGCAAAGAGCCTGAAGCCCAGCAATCGGGGCGAATTGGAAATCACAGATATCAATCGGCGGTACGCCTCGGAAGACCGGTTGCAAGTCGCGAAAATGGGCCGTGGGTACGCGTGGCTGGATACGGGTACGTTCCATTCCCTCATGCAAGCGTCATCGTTTGTTCAACTCATTGAAGAGAGACAGGGATTGAAAATTGGCTGTATCGAAGAGGTCGCCTACAACATGGGCTTCATCTCGCAGGATGAATTGAAGCAAGTTGCCGAACCGCTGATCGGAAGTGGCTATGGCCGGTACCTCCTCAACCTGATCCGCCAATGAGTAACTGGCTGACTGCTACCTCGGCCGTCGCCTGGGCAGGCATATTTGCGGGGATGACCCTGGCACTCTTCCTCCGGCACCGGGAGCCGCCTTCTGTGTCCCGCAAATCGCTCCTCGTATTCGTGCTGGCTGGATCGGCCGAGCTCCTGTTCATCGGCCTGGAAGTGTTGGGAAGGTCGACCACGGACTTTTCTCCGTCCGCCTCGTGGTATTTGGGAGCGCGCACGATCGCGATTTCATTCCTGCCCGGAGCCCTGGTCGAGTTCAGTATTGCGTATGCTCGAACAAACCACCTGATCCTATTGAATCAATGGAAGCGAACGATCCGCGCCTTGTACGTGGTTCCCCCTGTCCTTGCAGGCGCTTCGTTGCTGACGGTTCAGTTTCCGATTGATTCACACCCGGTTCTCTCCCGGTCCACGGGAATCATCCTTGTGGCGCTCCACCTGTTCATCATTTCCGGTTCCGCGGTCTGCCTCATGAATCTCGCGAATACGCTACGGGCATCCGTTGGGACCATGCGATGGAGGGTCAAGTATACGGTCCTGGGACTGGGCGTTTTTTGCGCTGCCCGAGTTTTCGCGAGCGGGCACGAAGTTTTGAGCGGTCCACCCGATGCCGCGGTTTTCAACGTCATTTGCTTTGCGTTCGTCGCGACTTGCGCCCTGCTCCTTCTCTCGTTACGCCGCGGCAACCTCGGTTCGGTGGACCTCTACGTTTCCCACCGAATGCTTGTCCAATCCATCACGATCCTATTGGCCTGCGGATTCCTGCTGGTAATCGGGATTCTGATCTCGAAGACGGCCGCTCTCAGTGAGGAATCCGGTCTCCAGGCCCGAGCCCTGCTTCTCCTGGTGGGAGGCATTGGAACCGTAGTCGTGCTGATGTCGGACCGGGTTCGACACTCGATGAATCAGTTCGTCAGTGCCCACTTCCAAAGGCCCCGATACGACTACCAGCGTGTCTGGAACGCGTTTACGCGGCAGACCGCGTCGCACCGCGATGCGCACCGCTTCAGCCGTGCCGCCGTTCAGGTTGTCTCGGAAACCTTCGAAGCCCTGTCTGTCACGTTGTGGGTGATCGATGTGGAAAACAGGAAGTGCGAACTCGGAGGATCGACAGTCCTCGATCGCGCAACCGCAAATGAATCGGCATTGAACCGGCAGCAGATCGGGGACTTGAGCGATTTCATGAAAGAGCAACCGGATCCGATAGAGCTGGATGAGCTCGACGCCGATTGGGCGCGCCGTTTGATCCAGGCTAATCCGAAACCATTCACCAGGGCCCGGTCGGTATGCATGCCCCTGCAAGCCGGTGATCAATGGCTCGGATTGCTGGTGGTCGGCGACCGGGTGAACTTCACGCCCTTCGGAGTCGAAGATCTCAGGTTGCTGAGAACAATCGGTGACTACATGGCGGCGCATCTGCACCAATTCCGACTCTCCCGGCAATTGATCGCGGCCCGGGAATTCGAGGCGTTCCAATCCATGTCGACCTTTTTTGTCCACGATTTGAAAAACCTGGCGTCGACACTTTCGCTCATGCTGAAGAACCTGATTCGACATTTCGAGGATCCCGAATTTCGCGAGGATGCGGTCCAATCGATCTCGGAGACGGTTGACAAGATCAACGGGCTGGTCGACCGCCTTTCAGCGGTTCGCGGGAAACACACCATCCAGACCCGGAACACTGATTTGAATGACCTGGTGCGGCGGGTGATTTCAAACGTCGAAGCCGCGCTGTCACAACCGACCCACCTGGAACTGGGCGAAATCGAGCCGGTTCCGCTGGATGGTGCTGAGATGGAGAAGGTGGTAACGAACCTGCTGTTCAACGCGCGGGACGCATCCCGGGATTCCGATACGATCCATGTACAGACCCGCAAAGAAGAAGAACACACGGTGCTGACCGTTCGAGATGAGGGAATGGGCATGTCCGCCGAGTTCTTGGAGCAATCTCTTTTCAAACCCTTTCATTCGTCAAAGAAAAACGGGCTTGGCATTGGACTCTATCATTGCAAGCGTATTGTGGAGGCTCACGGAGGCATGATCGCGGTGGAGAGCGAACCCGGGAAAGGCAGCGAGTTCCGGGTCCTACTCCCGCACTCCGAAATTGCGATGGACCATGAATAAAATCCTTATCGTAGATGACGACGACGCACTGCGCCGGCAAATGAAGTGGGCGCTGCGGGATCGTTACGATGTTTCTGAAGCAGAGGATCGGAACCAGGCCCTGGAGGAGTTTACGAAGCAGGCGCCGCCGGTGGTATTGCTGGATCTCGGACTCCCTCCCTCCCCCAACGACCCTACCGAAGGACTGGCAATTCTCTCCGACTTCGTGACCAGGGACCCGCGCGTGAAAGTCATCATCATCTCCGGACAATCGGAAAAGGAGAACGCGATAAGGGCCATTGGAGAGGGTGCATACGACTTTTTGAACAAACCGGTGGATGAAGAAATTCTGAACGTGGTTCTCAATCGCGCGTTCCATGTCGCCGAACTGGAAAGACAGTACCGGGAACTGCAACAGACCGAGGAAAGCCGGTTCGAGGGTCTGTTGGGTTCAAGTCGGGAGATGCAAGACGTCTTTCAGTCGATTCGGCGCCTGGCTGCGACGGATGCCCCGGTATTGATCCAGGGAGAGAGCGGGACCGGCAAGGAGTTGGCGGCGAGGGCGATCCACAATCGAAGTGACCGTCGCGATGGCCCGTTCGTGGCGATCAACTGCGGCGCAATTCCGGAAGCGCTCCTGGAAGGTGAACTCTTCGGTCACGAAAAGGGCGCATTCACGGGAGCTCACAGCCAACGGGTCGGGCGCGTGGAAACAGCAAGCGGCGGAACCCTGTTTCTGGATGAAATCGGCGAATTGGGTCTGCCGATGCAGGTAAAGTTTCTCCGATTCCTCCAGGAGCGGATGATTGAAAGAATCGGAGGGCGAACTTCGATCGATGTCGATGCGAGAGTGATCGCGGCGACCAACCGGGACCTGGTAGCGGCAAAGCAGGAAGGCTCTTTCAGGGAAGACCTCTATTTCAGATTGGCGGTGATTACGCTGAGCCTGCCTCCGTTGAGAGACCGGGCGGGCGACATCG
>Ga0315336_1007212_pt1 | contig 10820 bp, 5 predicted proteins | sample ASW5metaG_FD_204512 | JGI IMG/M metagenome (GOLD analysis project Ga0315336, IMG submission 204512) | Ammonia-oxidizing marine archaeal communities from Monterey Bay, California, United States - ASW #5 | ecosystem: Environmental > Aquatic > Marine > Intertidal zone | place: USA: California... | reverse complement strand
GCGCGAGACAGCAGAATTCAGCGAAAGCCCCTGCGAGGTTCAGTTCCCTCGTTGAGCCACAGGCAGTCGAACGGAGATGCACTGCGCTATGATGCGGGATGTAACGCAACAGATCGAGCAAGACCAGGACGGCTACGTCGAACAACTCAAAGAGTTCCTGAGAATTCCGACCGTCAGTGCCGACTCGACATGCACCGCCCAATTGGAGGCGGGCGCCGAGTTCGTTCGAAAACAACTGACCGACGCTGGTCTGGAAGCGGAAATCATCCCCACCGCGGGACATCCCCTGGTTTTCGGCAGTTGGCTTCACGCGGAGGGTGCTCCGACGGTTTTGGTGTATGGGCACTACGACGTGCAGCCCCCCGACCCGCTTGACGAGTGGCACACGCCCCCCTTCGAACCGGATGTTCGCGACGGTCACATCTACGCGCGCGGGGCGACCGACGACAAAGGTCAGATGCTGACGCACGTCAAATCGGTCGAAGCCTGGATGAAGGCACACGGCGGACTGCCGGTGAACGTGAAATTTGTCATCGAGGGTGAAGAAGAGGTCGGCAGCAAGAATTTGGATCTTTTTTTGGAAGAGAACCGCGACAAGGCTGCCTGCGACATCGCGGTGATTAGCGACACGAGCCAGTTCGCTCCAGGAATGCCGGCCATCACATACGGATTGCGCGGCGTGATGGCCTGTGAGGTTACTCTGCAGGGACCGGCACAGGATCTTCACAGCGGTCTGTTTGGCGGCTCTGTCACCAACCCGGCCAACGCGCTGGCGGCGATCATCGGCCGGCTGCACGACGAGCAAGGGCGCGTGTGCATTCCCGGTTTTTATGACGACGTTGTACCGCTGAGCCAACAAGAACGCGCACGCTTTGCCGGTCTCCCCTTTAAGGAAGCCGACTTCTTTGGAGCACTGGGACTCTCCGCGGGCATGGGCGAGGAAGGCTTCTCGACGACCGAGCGGCGCTGGGCAAGACCGACCTGTGATGTGAATGGGATGCTCAGCGGCTACACGGGCGAAGGCCCGAAAACCATTGTCCCCGCCAGGGCCATGGCAAAAATCACCTGCCGGCTTGTACCGAACCAGGACTCGCAGTCGCTCAGCCGCGCATTTCGAAGTTTTCTGGAGGAACAATTGCCGCCAGGGCTGACGATGCAGTTTGTGGAGTCCCACGGATGTACGCCGCTGGTATTTGATACCGACAGCGAATTCATGCAAGCTGCCCACCGTGCCATCGACAAGGCTTTCGGTGTCCGTCCGGTAATGATCCGTGAAGGGGGTTCAATTCCGGTCGTGGCAACCTTTCGAGACCTGCTCGGAGTCGATACACTTCTCTTGGGCTGGGGGCAAACTACAGACAACCTCCACAGTCCCAACGAACGATTCAGCCTGGCGGATTTTCACCGGGGCATTCATGCCAGCGCACACCTTTGGCATGAATTGGCCGACGGCTGAACCGCGAACCCCCAAATTGTGTCATTCCCGATGAGCGCGCCCACTCATTCGCCTCGCCTTGGATAGAAGTACGGTATGCTGGATCTCCAATTCATCTGTGACAATCCGGATGCCGTCGCGGAGAATTGCCGCAATCGCGGTGTTGAGGCCGATATTCCGAAAATTGTCGCGCTCCGCGAGCGCCGGGGAGCGCTGATCGCCGCAGGAGATCAGCTTCGGCACGAGCAGAAAGAGACGTCGTCACAAATCCCTCAAGCGGCCCATCAAAGCCGCAAACAAGAACTGATCGCCCAAGGTAAGGCCCTGCGGGAACAGGTAGCCGCCAACGAGGCCCAACTACGCGATCTCGAAGCCGAACTGAAGAACGAACAAGTCCGCGTTCCCAACGTAACGCACCCACAGGCACCGGTGAGCCGCTCTGCCGACGGAAATCAGACCGTGCGGACCTTTGGCGAACCACCTAAATTCGACTTCGAGCCCCTCGATCATGTCGCACTGGCGGAGGAACACGACCTGATCGATTTTGATGCTGGTTCTCGAGTTGCGGGACATGGATTCTTCTTTCTGAAGAATGAGGCGGTTCTTTTGGAAATGGCGCTCGTTCAGTACGCGCTCGAAAAACTGCGTGACGAAGGATTCACACTACTCACCACTCCCGATTTGGCCCGGGACGACGTGCTCGAGGGAATTGGCTTCCTGCCGCGCGGCCCGGAAGCGCAGGTCTATTCGATTGAGAACAGCGACCTCAGCCTGGTCGCCACGGCCGAGATCACGCTGGGAGGCTCGCTAAAGGATCAAACACTCGACGCCCGCCAGCTCCCTATCAAGATGGCCGGTCTCTCTCACTGCTTTCGGACCGAAGCGGGAGCCCACGGCCGCGCCACGCGCGGAATTTACCGAGTCCATCAGTTCACAAAAGTGGAAATGTTCGGCTTCACGGCCCCCGATCTGCCTGCCTCGGACGAATTTCACAACATGATCGTACGGATCGAGGAAGAGATTTTTCAGGGGCTCGGCGTCCCGTATCGCGTTGTCGACACCTGTACTGGAGATTTGGGCGGATCTGCATATCGCAAGTTTGACCTCGAAGCGTGGATGCCCGGCCGAGGAGATGGCGGCGCGTATGGTGAAGTCACGTCGGCATCGAATTGCACCGACTACCAGGCGCGCCGGCTGGGGATTCGCTGCAAGGTTCCCGACAAAAAGGGGACCCAGTTCGTCCATACACTCAACGGAACTGCTGTCGCTGTTTCGCGGGCACTGATCGCTTTGCTCGAGAATTTCCAGCAATCGGACAGAAGTGTCGTAGTTCCAGAAGTCTTGAGAAAATGGGTCGGCTGTGACCGCATCGGCTAGTGCAGCTTATGGAGTGCCGTTCCTGGTTTCGGTACGCGGGCGGCACGTATTGAATTACCCGACGGCTGTCCGCGCGGCATGAAACAGCATAAGACGCTGTGGACAGGGCACCGACATTGGCAGCACCAGAGATCTGCCTAACGCACTCCGATTGGGACGCCGCTTTCGACGGATGGAGATCTTGGCGTCGCTGGATGCCGAAACAATCCAGCTGCCTCACTTCTGTTCGCATTTTTGGCAAACAAGTGCCTGCAATCTTACGTAGAAATCAAAGACCGTAATTCAACAACAGAGAGAGTTCACAAGCTGGGATGATTTGATGATTCCCCGTTTTCCGTCTATGAAGCTTCTGTTCTGGCTTTTCGTGTCCATGAGACGTAGTTAGCATAGATGAAGGCTGCATAGCGGCATTCGCTGATGCTCCCGGTGAATGGCTGCCGCTCGCGACGGGCATCTCATTATCTTGTTCCGATTCCAAATTCTCTGATCCATCGAGACGCAAACCGACCAGTGAGCGCATCCAACAAACCCGAAAAGCGTTCGGCTGAAAATGCCGATGAACCGATCTCCGAAGCCAGCCACGGTGACGTGAATGACTCGGCCCCGCCCGACGACGCGGCTGCCGAAACAGTCCCACCCGCTAACGGCGATGCAGGCCAGCCGAACGAGGACGAACTTCCAGACTGGGAGCCGCTCACTCCGGAACTGGTTGAGGACGAGGCGTTGCGCGGCGACTTTATGCTGCGTCTGGTGATTGTCCTGGTCGCCTTCCTGCTCGCCTGCACGCAGATTTCCGAATCGGAAACGCTTGTTCACGTGAAGTCGGGCCAGTACATGTCCGCACACGGTTTCCTGCCGCCAGAGCACGACGTTTTTTCGTACACGGCAGAAGATCGCCGCTGGATCAATCTCGCCTGGCTGTTCGACAACATGCTCGCCGGGGTCTTCGCGGTCGGCGGCGCGGTCGGCTTGTCGCTCTTGAAGGCGTTCATTGCGGCCATCGCATTCGGCATCGTCGTCCACATTGGAAAGCCGGGCGTTTCGACCTGGTGGAGTTCGATTTGTGCCGCTTTGGCAATCCTCGTCTGCTACCCGCAATTCACGGCACGGCCGGAAATAGTAACACTGCTCGGAGTTGCAGTCACCTTGCGCCAGCTTTCGCGCTGGCACGAAGGGGGAAGCGCCGGAAAACTCTGGGCCCTCATACCGGTCTTTCTCATTTGGGCTAATTTGGATCCTCGCGTTTTTCTCGGGGTGGCCCTGTTGGCTCTCTTCGCACTTGGGCACACCCTTGGCAGCGTGTTCGGACTCGCCGAACGATCGAGCGCTCCAGCCAGCGGACAGCTCTGGGCTGCCGTGGCTGGGTGCATTGTGGTCTCACTCATCAACCCGTTCGGCGTGAATTCGCTCACCGCACCACTCACCATGTACGGGCTGGAATATCCCACTTTTCGCCGCATCTATTCCGTGAGCGTGGATGACCTCTTCCGGCCACCTGCCAGCGTCCTGCACTACTACCCGATGTATTCCGCGGTGTTTTGGAAGTGGTTGGGTCATGGCGTGATCGCCGGATTGTTGCTGATGATGACAGCGGCAGTCAGCTTGGTGCTGAACCGTCAGAACATGCGACTGAGCCACGTGATGGTTTTTCTTGGGTTCGCCATGTTTGCCGTTGCCGGCAGCCACGAACTGGCGGCAGCGAGCTTGGTCTTCTGCGTATTGGCAACACTCAACGCTCAAGAATGGTACCGAGGCAGCTTTCGGCAGACGTACAGCATTGAAACCAGTGAGTTGTTGTTCTCACGCGGCGGCCGGGCCGCCACTGTCCTGGCGCTGTTCGCGCTCGCGTATCTGGCAATCAGTGGTTGGATCGGCGGTGGTGCAGCATGGCGCACTGGTGTTGGCCTTCACGCTTCGCTCGCGGTTCAAGTCGACGGGCTCAAGGAAGAACTCAGTGATTCTTTCGACAACCGGCCGTTCAATCCGTCGGAGGAACAAGGCGACTTCTTGATATGGGCCGATCAGAAGGTCTTTGTCGACACCCGTGTCGCCTTGTATGCCGGCGGCGACACGAACCTGCTCGACCTGCACGACAAGACCCGCCGCGCGCTGCGCAGAGACCGTCCGGGACATGTGGGAAGTGGTCAGCCGGACATCTGGAAGTCCACATTGGACCGGTACGGGGTCACCCATGTCCTGCCGCGCCTCTCTGGAGATCGGCCGGATTTCACAACCTACGCCGACTTGACCGTTTCCGAAGACTGGCAGCTAACACAATTGGGTGCAGTTTCTGCTTCTTTCTATCGAACCGACCTGAGCGATCCGGAATTGAAGAGTTATCTTGCCGCACACCAGGTGCAATTTACAAAAACTGCGTTCCGTCAGGATGAGGCGGAACCTCCAATCCGTGCCGACTGGGCACAGCCGCGATCGGCGTATCAGAAAATCCTGTCGCTCCCGGAAACCACCTCGCCGAATTCGGTACAAAGTGCGCAACATCTCTTCACTTATCTCGGGAGCGCGCGGCAATTCTCGCTGCCATTAACGCCGGAACGTGCCGTCGCCATCATCCACCTCGCGATTCGTAAAGCGAATCAAGGACTTGCGGACGATCCTCAGCTTGCAACTGCCTACCGTATTCTCGGCGGCCTGTACGAACTACTCGACACGTTCGAGACGCGCATCGCACGCCGCTTTGCGGGTACTTCTCCGCAGAAACGCCGCTACTTTCAAGCAGTGCAGGCCTACAACCAAGCGTTGCTGATCAGCCCTAACCACGCAGCAACTCGGCAGATGCTCATGAGTGTTTACTTGCGGCAGCTAAAGCGGGACCTCGCCCTGCGAGAACTAAAACTCTTCAACAGTCAGCTCGCTACCGCATCCAATTCCACCAGCCCTGAAGCCGTCCGTCGTCGCATGTACTACCAGGAAATCGAGCAACGTCTTACCGACGAGGTCGAGCAAATCTCCCAGAGGGCGAATTCTCTGTTCAACAACGGAGCAGACCCATTGACCGTGGGTCAATTCGCGTACCAGCACGGCTGCATCCTCAAGGCTCTGGATGTAATCGAAAATGCGCCGAGCATCGTTCACCAGAACCTCGAAGTGCAGCGGTTCAAAGCAGTGCTTCTTCTAGAATCGGGCCAATGCGAGGAAGCCAGCAATCAGCTCGAACAAATGGAGGCCGTCGCACAGCGGGACAGATTCACCAGATGGCGATCGCCCGCCGCCCTGGCTAGCCTGGGAAACGCGAACTATGCACGGGCCATCTCCATCTGGAATAAGGAAGCGGATGAGCTCGAAACTCGCATCAAAGTCAGCTTGCTGCAATCGCTTCCACTCGCGGCCATTCCCAGAACCTGGCCCCTCGGACAGACCAGCGCGGCAATTAGCGCACTGCACCAGTTTCCCTCGCAAGCAGCCGACGACTTGTTTAACGTGGCACTGAGCGAGCTCGAAACCGGAAACAACAGCAGGGCAGTCGAGGTCTTTCACCGCGTCCTCGAGTTCAAACCCGACTCCCCAATGCGACCGCTAATTCACTTCTATCTACTACAACTGACAGACGAAGAGATCGACCCCGTTGCGCCGTCGGACCAAATTCCAACAACTGCCGACATGTTTACCGAAGACTCCGATGATGCTCCGGAAACAGCAACGGAATAATTCTAGCGACCGGGGTCCATTTCCCTTATCGCTGCGGTTCCACAACAACCTGGCTTCGCCCGAGACGCTCTAACGCTTGAGCGGCTTGTATTGCATTCGCTTCGCTCTCGCCGGTTCTTCAGCGAGCCTTTCACGCCGCTGGACTTCATACATTTTGTAGTTGCCCTCGAACCAGACGCTATTGCTGTTGCCTTCGAAGGCCAAAATGTGAGTCGCAATTCGATCGAGCAGCCAGCGATCATGACTGGTGACCATCGCACAGCCCCCGAAATCCATCAGCGCCTCTTCCAGGGCTCGCAGCGTATCGACATCCAGGTCGTTCGTCGGCTCGTCGAGTAGCAGCAAATTTCCGCCTGTGGTGAGTAGCTTCGCCAGATGAACGCGGTTTCGCTCGCCGCCGGACAGCTGCTTGACTAGTTTCTGCTGGTCCGACCCTTTGAAGTTGAAGCGCCCCACGTAGCTGCGCGCATGGATGCGGGTGTTTCCAATCTCCAGATGGTCACGGCCACCAGAGATCTCCTCATACACCGTATGGTTTGGCTGCAGCGCGTCGCGTGATTGGTCGACGTACGACAACACGACGGTCTCTCCAATTCTCAAAGTACCGGCATCGGGCTGCTCTTGCCCCATGATCATGCGAAACAGAGTCGTCTTGCCGGCACCGTTCGGCCCCACCACCCCCACAATGCCGCCCCGCGGCAGATCGAAACTGAGATCCTCGTAAAGCACGTTGTTTCCGTACGCCTTCGAAATCTTCTCCGCCCGAACAACAAGCTCACCCAGCGGCGGACCGGCGGCAATCTGAATATCCGCCGCCTCTTCACGAGCATCGTACTCTTGTCCTGCCAGTTGCTCGTAACGGTCCAAACGGGCCTTGTTCTTTGTCGACCGTGCTTTTGGCGAGAGCCGTATCCAGTCCAGCTCCCGCTTCAATGCCTTTCTCCGTTTCGATTCTTTTTGTTCTTCGACCGCCAGACGGGCCTGCTTCTGCTCCAACCAAGCCGTGTAATTCCCTTCAAACGGATAGCCATGACCGCGGTCGAGTTCCAATATCCAACCGGCAACGTTGTCCAAGAAATACCGGTCATGCGTGACCGCAACGACTGTCCCGTTGAATTCATCGAGAAACCGTTCCAGCCACGCGACCGCATCGGCATCAAGATGATTCGTCGGTTCGTCCAGCAGTAACAGATCGGGGTTCGCCAGCAACACGCGGCAAAGAGCCACCCGCCGCTTCTCACCTCCGGAAAGATTGGCCACCCGCGCTTCGCCCGGAGGAAGCCGCATCGCGTCCATCGCAATCTCTAGCATCCGATCCAGTTCCCAGAGATTCGCCGAATCGATCTGGTCCTGTCTCTTCGCCTGCTCCTCCAGCAATCGCTCCATTTCCTCCGCGGCAAGGTCTTCCCCCAAACGAAGGTTGATCTCATGATAGCGGTCGAGCACCGAACGGGATTCGGCAACCGCTTCCTCGATGCACTCCGCAACGGTGAATGTCTCGTCCAACCTTGGCTCTTGCGGCAAATAGCCGATCTTGATCCCCTTCGCGGCGAAAGCCGTCCCCATGAAATCCGTGTCCTCCCCCGCCATGATCGTCAGCAGCGTACTCTTTCCGGCACCATTGTCTCCCAGAACGCCGATCTTCGCGCCCGGCAAAAAAGCCAGCCAGATATCGTGCAGAACTTCCTTTTGATCGTAAACTCGTGTCAGACCTTCGACTGCGAATATATATTGCTGTCCCATGTTTCTCGTGCACCGCTAGTTTGGATCTTGTCGGTTCGAATTGGAAAATACGGAGTTTAACCTGACGGCTTCGTGTTGGGGGCAACGCGTTCTCTCACTGTTTTCAAGCCTTACTGCCGCGTCCGTCGATACCGGCTTCGCCGAAAAGCCCGTCCAAGAACGCGAACGCTTCATCGTAAATGCGAGGCTGCCCACTTTCGCGTGGGCCGGCGACGTTCAGCACCCTTACGTCCTCCGCCTGCAGCCAGGCGGCTACCTCGGTAACGCTGTCACTTCTATCGAGATCGACCGCCAGACACGGCTTGCCCAGTTTATCCGCGACCAGAGCAGTCAATGCCGTCCCTCCCGCCAATTCGCCACGCGAAATAATCAGCGTGCCGTCCGAGTCCCGCACATTCCATCGGGTCCGCTGTGCGTACTCCTCGGAGGGGGTTTCCTGGAGTGGATATTTGAGACCGATTCGCCCATCTTCGGCTCGCCGCCCCTTTGGGCACCAACCGCCGGAAGGAATTTGCAGTTTTCTGGCTACTTCGAGAGCTGCTCGGTCGACACCTGTCTGGCCGCCGGAGATGATGCGTTCCACCGTCACTTGAGCGCTATGATACTCTTCCAAAACGTTCGTCTGCCGAGGCCTGTGTGCCTCGTTCGACTCCAAAACAACCGAACCCTTTTCCCGATGAGAATCGTACTGAAAGCGACCTTGCCGGACCAGTCCGCCGCCGGTGAAACAACTGTCGCAAATCTTCGTCCCGCTGTAGAATGAGCCACCATGTCGACGCCCCACCATGTCTCGTCGTCCCCCGAGGAAATCCCGAAACCACGTGGACGCCTCTTGAGAACCCTGTTGAAGCGCCCACGGAGGCTCCGGCAATTTGCTCCGCGAATCTCTTACGAACAAGCAGCCTCACGCCTTCCCTCCATTGAGCAAGCCAGCCATTGGGGCCAAATCGTGCTGCTCAGCGACGCGATTCTCGCGCTACACCGCGACGGCACCGCCTCGCGGCTGTTTCACCTGATTGCCTTCTTACACGGTGATGAAGATCTGGCGGAATGGGACGAAGTAACTCGCGACTACGACCGACGCCATTCGCTGGAAACGATTAAGCGAGCCCTGGTTCATCTTCCCGACGGATCGATCAAGCACGCCCAGCAGACCGATACACAGCTCGACCCGTACGCGCGGGCTATCCATCTGACGTTCTTCCCGCTGCGGCCGGGTGTGGTCCTCGAATTCGAAATGCAATTCGACCGATTCGTCCCGTTCGAGATCGCGCCGGGAATCTGGTCGCAGATGTTCCTGCAGGGCTCGGCGCCACGTCAGCACGTCCGCTTTACGGTTGCTGTCGCCGAACCGTTTCGGCCGCAATTCAAGCTGCATCACTGCGACTGGCAGCCGACGCAAACTGAGGCACACGGATACCAGGTTTATCAGTGGGAATTGCATGATGTTCCGGGAATCGAGATGGATCCGTGGACCCCGCCGGCCCGAGATTTCCTACCGTGGGTCGACGTGACCACACTGGGCAGTTGGAACCCGATTGCACGGCACTTCGTACGGGAGTTAGAACCGCCACGCGAAACACCGGCCCCGGTCAAGAAGCTGCTGCACGAACTCACCAACGGCATGGAAACCAACCGGCAAAAGGCGCTGGCAGTCTATCGGTATGCAACTCGCGACGTGCGTTACGGGAGGCATCCGCGAGAAACAGAACTCGAAGCGCCTCGCGATCCCGGCAGGATGCTCGAAGACCTGCGGGGCGACTGCAAGGACAAATCAGTATTGATGGTCTCCATGTTCCGCGAACTTGGTATGCCTGCCAACATTGCACTGGTGCAGACACGCACCAATGGAGTCACTCCGTCTCTCCCGGCACCCTGGTTCGACCACGCACTTGTCCGGACAGAGGTCGACGGCGAAGAATTATGGCTCGATGCCGCCGGCGGACCCTGCACGTTCGGCGAATTACCATACAACGATCAGGGCATCAAGGCGCTCATCCTCAATAGCGATGGTCTGAAAACCCTCGACGTCCCCGCCGCAACCACATCTCAGCATTCCCTCTCCCGTGAATGCCGGGGAACTCTCGACGAGGAGGGAACTCTGCGCTACAAAGCACACGTTATCGCCGGCGGAGAGGTCGCCGTTGGCTTGCGCCTGCAGTGTCTCGACCGGTCCGACGAACACCGGCAACGCTTTCTGGCCCGCGAGGTCGCCGCGGATCTCACGGGCGCCACAGTCACCGGCGTCCGATTTCTGCAAATCGATGATCTTACGGAGCCTGTTTGCTATGAGTACACGCTGACACTCACAGGCTGGGGGCGACCTATTTCCGAAATCCTGTTATTTCGTATTCCCTGGGCAGAACCGGCGTTAACGACCGGTCCCGTCAGCGCCGACAGCCGACCGCAGCCGATGGCAGCACCTAACGTCTTTGGACTGACAGAGCGGCATGAGATCCTCCTGCCGGTTGGGTTTGGTGGTTATGGGCTTCCGTTTGAGGTGATTGAGGAGTGCCGGTGGGGTGCGTATTCCTGCAGTATTGTCGAGCAGCAGCAACGGTTGGTTTGCCTGCGGCGGGTCGATTACTACGGGGGGGTC
>Ga0315336_1007211_pt1 | contig 10820 bp, 11 predicted proteins | sample ASW5metaG_FD_204512 | JGI IMG/M metagenome (GOLD analysis project Ga0315336, IMG submission 204512) | Ammonia-oxidizing marine archaeal communities from Monterey Bay, California, United States - ASW #5 | ecosystem: Environmental > Aquatic > Marine > Intertidal zone | place: USA: California... | reverse complement strand
TCATCGAAACAATGAATTTGATTACCATACAATTCCATTAAAAATCCCCTGGTGCTACTTGAAAACAAGTTAACCCATTCTCACGCCACATATCTACTACTTTCTGTCTATCATCTACCACACAAAATACATCATTTATATCAAGGTGATCATCCAACATTTGTTTTTTTAATATTTCATCAGGCTTAAAGTACCTTACATTATCTCTCATAACTAACGTATGATATGGCACTCCCCACAAAGATAACCACTGCCTTGTAGCAGCTTCGGTAGTATCTGGTCTCCCAGAAAAAATCACAATATTAAAACCATCATCTGCAAACAATTCTGCCATCCTAATTACAGGCTCGTTTGGTTTATCAAATTTAATATTATTTGAATCATGGAAGATATCAAAGTCAATCTTACCATTTATTTTCATTGCCATCTCTCGTCTTATATCAGTCAATGCAAGAGTACCATCTAAATCAAATATTACTGTATTTTTCATATTCTTAATCCTTGTTTTTTCGGTGTTACTGGTATTTTTATACCAGTATTACAACCATTACAGTTATTACAAAATGTAACATATCCCAAATCTGTATATCCTAAATCAAACTTTATTAAATCTTCACTATTAACCTTATCCAAGTATACAAAATCATTTTCATTTTCTGGATGTATTTCAGCCAAAACACTACTCGTATTCAAATGACAGAAATAAAATTTACCATCATATAATCCACGAAAAGGTGCTGTACAACTATCAAAGTGTTTAATAAGTTCTTCAGTCGTCATATTATTGGATATTCTAGCATCTCCAAAATCATACCAACTAAGTTCTTCTCTCGAATAATAATCTATGTTATTTTCTTTATATTTTTCTATTACTCGATTAAATTTTTTACCTATAAAATCAATACTATCAGTATAATCACTTATAGCCACTAAAACTTTATACTTTTTTAACAATTCTATTGTCTCGTCTTTAGGACTAAGTGTACCATTGGTGGTAATTATAATTTTATCAATTTTATTTCTATATCTTTTTCCAATAAACTCTATAACTTCAGTAATATGTGGATATATAAAAGGTTCTCCACCCACTAAATGAAATGTACTAATAAAATCCACTTTATTGAACAATATATCGATATCTTTAAGCAACCTATCTAAATTTGAATGTTTGGGTGCCTTATAATATGGCATAAACATGTTACAATATGTACAACTTAAATTACACCTTTCAGTAACTAATAAATCAGTCTGAAATAAGTGGACTTTCTTCTCATAAACATATGGCCAGATTCCACTAATTTTTTTATACCAACAAAAGTCTACATCCTCTTTATATCCTCTTTTAAGTAAATAATTTTTGTATTTCATCCTAAATTCATCAGAAGTAATTATGATTTTATCTTTCTTACCAACATAATCATCTAAATGTTTTACTTCAATATTAGACCGAGAATTATTAATTACATTTGAATAATAATACGAAGAACTCAACTTAAGAATATTATCATAAACTCCAACTTGAGAAGTTTCGTGATCAACAATATACTTAATTTTTAATTTATCTGATCCAAGTATGTGATCCATCGTTCTAATAAATTGCACACATTCCTTACTTGTACCAAAAAGTATATATTCATTTTCAGCACTCCACTTTTCTACAAATGTATGAAAATTATTTGGATATCGAATATATTTCATCATAATATTTCATTACTTCTCTAATTCCATCTCGTAATTCTACTTTTGGAAAAAATCCATAATTATTTGCTCTTTCTGTATTCATCAATCTAATAGGATCCCCATTTGGTTTAGATTTATCCCATTCAATCGAAACTTCATTACCATAAACTTCTACGATAGTCTCTACTAATTCTTTAATTGACACCCCATCTCCACATCCTAAATTAATTGGTTCATTAATTTTTTTATCATACGATAATAATATTCCATCTGCAACATCACTTGCGTGAATAAAATCGCGTACTGGAGTACCATCTCCCCAACAAACCAACGGATTCTCTCCTTCACATGTTCTCTTAATTATAGATGGAATTACCATAGAACCTTCACCAAAATTATCCCCTTTACCATAAATGTTAGCAGGTCTAACAATAGAAATATTTTCCAACCCATAATGTACCTTATAACACTCTGCCTGTAATTCTCCTATTCTTTTAGCCCATCCTGCAAATTTATCCTTCTCACTTGGAAATGATTTCCACACATCATTTTCTCTCATTCTATCTGCAGGAGAGTAAACTCCATTTGAACTCGTATAAACATACCACTCAACTTCTTCTAATCTGGCAGCTTCCATCATATTAGTATTGAACTGTAATAATGGTGTAAAAAAATCATTTGGTTGTTCCATAGCTCTTTTAGGTGAACCCTTAATTCCCGCTACATGAAATACTACATCTATATCTTTTACTACTTTTTTACATTCTTCAAAATTTCTCAAATCCGCCTCTTGAAATTCAAATCTAAACATAGGTTTGTGTTTATCAAATACACTATTGTAATGTAAATCCGTAGCTCTAACTTCATATCCACGTTCCATACACTTATCTACTAAATAGTGTCCCACCATTCCAGATGCCCCTGTAATTAAAACTTTTTTACTCATCAAACTCTCCTATAATTTTAACATTAAATAATTCATCAAATTCACATCCTCTGGATATTGATATATTCTCAAATAAATGATTTCTATTATAAACACACACATCAAAATATTTGTTATATAAATTTTTTATTTCTTCTGGTGATTTTAATAAAATTTTATCAATTTCATTTATTATAAAATCAAACCTCTCCCACTTATCAATAATTTCATCATAACTCTCATCAAATAAACCATCGTATGTTTTAAATCCAAGTGTTTTCAATTCTTTTAAAAATCCTCCAGACGATATTACAATAAATGGATGTAAATTTACTATTGGCCTCACTATTTTTTCAGTAAAAAATACCTTATCGGTATCTTCAAATGATGTTTCGGTCACAATATCAAAATAACATTTCAATGATAATCTTTCTTTATCAAAATTATGACCCGTACCAAAATTTTGTAAATTTTTACGGTTTTGGGTATCTATTTGTTTAGGTATTATACTTTTTAAATTTTCAACATTATCTGAAATTAGCTTTCTCTGTTTTTTAGTAGGATCGTCGTGTCCATGTAACCCTTCAGGTTTACTTAAATAACTCCACAAAATTCTATCATCATTTTTCTCTATAAAATAACATCCAAGTAAAAGTCTATGTTTTCTATGATTACTTCTATTCAATGAAATAAAATAATACTCTCTATCTAACCTTTTCTTAGCATCACTATCAGTTGGAAGTGTAGGTATATACTTCAAGTCATTTTTAGAAGAGATTCCCTCTAATATTTCTTTAGCTGAAACCCCATTATCATAAATAAAATGAGGAACATAATATGAATTAATTTTATTACAACTTTCTATTGCCTTATTTGAATCTAAAAAAATTAAAGAATTTAGTGGAATAGAATTTACTTTACAAAAATCCACAACTTCATCTTCAAATCTATCTAAATCTGGAGTTGCCTCGGGCAAACAACTTACCAATATTTTTACTTGATTTATTTTAATTAAATTTTTAAATTCTTCTGAAAAATCAAAAAATATTCCTTTATCTCCAGTTTCATCATCATGATTCCAAAAATCTCTAAGATGACTTTGACATTCTAATACAAATATATTATTATGATCTTCCTTTATTTGATAATCAGTTGTAATTGAAAGAGAATCTCTATTGTTAATCCAATTAAATATACAAGATTGATTAAATTCGTTTCTATCATATCCATTTGCACGTTTACTGTCTGAAAATACAAAATTTAAATTTTTATTCATAACATTTTTCCAATACTTCTACTAAATGTTTTGCCCACATTTTTGCACCCAATACATTAGGATGGCCATCTGTTAATCTTGGAAAACTACCATCTTTTAATTCTTTATGTATAAAAGTGAAAAGTGTAGTTCCATGATAATAATATTTTAAAGTTTTCACATAATCAATTAAATCCTCTAACATATAAAAAGGATACATATGTTTTACTTCCATAGTATGATCTTCCAATGTATATTTTCTTGGTTCAACACCATCGTCATAAACCAATTCTTTATCTAAATCAAGAGTATGTATAAGAAATTTTTCCCCAACCGATGAACCAGATAAATACCATTCACCATTCTCTTCATAAGGTATATGATTATTTATTCCATCAAAAATCAAATAAGGATAGTTATTTGATTCACAAAAATTAACTAAATTTATTATACCGTGATATGTTTTTTTCAAACTATACGTTATATTAAGATATAAAGGTGCTAAAATATACCTATTATCATAAATCCATTTTTTAAGCACTTCCGAAGGTTCATTTAAATCACCCCAATTCCAAGATGCCCATCCTTCTACTTTAGTAAATTGTGCAGGAGTTATATGAGTATATCGACTTTTAAAGTAATCGTCAGAATTTTCATAAGGTAACACATATCGTAAACATTCTGATAATTGAATTACAAATAAACTATCTTTTGCTACATCAGGATTTAAAGTTCCATATTGAATTACTTTATTAACTATAACTTCATTACCATCCCCACCTTTAGCAAGATTAATTGATTCCAAATCCAACTCTTGTGCCAAATGTGTTGCCCAACTAGCCGTTTCACCGATGATATGTCCTGCAGTGAAAGAACATCCTGAACTTATTAAGTATTTATTTTTCCTCACGATAAAATTTCCTCAAAAAAAGTAACTTTTCCAGTTTTTTTCTTAGTATAACCAAAAAACACATCTTGATTATGTTTCAGAATTGGTAAAATTTCTACCCACCAATCTTGTAATTCATCTATAGATTTTTCTCTAAATTTATCCAACTCAAGTAAAATTTTATTCATTCTTTCACTATGATTTTCTATTTCATCATATGATTCATCGATAAAAGGATGAAAAGTTTTAAATCCAAGTTCATGTAGTCTTTTTAAAGTATATGGTGCAGAAACAACTATAAATGGATGCAAGTTCCATAATGGTTTCAAAATCTTTTCTGTTAAAAATATTCCAATATCTTCAAATAAGGTTTCCGCCACAATAGTCAAAAAAGTTTCCTTATGAAAATCTTCTCTATTAGTATGCATTGGTGAAAATCCCCATTTATTTTCAGTATTTTGTGTATCTAATTCGACCATATCTTTTTTATCTAACTTACTCATCATAGATTTATATTTTTTTGGTATAATATCTGAACCTGTATTACTCCAATTACCCTTCAAAAAACTAATAATATTATTATTCCACAAATCATGATATTCAAAATATGTAGCTAAAGCCTTTCGATGAGTTTTTCCACAGTTCCTTAATAAACACAAAAAATATTTATCTTTACTTTTTATATCTATATCCTTAATATCTGGACAAGTATATTGATATCCAAGTACAGTTTGCTCTCCACCCCTATTTTTAATCTTAACAACCTCTCTTGATAATGCCTCTATATAAAAAATTGATGGTATAATTTTTATTTTAACATCTGTGTCTGACTTAAGTTTAGCTTTATAATTCAAATCACATAAGAAAATATAAATTTCATTTATATCTATTTTATTTTTCAATAATAAATTTTTATACCATTTATAAAAACTATCAAAATTCCAAGACCCCTCGTGACCGTGATCTATCAATAACTTACATCTACCTTGATTTATCATTTCTATTACTTTTGGTGAAATATTATCTAAAATATCTTCTTCAATACCATCAATAACCTTTCCACTTATTTTATCTTTATATTTTTTAGCTTGTAAAAATTCAAAATTAATTGGTTCTATAACGTAAAAATATAAATCTTCACTTAAATCATCTGCAGATGCATCATGATACTGTAAGTCATAATTTACTGTTATATCTTCAGTTAAAAATGGAAAATGAATTTTAACTTTAGGAATGGGTATATTTTTCTTTTCCTTCAAAGAATCTACTTTTTCATAATAATCTAAATCTAACTGACTATTAAATAAGTGTTGAGTCTTTTTTTCTTCTTCAAAATATTTCATCATACTCATAAAATCTTGTTGCAATTCTGAATTATATCCATTTGGACACGGAAATCTAAGTTTATTTGCACCACTTCTCAATTTCCATATTGGTATTCTACCTACTTTAGAATAATATAAAGTTTTTCTACCTGGACGTTTAGTATATTCCGTTCCAGAAGTATAATAAAACTTATCATATAGTAAATTTAATTTTCTCATAATTAAAATATTACCCACTTGCCAGTTCCATAATGAGGATATTTTGATTTATAATTATAATGAATTACGTCATCGGGTATATCTCGTTTCTTATTCCAAGTTGCTATGGTTGGTGTTTGTGTAGAAACATCATTATCTTCTACTATAAAATATAATGGTAAATCAAAGTTTCTTGCGTATTTATAACATTCATAAAAGATACCTGTTTCAAAAGTCATATCACCTACAAAACACCAAACCTTTTGTTTAGATTTTTTTCTTTTTAATCCAATGGCAGTACCAAGAGCTATAGATATAATACCAGTAACAATAGCTGATGAATAAAAATTGTGGTCTAAATTACATAAAGTTATAGACCTACCTTCTAATATTTCATTTTTAATCCATTCTGGTGATATTCCATGGCACAAGGCATGATAATGTGACCGCCAAGTTGAAAAAATATGATCATCATAACTAATACGAGAAAATATTTCAATCACTTCTTTTTCATTTCCATTTGATAAATGAACAGGAGCTTTAATTTCTCCATTTTCCCAATGTTTAACTATATCACTTTCAAAATCAATGAGATTATCTACGGTTAAATTAACTTCTCTTACTTTTTCATATTTATCTAAATTTATCATATTACCATCCTAATAATTTCAACTTTTCAAATAAAAGTGTACTACATATTTTATTACCACTCTTATTCAAATGATTAGCACTTATTTTATCCGAAGCTTTGTACTCTTCATCATTATGCCAATCAAGTGGGGTATGTTTATACCATTGTAGTGATAATGGTATAAGTGGAATAGGTTCAGAATCTAAACTACCAAGTAAACTTTCACCATGATATTGTTTAAGTTCAGTCGTAGCCACACATTGATATAAATTTTTTATAAAAAAATGTTTAATATTATTTTCCTTACAAACATAATGCATAATAACTGGTATATATTGATGAGAAAGTAATACTGTTCCAAAATTTTTTGATACTAAAGATTTCAAAAATTTTTCATCTTTTGGATTGTCAGTCTCCAGATGATGCATCCTAATACAAGACGTTAACCCGATAATAAAATGAGTAGGTTTATAATCTTCTATAATATGAAAAAATTGTCCAAGTATATCTACCATAGACGACCCACCACCCGCCTCATTATGAATTTCATCATAACCTAATTTTTTTAAAGTACTATTAGAGAAGTAATCTGGATCACTCATCATAAAACTATCTCCAATTACACCAACACTACTCATTTATCTCTCCAATTCAATATCGGATTATCAATAGGCCACTCTATTTTAAGTCTCTCATCATCCCACTTCATAGCATCTTGTTCGTACCAATCCACATAATCTTTTGGATAAGATTGTGTATAGTGAAATAAACATTCTTCTGATAAACATAAATGTGCATTTAAAAATTTAGGTGGTACTAAAACACTCAAATGATTTCTTTCAGATATAATAAAACTGTCCCACTTCAAATAAGTTGAAGAATCTGGTCTATTGTCTACTACAACCAAATATATTTCACCCCACACACAAGTAATATTTTTCCAAGTTACTTTATCTCCATGAAGTCCTCTCAATACATTTTTTCTTGAACGAGTAAATTTAGATATTTTGAATTCTTGACCATCTGGTAAAACTTCATTTTCTTTTTCCCAAAACGTCCACATTTCTCCTCTATAATCAAACCAAGGATCTGGTGTCATAACCTTTACATCAGGTAATATTTCTGACGATTCTATTTTAGACTTAAACATAAAATGCCTCCCATTTAGAGAGACATACCATATGATGCCTCCCATTGTTTATAGTCATTATGTGGTGGGTTAGGTCTTTCAGGATTGTTTACCCGAGTTATCACCACTCGACTCTTATATATAAATATTGAATTTATATTTTATTAACTATTTTTTCCAGAAAAGTTTTATGTTCTGTTCCATATGAATAAATTAAATCTCTATTATGTATTATTATATCTCTCATAGACCCATACCAATCGTGCATTTCATCTAAACTCATACTACATATTCTTTTTATTTCTGTAGTAAGTAGTTCCATTCTAATACGACATGATTCTTCCTCATCATAACTTTCATCTATATAAGGATGAAATGTTTTAAACCCCAATTCTTTTATATTTCTAAGAGTATATGGTGAACCATGTACAATAAAAGGATGAAAATGTAACATAGGTCTCCAAACCTTTTCAGTTAAACACCAAGTATCTTCATTAAAAGATGTCTCTGTTACTATAGAAAAATATGTATCTAAATATGGTTGTTTTCTCTCACAACCTGGACCCATTACATCAAGTAAATTATCAAAATCAACGATTTGTGGTGACATTTTCATTAATTCTTGATAATAAGAAAGATATTGTGTACGAAGCTCCGTTTTACCAAGCATTAATGTCATGGTAGGTCTATCTGGTATTCCTCGAAATCCTAAACAATTTAAATCATGTTTCTTTTCTATTGAAAAACTTACCAAATTATCTTTAATTAAATTATTATGATGTAACATAGCCAACATTACATATCTTGGTGGTCTAATTCTACGATTATAACAAAGAAACCGATGTTTTCTTTTATGTTTACTATTAAATTCTACTACTGATACAAAACTGTTTCTATTAACTGCATCTGGGGCCGTTGAATTATCACCTTTTATTAAATCATTACCTTTAAGATACATTTGTGCGTGAGTATTTATAACCTTCATTATATCTTGTATTTTAGAATCTTGACACCACTCTTTATATCGTTTATATCCAGACCAATTATTACCAGTTAAATAAATTAGATTAGAAGGTGATATTTTAAATTTTACTAATAATTTATGTAAATAAATAAAAGATTCCACATGTACTCTACTCTCTTCTACTGCAAAAATAACTATTTTACCTTTTCCGTTTCTCAACTTTTCAAGAGTATCAGGTTTTATATGATCTAAAAAGCAAAAATATCTATATGCTTCTTCTTCTCCAATTAATTTTTCAAAAGCTCCAAATTGTTCAACTGGATAAATAAAATTATCTTCCACTTCACTTGAAAGTTTTTCCCTATTAATTTCACCTATTAAATTATAGCCCATCCAATGTACCGTTTTCTCTTTTTGAAATTTGGTTTTATATTCAGTAGGATCTTTAATATATTCATAATCTAAAGGATACCCATTTGGAACAAATTTTCCATTTTCCATTCTATCATATACATGAAATTTCATATTTAACTCTCTATAAATTGTTTAACTGGTACCATTATTTTTTTATAATGTTCAAGTAGTAAAACTTTATTTTCTAAAATTTTATCTTGACTTTCTTGAAAAACTTCACTAAATTCAATCTTAGATAATTGTTCTAAACTATTTACAATTATATCTATCTGTTCATATGGATTATTCATTGTAAAATAAGTATCTGGTAATAATAATTCATCTTTAAAATTATGTCCACCTAACTTATCTAAAACCTCATAAAAACAATTTCCACCATACAATAAAAACATCTTTTCAAAAAAAATAGGTTGATAAGATTTCTCTGTAAATATAGGATACATAGTATTATATAGTATATGAGTCTCACCTTGAATATCTATATAACTAATATCATATTCCAATTTATCATTATAATTTTCTGTATGGTTTTGATGTATATTTCCTTGCATAGGATCACTAATTATATCTGCATATTCTTCCCAATTCTTTTTAAAAAAATCTTTATGTGAATCTTCATAAAAATATTGATTTTGTAAGAAACTATTATCTATATAAAAGTTCCTTCTTCTAATATCTTCCCTATATTCCTCAAAATATTCTCTTGTACCTGAAATATAACCATATTCATATAAATTTTTAGATATTAATTTTTTTAAAAAATCTATTCTATGAGGTCTCATCTTCATCTGTAAACTTGAAAACAAATATTTCTTATCGAGTGTATGCTTTTGTTGTGGAAAATTATCAATATTACCACTAAAATTTTCATGAAAATAATGAAGTAAATTATATAATCTATCGAATAAAAAATTTTCTTTATTTTCAAATAACGGATAATCAGTTAACTTTAAATGTTTAAATGGAAAATCATATGTTATAAAATCATATAAGTCCGTTTCATATTCTAACGCTTCATAAAATGCAAAATTAAATATTACTTTCACATTCCTCTTTTTCCAAGTATCAAATAACTTATCTCTAAAAGAAATTCCAAAGTTATTCATTAAATTTTTAAAATCTCTTTCAATCATTCTTCTGTCAAAAATTATTACAGAATTTTCTTTTGGATTAAAAATTGGATGAGTTATATCTTCATATTTAACAACTTTCTTTCTTCGTTTCAATATCTCAAAGTGATCAAAATGATCTATATTAATAAAATTATATAATTTTTGATTTAAAGATGATGGTATAACTAATGATTTAAATAAACTTTGTGCACAATACAAATCCACCATTTATAATGCTCCCCAGGCTGGATTATATTCTATAATATGATTACCATTACCACTAAAATCAAATGATTTA
>Ga0315336_1007209_pt1 | contig 10822 bp, 8 predicted proteins | sample ASW5metaG_FD_204512 | JGI IMG/M metagenome (GOLD analysis project Ga0315336, IMG submission 204512) | Ammonia-oxidizing marine archaeal communities from Monterey Bay, California, United States - ASW #5 | ecosystem: Environmental > Aquatic > Marine > Intertidal zone | place: USA: California... | reverse complement strand
CGTGGATCTTCGATCTGGACAAGTGGCCGAGCCGGACCACCAGCGCTCCGACGTCTGCGCCGTGCCGGCGGCGTCGGTGGTCGCCGAGGCGATGTTGCTGTTGGTCCTGGCCGAGGCCGCCATCGACCGTGCCGGCGGGGCCACGTTCGACGATTTTCTGGACGCCTGGCGGCTCGCCGAGGAGCGCCGGAAGGACGCCTTTCCGTTTCGCGGTTCAGGGGGGGCGGATCGGTCGGAAGCCGAGAATCCATCGTAGGAAAGCGGCTTGACTTCCAACGTCGGTGCCCTAATGTGTCCAGCTTCGTCCTTGGACGAAAAATTGATGTCGCCAGCGTAGCTCAACGGTAGAGCTCCGGTTTTGTAAACCGGTGGTTGCGAGTTCGATTCCCGCCGCTGGCTCCAGAATGATCGCCGTTCATGGACGGCTCTCCAAAGTGATGTCGGAGGGCGGTCTTGCGGAAAGGTTGGACGGAGCGGGGAGTTGCCCGAGTGGTCAATGGGGACGGGCTGTAAACCCGTTGCGTTTACGCTTCGAAGGTTCGAATCCTTCACTCCCCACCACCCGCCGACTCGAAGTCAACGGGATCAGACCGGAGCCTCAGCCGGAAGCACAGCTGATGGAACGAGGCGACGCGGTACGAAAGCGGCGGGTGTAGCTCAATGGTAGAGCTCCAGCCTTCCAAGCTGGCCACGTGGGTTCGATTCCCATCACCCGCTCCAGGCATCGTGTTTCCTGCGCGCCCGGCGTCGTGCGTAGCGGGTTCGCGGACGACGAAGTGACACCGGTGACCCGTCAAGGGATCACCATGCAGATCGAAGTGAAGGAGCTCGTGCGATGGCGAAGGAAGTCTTCGAGAGGAACAAGCCGCACTGCAACGTGGGCACGATCGGTCACATCGACCACGGCAAGACCACGCTTACTGCGGCGATTCTCGCGACTCAGGCAGCGGACGGCCTTGCCGCGCTGAAGGACTACGCGGATATCGCGAAGGGCGGCACCGTTCGCGATGCGACCAAGACGGTCACGATCGCGGTCGCGCACGTCGAGTACGAGTCGGACGCGCGTCACTACGCGCACATCGACTGCCCAGGTCACGCGGACTACGTCAAGAACATGATCACGGGCGCGGCGCAGATGGACGGGGCAGTCCTCGTCTGCGCGGCGGACGACGGTCCGATGCCGCAGACCCGCGAGCACATCCTGCTCGCGCGTCAGGTCGGCGTGCCGGCGATTGTCGTGTTCCTGAACAAGTGCGATCTGGTCGACGACGAAGAGTTGCTCGAGCTCGTCGAACTCGAGGTTCGTGAGCTGCTGTCGAAGTATGACTTCCCCGGCGACGACATCCCGGTCATTCGCGGCAACGCGCTCGGCGCCTACAACGGCGAAGAGGGTCCGCGCAAGTCGATCAAGGAGCTCATGACGGCGCTCGACGAGCATATTCCGCTGCCGGAGCGGGACGTCGACAAGCCGTTCCTGATGTCCATCGAGGACGTCTTCTCGATCAAGGGTCGCGGCACGGTCGCCACCGGTCGGATCGAGCGCGGCACGGTCAAGGTCGGTGAGGCGCTCGAGATCGTCGGGCTGTCCGAAGAGATCTCGCACACGGTCTGCACCGGCGTCGAGATGTTCCAGAAGACGCTCGATCAGGGTCTCGCCGGCGACAACGTCGGTCTGCTCCTGCGCGGCGTCGACAAGGACGCGATCGAGCGAGGTCAGGTGCTGGCGGTGCCGAAGAGCATCACGCCGCACACCGCGTTCGAGTGCGAGGTGTACATCCTCTCCAAGGAAGAGGGTGGGCGCCACACGCCGTTCTTCAAGGGATATCGTCCGCAGTTCTACTGTCGGACGACGGACGTGACCGGAGACGTCGAGCTGCTCGGCGGCGCCGAGATGGTCATGCCGGGCGACAACTGCAAGCTGAAGGTCAAGCTGAGCCACCCGGTCGCGATGGAGGAGAACCTCCGCTTCGCGGTGCGTGAGGGTGGTCGGACCGTCGGCGCGGGCGTCGTCACCAAGATCATCGAGTAGAGCGTTCGCGAGTGTTCCTGGGCCGGCGGGAGGGGGTGACCTCTTGCGCCGGCTGACGTCAGAACCAGAGCCGATCTCGGCTTAAGCAAAGGATCGAGACGCCCCATGGCGTTCAGGATCATCGAGTACAAGTCCGAGCAGGGACGGCTGACGCGGGGAACCGCGTTTTGGCTCGTGGCGGCTCTGGCTTACTTCGGCTCGACGACGTTTTATGCGTTTCTGTCGTCGTTCGACTGGGCGACGTCTTCGTTCGGGATGACGGTGCCGGTGCTGGAGTTGCCGGTCGACGGTCGCCTGATCGCGACGGTCGTGGTCTTCCTCGCGATGTTCCTCGGTCTTCGCGCCGCGGTGAACTATCCCAAGTTGGCCGATCTGTTGATCGACACCGAGGGTGAGCTCAAGCGCGTGACGTGGCCGTCGTGGCCCGAGACATGGAATGGTTCACTTGTCGTCATCGTGACGGTAGTGACGATGCTCATTTTGCTTGCGGGAGCGGACGTCATCTTGTCGCGCTTCTTCGAGGTAGTGGTCTTCTAGCGCGCGTGTGTGAGTGGGGGCGACGCGAGTCACCCTCTGAATCCGGGCGGCGTTTCGAGACGGGTTGATTGATGGTCAAACAGTGGTTCGTGGTCAGGGTCCCGACGAACATGGAGGAGCGCGTGCGCGAATCCTTGTCGAATCGGATCAAGACGCATGACTTGGAGGAGAGGATCCCCCAGGTCGTGGTCGCCCAGGTCACCGAGCAGGAGATCCGCCGCGGCAAGAAGCGGGTCGTCCATAAGAAGATCTTCCCCGGCTACGTGCTGGTCGAAGCCGACCTGTACGACGCGGAGGGCGAGATTGATCGGGATCTCTGGTTCTTCATCAAGGAGACGCCGCGGCTCGGCGACTTCGTGGGGTCGGACGCAGATCCGCAGCCGATGTCGCAGGACGAGGTGGATCGCATCCTCGGCGGCATGAAGAGCACCGAAGAGAAGCCGCGTGTGAACATCCCCTGTGCGATCGGGGATCGCGTGAAGGTGAAGGAAGGGCCGTTCGAGAACTTCAACGGCGTCGTCGATCAAGTGAACGAGGAGAAGCTTCTGGTCCGGGTCATCGTGACGATCTTCGGTCGCGAAACTCCGGTTGAACTCGAGGTCTCCCAAGTCGAACAGGTCTGATCGCTCGTACGAGCTGTACGAGCCAAACGAACCAGACCAGTCTGAAGAGTCGAGCAATGGCGAAAGAACTCAAAGCCGTGATCAAGCTGCAGATCCCCGCCGGGCAGGCGACCCCTGCCCCGCCGGTGGGTCCTGCGCTGGGCCAGCACGGCGTCAATATCGGGCAGTTCGTCAAGGACTACAACGACAAGACGCGTCCCGATCAGGGCACGATCGTCCCGGTCGTGATCAGCGTCTTTACGGATCGCTCCTTCACGTTCGAGCTGAAGACTCCGCCGGCGGCGGTCCTCCTGAAGAAGGCCGCCAACCTCGCGAAGGGCTCGGGGGTCGTCGGAAGCGAGATCATCGGGCAGGTGAGTGAATCGCAGGTGCGCGAGATCGCGGAAAAGAAGATGGCGGACCTCAACGCAGCCAGCGTCGACGCCGCTTGCCGCATGATCGCTGGCACCGCGCGCAGTATTGGGATCGAGGTGGTCTGACCATGAGCAAGAGCAAACGACACCTGGCAAACAGGGAGAAGATCGACCGGCACGTTCCGTTGCCGCTCGACGAGGCCCTGACCACCCTCAAGGGGCTGGCTCCCGCGAAGTTCGACGAGACCGTCGAACTGGCCATGGAGCTCGGCGTCGACACCAAGAAGTCGGATCAGATGGTGCGCGGGGCGGTCAGCCTTCCGCGCGGTATCGGTCGCGAGATGCGGGTCATCGCGTTCTGCAAGGACGAGGATGTCCCGGCTGCCATGGAGGCGGGGGCGATCGAGGCCGGAAGCGACGAGCTCGCCAAGAAGATCCAAAAGGATGGTTGGCTCGATTTCGACGTCGCCATCGCTTCGCCCGACATGATGCGCGTCGTCGGTAAGCTCGGCAAGGTGCTCGGCCCGCAGGGGAAGATGCCGTCGCCGAAGTCCGGCACCGTGACTCCGAACGTGGCCGAGGCGGTCGCGGAGTTCCGCGCCGGCAAGATCGAGTTTCGGGCCGACGCGGGTGGCAACGTCCACGCGCCGGTCGGCAAAGCGAGCTTCGAAGCGGACGCCCTGAAGGAGAACATCGAGGCCTTCGTCGAGACCATCCGGTCGATGAAGCCGGCGACCTCCAAGGGGAAGTACATCAATAAGGTGTTCGTCACCACCACCATGGGCGCCGGCGTGCCGGTCGACATTACTTAAGGCTCATGCAATGCCGAACGTCCTGAATCAACGCATGCTCGCCGAGATCGAGTCCTTCATGTCCGAAGGCGAGGACTGCGTCCTCGTCGACTTCGAGGGCATGAGTGTCGAAGACGCGCAAGACATGCGAAATCTGCTCCGCGAGAGCGACATCAGCATGCGCGTCTTGAAGACGTCCCTCGCCCGCCTGGCCGCGAAGAGCGCCGGCGTCGAGGGCGCCGAGGCGGTCCTGAGCGGCCCCACGGCGATGTGCTTCGGCGGCGACTCCGTGGCGACCGTCGCCCGGACGGTCCGTGACTTCTCGAAGGGGAGGGACGCGCCGAAGTTTCGCGGCGGCTTCCTCGAGAAAGAAGTCATCGGCATCGCCGAGGTCGAGCAGCTCGCGAACCTACCGTCGCGTGAGGAACTCCTCGCGCAGGTGATCGGCACGATCATCGCCCCGGCGACCCAGTCGCTCGGCGCCATGACCTCGTTGCTCACCGCTGTGCCGGGCCTGACGAAGGCGCTGGAAGAAAAGCAGGAGAAGGACGGCGGAGAGGGCTGAGACCCTCGCTGCGTTCATCCCTGGGTATCCGAGAAGAGAGTTGGAGAGCAGAAAATGTCGATGGAAGCGATCAAGGAGCGTCTGACCGGGCTCCCCGACGGGACGAGCAAGAGTCTTCTGGAGACCATCTCCGGGATGACCGTGCTCGAGCTCGCGGCCTTCAAGAAGGACTTCGAAGACGTCTTCGATGTCGAAGCTGCGTCGGGCGGCGGCATGATGATGGCCGCGCCGGCAGGCGAAGCCGCGGCCGAGGAAAAGACGGACTTCGATGTCGTCCTCGCGTCGATTGGCGAGAAGAAGATCCAGGTCATCAAGGCTGTGCGCGAGATCTCGGGTCTGGGCCTCAAGGAGGCGAAGGACCTGGTCGAGAGCGCTCCGAAGGCGGTCAAGGAAGGCCTGCCCAAGGAAGAGGCCGAGAAGATCAAGTCGCAGCTCGAGGACGCCGGAGCAACTGTGGAGTTGAAGTAGGGCGCTTGTCCTTCGATCAACCCTTCAATCTCTGCTCGCATCCCTGCGAAAAGGGGGAATGGACACGTTCCGTCCATTCCCCCCGAACCCGTTTGGCCGCGTCGATCTGATTCGTCTTCGTTCGGTCCGGTCCCGTAGTGCGCCTCCCGAGGAGTGACATGGAAGTCAAGAAGTTCGGTTCTTTCCAGTCGATCATCGACGTTCCGAACCTGACCGAGATCCAGACCAAGTCGTTCGACGACTTCCTCCAGCCGGACGTCCCGTTCAACTGTCGGGACGGACACGGTCTGGAGTCGATCCTCGGTGAGACGTTCCCGATCCATTCGTACGACAAGACGATGGCTCTGGAGTATCTCGGCTACGAACTCGGCCGCCCGCGCTACACGTCTGACGAGTGCCGCGTGCTCGGCCAGACGTACGGGATGCCGTTCAAGATCCGGGTCAAGCTCGACAAGCCGGACCCCGTCGAAGAGTGGGTCTACCTCGGTGAGATCCCGATCATGGTCGGCGGCGGCGAGTTCATCGTCAACGGCTCCGAGCGCGTGATCGTCTCGCAGCTCCATCGCTCGCCGGGCGTCGACTTCTCGGTCGACGTGCTCCCGGGCGACAAGAAGATCCACTCCTGCTGGATCATCCCGGAGCGCGGTTCGTGGATCGAGTTGGCGGTCTCCAAGAAGGACGTTCTGACGATCAAGATCGATCAGAGCGGGCGCTTCCCGGCGACGATGTTCCTCCGCGCGATGGCCGAGGAGTACGGCACCAACGCGGCGATCATTCGCCTGTTCCACCAGACGAAGACGGTCAAGATCGGGTCGCCCGCGCAGACCGAGAAGAAGCTCCTCAACCGGGTCGTCGTGGATGACGTGGTCGACGCGCAGACCGGCGAGGTCGTCATCCCGCACGGCACGCCGGTGACGCAGGAGCAGATCGAGGCGATCCTCCAGTCCGGCCTCAAGCAGATCGAGATCGTCGAGGACGTCGACGATTCGCTCATCCTGAACACGCTCCGCGAGGACGACACCGACGGCTACGAGAACGCCTTGCTGCGGATCTACAACCGGCTGCGTCCCGGCAACCCGCCGAACCTCGAGAAGGCCAAGGATCTGTTCGGCGAGCGGTTCTTCGACTCCGCGCGCTATCGACTCGGCCGCGTCGGTCGGTTCCGGATCAACCGGAAGTACAAGCAAGACGTCGACGAGATGGAGATGACGCTCAACAGCGACGACATCGTCAACTCGATCCGCTACATCCTCGACCTGCGTGAGAGCAAGGGCGAGGTCGACGACATCGACCACCTCGGCAACCGCCGAGTCAGGACCATCGGCGAGCTGGCCGGCGACGAGTTCCGCAAGGGCTTCCTGAAGCTCCGCCGGACCGCGCAGGAGCGGATGAACCTCGAGTCGATCGAGACCGCCACGCCGCGGACGCTGATCAACTCCAAGACGATCTCTTCGGCGATCGAGTACTTCTTCGGTCGTGGCGAGCTATCGCAGGTCGTCGACCAGACCAACCCGCTGTCGCAGTTGACGCACGAACGTCGACTCTCGGCGCTTGGTCCGGGCGGTCTGAACCGGAAGCGCGCCGGCTTCGAAGTGCGCGACGTCCACATCAGCCATTACGGCCGGATCTGCCCGATCGAGACGCCGGAAGGCACGAACATCGGGCTCATCGCGTCGCTTTCGATCTATGCGACGATCGACGACTACGGCTTCCTCGTGACGCCGTATCGCGTGGTGAAGAAGGGGAAGCTGACCGACGACGTGGCGCTCCTGCGTGCCGACGAGGAGTTCGAGGCGGTGCTCGCACCGGCGGACACCAAGATCGACAAGAGCGGGAAGATGATGGAGAGCAACGTGTTGTGCCGGGTCTCCGGCGACTTCACGGTGCGCCCGGTCGATGACGTTCAGTACCTCGACATCTCGCCGCAGCAGCTGGTCGGAGTGTCGGCCTCGCTCATCCCGTTCCTCGAGCACGATGACGCCAACCGCGCGCTCATGGGCTCGAACATGCAGCGGCAGGCGGTGCCGCTCCTGCACGCGGAGCCTCCTTTCATCGCGACGGGCATGGAACGCGCCGTGGCCCGTAACTCGGGCATGGTCATCGTGTCCAAGCAGGACGGGGTCGTCAGCTACGCCGACTCCACGATGGTGCGGATCAAGTCGGACAAGACGAGCGAGGAGCGTGAGTACTTCCTCCGCAAGTTCGTCGGTCTGAACGAGAAGACCTGCCTCAACCAGAAGACGATCGTCCGTGAGGGCGACAAGGTGAAGGCGGGCGACGTCGTCGCCGACGGCGCCTGCACGCGACAGGGCGAGCTCGCGCTCGGTCGCAACCTGCTGGTCGGTTTCATGATCTGGGACGGCTACAACTTCGAGGACGCGATCATCGTGTCGGAGCGGTTGGTTCGTGACGACGTCTACACGTCGATCCACATCAACGAGTTCGACGTCGAGATCCGCGAGACGAAGCTCGGCCGTGAGGAGTTCACGCGCGACATTCCGAACGTGTCGGAGAAGGCGCTCAAGCACCTCGACGAGACGGGCGTCATCCAGAACGGGACGCGCATCAGCCCCGGTGACATCCTGGTCGGCAAGGTGTCGCCGAAGTCGAAGTCGGAGCTGACGCCGGAAGAGAAGCTGCTACACGCGATCTTCGGTCGCGCCGGCGAGGACGTGAAGAACGATTCGCTCGAGGTGCCGTCGGGCGTCGAGGGGATCGTGGTCGACACGGTGAAGCTGTCGCGCACGATCGATACCTCGGACGAGCAGTCTCTTCGCAACCTCCGCATGATCAAGGCGGCCGAGAAGGAGTTCCTCGGGACGTTCCGGGTCGAGCTGAGAGCGCTGCTGGAGGAGATCAACGACGACTGCAAGGTGAAGGTCACCGATCCGACGACGAAGAAGGCGATCCTGGTCGAGGACCTGTCGCCGTACGCCGAGTTGCGTCGGATGCTGGATGTCGTCCGTGAGGCTTGCCTCGAGAACTACAAGCCGAAGGGCCCCGGTGAGCGGGCGTATCGCATCTTCCGTCGTCACGCCGACAACATCGACGTGCAGGAGAACGAGAAGAACAAGCTGGTCAACAAGCTGTCGCGCGGCGACGAATTGCCGACCGGCGTCCTCGAGATGGTCAAGGTCTACCTCGCGACGAAGCGCCACCTGTCGGTCGGCGACAAGATGGCGGGACGACACGGCAACAAGGGCGTCATCTCAAAGATCCTCCCGATGGAGGACATGCCGTACCTCGACGACGGGACGACGCTCGACATCCTGCTGAACCCGCTCGGCGTGCCGAGCCGGATGAACGTCGGTCAGATCCTCGAGACGCACCTCGGCTGGGCCGCCAAGAAGCTCGACTTCCAGGCGATCACGCCGGTGTTCGACGGCGCCTCGGAGGGCGAGATTGCGGACCATCTCGAGCGCGCCGGACTGCCCGTCAGCGGCAAGGTGACCCTGTTCGACGGACGGACCGGCCGTCCGTTCGATCAGCAGGTGACCGTCGGCTACCTCTACATGTTGAAGCTGCACCACCTGGTCGATGACAAGGTCCACGCGCGAGCGACGGGGCCGTACTCACTGATCACGCAGCAGCCGCTCGGCGGAAAGGCCCGCTTCGGCGGGCAGCGTTTCGGCGAGATGGAGGTGTGGGCATTGGAGGCGTATGGCGCCGCCAACATCCTCCAGGAGCTACTCACCGTGAAGTCGGATGACGTCGAAGGACGAACGCGGATCTACGAAGCGATGGTGAAGGGGAACAACATCCTGGAGTGCGGAACTCCGGTGTCGTTCCACGTTCTCACCAACGAGATCCGCGGATTGGCGTTGAACATGGAACTGCACAAACGGCGTGTTCTGTAGCGAGTTGAGCGCGCCGTGCCTGGCACGGCTGAGTTGATCGGGACAGGAAGCAGCCTTAAGGAGAACGCCGTGTTCGAAACGACCACACAGCCGAATCGAGTGAACGACTACACCTGCGTGACGATCCGGCTCGCATCGCCGGAGGACATCCGCGGATGGTCGTACGGCGAGGTCAAGAAGCCGGAGACGATCAACTACCGGACCTACCGCCCCGAGAAGGACGGTCTGTTCTGCGAGAAGATCTTCGGTCCGACCCGCGATTGGGAATGCGCCTGCGGCAAGTACAAGGGCATCAAGCACAAGGGCATCATCTGCGAGCGCTGCGGCGTCCAGGTGACGACGTCCAAAGAGCGGCGCAAGCGGATGGGGCATATCAACCTCGCCGCGCCGGTCGCCCACATCTGGTTCTTCAAGGCGATGCCGTCCCGGATCGGCAACTTGCTGGACATCAAGGTCGCGGCGCTCGACAAGGTGACGTACTTCCAGGAGTACATCGTCATCGACCCGGGGACCACGCCGCTGAAGGAGCACCAGCTCCTGACCGAGGAGGACTACCGCAAGGCGAAGTCCCAGTTCGGTGACACCTTCGACGCCGACATGGGTGCCGAAGCCGTCAAGAAGATGCTGGTGAACCTCGACCTCAAGTCGTTGTCGGTCGAGCTCCGCGAAGAGCTCAAGACGACACGGTCGAAGCAGCGCAAGAAGGACATCATCAAGCGGCTCAAGACCGTGGAGATGTTGCGCGATTCGCCGAACCACTCCGAGTGGATGATCCTCGACGTGATCCCCGTGATCCCGCCGGACCTCCGCCCGCTGGTGCTGCTCGAGTCGGGCAACTTCGCGACGTCGGATCTCAACGATCTGTATCGCCGGCTCATCAACCGGAACAACCGGCTGAAGAAGCTGCTCGACCTGAACGCGCCCGAGGTCATCATCCGCAACGAGAAGCGGATGCTGCAGCAGTCGGTCGACGCGTTGTTCGACAACGGCCGTTGCCGCCGCCCGGTGCTCGGTTCCTCGAACCGTCCGCTGAAGTCGCTGACCGACATGATCAAGGGGAAGCAGGGCCGGTTCCGTGAGAACCTGCTCGGCAAGCGCGTCGACTACAGCGCGCGTTCCGTGATCGTCGTCGGCCCCGAGCTGAAGCTGCACCAGTGCGGGCTGCCGAAGAAAATCGCGCTCGAGCTGTTCCAGCCGTTCATCATCCGGAGGCTCAAGGAGCTCGGGTTCGCCGACACGATCAAGTCGGCGAAGAAGATGCTGGAGCGCAAGGACGCGGAGGTCTGGGACATCCTCGAAGAGGTGATCCACGAGCATCCGGTTCTGCTGAACCGCGCGCCGACCCTTCACCGTATGGGAATCCAGGCGTTCGAGCCGGTCCTCATCGAGGGGAACGCGATCCTGCTGCATCCGCTGGTCTGCCAGGGGTTCAACGCGGACTTCGACGGTGACCAGATGGCGGTGCACCTGCCGCTCTCGTTCGAGGCGCAGGTCGAAGCGGCGACGTTGATGTTGTCCACCAACAACATCTTCTCGCCCGCACACGGCAACCCGATCATCACGCCGAGCCAGGACATCGTCCTCGGTTGCTCGTACCTG